>Ga0153924_1000499_pt1 | contig 24378 bp, 20 predicted proteins | sample TSNJ008MetaG_FD_104709 | JGI IMG/M metagenome (GOLD analysis project Ga0153924, IMG submission 104709) | Attine ant fungus gardens microbial communities from New Jersey, USA - TSNJ008 MetaG | ecosystem: Host-associated > Fungi > Mycelium > Unclassified | place: USA: New Jersey, Wharton State...
ATAGTAATGATAAGAGGAGAATATACAATGGGTATAGAAATGAAAAAAGCACTGATTACCGGTGTAACGGGACAAGATGGTTCCTATTTGGCAGAATTATTATTGGAAAAAGGTTATGAAGTATATGGAATCATGCGGCGTAAAAGTGTTGTGGATTATGGTAATACCGAGCACATAAAAGATAAGATCCACTTTATATATGCAGATATGACAGATCCGGTTTCATTAATAAATGCTATGAAAATCTCACAGGCTGATGAGGTCTACAATTTAGCGGCACAGTCTTTTGTAGGTACAAGCTGGGAACAGCCATTAGCTACAGCCGATATCGATGCCATAGGTGTAACAAATATGCTGGAAGCCATTAGGACTATCAAGCCAGAAGCTAAGTTTTACCAAGCTTCTACAAGCGAAATGTTTGGATTAGTGCAGGAAATGCCGCAAAAGGAATCAACGCCGTTTTATCCCCGTTCTCCATATGGTGTTGCAAAATTATACGGCCACTGGATTGCAAAGAATTACAGAGAGAGTTATGATTTATTTGCCTGTTCGGGAATTTTATTTAATCATGAATCTGAACGTAGAGGGAAAGAGTTTGTTACCCGTAAGATCACAGATGCCGTAGCCAGAATAAAGCTCGGTGTTCAGGAGTGCCTCGAATTAGGGAATATGGATTCTAAACGTGACTGGGGTCATTCTAAGGATTATGTTTATGGTATGTGGTTAATGCTGCAGCAGGATACGCCGGACGATTATGTAATTGCAACAGGTGAAACCAGAACAGTCAGAGAATTTGTAGAACTGGCATTTGGGCATGTGGGTATAGAAGTGAACTGGCAGGGAAGCGGAGTGGATGAGACTGGCATTGACAAGGCGACAGGAAAGACAATAATTAAAGTTAATAAACAGTTTTTCCGTCCATCTGAAGTGGATGTCTTATTAGGTGACCCTACAAAAGCGGAGACAAATCTAGGATGGGTAAGAGAGATATCTTTTCAGGGTTTAGTAGAGCGAATGGTCGCAAATGATATGGAATTAGTCAAACAGGAAATAAAGATAAAAGGAATATAATAATGAAGGCTTTAATAATTGGAGGGGCTGGATTTGTCGGAGGATACTTAGGGGACCATCTGCATTATGATTGCGGATGGTCTGTCTATACTACGAAGCTGCCCCATGAGAAAATCATATCTTCCTATGCAGAAGTGTTGGATTTAAATATATTAAACATTGACGAGATCGAATCAGTACTGACGAAGGTGGAACCTGACTATATCTTTCATCTGGCGGCGCAGAGCTCGGTGGCTTTGTCATGGGAAAATCCGGGTTTAACGGTTGATGTCAATATCAAAGGTGCAGTCAATCTTATGGATGCGGTTCGGACTTTAGACTACAAACCAAGAATATTGCTGATTGGTTCTGGAGAAGAGTATGGGTACATCAACGAGAGCGAGACGCCAATCAAGGAAGATAACAGGCTAAGGCCCGGAAATATATATGCTGCTACTAAAGTATGTCAGAATATGCTTGGGCAAATATATACAAAAGCCTATGATATGGATATCATCATGGTCAGGGCGTTTAACCATATAGGACCCGGACAAGATCCCAGATTTGTAGTATCGGATTTTTGCAAGCAGGCAGCTGAGATAGAGGCAGGCATAAGAGAGCCGGTTATGAAAGTGGGAAATCTATCAGCAAAAAGAGATTTTACTGATGTAAGGGATGTAGTTAAGGCATATTCTAAACTGGTGCAAAAAGGGAAAAAAGGTGAAACATATAATGTTGGCAGCGGAAAGGCTGTTGCAATACAGCAGATACTGGATAAGATTCTGGAACTGTCGGCGGTGAAGATAGAGATATCTATAGATACTGGAAAAATCAGACCTATAGATATTCCTTTAATAGAAGCTGATACTGACAAATTAAAGTTGGATACCGGCTGGGAGCCTGTCATACCGTTAGAGTTAACGATAAAAAATACATTAGATTACTGGAGCAAATTTGTGCCGACTGGCGTCACAAATTAGTGATACCAGGCGGAATGGAGCAAAGTGAAACAGTATGAGACTTAATTAGGAGGTATCTTAGTGGATATAAATAGATATAATGAGTGGGTAGTAAAAGCAAAAGAAGATAATGATTTGATTTTAGAATTAAGTCAAATTAAAAATAATGAAAAAGAAATTAAAGAACGTTTTTATAGAGATTTAGAGTTTGGTACAGGGGGACTCAGAGGGATTATCGGAGCAGGTACGAATCGTATGAATATCTATACGTTAGGCAAAGCGACACAAGGATACAGTAATTATTTGAAGAAGAATTTCAAAAACCCATCTGTAGCAATTGCATATGACAGCAGGATCAAGTCTGAACTTTTTGCACAGACAGCGGCAGCGGTTTTTGGTGAAAATGGTATTACAGTATATATATATAATGAACTGATGCCGACACCGGCACTTTCATTTGCCATCAGGTATTTAAAGTGTAATGGTGGTATCGTAATTACAGCCAGCCATAATCCCGGCGAATATAATGGCTATAAGGTATACAATGCGGATGGATGCCAGATTACATTAGAAGCAGCAGAGTCAATACAGGCTGAAATAAATGCAGTGAACGTATTTAACGATGTAAAGAAAATGAAGTTTCATAAGGGACTGTCAGAGGGAAGAATTGCATATATTGGTGATGAGATAGTGAATCAATATCTTGCGGCAGTGTCGAAAGAAGCATTACAGCCGCATCAAATAGACAAAAATGTTTCTATCGTATATACACCTCTAAATGGAGCAGGCCGCCGCTGCGTAACCGCATGCTTAAAACAGAACGGTTTTGAAAATATAATAATTCCTAAGGAGCAGGAAAATCCGGAGGGAACGTTTCCAACATGTCCATATCCAAATCCGGAGATCAGGGAAGCGCTTGAAGTAGGCCTTAAGAAAGCAGCAGAAGTGAATAGTGATATTTTACTGGCTACAGATCCGGATTGTGACCGCGTAGGTGTGGCTATAAAGATGCCGCTGGGATTTGAACTGATTTCCGGTAATCAGATGGGGATATTGCTATTTGACTACATCTGTAAAATAAAAAAAGCTACAGGAACCCTTCCGAATAAACCAATTGCCATAACGACCATTGTATCAACAAAAATGGCTGATAAAGTAGCCAAGGATTATGGTGTTGAATTAAGACGGGTACTGACCGGGTTTAAATATATTGGAGAGCAGATTGGACTGCTTGAAGAAAAAGATGAAGTGACCAGATATATTTTTGGATTTGAAGAAAGTTATGGATATTTAAGCGGAGCTTTTGTCAGAGATAAGGACGGAGTGAATGCTTCATTGCTGATTTGTGAGATGTTTGCATATTATAAGAGCTTAGGAAAATCATTGATTGATGTTATAAATGAATTATATCAAAAACATGGTGTATTTACAGAGGAATTACAATCAGTGACATTTGAGGGAGCCACAGGGTTTGAAAAAATGTGTGCGATTATGAAGCAGTTAAGAGAACATATACCAAAAGAGATGAATGGCCATTTAGTGGATTCAGTATGTGATTATAAAGTTTCAAAACAATATTTTGCAGATGGAGAGACAGCGGCATTAAGCCTTCCGAAGTCAAATGTATTAGAGTTTAACTTAGAGGGAGATATTACAGCGATTGTAAGACCGTCAGGAACAGAACCGAAGCTAAAAGTCTATTACTCTGTGAAATCAAAAACGAAAGAGGAAGGTAAAGCTATAATTGACAGTTTTATAAATTATTTCAATAAAATTATTGGAGCATAAAATGGATAAGCTTAGGAATTCTAGCAGGAATATTGTAGAGTCATGGAACCAAATATGGGATAACGCATCCGGCAGGAAAAAGAAATATATATATTTTTTAGTATATACCTTTCTTTTTCTTGTGGTCTATTGGTTTGCCTATAGTGCATTCAGGGAAAAGGGTAAATCTTATGTATGGGATGTGGATGGAATTAAGCAGCATTATGCTGCATTTGTATATCTGGGTAGGTATTTCAGGGAAATAGTTACTAATTTTTTGTCGGGTAATTTTACAATTCCTATGTTTGATTTTAGTGTTGGTATGGGTGAAGATATAATAACTACATTTAACTTTTACGGACTGGGAGATCCATTTTTGCTGTTGTCAGGACTTGTACCGTCTGCATGGTCAGAGACAGCATATAATTTTCTTGCGATTTTTAGGATTTATCTGGCCGGAATTGCTTTTTCGGCATTGTGCTTTTATTTAAAAAAGGATTATTACAGTACATTAGTGGGGGCGTTCGTGTACTCTTTTTGCGGGTTTGTTTTGCACGCAGGTGTAAAGCACCCATTTTTTATTATTCCAATGATTTATCTACCGATTCTAATGATTGGAATTGACAAAATCATTAAAAAGGAGAGACCGCACTTATTTATAGTGACTACTTTCATTGCTGCTCTGAATGGATTTTATTTCTTGTATATGGCAACCATTTTTATTGTGATTTTTGCAGTTATCAGAGTATTGGCATTATATAAAAAAAGCAAAATAAAGGAACTGATTAGGGCCGGACTGCGTTCTGTTACAGCATATATAACAGGTTTATCAATGGCCGCTGTAATTTTTTTGCCGTCTGTAGTTGGCTATTTGGCCAGTTCACGTTCAACCCCGGTGGATTCCTCAAGAAGTTTATTATATTATGATTTTGAACATTACAAAGATATGTTTGCAAGACTGTTTGCGCCGCCTATTTTGACCTGGCAGTTCTTAGGTGTTGCCGCCATATCATTTTTAGCGGTTATATTATTATTTCAGAAGGCAAACAAAAAGTACATTCAGTTGAGAGTAGGTTTTTTAATTGCCTGTGCATTTATGCTGATTCCATTTGGTGGTTATATGCTGAATGGCTTCGGGTATATATCAGGACGATGGTTGTTTATGTTTTCGCTGATCATTTCTTTAATAGTAACTTATATGGTGCCTCAATTATTAAATTTGAATAGGCGGAGCAGGAATATCTGCATGGCAGCTGTTGTGATCTATGTGCTGATTTGTTTTTCTTCGAAAGATATGACTGAGCTATATCCGATGATTGGATTAGTAATGCTGGCAGTCACTACCCTTATTCTGTGCGGGCTTAATATAAGCAGAAGAGGGATGCAGCTTAGCTGTATTTTAATTGTATGTATGAACCTGATCATCAATGCAGATATATTGTTTACAACAGGAGAGTATGCAGAAGCCTTTATTGATAAGAACAATGCATTTGAGACAGTTAGCAATACGCAGACCCAATCAGCACCACTGCCGCAGGAAGATGAGTTTTACAGAGTAGATTCGGTAGAGGCATCAATCGAAAATGCCGATATTATAACGAATAGATATGGGGTCTCTTCTTATTTTAGCATTTCGAATGCAAACCGTCTGCAGTACCTTTTTGAGTTAGAAAATGCTGATATTTTGGATACTTCATTTATGATAAAAGGAAATGATAACAGGACGTTTATGCTGGGTTTAGCAAGTTCGAAATATTTTGTTGCAGATAAAAGCCAGGACGGATATGTACCATTTGGTTATGAATTGACAGATGTTAAAAATCGAGCAGATGAAACAGATTTGATATATGAAAACAAATACGCACTTCCACTCGGCTATACCTATACTTCCTATATAACTACAGAGGAATATAACAAGCTGGGAGCAGTTAAGAAACAGGAAGCCTTACTGCAAAGTATTGTTCTCGAAGAGGAAACGGAGTATAATCATGGGGTGTTAAATTTTACATCTGAAAAAATTGATTATAATATTGAGCCAAATGAAGATATTCTTATGGAAAATGGGCAATTGATTATTAAGGAAAATAATGCTAAGCTAAAGATAAATTTTAATAATATTCAGAATAAGGAAGTATATTTAAGGCTTAAAGGACTGGATATCAGTAGTGATGAATATAATAACTTTATTGTAAAGATAGAGTGTAAGGAGATTTCTAAATCTTTAAGTGTTGTGAGTGATCGATGGAACTGGTATTTTGGAAGGGAAAATTATTTGACTAATTTGGGATATTATGAAGATGGAATTGACAGCTGTACAATTATATTCCCCAAAAAAGGAAACTTTCAGTTAAAGGGAATTGAAATCTATGCCCAATCCATGGATAATTATCCGAAACAGATTGCCATGTTAAAATCCGACTCGTTAGAAAATATTGTAATATCAGATAATAAGGTCGAAGGAACCATAGATTTAAGTGAAAATAAGCTGCTGCTTCTTAGTATTCCTTATTCCACCGGCTGGAGTGCACAAGTGGATGGAGAAGAAGCAGAGCTATTAAAGGCGAATACAATGTATATGGCTCTTGATTTAAAAGAAGGAAGCCATACCATAACATTAAATTATTGTACACCATATATAAAAGAAGGATTAATAATCAGCATAATAGGAATGCTTGTATTTATCGGCTATATTATATATTATGATAGGTCAAAAGGTCATGCGTTTCATGCTTGCATGAAAAAGCATAATTTTGGGACTCGCAAAACATGAGAAAGTAGCCCGAATAGGGCGGATTTCAAATGCTTTTAGGATTGCGGGAGCACAAAGTGCGTAGCAATCCGTAGGTATCAGGGGTCAAAATACCTTTTGACCCCAACATCATATTAAAAGAAAAGAAAGAATATTAGCGCTTGATGGAAAATGGAGAATGGAATTGAAGAATTTATATATTCATGGTAGTATCGGGAATCGAATAGATAGAAGCAAGAAAAATAGATACAGTAATTTCTGGATCGGCGGCCTGCTGGGTGCATTGACTTTTGTTGCATTATATGGATTTTATATATTAAATGTAACATATGATGGCTGGCTTTTAACCGGCAAAGACCTTCAGCAGCATTATATTGGCTGGACGGCATTCCGCGGTGCGGACTGGACGTTTCCAATCGGACTTCATGACGGACTTACTTATCCTAATCAGGTCAGTATCATATACACAGATTCTATCCCGCTCTTTGCGATTATATTTAAGGTTCTGTCACCAATTCTGCCGGCTACATTTCAATATTTTGGGCTTTTTGGATTGATGTGTTTTGTTTTAAATGGAGGAGCTGCGTCAATTATCATATCTAAGTTCACAGACAGTAAAATAATCTGTATGTTGGGAAGTATGTTTTTCATTCTGTCTGCTTCCGTTTTACAAAGGTTATTTGGAATTCCTGCGGAGGCTACAAGGCACACTGCATTGGCGGCCCATTTTTTGATTTTATTTTCGATTATAGTGTGGCTGTATCAGGATAAATTTAAAAAGATCAGCCATGCAGCAATTATTTGGAGCATTCTGAGCATTTCGTGTATATTAATCCAAACTTATTTTTTATTTATGGTAGGCGGCATTATGTGCGGTTATCTTCTGGAATGTTTAATTAGGGATAAAGACTATAAAAGGCTGTTAGTTGTATTGCCCGCCTTTATTATAAGTGCGGGAACGATGACATTTATTCTCGGCGGGTTCAGCGGCAATGCATCAGCCGGCGCAGGTGGTTTTGGACTGTTTTCATCTAACTTAAACACATTGTTTAATCCAATGGGATACTCCAGTATCTTGCCGGATTTATCCATAGCTGTATGGGGACAGTATGAAGGGTTTGCATACTTAGGATTAGGGATGTTAATTCTCGTAGTAATTGCGGTTGTAATTGCAGTTATGACTTTAGTAAAAATTGTAAAAGAAAAGCGATTTAAAAAACTTTTTGTAAAATATAAAGGATCTGTGATATCATTGACAGTTGTGATATTTGTATTCGGTATGCTGGCTGTCAGCAATAAAGTCGGCTTAGGCGGCAGAGTGTTGTTTGAGATACCACTGCCGGATAAGGTAATGGATCTGATGGCTGTATTCCGCTCTTCAGGAAGATTTATATGGTGTATCAAGTATTTTATAATGATTTTTAGTATCGCAGTGATATTAAAGAAATTAAAGCTAAAATGGAGCATCCCTCTATTAGCGGTATGCCTGTCGCTGCAGATCGCCGACTTAAGCGGTGCACTTGTTAGGATTAACCATACATTTAATCAGCAGGAAGAGTTTCGCGCAAATAGATTAAAGAGTGAGATTTGGAGCAATATTCCAGAGCGTTTTGATAAAATCATGTTTTTTCCGGTTGTTTCCTTTAAAGATGAAGGATATAAAGATCTTTACCTGGAAATGGGAGTAGTAGCCAAAAAGAACCAGATGAAAATGAATTACTTTTATTTTTCCAGAGAATTAAGAGATTTTATTCAATCATCTAATGAGGAACTGGAACAAGTATTTGAAAACGGATCGTTCGATAATAATACTTTATATATACTAGATAAAGAGACTGCAAATCGGTTTAAAGGCACTATAAATATGTATAACATCGATGGTATAATTGTAGCCAGTCTACAGGAATTACCATATGATGGGGAGGAATTGACTTATGAAGTACAGGTGGAATAAATTATACGCAAAGATAAATAGTTTGAATGATGGAAGGAATGGTCCAAAACGAACTGAGTTTATAATTGCCGGGATTATTATGTTGGTCGCTTTATTTAGTTTTTGTTTTATGAAAGATTTTAGTTTAACAATTCGGCAGTCTTTATTGTTTAACAGCAGTTTATTTAATGGAAAAGTTTTTAGGTTCTATAGCGTAATCAATGACCATGCCGTAGCTGGCTTTTTTGAGGGTTGGCCAGCTAGTTTATTATCCGGTGCGAACTATTCAATAATTAACTATGCAACCTATGGATTAGTCTGTATGCCATTATATTTAATAGATAAGGTTTTTAAACTTTCACTGTCGTTAGTTTGGTATGAAGTGATTATTAAGATATTTTATGCTGTTATAACAGTAGGAATGGTATGGACGATTAAAAGGATTTGTGAGCTGCTTCATTTTGATAATGTAAAGAAAAAGTGGACAATCTTTATGTTTATGACCTCTTCGGTTTTTATTTTTTCATCTCTGATGATTAATCATTTAGATATATTTTCACTGTTTTTTATGCTGCTGGCTATAAAAGAGGTGATTGCCAAGAATAGAAAAAAAGAGCTGCTTTACTTTATGCTGGCTGTATTCTATAAGCCTTTTGTATTGATTGGGATTATTCCAATGATATTATTACGCGAAAAAAGGATTTTTCATATTGCCAAGGATATAATTATTATATGCAGCGGAATTATCTTTCAAAATGTAGTATATCATTTTGATTCGGGGTATGCACTGGTTAAAAGCTATATGAATAGTGCCTATTCATTTTTAGATAAATTTCTAATCAGCGGATATGGAATGCAGCGGAATAACTATCTGGGTACAGTTAGCTTCTTTGTTGTTACTTATGTGTTAATTTGTGTTGCCGCCTATTGTTTAAAAAACAAAAAGGAGAAATACTATTTGTTTGCCCTTCCATTTTTATCATGGTGTTCTTTTATATTATTCGTGCAGTGGCACCCTAATTGGTTGTTATTAATTGCACCATCAATGATTTTTATGACGGTATATACGGATAAAATAAAGGTATTTGGCATTATTGAATGTGTTTTTAATACATTCGCTATACTTGTTACTGCAATAGGATGGGAGCATAATTATAATGAGAGTATGATAGATGGGGGAATATTGTCACAGATTCTTGGACTGACTTCCAATCCAGATGCAAGTGTATGGAAGTTTTTAAGATATAAAGTATCGATTCCAATAGATATATACGGCTCACTGTTGAGTGCCAGCTTGATTTGCATGGCATTATTAGTTGTGTATGAAATATGGAGAAGAAAATACCATCCTGTGAAGGAACCGGTTATTGTCTATGAACGCAGTATCATGTGGTTAAGGATTGTTCCGTTATTACTGTTCATAGGATATTCATTTATCACTTTATTTTTATAGTTTTAAGGCTTTCTGACGCCGGGCGGTTTGCACTATTAGCCGGTAATTGCATTTAGATTGACTTTTTCTGTATATAAAGTTATAATAAGTCAAGATTTATAGCATTAGATTGTGATTATTAATAAATTTATTGTTGCTTTAGGAGACTGCCATGGAGAAAAAACTTTTAGGCATTTTGGGTGGTATGGGGCCAGAGGCTACTCAGATATTTTATAAGAAGATAATAGACAATACGCAGGTTGATAATGACAGAGAACATTTGGATATATTAATATATAATCATGCATCGATACCAGATAGGACAGAATGCATCTTATGTGGCAGAGAAGATTATTTGTGGGGTATTATAGAAGATGACATTAAGAAGCTAAAAGGTATGGGGAGTGATTACTTGGCAATTCCGTGTAATACTTGCCATTATTTTGCTGAGAAATTATATAAAGAGATGAATGGAAAATTCATTAATATGATTGAAGAAACAGCTGCCTATGTAAATGAACTGGGGAAAAAGACTGCAGGCATTATGGCAACAGACGGAACGATACAAAGCGATTTATATCGAAAATATTTAGGAAAATATGGAATAGAAACCGTCTATCCGTCAAATGCTAAGCAAAGGGATGTAATGTCTTTAATTTATGATCAGATTAAATGCGGCGAAAAAGGTGACAAGCATCAATTTATAGGGATATCAAAAGAATTAAGAGAAGCGGGTTGTGATTGTATTATACTTGCATGTACAGAATTATCGGTATTTAATATTAACTATGGACTTAATAACAGCTACTATGTTGATGCACTTGATGTACTTGCAAAAGCGTGCATTATCAAATGTGGAGGAAGGTACTGCGATTAAAATTAGTGGAGGTAGTTAGAGTGATAAAGTATATTAAAGGATTTACCCAATATAGATTTTTATTGGCGGAACTTGTAAAGAAGGGAATCAAACTGAAATACAGACGTTCCTATTTAGGAATTGTATGGACCTTAATTGAGCCATTGCTGACTATGATTGTATTGACCATGGTGTTTGGAACGCTATTGGGAAATAAATCCAGAGATTTTCCGGTATATGTATTGTCAGGCCGGTTATTATATAGTTTCTTCTCAGCAGCTACCAATAGTGCGATGAGAGCGATTAGGGGAAACAGCGGAATGATTAAGAAGGTATATGTACCCAAATATTTATACCCATTATCAGGAGTTATTTTTAACTATATTATATTTTTAATATCTTTAATTATATTAGCTGTAGTATCACTTGTATTAGGCGTGTATCCGACGATATATGTATTTCAGATGTTTGTGCCTTTGATTCTGCTATTCGCATTCTCTCTGGGAGTAGGAATGATTCTCGGAACGGTTTCAGTTTTTTTTAGGGACTTGGAGTATTTATGGAGTGTAGCTTTGATGCTTATTATGTATACCAGTGCAATCTTTTATTATCCTGCTAAAATATTATCCTCTAATGTCGCCTTTTTACTGAGGTATAACCCTTTATTTTGCATTATAGATAATTTTAGATCTGCCATATTATATGGGGAGATAATGAATATGGAATACTTATCTTATGCGGCATTAGCCAGCATTGTATCATTGGTGGTTGGTTTTTATGTCTTTTATAAACATCAGGATAAATTTATACTTCACATATAGGAGGCAAATAAATTGAAAGAAAATTCAAAAAAAATAGTTGTTAAAGTTGAAAATATAGGTATGAAATTTAATCTGAGTAAAGAGAAGGTCGACAGTATTAAGGAATATATGATAAAGTTTTTAAAGAAAGAATTAAAATATAACGAGTTCTGGGCATTGAGAAACATCTCATTTGAGTTGGAGAAAGGTGACAGGCTTGGAATCCTTGGATTAAATGGAGCGGGTAAAAGTACATTGCTTAAAGTGATTGCCGGGGTCTATAAACCAACAGAAGGTTCAGTAAAAAAATATGGAAAAATTGCACCAATGTTAGAATTAGGAGCTGGATTTGACCTCCAGTATACAGGCGCGGAGAATATTTACCTATATGGGTCCTTACTTGGTTTTTCAAAAGAATTTTTAAAATCCAAGTATGATGAGATCGTTGCGTTTTCAGAGCTGCAGCAATTTATAGATGTTCCACTAAAAAACTATTCCTCAGGAATGAGAGCGAGACTGGGATTTGCAATTGCGACCATAGTAGAACCGGAAATCTTGATATTAGATGAGGTATTATCTGTTGGGGATGCGAAATTTAGAAGGAAAAGCGAAAAAAGAGTTATGGATATGTTTGATAAAGGTGTAACTGTATTATTTGTTTCACATTCACTGGAACAGGTTATGAGATTATGTAATAAGGCGATACTTCTGGAGCAGGGTCAGATTATATCGGCAGGTGACATTGAAGAAGTCGCTAAAGTCTATCTTGAAAAGACTAGCTAGTCGTTAGGAGATATGTATGAGAGCATTTCTAAAAAAATTTGAAATGAGTATAGTAATGCTATTAAAGCTGGTTATGTACGGTTTATTATTTTCGACATTTTTTCTATTGTTTTCTATCAATAACTGGCAGATATTGGCGCTATCTAGAACAATGGCTGTCACAACGTTGGGATATATTTTCGTCGGCGTTGTTTTGACAGCCATTTATGGAAAATATGACATTGGAAAAAGAAAAAGCAAACCAATTATATACTCAGTTTCATTGGCGATTATAATAACGGATATTTTTACGTATATCCTCTTGCAGATCATGAATACGAATCCTAATAATAATATCAGCTTTCGATTAGAAAATCTATGGGTATTGGTATTGGTGGTGCTTGTGCAAGTAGTTATTATTATCATATTTACTTATGTTGGTAATTATATATTTTTTACAATCAGTCCTCCGGAACGGTGCTGTGTAATCACATCGTCTCAGGCGAGTTTAAATGAAGTGGTCAGAGGAATCAGAAAATATAAAAAACAGTATCAGATTGTGAGTGCTGTAGATTATAGAAAGAAAGGGCTGCATAAAATCATTATGAAGTCAGATACAGTCTTTCTATATGATGTACCAATGAAAGAAAGAACTGAAATACTGGATTTTAGTTATCACAACTCCAGAAATGTTTATTTTAATCCGGAAATAGCGGATGTATTAGAAATAAATTCAAAACATATCATGCTGGAGGATATTTCATTAATCAGTAATGATTTTAAAGAATTAACCTTAGAACAGCGATTTGTTAAAAGAACTATGGATATTGTATTAGGTCTGCTTAGTTTAGTAATTACCAGTCCGATTCTGATTGTAAGTGCATTGGCAGTTAAATTACATGACGGAGGTAAGATTTTTTTTAAACAGCAAAGAGCGACTAAGGACGGCAGGATTTTCTCTGTTTATAAGTTTAGGACTATGAAAGAGAATGTGGATAATTATTCAGTAATCTGTGAGGATAAAAGGATTACGAAACCCGGAAGGATACTTAGGAAGTACAGAATTGATGAGTTACCGCAATTAATTAATATATTAAGAGGTGATATGAGCTTTGTGGGACCCAGACCGGAAATGTTATCTAATATTTATAAATATACAAAGTCTTTGCCGGAATTTGAATACAGACTGCGTGTAAAAGCCGGGCTGACCGGCTATGCCCAAATAATGGGTAAATATAATACATCACCTAAGGATAAATTAATATTAGACTTAATGTATATAGAAGGCTATAGCTTTTGGAAAGACCTGCAGTTGATTTTTCAGACAGTGATTGTATTGTTAAAGTCAGATGACAGTACCGAAGGATTTGGTAATAAGAAAACAGTAGAATTAGATGATGAGGATATAACCTAATGGATATTAAAGTTACCGTCATAATGCCTGTGTATAAGGTAGAAGATTATGTAGCGAAAGCAATTGAAAGTATACAAGCCCAAACGCTGAAAGAATGGGAGTTCATTATCGTAGATGATGGTACTCCTGATAAGAGTGGTATTATATGTGATGAATATGCCGAGAAAGATTCAAGAATTACAGTCATACACAAAGAAAACGGCGGAGCGCCCAGTGCCAGAAATACAGCTATGGACATAGCAAAAGGTGAGTTTATGTATTTTATGGATTCTGATGACTGGACAGAACCGACGATGCTAGAGGATATGTATCGGATAGCAAAAAGAGATGATGCCCAGCTAGTTGTTGCCGGGTTTTATATCGACACTTATTGTGATAATAATCAGAAATTAACACATGATTATAAGGTGAATGACGCAATTTATCAAAACCAAAAAGAATTTAGAAAGAATGCTTATAAGCTTTTTGATAAAAATCAATTGTATTCGCCCTGGAATAAGCTATTCAATTCTTCGTATATTCAAGATAACCATATTAGATATCCTCTCACTTTTTGGGATGATTTTCCCTTTATCATTCGTGTAATCAATGATATTGAAAGGGTAAGCGTTACTTCTAAACAGTATTATCATTTTATCAGAGCAAGAGCGGAATCAGAGACTGCGGCATACCGGTCAAATATGTACGACAAACGGGAAGAAGAACACGAGTGGATGGTTGATTTGTATCACCATTGGAAAATAGATGATGATCGAAGTAAAGAGATGATTGCCAGAAGATATATTGAACGTTTTATTGGCTGTATTGAAAATATTACAAATCGTAATTGTACGCTGAAGTTGTCAGAGAAACGAAAAATCGTAAAAGAGATGCTTCACAAAAAACATGTAAGCGAGTGTGTAAAACTGATGAAACCAAAATCAAGGATTATGATTTTAATGGTAATGCCGATAAAATGGAAAAACGTGACACTTACATTATTAGAAGGAAAATGTATTTCCTTTGTAAAATCCAGAAATACAAAGATATTTGCAACTTTAAAAGCAAAACGGTAAAACTTTCCCACGTGCCGGTACGCAATGTGCGCGGCATGGAGGATTTTATGAAAGGTAAGCCAATGAGTATGTTAATGGAAAAACCCGTATTTAGTATAATTATTCCTGTCTATAACGCTGAAAAATATATCAGGAAATCAATTGAAAGTGTTATAAAACAAGGATTTGGAGATTGGCAGTTATTATTAATAGACGATTGCTCGACGGATCAAAGTCTTGTTATATGTAGAGAGTATGAGAAAAAAGATGACAGAATTAAGGTTCTGCCGCTAAAAAGCAACCAAGGTGCCAGTCAGGCAAGAAATAAAGGAATAGAAGCGGCAGATGGAGTTTATATTACATTTATGGATTCGGATGATTATATTGAAACAAACGTACTGACAAATGTATATTATGTATTGGAGCTGCATCCGGCAAAGCTGACAGTGATAGGTGCAATTGAGGAATATTACGATAGCAAAGGAGTATTGACAGACGAAATCGAAATTATGCCGATTGGTAGTCAGGATGAAAAAGCAATTGAATATGCGGCGGCAGGGAATCATACGGATAGCATGAAAGTATTATTCCTTAAAGAACAGCAGTCACTTAGAAGGCATATTATAGAATTAGAAAAATCTACTTTATATGGTTATCTATGGAACAAGTATTATGATGCAGACTATTTAAAACAGACCGGGCTGAAAATGGAAACATTGCCATTGTTAGAGGATGCTAAATTCAATATTTTGTATTCAATGGATATTGATACAATGAATCTGATTAATATTGCAGCTTACCATTATTGCAAAAGAGCCGAAGACAGTTTAACAAGCAAGTATGTAAAAGATTACTTTAAAATACATAGGGATCATATTAATATGCTGTTCAGCCAGCAGATTACCTGGGGTAATACGGATTCTAGAACAAGAGGTGTACTGGCAGATATTTATGGCAGATATATTATTTCGGCATTACTTAGAAATTGCGATAAGCGTGCCGGCATGTCATATAAAGATAGAAAGGCATGGTTAAAGAGTGTATTGAAGGATAATCTTTTTAATGAATTGATACCTTATGGAAACGGGAATGGAACATTAAACCGTACCCTGATGCTGGTTCTTAGAAGTAAAATAACCTGGCTTGGCTTAGCAGCGGGAAGAGTCATATACATTATTAAAAGTAAATTTCCTAAACTATTTGCAGCAGCAAGAAAAAAGCACTAAATATTGCAAAATAGAGAAAAAATGAGATTGGGAAGGAGAAAAATTTCTTGAATAAATTATTGACTATAGTAATTCCCAGCTACAATGTGGAACAGTATTTGGAAAAGGGATTAGATACTCTATCAGATATCAGGTTGTCGGATGCATTGGAAGTATTAATTGTTAATGACGGATCAACGGACAGTACCCCTCTAATTGCAAATAAATATGTGAATCAATATCCGGATATTTTTAAATTAATTAATAAAGAAAACGGTGGTCATGGTTCGGCAATCAACATTGGAATCAGGAATGCCTCCGGAAAATACTTCAGAGTATTAGACGGTGATGACTGGGTAATCACCGATTATTTAGTTATGTTAATAAACGAACTGGCAGCAACAGATGTGGATTTGGTGTCAGATAAAAAAAGTGAAATCGACATGAAGACGCAAAAAGGGGTATTGATTGCATTGCCTTCAGGTATTACAGCAGGAAAAGAATATTCCTTTGATGAAGTATGCTTAGATCCAGAAGCAGTTAAATATTTTATGATTCATAATTTCAGTGTCAAAACCGCCCTTTTAAATGAACACAGGATTAAGGTGCTGGAAAAAGTGTTTTATGAAGACAGTGAATATGTGCTAAAAGCTACGGCAATTGCAGCTACTGTTAAATTTGTTGATCTGGAGATCTATCAGTATATGGTAGGGAATGTCAATCAGAGTGTCAGCACAGAGAACTTTGTAAAGCGTTACAGTCATTTTAATGCTGTCACCAAAGAAATGCTTAAGTTTAGTGAGGAAAATAAATCAGAATATGTTAAGAGCAGAATAAAAACAGTCATTCTAACACAGTATTACATCGCCTTTATTTATAATTCCAATAGAAAGCAGGGGGCCAAATGGGCGAAGGAGTTGTCGGAGTATTTGAAAAATAATTATAAAGAGTTTTATAAATGTACAAAAAAAAGATATTCAATAGATAAGATATTGCATTATTGTGGATTTGATTATGACAGATTGCAGAAGCTTCGGGCATTGCTTGGAAAACATTAGTGCTAAGAATGGAGTAATATTATGAAAATATCAGTTATTGTACCGGTTTATAACTGTGAAATGTATCTTAATAAATGTATCAATTCAGTTTTAAACCAGACATTTGAAGATTTTGAGGTCATTATTATTAATAATGGTTCCTTAGATGATTCCGCACAGATATGCGCCAAGTATGCAGATGAAGATCCCAGGGTCAATTATGTATTAAAAGAAAATTCAGGCGGAGCAGGCGAGCCGCGGAATAAAGGGATGGATTTGGCGAAAGGTGAATATATAGTATTTCTGGATGCTGATGATTACCTGGAACCTACTGCTTTGGAGGTATTATACAAGGAAGCCGTTTCCATGGACTATGATTGCGTGATTGCCAGTTATAGAAATTTCAGTGAAGATTATATTACAGATTTTAATACGATTTTAGAAGAAAGAGAGTTAATTGGCGAAAAGGAAGTCAGAGATTATTTTACACGTATTTATCCAAATGGGGAAGCGGGATATCTATGGAATAAAATCTATAAAAAAGATATAATAGACCATTATGAAATACGTTTCCCATCCATGCAGAGGCTGGAAGATGGATTCTTTAATGTGGATTATTTTAGTCATGTGGATAAATGTAAGATTATCGGCGATGTTGTATATCATTATAAATTAAATGCGCAGACGCAGTTATTTAAAAAATCTCCCCCCAATTATTATGAGTTGATTAAGGAATTGGCGAATCATTACTATAGCACTATAAAGCAATGGGGATACGAGGCTGAGGATGTAGAAACGGAATTGGTTAAATTCTTTTTAAATGAATTAGAAGTGTGCTTTGAAAATGTTTATAATCAGACATGGCAAATGAATAAAGCGGATAGGATTGCATATTTTGAAAGACTGCATCAGGAAGAATTAGTTCAATATATGCTTATGCGCAAAAAAGTCGTAGGCGGATATGTAAGACGTGTTATGAGGTACTTTAAATTTAGAAGATATGGATTAATGATTTTATTGATTAAAACGAAGATGCATGTAAAAAAATATTGGAAGAGGATTTTTGGAGTGATAAAGAGGATTTTTAATTAGTAAGGAGAAAGGTATTGCAAACCGGTTTGCGATATGAAAAGGTGTAACATGAAGAGGATGAAAGACATTTTCATAGACAAGTTCATCTTAAATAAGACATTATTTAAGATTGTATATCTGGCAGCTATTATGCTGACCACTGTCCCATACCTGCATGGTAAATTAGGTTCTTATGTTAAATATATTCTGATATGGGGTTTGCTTTTGGCAGCTATAGATTTTATCAAGAGTAAAGGACGGATATTAGCAGATAAATATATGGTATTATTAATGCTGTTCTGCCTGTCTTATGCTGTAACAATCCTTCTTAACCGTGGTGAATTCTTTGGAGATAGTATGAAATCATTGCTATATATGGTGATGACATTTCTGGTTGCATTTCGATTTGATAAAAAGGACAGCAATGATAAGGTTAAAAAGGAAGCAGGTATAATCAGTGCAGAGATTATCATAGGTACATTTATACTTTCCACGATCAGTTTAGTGACTTATTTCTTCCAAATCAATGTAACCTATGTAGTAGATGGAGCAACGATGTATATTGGACAAGTTGGCGGTCGGCTGTGGGGATTATACAATCCCAATGTAAGTGCAACTTTAGTAATTGTATCTTTAGTTTTAACGTGCTTTTCCATTAGTGTGATTAGGAAAAGGAACTGGACAATATTTGCAGTTGTGAATATTGTCATTCAATTTATGGTATTAATCCTGGCGGCATCCAGAACCGTAACATATGGTGCTTATATAGGGTTGTTTTTCCTGATTATATTTATAGTTCCACTGTGGAAGCCCCGATTTGCAGGCTGGAGAGTGAAGAGTATATTAGTAAGAATTACATGTGCAATAATTATAATTGGTGGAATTTTCGGACTTATGGAAGGTGGAAAAAGGATATTGGGAAAAATTCCGGACATGGTTAATTCTATATCCCAGGCAGGTGAAATCAAGGAATCGGCAGGACCGGCTTACCATACCGGAACTCTTGTTTTAAATACATCAAATCTGGAAAGAGAAGATTTAGGTACAGAATCAAAAGGCGGGATACTTAACGGACGCCAATATATCTGGAAAGCCGGATATAATGTATTTAAGTCCTCACCTATATTTGGTGTGACAAAGGAAAATATATATACACAAGGTAAAGATTATGTAGAGATTAAAACGTTTCGAAGAGCTTTTAACAGAGGAGGACTGCATAATATCTACTTAACGGTATTAGCTGCTTCCGGCATGATAGGATTTCTTATTTTGGCAGTCTTTGTTATAATTGGTGTAATTGATGTGGTTCGAGATTACAAGCGGATTAACACGATAAATGGAAATGAGTGGTTTATTGCAGCAGGTTTTCTGGTTGCACTCTATTTCATTATGGAATTATTTGAAGCCAGAATATTATATGAAGTTAATATTAGCTTTTTAATGTTCTGGATTTTTGCCGGATATGTTGTAAAGTTAAGTTCCGGCAGCCGGGAATGTACAGAATATGAAACTTAGGAGTCGGTTATGGGTATCAAAGATAAACTGAGTAATCTAAAAAATAATAATGCAAAATTTTTAGCCAATACAAGCTGGCTTATTTTTGATAAAGTTTTTCATATGATACTTTCATTAATCATTATGTCTATAACAGCAAGATATCTGGGTACAAGCAATTATGGACTATTAAATTATGGATTATCTTTCGTAAATATTTTCACAAGCGTAAGTAAGCTTGGAATTGATGCAATTTTGGTTAATGAATTGATAAAAGAAAAAAGTGATTCAAATAAGCTGATTGGGACGACAATTGCGCTTCGATTGGCTTCAGGTTTTCTGTCAATCATATTAACAGGTTTGTTCGTAGCTGTATTAAAACCGGGAGATATGGTGATTTTGGCGATTTCTCTGATACAGGGAGTGTCCCTTTTATTTGTGGCATTTGATACAATTGATTACTATTTTCAGTCTATGCTGAAATCAAAATACTCTGCGGTTGCGAAGTCGGTTTCTTATGTAGTTGTATGTATTGTCAGGTTAATTTTAATTATTTTGAAAGCGAATATCATATGGTTTGCGGCTGCGACTGTAGTTGACGCCGCGGCAATTGGAGCCGGTTTACTTATATTCTATAAAAAGGAGAATGGTACAGGATTTCATTTCTCTAAAGAGACCGCAAAATACCTGATTAAAAATGCCAGTCCATTTATACTGGCAAATATGCTTGTGGTAGTATATACACAGATGGATCGGATTATGATTGGCTCGCTTTCAAATGACAGCCAGGTAGGATTATATTCGGCGGCTATCAATATCGCAAATATGTGGGTATTTATCCCTATATCAATCATAGATTCAGCAAGACCAATTATTATGAGATATCGATTTGATGAAAATAATGAAAAATATATACGCAGATATACGCAGCTTACTTCGGCAGTCATTTGGATTAGTATTGCCGCCGGTATCGTATTTACATTAATTCCCGGCTTGTTTATTAGAATTCTATATGGCAGTGATTTTATGGACGCAGTTCCTATATTAATGATTTTAATCTGGTCCAGAATGTTTTCCTTATTGGGAACAACAAGAAGCATCTGGCTGATTTGTGAAGGATTAAGTAAATATGTAAAATGGTTTGTCGGAATCGGAGCATGTATCAATGTGGTATTGAATTTCATGTGGATACCACAGTATTACGCTGTAGGGGCATCAGTCGCTACTTTAATTACGGAGATTGTAGGTGCCGTTATACTGCCTTTATTTTTTACCAAGACCAGACCGATATATAAAATCTTAAAAAATAGCTTAATAATGAATTTTAAATCTTAATGAAAATCGATATATTCCTGTAAAGCTTTTGCTAATTGATCCGGGCAGGAAGTTCCGCGTCCTCCGCAGTCAATCCCTTTTATTTTCCTAATGGCTTCATGGATATCCATTCCTTCTATCAGTCTGGATACGCCCTGTGCATTGCCATTGCAGCCGCCTAAGAATTTTACATTACATACTTTATTATCAATTACATCAAAATCAATTTTAATAGAACAGACACCGTGTGTTTGATAGGTCATTATAAATCCTCCTTTTTTGTAAGTATATTTTAATATATAATGAAATTTTTGTATAGTTATTTTTATCTTTACTGCAAAACCTCTTGCAATTGACGCGATGTCAACTGATAAAATGTATTTATGAGACTCACACAGCGTTGAAAGGAATTTTATTATGGGTGAACTTATAACGATAAATAAAGTTGTAAATGAATTTAATATCAGTAGCCGGACTTTGCGTTATTGGGAAGCATCAGGACTTTTTATGAGTACCAGAGATGCTCAGTCCGGTTGGCGGATGTATGATGATTACGCTATCCAATGTATCAGAATAACGGATTTATTGCGCCGGCTTGATTTTTCGATTAAAGAAATCAAAGAAATAATCGAAAAGAAAACGATTGATTCTTTGTGTAATGTTCTAAAAAAACAATTAACTAAACTGAACAATACAAGTTCGGACTTGGAAACGCGCAGAGAAGCAATTAAGGAACTAATCGTTATACTGGAAACCGAATCATCATTAACTTTATTGTCGCTTGAAAACATCCTGCTTCCTGTCGCGCTGGAAAGAAAAAAACACGTTGTTACAAAACTACAAGGAGGTTTTCAAATGGAAAGCGTAAAAAGTAAATTTGACGAAGTGAAAATCATTAACCTGGCTCCCGCGCGGGCGGCCGCGTTCAATGCTGTAGGCAGGGAACCCGAAGATGAAGCTATGGAACCGATTTTCAAATGGGTAAAGGAAAACAATCTCGGAGGCACAGCGCGTATATATTTATTCAACACAGACCCATATCCCACCGCTGAAAATCCAGAATATGGCATGGGTTGCTGCGCAACAATTCCGGAAGGGATAGAAATACCGGAGCCCTTATATGAGAAAAGATTGCCGGGCGGCATATATGCCGTAATCACTGAGTATCAAGGCGATCCAAGCTACGGTTGGAAAAAGATGGGGGAATTATTAGTCGATAAAGAATGGGAATGGGAATATGACGAGAGCAGACATCCGGGGCTTGAGGAACACATCGAACGTGCCGGTGGTGGTTATATTATTCCGGTTATGCTGCCCGTGAAGAAAAAGAAAACAAAGGATAGGTGAAAAATAGTAGAAATTAAGCCTTAACCGTTAACCATGAAGGTTTTCTTGGCTGCATAATTAGATAGATTATCTTCGAAATAGCTCGGGGTTGTGTGAAAACACATTAAAAGATAGTTTATATTATTAATGCCTTAGGAGGTAAGACTATATGGAATGGAAAGATAAATACACGAGAAAAACAAAGCCGACGTATGATGATTTGCTAAGATTCTTCCAACCTCATATCCGTGAATTGTTTTTATCTTTCGATGATGAAATGCGTAGGCGGTTTAATGTACGTAATAAATATCACCGATATCTGAACACAACGGGCTGGGTTTACGGTTACGGTCGGTATTATAGTTGTGAGCTACTTGCAGTCATAATACAAAACGATTGTTTTCATGTACTGGGCGTATCCGTAAGAGACGAGGATTCGTTGCAAAACGCCTTAGAAGAAGCAAAAGAACTGTATGATGACGGGTTTGAAAAGCGGTATGCCACCATATGCGAGAAACGGCGCGAAGGCCAGAGCGCACGCACGAAAAAGCGAGTGGAGCGCGAAAAAAAGCTATTAGAAGAGTTAACTGCAAGTGTAGAACCCGATAAATTCAATATATTTAAGTGGTGCAAAAAGACATCCCGAAGGGATTTACTAAGACTTTACCAGGGCGAAGCGAAAGGGTTGATTGATGAAGATCTGCTTGATGAGATAGGTTATACTTTTTATACTCGCTGCAAGCAGTCTAAGGATACCCTCCCGTTACTTAACCAAGGGCAAATTCTCTGTCATCACTGCGGTATCGTTCTAAAATCGTCTGGTTACGCCTCTATAACGCGTTGTGAATGCGGGTATTGTTATACATATCGTGAATACCGGCGCAGTTTCAACACAAACAATATGCCCGCACACCGTGCACAGCCCATATTTGATGTCTTTGTGGACAAATGGCCCAGATGTAGGGATGTAAAGGAAAAAATGATGTTGATAGATTGGCTCATTCATGAATGCCATGTTACCCTCATGTCGGGGGAAAAAGGCAGAAGCGTTTGTATAAACCTCATTGATGGGACTCTCGCACAGTTACGCGAACTGCTGGAAATGTTAGCCGGTCATTGAAGGCAAACTGTTCAAAATAGTATTCTCCATTGTGTGCAATTTGACACTTGGTGACTAAGCAAAGAAATGGCTCCGGTATTAAAAGAGCTTACAAACAGGCATATCGAAGATAAATTACCTATAATTATCGAGGGAGACTTTATCAATCTTTATCAATCCCGAATTTACAGCATCCTTTCAAAATCCAGAGGTAAATCAATTTTTATGCAGGAATCAGACAAAAATCAAATATTGCAGAATTATTTATCATGGGAAAGAGGCGATTTGCAACATTACAGAGCTGACATAAGTGTTGCTTATGGAAATGGATATCAGATACTTGTAGGAAATTAGGAATTAGTTTGATTGAATCAAGACCTTGGGACTTTTAATATATAATGAAATTTTTGTATAGTTATTTTTATGTATACATTTTATTAGAGTGTTACAGAATGCAAATGGGGTTGGGGCTAATGCAGAATGGTGATAAGCTAGAGGATAGCGCGGGTTGATTTGAATAATCCAACCTGCGCTATCCTCTAGCTTATCACCATTCTGCATTAGCCCCAACCCCATTACCATTTTCCAGCACTTTCATCTTATGTTGTGCTATTTGCAAAGAGTAGATAGAAATTATAAAATAACAAAAATACAAAAAAGTCAATGTGGTAATTAGGTGAAAAGTGCACAAAAATTTAGCAAATATTTGTACAAATTCCCGAAAGTGGTAAAGATACTACAATAAGGTATACATATACTATATTAATAGATATAATACAAGTATTCATTATATGAAATAATTACATGGGAGGATAAGGGGAACTGAATTGAAAATATATCGTATGGCAGATTATGGTGAATGGGCTTATCCAGGTAGAAGGGCTGATTTTGAGGAATACTCAATAATATATTAGAAAGACCAACTATCAAAAGTCAATAGGAAAATGAAAATAAATTTTGAATACTAGATGATTTTTTATGCATCACAAAAAAACCTGCAAAAGCAAGACTTTTAAAGTGATATAGATATAGTTGGGATTTATTACTCTCGTGGTGCTTGCACTTCATAAGGAACA
>Ga0153924_1000501_pt1 | contig 24330 bp, 34 predicted proteins | sample TSNJ008MetaG_FD_104709 | JGI IMG/M metagenome (GOLD analysis project Ga0153924, IMG submission 104709) | Attine ant fungus gardens microbial communities from New Jersey, USA - TSNJ008 MetaG | ecosystem: Host-associated > Fungi > Mycelium > Unclassified | place: USA: New Jersey, Wharton State...
AACATTTTTATAAACTAGAGTATTGCAAATTAGGGACCATTTCCTGCAGGCACAGAGGACCTGATCTATGAGGCCCTGAAGCAAGTATAAATCAATGAGGAAGTGAGTGAAGTTCCTATTATATTTCCCAATAGCAGGCGACATTATCGAGTTGCTTGTAGGTAGAGATCTAACACATGACTGGCTATGATGCTTGTCGATCCTAAGAACTGCGAAATTGGTATCCACTCCACTGCTTACAGAGCCGGGAAGTCAAATTGAAAACGAGATTGATTCTTAGAATAAATCTGTCAGGGACCCAATATGTTCTGAGCGAGACGAATGTCCCCCTGTGCGGAGACACTGAGGCTCGATGCATTTTTGGCGTGTTTCAGGGTTATTTGAGAGGATCAGGCATTGCGACCAAGATATTTTGACCAAAAACAGGTTCAGAGGTGCTATCAAATTGCATTCGGAGCTGTTGAGATTAAATCGGAGAATGACATCTTAAAAGATACCATTCCTCGACGGAGTTTCCTATTTCTGTCGAGTTTGAACCACAACCTACGGTTGATAGGATGAAAGCAAAGTTACATTTAAACACCACCAGCTAGAGTCACCGTCAGGCTGATGTTCATCTTATAGCATTATATCTACAATAGATAAATTTGTCCAGCAAATGATTGCATAAGTATCCGTTGGTCAGCTGAGAAACTGTAATGAGACGAGCAGGGTCACAAATAGCAGATAAACTGCCTTGTGCCGAATATCTGAAGCATTAGATGTCGAACGAGCAGGATATGCGATAGGTTCCTGTGCAGGCCTAGCAGTCGCAGTTGGCCCTGAAAGAGCGGTATTTATCGAGTACGTGCGAATCCAAGAGATCTCCCAAAAGGCATTATCGTATGTCGGACTGCCTGGGCCAATGATGTTGTCCGCAACCTAACTGACAATGTTAGCCATGAATGTTGCAATTTTGCAAGAGTATAAAATACCCACACAGGACATGGTAGGCGTGTGGCATGTGCTTGCATATATATCAGGCACACCTGCCCTATAGAAGAGTAAGGAATATGAGGGGCAGAATCAGTGAAAAGGGAACGTGTGAGATGTACCAAGTACCACATAACGTTGTCAATAAGATAAGTTGCTGAGGGGTAAAGAATTGACTGATATTGCAAGCAATAGCCGGGTAAGAAGCGCTAGGTAGTCCCCAGCTCGTAGTGTCCATGTCTGAAGTGCTGTTCGCTGAACTGATAGCTTCCGGTACATCAGGCCTCTGTTATCATTAGACGTTGAGAAATGATCTCGAAGATATTTTCTCACACTCCAATACCAAACAAAGATTCCAGCAACGTCAATCTGAAGTGCCCATAATCCCCCTCCAGCTTGCGCGAAGCCTGGTCCCCAACTATTGGGCTTATTCTCTGCTACCAGACACCCTTGAGGGGTGGAGCAATCTCCTTCGATAGTTTGTCCAGTTTGCCCTGAATTTTGAGCTTGGAAGCAGCCGGGAGTAGTATGTAGGGCAATTTGATTATGATCCATCATATTGATGCCTTCAATGACGTCGATCTCTCCTCCCCCTGGCCATTCCTTTTCAGTACCTAGAGTCCAGAACGACGGCCATACCTGTCAAATTGAATTTATTACTTTTACTTTAGATAAATGAGGAGAGTGACGCACCGAGCACCCATAAGGAATGTGTCGAACGTCTATCATAATCAGGGTACCAATTCCGTATGTGTCTTTCGATGTGATGCGTATCTACGAGGCGATCCTTCGGTGAAAGTTCTAAGGGCGGAGAAAGGACCAACGGAGTTTCTGTGTACCAACGGAGCTGGCTGGATGAATGTACTGTTGTCAACTCTGATGACTGCATTTCCAATATCGTTGACAAATGTGAGCCGACTCGATGTAGCAGTCTGTCGATCAACATATGTGACATTGCCTGTATCGTCCAGTTTATGTCAGGGCATTCAATGAAAGACGGGGGATGATTGTCACCTACCCCACGTCGTGTTGTCAAAGAGGTTAAAATAATCCCAGGCGTCAAAGAAATTTGGACCTGCGTATTCTTGCAAAGGCACATAGATCGCAGAAACTGCAAGCCAGGTACTCAGCCATGCCCAAGGCAGCAGATGTGCCACGCCCAGCACAGGCATCGTGGTAGTGGTTAAGAACAGACCAGATCACATCAGTTGTGATGAATTGATGATATTTATTGTGTTATTCTTGTTAATTCTCAATGTCAATTTCTGACGTCACGTTTCATCAGGACCGGGAGCCGACACTTGCTCTGCACCTATCACGAGAAGGAGACGGCAATGAAGTGCACGAAAAAATCAGGGACGAGGCTATCGAGTTCTTCATCTACGGCATTGAGGCTATTGAGCTCACGACGATCATGACACCACTCTGACAGAATTCGAGAACCAAGGAAAATAAGCGAAAAGCTCAGTTTACCGGGCAGTGCTACGCCTAAACAAACCTTACCTGGTATCATCAACTAGCAACAAGCATGTTTTACCAAGCATACTCACGGCGATGATCTTCGTTCTATCTCGTTACAGATTCAGCACAGGGCCAATCAGACGTGCTTGATAGCCTCTCAAGTACTCAGGAATTTCGCGCCGCCTCCTTGTCAAAATAAATTTGTGTTCAATAATCTTTGTATCAGCTTCTAAGTGAACGAGAACTCTGGGCAAAATCTGACTTTAATAGCGATCTACAACTTCGTGGAGGCTCTCCGAATCCGTTGCCGCCGCCACTGCGATCATGTACTCATTTTCCATCAACGATTGCAGTTGAATGTCGTCTTCTGTGGGCGCGATCGTCGTCTGGAGGTGTCGACATCTTGTAATAATTAGAACATCCCTGGCTGCGTAAATTTTGACACAACCGCACTTCTTGGACGTGCAACCTCCGACAGAGTGGGTCTCTCGCCAAAGAGGAGATATGCATCCCGCGGCCTACGGGCTTGTGGCGGACTTGGAGACGATTTCATTATCCCCGGACTTCTCGTAACATCGGACACGATTGAGACCTGAAATGTGACTTCATGCTCCGTGGCAACGGGACGCCCTTGAAACTTCCTGCATCAGGGGGTGGATAGCCTAAGACCTCTTATTGACATCAAAGCTTTGACTATTTGTCGTATCCGAGCCGCTACTAGAGTATTAAGTGGCCGTTGCGCTCGGGTTGGCGGTATAGATACTGTGAAACTGTTAATCGGGCCATTTAGAAACAATGACCAAGTAGATAAGCCTTTTGGTATCCGGTTGAATCACCTATTCCCACTTCTTTCTTCGCAGCATCTCATTCTGGAGGTGACCAGGTTTACGCTCGTGGTTGACACTTTATGACAGGCCTCGTGTCCTTGAGACACATTCGAACGTCTCACTGCAAGGCACCATGATTCTCGACGTGCAAACACGCGCGAGACTCCCCAATCCCTCGTCCCTTCTGGAAGCTCGATTGAGGGCAACAATCTTGTGCCTATCTATTTTCATCGTGGATCTTAAGTATCTTGTCTTGCTTAACGAGACAGTTGGATGTGAAATTGACGGTTTTCTGGTGGAAGTGACGTATTCTTTTGCCAGAGCGTATCAATCCTGCAGTATCATGAGACTCATCGCGATGCAAATTCGAGGTCGGATCCCGGCACTATCATGATTCTAGGCGCATTGTGTTACACAATAGATAGAACTTGATTCCATTTACTGGTGCCTGTGGAAGTGAAGCAGATTTCCGGTAATTTCGAGCTGACTGGGCGATGGATCGGGTTTATGCGGGTAATACATGCGGTAGGAATCCGCGAAACGCACAATGGTCAAAGCCGAAGTCTTGGAGAAGGACTATCTGATCTCCTAGTTTTGTCAACTAGTTTCCCTGAAATTTCCATCATCAGCGGGTACATGTAGAGAATCATTGAAAGTGCCCACCTTAACGTCGCTTTATACAAGGAGAGAGTCTGCGTCCTACCCCATGACATTTCAGAAGGCTGGGCATTCTAGGCTAGGAAGTTCATGGGCTTTGATATTCGTGTGCGCGTAATATGATCTATAGCTACGGGAGTGTGTCACGCACAGGTATTGCTGGGCATGAAAGTAGAAGACTGGTAAAGAGTGAGAAGATAGAGATACTAAGCTTAAACTTTCACTGAGACAGCTAAAGGTTAGATTCGCCTTAATCTGCGTGGCGTTGTCTGAGACGCTGATTCTCGTACAAAAACAAAAAGCTCACATTCTTTGTGGCAGCAGCAAATGCGGTGAGGCAATGTCGTCTCTCCGTCCAAGTAGATTACGACAGAGGATCAGCAGACAAGACACCAAGTATATGTTGAGCACATAATGGGACGTCGAGCACAGAGATAACAGCCCGCTGTCATAGTAAAGATGTCTGACGTGGTGGATATGTCACGATTGGGACGCATCTGGCAAAGGAAGGGAACACAGAGCGGAAGAGACTGCCGGTCAAATTGTGGCGAAGGAACCGTATTGGACATGAATAGATGGTCACGTGGTACTCCCGATAAGGCAAGAATGAGGCAAAATTTGGACATGACGTAAAGATACTTCTGAGTGCGAAAGGGCAGGTGTGCTTGAATTTGACGCGTCGTTGGATCCAACAGCGAGTGCCATCGACCATGCATTTGACATTCCGCGACAAACTGGAAGCAACACTTCCAACTCCGATTTGTCAGCCCACACAGCGAGATATATAATCTTCCTCCCTCCTACAATTCCATTTCCCACCTCTTCTTCTTCCCGCCCGCCCATCTCCTCTTCCGCCCGCGTAACCTGTAGCGACCCCGGTCCTTCTCTTCTAGCTTATAAGCCTCTCCCACATATCTCTAGGACCTTCTCCTGGGCCAGCAATATGGTTTTCGCCTTCCTGTTCTGCTTCCATAACTTATTTCTTGGTCTCCTCTCCGCCGCATCCACTTTTATCCTTATCCGGTCCATCTATAATCTTTTTCTGTCTCCTCTGAGTGCAATTCCCGGTCCCTGGTATGCTGCTGTCTCTGATCTTTGGCTCAACATCCACGTCATTCGCCTCCGCCAATGCAAGACCATTCAGGAGCTCTTCGAGGCGTATGGCCCTGTTGTACGCGTGGGACCCACTAAGATTGTCTTCCGTGATATTTCTGTTATGCGCACTGTATATTCCCTTCACAAGTTCGACAAGAGTACTTACTACAAGAGTCTCCTCACGTATGTTCCTACTTCGCAACGCCACTCTGCACAGTAACTCAAAATTTGACTTCTCAGCAACGACAACGATCATGCGTAGGTGCAGAAGCGCATATATGCATATTTTATGCTGACGGTACTTGAAGCATGACTACTCTTGATCATGCTCACCATATCATCCGAAGACGGGCCTATGCGCCTCACTACACTTCTGCTAACGTTGCCAAGTTCCAGCCAGAGATACACGAACTGATGTGTGAGGTCCTCAATGTGAGTGGTCAGTCTCTTGCTCTCGGATGTCAGTTGACTCTTCTTTCCATCTCAGGTGCTTGATAATATTGCCGGCAAAGCTTCGACAGAGTGCCTCACCCTTTTCAGACATCTCATGGTAGACATTGTTGTCTCTTCTTCTTATGGTTATCGCCTCGGAGCAGTCACAAAGTGGGCCATGGATGTGGAGGACCCTCTTTCCACGGCGATTAACGACTTCCCAAAACGAGGCATTCTGGTAATATTACTGATCAAACACATCGTTGTCCTTCTAACTTGCATGTCATTAGCGTAGTATTGCTCCAAGCTGGGCATGGAAGTTAGTATGCCGCCTGCCAAATGCTCGCTGGCGGCAAATGTGTGATTCTGACAAAATCATGGCTGAGGTCTGTGGCCACGTTGCTTCGATACAGTTCTATCCTAACACCTTTTAGTTTGTGAGTTCTCGAGTCTATGAGATGAGAGCGCAAATGAATGCTGGAAGGATCGGGGAATCAGAGAAGATCCCCATGTTGCAACGACTTCTTCAGTATCGCTATTCTTCGAATGAACTCATGCCAGATCATGACATTATCTCGGAGTGCATGGGTCATCTGTGAGCCGTTTCCATTTTCCATTTGTGTTTCTCTTATGCAGGTGTCAGGGTTGCAGGGTCAGATACTAGTTCCATTTCTCTCTCCTATTTCTTTTGGGAGCTGAGTCGTAGACCCGACATTCTAAAGAGACTTCAGACAGAGGTTGACGAGGTCATGGCTGACTCGAGAATAATTCCAGATATTTCGGTTCTCCTGGAGCTTCCGTATCTGAACGCATTCATCAAAGAAGGTGTGATCTGATTTGCGCACTAGCTATCGAGAAGTTGAGGACTAAAAGTTTTGACCAGGACTTCGGGTTTATACTGCTGCACCAAGCCTTCTGGAACGAGTTGTTCCCAGTTCCACTGCCAAAAATGGTGCCCAGGACGAGATATTCGATCTCATGGGCTACGCACTTCCTGCTGGAACCGTTGTATCAACACAGGCTTGGTCGATGCATCGTGACTCGACTGTCTTCCATTCTCCAGACGCCTTCCTTCCAGAACGCTGGCTCGAATGTTCAGAGGCTGAGCTCGCCAACATGAATCAGCACATGATGCCCTTTGGGACAGGTACCCGTGTCTGTGGTGGCCAAAATCTAGCACAAATGATGCTCCGCATCGCAATCGCCGCAGTCATCAGGAATTTCACCATCGCAGCCCCCGCTGAGACTAATGAAAGAAGCATGGAAATCAAGGATAGTTTTGTGAGCATCTGTCGTTCGACTTTATAGCGGATCACATCCGACTCACGCATTGTACAGGTTATTTTTCCTGCGGCGATGGAGTGTAAGCTCATCTTCCTCCCCCGTCAATGAGTGCGCCACCTTTCATCAGTTTCGGCAATTATCGTTCTCGCTTCTCCGGTCCCTGGACTTCCGACATTCTTATTTTATGAACATTGTTTATCTGTTTTTATCTCTCATTGCGTTCCCCCCACCCTGCTTTCAAACACGCTTTCCTATCGCTTTCTTGTGACTTTTGGGCTGATTATCATATCATTTGACGCTCTTTTGGTCATAGGACCCGTTTGTTTTCTTGTCCATTATACCCATAGAGTATCATCTTCGGACTAGTCTGGCATGCTGACTTTTCCGTTTCTAATCCTATTGTACTTCTATCCTAGCTCAAGTGCTCGGAGTAATTGTTGATGTTGGATGGAATAAACCACTTGTATATAAGCCATACAAACTCGCTAATGTTCTTACGCATTTCGCCACTAGAAAATACATTGTATCTACGTGTCGATAACTGGCTTTCACACATGCATTTAGAGTTGATCACAGTTATTTTTTTCTGAGTCAATACATAATATAATACATGGCATTCACTGAGAAATCAGGTGTGTCGATGACAGGAGACTAAAGTGCAGGATGCGATAAGAGCGTATACCCGGTATCCGTCGTCGATGCTAGTAGTCGTTAGCGCCGCTCATGAGAGCCTGCAGAAATAGCCGCCCAGCTTCTGCCACTCCCCTCACTTCCCTGGTCACTCATTACATCGAAATCCGATTCGAACTCGAGGTCAGAGAGATCAAGGCGAGGTGAAATAGGATTTGGGGAGGTAAAGTTAATCAGCTGAGGATGTGCCGCTTGTGGCGGTGGTGGTGATGGAGATTCTTGAAGCAAGGGTGAGCGTACTGGCTGACGAGTATCACTAGTGATATGAACAGGGGGGACAAAGTTGGACTGGGGCAAAGTAGGCGAAACAGGAAGAGAGCAATATTCAGCGTCTGTAGTAATAGTATGCTCAGACGGAGATGAGGACCGAGAGGCGGGATTAAGTGACCATGGATGACGCGTCTCTGCTTCGGAAGAAAAAGGATTTTGATTAAAAGGTTGAACGACGGCAAAAGGTGAGAGAGCCTGTGGTGCAGCGACCATCGGAGAGAAGGTCGTGAAAGGAGAGGACGTTCCTGAAGAAGGATGAGAAAGAAGCTCAACATCACGTTCTCGATCAAGCTCCTGAGGGTAAGATTGGGAAAGTGATGGGATAGGAGAGGAGGATGAAGGAGGGGAGTAAGTATCTAACGTAGAAGAAGTCGCTGTGCGAGATATTGGACTAGCTTGAGCTGCATCTGCGGGACTGGGACGAGATAGAGAACGAGGTAAAGGCGTTCGAACTGGAGAGAGATGCGAGGGTCCTAGAGGCACAGAAGTCTGATTTGTAGATGGATGGACGTTAGTAGGAGTTGATAACAGAGACATCTGAGCCTGTGGAGAAGAGATCACGCTTGGCATCGTAGTCGAAGTCGCAGCTGGAGTTGGTGCAGAACTCGAGGCGTCCGGTTCCACATGCATAGGCAATATTGTAGGATGAGGAATCGAATCGATGGACTGCGTAAATTCCATTTTTTGTGTTGAGTCATCTCAAGCTTCATAACACAAAACAACTTTAAAAAGAGAAAAAGACACGAACCTCATCCATGGCATGAACATGACGATTCGTACGATGTCTCAGGTTGTTAGACAACTGGCTTTGACCGACTTCGGACCTCCATTCACTGACTTCACGAGCGACGTTCGAGTCGAAACCAGTCACACGAGCAGTTGTAGTAGGAGAATCAGACGGCTGTCGTAAATCTTTACTGTGAGAATCATTCTCTCTCAGATCATGACCTGAGTCCGATTCCGAATCTGACGAGGAATGTTCACTGCGATTATCTCCACGTCGTCTTTGAAGAGGAATTGAGACAGGAACAGCAATGGGCCCCTGTTGCTGCATACGTCTAGCACGACGATGTTCCAGAAACTCTGTCGCCCAGAGTTCTAGCCTGGGTGCGATATGAGGTTCATACACGAACTAACAAATGTGAAGAGTTGTGTATTGGCTACTGAGGAATACACATACTTGATGAAAGGCAGAAGCAGCACCGACGGTACCAACTACTGCGAGAACGTACACTGCGGGAGCAGGCATGTCACCGGGAGGTGGGAGTATGGGAACAGAATGACTTGAAACTAATTGCGTGATGTCAATCTCGGAGCTCCCGATGTTGCCGGCCGATTTTGCCGATCCGGTGTAAGAGTATCAAATAACGAATGAGTTGTAATAACATAAATCGAGTGAGCGACATGGTCACAGATAATTAGATTAATCCAAGGTTTATGTTAGAAAACGACGCCACTTGGGCTTTAGTGGACCCCGCTGGCTAATAGGGGTCTTTGGGAGCTGAGGCGCTTACCACAGTGTTTCTTCTTGCTCGTTGTTTAGACTCGAATTTCTCATTCCCAGCCCTCCCCCCTTTGGTTTGAAAATTTCCGCCTGCATTCCGTGAGTAGGGGTATTGCTGTCATTCACCACGACATACATACCAAGCCTGGGCGAACCATTTGTGGCCGTTGTGATTTCAACGACAGCGCGGTGAAGTGGTAAAGGCACTTCTGCTTTGTCCATTTGGGGCTGCAAATCATCTTCTGCACTCCGTGAAGGAGGGGTGAAAGATGACACCAGAGGAATCCTAGGTGTGGACCTTGTCCTAGGTGTCAGCAGCGACTTGGGTGCATCAGTGGAATCGACGTCCATTGCTTCGTCATTGCTTGGTTTTAAGGATGGTTTCGAACGAGATCGCTTACGTTTGCGGGCAGGAGCATATTCGTCTACTACCATGCTGCTGGATGAGGCATCTGATGGTGCTGATCCGTCTGCAGAAGACAGGATATCTTTGTTGTCGGCATCTTCTATCAGTGTACGTCGTCGCTTGTTCACGCCGCTGTACGTGGCCCTGAGAGAAGACGACGGAGGTTTGTGGCACCGGAGGTGTTCACAGGAAGCGAGTTTATCATCGTATGGCGTGGAATCAGCTCGGAACCGCGCCCGTTTCATGTCCGTCTGATAAATGAGATCAATTAGGCTGGACACTTTGAAATACATAGACCATGCATACAGTGTGTTTGCCTTCATAACACCACCCGTCTGGTGGGCCCATATCCCCATCGCCCTCGACTGTTTTGCCGCAGCAACCCCATAGAGTCTCGTATTCTGTTCCAAGACCTTTGCCTCTGGAGGCACCTACACGCTCTACTTCGGCACTTTCATCATCGTGGGGAACGAGACAGCTCCTGTCGGTGTTTTCGACCTGGAAGAAGCCTTTGTGACACCGTACACAGTGCAGGCGCGGCGGGGGCACAAGGGTTGCAAAAAAGTTGGACAAGACTGTGAAACTCGTCGGGTCCAGAGAAGAAAAAGAATTAAGGTGGGTCAATGTGTAGGTGTGTAAGGTCTGAGGAGGAACGGAAGCGATGAGGTGATGGAGAGGACTGGGGTCAGCAATGAGAGGACTGGGGTCGGCAATGAGAGGATTAGAGTCGGCAATGAGAGGATCAGAGTTGGCAGCAAGAGGTACGGGATCGGCATTAGCAGGAGTGGCCGAGTACGTCGTGCTAGACGACGACAGGGCTGGTACCAGCCTGCGAGAAAGAAAACTAAACATGCGATGTACTAGCCTGTCCTCACTCGTATATTTGCTATCCACTCATCACGTGCATTACATACATTTTTCTATTACATTTGACTCAGCCAGACCAGACAGCTCCGCCAGGAGCAGTGTAGCTCTGAAGGTTGTTATAGATGTTGATCTAACTCAACTGTCAGCACACTGACATGAGCAGAGCATCTGAACTCACCGTGATACCAGGGTCACTTGGGCTATAGGCTCCCGGAATCGAAATCTTGGGAGGGGTGGCACTACCGCCGCCACTGATATTGACTTGTGCGCAGCCTAAATTATTGTTTTTCAACATCTGTGCCTTCTCTTTTGGGCCAGTGAAATCATCTACCAATGTAGAATTGAGCACCAGGGTAGGTTGAAGCTACATGAAGGGCAATCTGTCGTCATGTTTGTCATGACATTCAGCGGCTGAAGTGATATTTGACTCACAATCTCAGCACGGAGGAGATACTGCCCTGCAGGTAGAGAGGAGGGTATTATGACAGAGTGTTTTCCTGAGACGGTCATGTGAAATTTGCTCAACGATCTCAAGGCACTACATACCACCATTGGCATTGACAACATCAGTAGCCCATTGTTGAGTGGAGACATTGACAAGACCAGAAGAATATATCTTGGTCCAGACGGTACCCTGTCCATTAAAGGATGCCGCCGTGGAGGGTGCTTTGGCAATGTACACTTGTACAGGGCCCTTGTGTCCAGCAGAGATGGGATCTTCACCAGTGCGTTGATCATGTTGGTGCCATTCAAAACTTGGGACGGATTTTCAGAACAACAAAAACACCTTGTGATTGAAAATAACATACGTAATATTGGTACCGGGAGAGATGGTTGCAGTCTCAACACCTGATCCAGAGAGACCATTAACATTACAAGTTAAGTCGGTCGAGTCCACATCAGTAACGGGATTGTTGCTAGGAGGGACACGAATGTAATTATTTTGACCTTGGTCAGCCTAGAAGAAGCGACGAGATTATGAGTATAGACCGGATCATGGACACAACATACACCATTAATCCAGATATACTGCATAGTGACTCAAGGTAATGTTCAGTTCATGACAAGATGAAATTTACAATAAATGATCTCACAGTGGGCATTAGCAGCCGCCACAGAGGCAAGAACAGCAAGAATCAACTTCATGTTTGTATTTCCAAATAAAACACTGACTCTGTTTTATATACCAGGCCGAGCTCCACTCAGAAAGAATTCATCCAATAACCCAGATTATCAAAGCAGAAATATTCCATTAGCTCGCTAAAACCAAGGATGAACAGGCGTAAAACGGGAGCCAGACTGAGAGTTTCGAAGAAAAGGTGGGTGAGATCCAATCACGAGTCATTCTATGTTCCCGAATTTTCAGCGTATGGATCTTCGTCGGTACATTAGGTATGGAAATGCCTGAACTTCGGAGGACAGTGGAGAAAAAAAAAGTCTTTGGGAGTGGAGTGCACAATCCGTTGGGAATAGAAATGATCATTGTCGAACCGTGATGATCAGGAAGTCATCCAAATAAAATCGCACAATACGATCCAAACATGTCTGAGTTACAGGATAGTATAGCGCATAAAGAGATGGTAAAGAGATGGTACCATAGCCGTTGACCAAAAATAACTTTCTCACGAACCATAACCACTTCAAACTTCGAGCCGTTCTGGGCGGTACCGGCCATATCTGGTCAGCACCATGTCTGTGCTTTTTGAAACCTCACTGGGCGACATCGTCATCGACCTCGAGACTGAACTCTGCCCAAAGACATGCGAGAATTTTCTAAAGCTATGCAAAGTATACTATTATAATCTGAACGCTTTCTTTAATGGTAAACTGAACTCTTTTAGTTTTACCATATATTTACATACATCTGTCATTTTCAGTCTCAAAAGACTTTCTAGCTCAAACCGGTGACCCAACAGCAACAGGAACCGGTGGAGAATCCATATGGTCTTATCTCGCATCCACATCCCCTGCTAAACCTTCTAAACCTTCTCGTTACTTCCCTCCTGAGATACAACCAAAACTCAAACACATTAAACGAGGTACTGTCTCAATGGCAGTAGCACCTGCTTTAGTAGACTCGTCAGGTGGACATGTTCAAGGTGGCTGTGGGAGCCAATTCTTCATCACCCTGGGCGACAATGTGGACTACTTAGATGGTAAACATGCTGTCTTTGGTCATGTTGTAGAAGGAGAGGATACTCTAGAGAAGATAAACGAGGTTTATGTGGATCAAGATTCTCGTCCATACAAAGACATTCGAATCAGACATGTGGTTATACTCGGTATGTTCTTCGCTCATTCCGAAATTTTCAAGAACTCTCTAACGAAAGGGGGAAAAAACTCTCCATTTATCAGACGACCCTTTCCCTGATCCTCCAAATCTTCTTATCCCACCATCGTCTCCTATACGACCTCCAGACAATTCAACGCGTATCGCTGAAGATGAGGATCCACTTTTCCAATTACCAGAAGAAGAAGAAGAACGTATCCGCCGAGAAAAGGCAGCAGCAGCCTCAGCGTTAACTCTCGAAATGGTGGGAGACTTGCCCTTTGCTAATGTTCGTCCTCCGGAAAACGTGCTTTTTGTTTGTAAACTCAATCCTGTGACCCGAGATGAAGATCTTGAGTTGATATTTTCTCGGTTCGGCATTATCATGAGTTGTCAGGTAATTCGAGATAAGAAGACGGGGGATTCACTTCAATATGCTTTCATTGAATTTGATAAGAGAGAAGATGCTGAACAAGTGAGTTTTTTACGCCGGAGCAGCTATTTGGAGAACAGGTTGATTTATCTTTTTTTAAAAAGGCATATTTCAAAATGCAGAATGTGTTGGTGGATGACCGTCGTATATGGGTAGATTTGTAAGTCGCATTCGTTTTCCGTAGCTTCGTTTTCATCTCATGAACATGAATGCTGATTATGATCATCCTATTCACAGCTCGCAGTCTGTTGCAAGGATGAACACGCATTGGTCCAACGACATAAAAATGGGCCCCAGAACCAAACGTGGCGATGACCGATTTGCTGGTCGTACAGATCTCGAACGGACGAGAAAGTATCGTGATGAGGATCATGAGCTCCATAAGCATGATAGATATGGAATGATTTTTGATGTACCCGATTCTCATAACCATCGCCGGAGTCTTCGCAGTCCGAGTCCCGATAGAGCACGGAAACGTGATCATCGGTCAAGGAGTCCTCGAGACCGTCATGGGTTTCGCGAGAGGGATAGGGACAGTGGGAGAGATAAAAGGCATAGAAGCCGGGACAGATCTGACTATGAATATGGTCGTAGACGATGAAAGTCGAAGACGTATGATAGTGATGATGATGATGTGTTGGCTTTGCTTTATGTTTGACGTTGTGAGCATTGCTGTCCATCTCTGCCAAGCTTGCAATCGTCAACCTGCGTGCGTTCAGGTCATGAGATGACCCCTCTCCACAAGGAATGGATTCCTGACACAGGTGTATCGTAAGCAGGAATAGACATGTTTGTCGATGATTTAACCTTACAACATCAATGAATTTATATTGACAGTAGAGTCCTTGAAACAGGTCATTCTAGTCTGGTTGCGACAACCGGCGCTAGGGGTAAGGATCTTCGCATAAGCTATCTATACCTTAAAACGGGTACATCTAAAGATGAAACCAAATGAGGATATCTGAGAGCTGTGAGGCGCTTTCCGATCTACGCATTACCTCGCACATATAAATATGTCCGTTCGCTGTCCCAACCTCATTTCCCCGAACTTGTCAACACCGAAACCTTGCTTGCCCACAATCAACAAATAAATGGGAATCGGTCAAAGGTTTCCGGAGCGATTAAACATTTCCAGTGAATTCGATTCTGAGGATGCTGATCTCATCCTTCTCTCCCGGGATCCCCCAACTGAATTCCATGTTCACAGTGTCATTCTCAAAACTGCCTCCCCCTTTTTTCATGATATGTTCACTCTTCCCCAAGATCCTACGATAGACGCTGGGTGTCTCAAGTCACGCAAACCGGTTGTCCCAGTTACAGAGTCGAGGGACATCCTCTTAATGCTCTTACGTTTCGTCTACCCCATACCCGATCCTGAAATCCACTCACTGGAAGAGGTCCCTCCAGTCCTCGACGCTGCTATCAAATATGATTTCTCCGGAACTATCACCACGCTCCGTCGTCTCCTCACATCACCCCATCATCTACTACAATCACCAATTAAAGTCTATGCCATCGCAAGTCGTTTCGACTTGGATGAAGATGCTCAAACAGCTTCTTCTCATACCCTCAGGCACAATCTTCTCGACAGCCCTTTATGCGAAGATTTGAAGTACATTTCCGCATGGCAATATCACCGTCTATTAGAACTTCATCAAACACGATCGAGACACGCTCAAGAAATCATTGACGCAAAAAATTGTCCCGTAGAGATTAAATGTATACAGTGCAATAGTTCTTTCTTCACCTCCCAAGGACAACCCAGATGGTATTATCGTTGGGAGGTAGATGCAAAGGCCGAACTGGCATTGCGTCCCATTAGCGAAACCATTTTCTCCATGGAATTCATCGGTAAAGCAGTGAAGAAGGCGGATTGTGTGAGATGTAGTGACAGTGTCTTCAAATGCTGGCCATGGTTGATGGAGATGAAGAAGAAGATAGACGAATTGCCACAGACAGTATAGGTCTTTGTTCTGTCCGCAGGACTCTTCTTTCTAGTTATATAATCATGATATACCCAATCGTTACTGCTCTTCAGGGGTATAAATCCTAACACTAGGGATTGTGTAATACTATATGATACACCAGAGAATAAAGAGATGGTCTTCCGATTTATATTACAGATATAGAGTTTAGAAGGGTCGATGCAATAGCTAAACAAACAGTCTGAATATATAGATAAGATATGCCCGAGGAATGAAAAAGAACCCTAACTCAGACATTATCACGAGGAGGCGCCCTTTACAAAAGGTGTCCTCTCTAAAAGTGTCTACTCAATCGAGATGAACGGGTCATCCAATCCATGAGTAGGATCCAGCGTCAAGCCGGTGGCAGCCCAAGACGCAAAGTCTGGCCTTCGAGCTTTCCATGGGTTCGTAGGCACTGCCTTTCCTGCGTTAGGTGACTTGGGTAAGGAAGCGGAGGGACGTGAAGACAGCACTGGATTTGAAGTCGATGACGTAGCATCTTTGGGTCTAGTAGCATAATCTACCGTGAACGTAGAACTTTCCTCAGGAGAATGTGTCTGCACACGGGATCCTGTTGGCCGAGGTGTTTGACGTCGTTTCTGACCAGAAGTGACATTAGCGCCGATCGATTCTCGTGGCGCTCCTATAACAGAAGGCATCGTATCAGCTTTTCTTAATGCCGGATTAGGTTCAGAACTAGCTCCAACGGTACTACCAAGCTTCAAATTCTGGACAGTCTTGCTCAGAGTTTGAAACACTGAAGAACCGTCGGACCATGCAAATTTTAAAACATCAGCAAGTGGGTTTTTGACTTGAGACTGAGCATCATCCAGCGATGGTAAACCCTGCTGTTGTTGCTGGCTGGCGAACGTAGAATGAATTGAAGAATCCGATAATCCTCTCCTCAGCGTCCTCTGAAGTAAAGGTGCCACTGGGTGCTGCAGGTTTGTCACAGCATCTACAACTCGAGTTACTTCAGTCTTGGTTACTGCGGGCACAGTGGTGCTATGTCCAATACCACGAATACACTCTTGCATGGGACCACGGGTAGTGTATTCAGCTGCAGCGCGTGACTCTAGTTGCATCATTGAGGCTATTCGACGTGTTTGAGGTAGGGGAGGTACTACAATCCAGGTATCCGTACTCGTGCTGGTGCTGGTGCTGAGCTGTGGGGCACCAGCAAAAATGTCCTTGAGTGCTACTGTACCCTCTGCTGGCCGAGGCCGGATGACAGGAGAACCTGTTATCTTGGTTGTTGTTCTCCCTCCAACACCGGAGAATTCAACATTCACAGTCGTAGCAGAGGCTGCAAGGTCGGGTCCCGACTTCGGTACAAATCGAGTGTTCCGAGAGCTGGTCGAACGTGCAAGAGAAGACGGAAGCTCGTAACGGGGCGTTGAAAATAACCTGGAGATGGGTGCAATCCAGCTTTGTGCCATCGAGGTCGAAAAGAAATCCTGATCAGTATCTTTCCCCCGTTCTGGGTGCAATGCCCTCTCGCTAATCTTGGGAGCAGTTGATGGATCTAGAATCACTTCGTTGAGAGTAATCTTTACTTGTCCAAGCTCAATAAATATATCTCGAAGGAACTTGAAGAGTCCACGAAGATCTTTTCGAGTCACTGATAATGTTACACTGTCTTCTAACAGTGAACGATACTGTTGACGCAACGCATTGACTTCGGAAAGGACACTCCCAATTGTACTCTTTGACAAGTGACCTACATCACCTTTGAGGTGCTGCCGTTTGAGACGATTAGTCAAAGTTAATGGATCCGCTTGAGTCATTCGGGCGAGCAACAACAAAATCCGATCAATGAGTGAAGTTATCTGGGTAGATGAGGAATCCGAGGATGACGAGGCTTCCGACTGGTCATGAGATGATAAAGATGGCACAAGAGAAGGTATTAGAGAGGGTAGTAGTACAGAGGAGGGATAGTGGTCGATTGCTTCAGTCTGGACTCCGCGAGAACGAGACAGTAGGAGGAGGGGTTTGTGGGACCGTCGTTGTTCTGCCACAACAGGTTTTTCTTGATCGTCAATCACGCTGTCGAGCTCCGAACTATAGCGAGATGGGGAATAAAGTGGCGACACCTTGTTACTAGGCGTCCTTCTCAGGAGCAAAGGGATGGGAGAGTCGGTTGGTGAACGTGGCTGAGTTGATTCAGGCGTGATAGCTTCCTATTCAAAGAGACTGAGTCATGATTACAAGATTGATGAAAACAACTCACAAGGTTACGGCGAAGTTTCGTGAAATTCTATCAAAAAGGTTAGGAGTGTAGAAAATACGAGGAAAAAAAAGATACTACTTACCGGATCTCTCGTTGAAACGACAGAGGCAATACTTGGTCGATGCGAATGTCTTGAATTTGGGGTGTTGGCTGATCAGAGGTGAGCTAAGAAACAAACCATAACCTTACTATACTCACCCCCCGATAAGGCAACAGGTGGGTTGGATTTGTATTCTTCGTACTCTTCCTGAAGAGAAGTGAATTCTTCTCGAGCATCACTCAGAAGTTGTTGAAGTTCAGAATTATCTTGCCTAAGAGACTCGTTGACATGAACAAGAGATTCGAGCATTCTTGTAATCTCATCATGGCCATCCACAGTGTTAGGATTATGCTATCTAGGTTTATGAATCGCATGAGACGCAAAATGGGTATAAACTTACAGTTTCCCGCAAAGACTCAAGCGTGTTTCGGGCATCCTGTAGTAAGCTTCCTGACGATTCTAGGCGGCATGATCGCTTCTCTTCCAAGGATTCCTGTAATTGCCTTACTTCGGTCTGCAGTTTGCCTGCAAGAAGGTCACCACGCTAGATCCTGACCTAGCAGGAGGATACATACTGGTTTTGTCCTTCAATGCAGCGAACCTCGACTCTGCCAATCTCGCCCGATGAGATTCACTGTCCCGTTCCTGCTGCATATCATCCCGCTCCTTGAGGGCAGCAGTTATCCGGGTGTCCCAACCAATTGAACGAGCATGATGTGCCGTTAGGCGGGAGATGGTGGCCCGGGAATCCTGAAGTTCTTGTAGCAGAGTCTTATGAGAGACCTCTGTAACCTCATTATTGACAATAACTTGGTTCAGTCGCTGAGTATATCGATCAGTTACCCAAGATATACTGAGAGACCCAGAGTCATATATTTACAAACCTTTTCTAAAGCTTGTTTTTCCTTTAGCATGTCTGCAAATCGAATATCGGACTGCTCCTGTCGGAAGACCTTGTTTTCGTCTTCATCTCCATCATCTGAGATGTTTTGTAGACGTGGGTGCAAGACTGGTTTGATCTGGCACCTGACCTGCGGACGTCGTGTGAACGTGCCGAGAGTTGACGGTCGAAGTCACTCACCTCGTGTCGTCGGACGTATGCTTCATGCCTTTGAAGTAGAGCTTGTCCAACCTCTGACAAGTCCATGAGGAGTCATTGACCCTTTCAACCCTTGAAATCGAATACTCACCAGCGCTCAAAGTCAGCTTGCTTTCAAGCCGAATCTTGTATTCATACCAGGACTGAAGATTTTCACAGGTTTCGGTGGCACAACAGCAATTAAAATTTGTTTGAGATTCTTGCGAGGTGTCTGGTGAGAAACTAGAGAGAGCTAGTGTTAAATCGTCGATGGTGTTGGAAGTACGGTAAAGACTGCTGAGAGACTCTGGACTTAGTGGACGGGAGGCGATGGAGTCTTGAGTTCCCATAGTATAGAAAAAGTGTGTGTACGGAAGGATACAAGAGTGTAGAGTATGAACTACCCCTTAATTCAAGTGTTCAGGTTATAGTCATCATGTGACGTTCATTAGGCTGACTCCTAACATTTGGTATTCCATCAGTTATATTTTGATTACAAGAAGTCGTATCATATCGGTATTCGCAAAAAGAGATGTTACATAGATCCAGAGAGGAAAGAAGAGAGAGAAAAGGAAACAAAAAAAATACTCGATCTATGAGTGGGATTAAGGACGGATGTATTAAATCATCAAATCCACAAGACCAGGAATCCAATTAATCATCTTCGTAGCGTAACCGTTATTGAGTGGAAGAAATTGGAAACTTTGAGCAAGACCCTGCATTTGGTACGGCTCAAGAGCATTCAAAAGTGCAGAAGTGAGTGAGCTGTCTTCATTAATGTTGAGTGTAGAGGATGACGAGTTACGGTCGTTTGATTCTGAGACATCAGGGTGAGAGAACCTGTAGATACTGGATACATATCGAAGGATTGCTGGATTGGAGGAAGAATGGAAGGCGTTGATAGCCTTATCTTGTATATGACCGGACCTTGAAGCCATCATCATCGAACAGAGTTCCCGCAGCAGGAAAGAAACTAGGACTCACACAAAGGAGACAGCTTCAGGGTAAGAATAACCAAGGTCTGCAAGCAACGAATATAACATTTCCGTCTCAGCGTCATCGCCTTGCGCAGTCGACAACATGGTTCCTGCAAATGTTGCGACGAAAAGTGCAGTCTCGTAGTCTTCGATTTTGAGGAATATGTGCGTCACACGGGGGACAAAAGACTGCTGTTCATTCTCAGGGCAGCTAGCATCCGTGCGCCAAAGATCTTCTACTTCACATTCTCGTAGTAAAGCGCGATAGCTTTCGAGCGTCGTTGATACCGATAAGAGAGCGAGGAAATAGCCAAGGACGGAGGCTGAAAGTGAACTCCTCAAAGCATTCGTATTGCTTTCCGATCGTACTGTGACTTGTAGAAGCGTCCTCAATGCTGCCTCTGCATATTCTTTGAAGTGTCGTAGACGCATCCCCTTAAAGATGATGGCAGCGAGTGTAAGCGAAAAGCTTGTCTCGAAGGAAAGTTTGAGCAGTCCGTCAAGCTGCTCCGTAATCTCCTCTAGGAGGAGCCGACCCTCCAAAAGCACCACCTTTACGGACTTGTCACGGAACATACCTTGTCCTTCCATCGCTTCTAGTGATACTCTTAGTAAAATTGTGGCTTCTACGTAGTATGCCGAATAGCTGGATTGTAATAAGCTGACTGCCAACCAGAAAATTGATAAGATGTATCGTGAATTTTTCTGAAGGATCGGAATGATTCGACATATGCATCGAAGCATGCTGACAACCGTACTTGAGTGGTTTTCGTCTGCTTGCATTAGAGCAGCACGGAATGCCACTAGAATCTGATAGAGGAAATCATCATCGACATCTTGGTTCGCTAATGTAGCAAGAGCAACGAATGATCGGGTTTGTATAGCCGGAATGTTCTGGAAGGCAGTCGAGGTCACCAAACCCATCCATCGAGCTCGCCAAATGTTGAGAAGGCCTAGCAATATAAGTAAAAGACAGGTGAGACACTATGATTGAAGTCACCTTTCGATCCTGATGCAATTTCCATGATCCGCGACAAAAACATCGCAAGTTGTTCCAAATTGTCAAGATACTGTTTGTCGTTGTATGACATCCAGATGGTATGTTGGGATGTAGGCGGATTACGCTGAAGACCAAACAGTTGGAGGGTCGAGCTTGAAGTGAAATCCTTGAGAATTTGGAGTAACTCTGTTGCCGGTACATCATCCGATCTTGACACATACAGTGACTGCAGGAGATTCAAGACAATGCCGTATACGGTTTTGCGGACTTTGACGGGGCCATCTGCAGCAACAAGCATGACAATATGTATGACCTCAGGCACGTAGAGTTGATTCAATGTCAGATGCCGCGATTGCGATCCGACAACTAGGCACATTTTGATCAGAGCTGAGACCTCGCTATAGTTTGCGTGCTCAGATACATAGTTTGCGAAATGTGTCGAAGGACGGTTGAGAATCTGGAAAGGCTGGATCAGGGAATGGCATGCAGATGGATAAACACATACCCTGCGTAGTTTATGGTAAACCCTTCCTCTGACGCAGATCGACGTGATCGTCGACACAATGTGAGAGATGATCTCGCTTCGAGGATTATTTAGGCCTCCATCAGACGCAGTACGAATCAATTCATCAAGGACCACATCAACAATTGCATTGTCGGATCTGCTAATTTCGGACCAAATGCACCTTTGAAAGGTTGGTATAAGCTGAAGACATTATCAACACATAGAATAAGCAGCCAAGATGAAGACCACTTGCAGCAGAAAAGGTAACCGCCAACTCAGCTAAGGTTCTGATACAATCTCGTAAACGAGCGGCTGACCTCTCGTAGAGACTGTGTGCAGGATTAGCGAAGTGGGCAAGATTTTTGATCCAAGGACTCATGTAATAGATACATGTTGAACATTGCCCACTCACAAGCGCTTCCTTACCCACAATGTTGAGAGACGCAGACACTTCGTGGATGAAATCTAGCGTTAACTGGGGAGCAAAGTCTGCCAGCTTCTCACTGAGCTGATTCACGAAAGCCAGGGGATCAACCGGAATGACACCAGCTACTTGTTGGTCAATGGTAGGTTCTTAGAAAAACCATCAACAACAACGAACCTTGAGTAGCAATGATAGGGCTTTTGTCGTACTTCAAATAGGTGCATACTGCACCCAATAGATGATATGCAGCGCCGCACATCGTCTCATCCTCTCGGTCGACACTGAAGAACCCTACATGCAGAAGGGTAGCAGGTACATTTGAGAAGCGAGAGAATCGCTCTGACATATGCATCTGCGTGTCCTTTAGCTTTCCTTTTGCATGCCGTACTGCCTGCAAGAGAAGCATGGTATAAAATTCAAAAATGGTCAAACAAACAAACAAACCTTGACAATAGGATCACGTAGGCGAGAAAAGAAATAGCTAGTGTGCCCTTGTCTTCGTCGGACTATGAATTCGTCCATATCTTGTCCAGTAAAAATGTTGTAGATATCGCCGATGTCTGCCAAAATAATGATCTCGACGTTCCGGCAAGCAAGACCAGGGGCAACAGGTTGACGTTGACGCTGATGAGTAGGGCATATAAGCATCGGGCATTAGAAGGTGGAAGCTAACTTGCTGAAGTGATACGGATGTGAGAGGTAGCAACGCGAAGGCTGACTGGAACCCGCATAGAGTTAGGCTGTTTCCAGATGACGTCCTGGAATTCTTCAAACGGTTCCTGTTCGAGTGCATCTACCCAAGGATTAGCATAGACCAACAACAAGACAAGAAGCTTAACTTGTTTCCGAGAGAGCTTCGACAATAGTATCTGGAAGTTCCTCCAGCAATTGCTTGACAGAAACGTAAGTTTTGACAGATGAACAAAAGGCAGCTCCTGAACCACCAATCAAAAATCACAATGACTTGTTGTACGATACTAGACTGACCAGCCATGAAATTGTACAATCGCCGGAAATACTTCTGGGCGAGCGAGTTTGGATTCAACATACGAGCAGTCATAAATTTCTCTCTGATATCTTTGGGCACAATCTCGGCGCAGAATCTGAGCCACTGTAGTGGTAACTCCGATATTGAAGAAAAACCAGTACAATCCACGATGACATCAAACACTTCCCCAAAGAACTTTGGATTGCTTAAAATCTGGGTGAATTTCCGCGAGTCAGAGAAGGTATCCCCGATGGATCACAAACTTGCCTTGAGAATGTAGTACATGAGCAATTCTATGTCGAGGGCCCCAGCATCAAACTTGCCCAGCCGTAACACAAAAATGACCAGACCCTGGATGACCGCTGTTAGCAACAAACCGGACGATTGAATCAACAACATACCTGGTCATTCGGCGGTGTCTCGACGAAGAGATTCTGGACAGAAGTAGTGCTTTGGTCTGCGTAGCGACTCATAAGTTCATGGTAGGGTATTGAGTCCCGCAACGTCCTCGGGCAGAGCTCAGGAACACCGATAGGGGAGCCCAGGTCAACCAAGAGTGCACACAAATCGTCCCAAACTCGTTTACCGTGCTGTGGTGGTAAATCGGCATTAAACGGATGTCGTGGTTTACTCAACAACTCCTTGCCAATCTTATCAGCATGTTGATCTAAAAATCGATGCAGCACAATTGCGTCTGTATCGTCGGTGATCGTGCCTTGCCAAGGATCATCTAACTCAAAGGTAGATGGAGGAGATTTCTACATCGAAATGAACAAAGAAACAAACAAGGAATTCCCATTGACGAAACTCACATAAATTTCATTCAAAAACCGACTAACATTGGCAATTTGACCTTCCAAAAATTTGTTGAGCGGTGTCATGTGTGCCTCTTTGCCAAAAAGGATATTGTTGGCAAGATTTTGTAGAATCTTTCCTATAAGCATGAGACCTCGGCGCATGACCATTCCGTTCTCGACTGGTATTTCGATATCGATCGTTTCAGGTGAGACAACTGCAGGGTTGATGAATCTATGAAAGTATAAAACAAGATCGATGGATTGCACTGGTGTACACACCTCAAGAAAATAAACGCTCCCATGACAGAAAACTTTGCTGCAGGCCAAAGCTCCGCGCTAGAAGACCTCAATATTTCACTAACACCAGACTGCCGCCAAACTCACACTTGATGTGAAATGTAGGTCGAGATTTCCCGAATCATCCTACCACAACGATGAGCAGATTCATTAATAACAACGGAGAAGAATAACAAACAGGGGCATTTGAGGCAACGAAGACGTCACCAAACTCAAGAACTTGGACGCTGCATACTCTACCGTCTTTTGATTCTCTGATAAATCTTGTTCTTTCGCCTTGGATGGATCCATCTCATAGCTATGCCCAGGTGGCAGGTCTTTCATAAACGTAATCAGAGGTCTCACCAGACCCTGCAAATAGCTGTACCCATGAATTTTTGCAAATGCAGTAATAAGCTTGTTCCCAACAGAGTTTTTACGGAACAAAGAGACTTCAGAAGTCACTGATGTGATCTCCAAATCGATCAGGGCTTTGAGGAAGTTTGTCAATAGCAGTCGCGAGTCAAAGGTGTTGAGCATGACGGAAATCATGATATCATCTTCTGAGAACGGACAGACGTGGACGATTGTCAGGGCCAAAGCAAGCTATAAAGATTCAGTCAACAAAACTCCCAAAGCCATTACAGTTGCATCAAAGACCTTTGTGCTTCGAACTAACTGTAGTTATTCAGGAGAACTATCAGCTTACATACCAACAATAAAAATCAATTACGAACATCGGCAAGGCGAGCATTCCTGTTCTGTACAGCAGAACGCTCCTCAGTACTGAATGTCGCGCCTTGCCCAATCACCCGAGCAAACACATGCGCAAATATAACCTTCTTCCATTTATCTTGATCATATGCGAGAGGGAGACACTG
>Ga0153924_1000502_pt1 | contig 24316 bp, 28 predicted proteins | sample TSNJ008MetaG_FD_104709 | JGI IMG/M metagenome (GOLD analysis project Ga0153924, IMG submission 104709) | Attine ant fungus gardens microbial communities from New Jersey, USA - TSNJ008 MetaG | ecosystem: Host-associated > Fungi > Mycelium > Unclassified | place: USA: New Jersey, Wharton State...
AATTGCCTTGAGACATTTTTGGTACTGTTTGAAAGGTCTTCTTAAGGACTTTTGGTAGCTATTTAGATTATTGAAATTGGTCAAGTATTTCCAGAGTTATAGTTCAAATGAAGTTTGTGATACTTGTAATATTACTAAGAATTCTCCTGGAGCCCACTCCAGTCACTGTAAGGGGATGGCTATCATCCTAGGACAGAACTAGCTAAGTACTGGGTTTGTACTTATCTAGCTTATCTTATCTTATAATGTTCATCCATCTATTCCCTTATCTCTCAGTCTGTATATTACCTTGATTGTTCTATTTATCTAAATTAGGAAGCACTATTATTAGACTGTAGCTTACATAACTGTGCATAGACCATCCTTTGTAGTATATATAAGGGCTTGTATCAGTAGATTTACCCTTACTTGAATATCACTCTAGCTTCTGGGACCTTTACCAAGCTCTTCAGTATGATCTCTAGCTGATTGCTTGTTATTGCCCTTACAGTCACCCTTACACATAACATTACCCATATATAATCACCTATCCTTGAATAGAACAAAGGACTGCCCTAAGACAGTTAGGTTATCTTTATTTCAAGAACAATAGCACTACTATATGTAGAACAATAGATAGTAAATATATGATAGTTTGTCCCAGTGTACAGACCACCACATTCATGTATATAAGGACTCTCTGTTTGAGGATTAAACCTATACTGTATTATTAAGATTATGTCTTATTCTAAGAGCAATATAAGAGTATATTTTATCTTTGGCTCAAAGGCAAGAGTAGAGTCAAGAATAAACTTTTGTTGTCTTTATCCTATCCTTGCCTCTACTATCCTAGAGGTACATTCCATCCCTGGCAGTACTAGGAGTATTTCTTATCCTCTACAACCCTGATTCTTTATCATATGTTCAACCATGTAGATATTCAATTTGACCTTTTATGGATATTCTGACTAAAGATCTCAGAGACAATTATATGCTTTATCACTTTATGTTTTCTTAACTTCCTTGCTTCTTTTATTCTTTTATAAACTTTTTCATTTATCAAAAGAACACCTCAGTAAAGACTATTTAAATAGGGGCTATAGTAAATAGTTTTTTACTCTTAAATATATTGGTTTATCCCTGGCATGTACTCATTATTATATAAATCTAAAGAAGCTGTAGTCTGAGTTGAAATAATCAGGTTGTAACAGATAGGCTCTACCAAGGGAATGTCCCTCTCCCAGTAATCTATCTTATCCTCATCTTCCAAGGGGAAATTCATAACAGTAAGATCATTGTGATTGCCTTGGTTCCAAAGATTTAGTTGAATAAAGTTTGTGACAAAGTCCAAGTAGACAATATCTTACAGTGATAGTAAAGATTAGGATGTAAAAAAACATATGAGTGCACTACTAGTGGGGTAGCAACCAGCAATGTACATTTTGGGGTATTGAATAGTTCCTAGTCTGGTTTTTTGACAGCTGATATTTAAATTTACGTACCCAAGTGACAATTCATTAACGGAAGTTCCCGAGCCGATGTGTATGCAGCGCTGGCGAACAATGATCTTGGAATAAACCATGTCGGAAATTCCAAATTATTGAAAATAAGATAATTGATCCTCCAGTATTATCTAAATCATGCAGTTTCAAAAAGTCCTCGATGATTCAGATCTTTTTATCAAAACCACATGATAAAGTTTAGTTTTTAACTAATCTCTGCTCGTGTAACTGTATATTTTCCTACTGAAAATTATGTCACTATGTGACACCGGATGCAGATCCCCGCCGAGTTCCGTCTGTCCCGGGAATAATTTAAGGAGAACGACAGGCCCCTGAAATCATGACCTTATCTCTAACCAGATTCGTGATATTTTTAATCGTCTACCACAAGGATGGCTATAAAAACCACGATTACTGGTCGAAACTTTCACCCACTCATCCACGTCAACATCCACGGCACTCAGTATATCCTACGGTCCAATGGCGACAACCAAGGTTTGGGATAGTAAATTGGAGACGACACTCAAAGATTGGGAACGTGCTGATGCCTACTTCAACTCTTTTCTGATGCGTGATGACCCTGTCCTTGAGGCGGCAAGTGATAAGAACAACAAACACGGTCTTCCGGACATAGCTGTCACCCCAACACAAGGAAAATTTTTGCACCTTCTAGCTCGATCGATTGGTGCTAAGAGGGTTTTAGAAGTTGGGACCTTAGGAGGGTCTGTCTTCCGTTGGAATGAGCCGTCTATTACCATATTAATTTCATGATATCATTTTTTAGGTATTCTACTATCTGGTTTGCCCGAGCCCTCCCGGATGACGGGGAAATAACCACGTTAGAGTTGCTCGAGCACCATGCAAAGGTATCACCACCAATTGTTCACGCCTAGTCCTACATACTTATGTATCTGGGCCAATCAATCTAGGTTGCAACCGAAAATATAGAAGCAGCTGGACTTGCCAACAAAGTGAACATCATTGTGGGCCGTGCTGTCGATACACTTGAAAAGCTGGACTCCTCACAGCCTTTCGATCTCGTCTTCATTGATGCGGACAAGCCCTCAAACCTGGAATATTACAAGCATGCTAAAAGACTCACTCGTACAGGTGGAGTTATTGTAAGTGAGGCGCGCATATTTTTTGACCTTTGCTGGCTTGGCTTTAGTTCAGTTTGAATTTCATCATTTTCATAAGCATATCTCTATTCCTATACATTCTGACTCTCCTGTCACGGGCTCCATACTGACCTCCTGAGTTTTCAGATTGTTGACAATATGAACCGCGGTGGCCTGGTTTCCGACCTTGAATATTCAGATGCCAAGGTTGAAGGTGTTCGCAGGTTGTTAGATGCTATTAAAGCAGACACAGATGTTGACAGTACCGTCGTTCAACACGTAGGGACAAAGGGCTATGATGGTTTCTTATTCGCATTCAGAAAGTAGGATAAGGTTCTTTTCATTGAGGAGATACGATGTCACTGCAGCATGAATATAACTAGAACACATCTTCAGCGTCTCCAGTCTGACTGGTTGTGGAAACAAAACAAATGTGTTGACGAGATAGCTATAGGCTATAAGCTTTGATCGTTATCAAAAAGACGGATACTATTTACTATTTATGTCAACTGGAAATGCCCGGTAGCGACGCCTCGGATGTTTTCACTGCCGAATAGCCTCACAAATGAGAAAAGTTCCCGAAGAGGTCTGAGATATTCCTCTCCTCTTGGGCTTGTGATTAAACTGCAATCTTCAAAGTTGTTTCTCTGCAAGCTATTCTCTCAGCATATATCCTGAGATTACTTACATGAGTCAAGTAACTTGTTCTGAGCTCTGAGCAGCCTGAGAAATAAGAAAGTATGACTTCCATTGATAGAATACAGCTGTTCCATCAATAGAACTTGATTGATCTCTCAGTCTTGACTCAGACGTCGGCCACCATGTATACGATATTCCCTCTATTTAGCATCACCATACTTGATCCCCGTTGAAAGGAAGGCTTCTATTCCGTACCACTTCACTATATCTGTTCCAAGTCGTGAAATGCAAAGCTATGTCAGCTACAGTGTTGGGCGTATCGAGGAGTCTCCATTGGTGGTGTATTCAGCTCACTCAATATGGATGAATTCATTCCTGCAAATGACATATCAGGGATGAAAGTCTGGAAGAACCCAGGCAAAATCGGTTTCTGTACGCTCCATGAATTCAACAACCTTAGAAGCCCCAAATTTAATGTATCAATACGTCAGTTGTACCATCCCTATTCAGGTTCTTATATTCATGCCTGACACGGCGGGCGTTGTCAAGCCGCATTGACATCGTCTGAGTCACACAGTAACACCCGATGGAACGAGGCTGAGGTGCACAAACAGCTAAGGGACAAGATGAGATGAACTATGTCTAAAAAATATATGCACAACAACATTATGATACATAGAAACCACGACTCCAATCTTGAATCGTCCTTCTATCCATTATCTGCTTTCACCTCGTAGCTCTACAGACTGAGCGTTAAGGACTGGTCCGAAAGTATTTGTTCCGGTTGATGCAATTGATGGGAGTCCAGACTCACATGGCGCTTTACTATTACCTATCTCTTTTCTACAGCAATGTCAGTTGTTGCTCATGGAGTACGGACTCTCGGTGTCATGGGTGCTGGTCAAATGGGAACCGGCATTGCCCTCGTGTCGGCCCTCCGAGCCAAGGTCCCTGTAGTAATTCATGACAAGTCTCCTGAACAGGTCAAGAAGAGTTTCGCGCTAATTGACAAACTCCTTGCCAAGGACGTATCCAAAGGAAGATTGACAGCAGAAGATGCGAAAACTGTAAAAGATCGTATTTCTGTTGCCGAGAATCTCAGGGGTTTGCGTGATGTCGACATGGTTGTTGAGGTCAGGCTGTGCATTACAGTTGACCCGTGCGACAGCTAAATGCATCTCAGGCAGTGTCGGAGTCTCTGCCTATTAAACAAAAGATCTTTGGGTCGTTTACTTCCGAATTGAAACCAGAGGCAATTCTTGCGACCAATACGAGCTCAATCAGTATTACCAAGATTGCTGCGTCTGCTATTCCGCTGGGTGTGAGTGCTGCGAGTGAGGAGGGTCAAACTATTGCAAGCCGCGTTGTCGGTGGGTCATTCGGAGCTGAAGAAGCAATTTTTTTTAGCTGATTCCCCCCAGGTTTACATTTTTTCAATCCCGTTCCGGTCATGGTATGCGTGTGGCAGATTTAGACATAGGTGCTCTGAATAGTTTTTAGAAACTAGTGGAACTGATCCCGGCTCTTCAAACTTCCGAGAACACACTCAGTCGTTCACGTGCGTTTGCCATTGCATGCGGTAAAGGTGAGAAATTCTCTGTACAAACGCATGAGTACCCTGACACCATTCAGAGGTCACTACCTCGAAGGATGTCCCCGGATTTGTATCAAATGCTTTGTTAATGCCATTCATCAATGAGGTGGGTTGTGTGTTATTTCTACATTGTTTTTCTCTTGACTTCAAAGCATATTAAAAGGCGATCATGCATCTTGGAAAGGTTGGCCCTATCTCATTTTATGGTCTCGGTCTTCATGTTTACATTCTCTTTCAGGGTATTGCTACTCGTGAGGATATCGACACCACTCTGAAACTCGGTATGAACCATCCAATGGGTCCACTCCAGCTTGGTACGGTCTTTGACCTGTGCTCAAATTCAACCAATCTGACACGCCCGCCTCATTTTTTAGCCGATTTGTGAGTTTTAGGTTATCGTTAAAATTTCCATCCGTTGTCATATGCCTTTCCTCCCGCAGCATCGGTCTTGATACTTGTCTTGCTATCCAAAAGACCTTATATGAGGGGACGGGTGATTCCAAGTACCGACCAAGCGTCCTTTTGGAACGTATGGTGGATGCTCAATGGTATGGAAGGAAGAATGGAAAAGGTTTCTACGACTATGATCAGTAGAGTCAGCACTAGAATTACTTTGTCGGTGTGGCATGAACTCACACTGAGCTTTTTTGTGTGTTGACGGAAACTGCTAGTCACACATGATACCTGTAAATGGTAGCTCAGAAGGCTGATGCATTGTTTCCGGATTGGTCACGAGATCTCTTGACCTGAAGTGCTTCTCTCATCCAATCTTCGGTGCCTTTGATCCACAGTCCAGCAGGTACTATCGATTCTTCACTATTGTACCCGGAGACCACTGTTCTCTCAGCTGGGCGTAGAAATGCTAAAAAAAGTGCTCGGATGCTGATCAAAACATCTATTTCTCTCGGTTCACCCTATCAAACCTGCCATTCACACCCTTGGAATACCTGGTTTGGAGCACTTTGAACCAGCATTGTGTACATTCCCTTGGTCAAGATACTGTACAACTGTAGCCGTCCTGCCTTATGATTCTAATCTTCCTGCGTCCAAAGCCTTACCTCACGGCCGCTTGGTTCCAGATCATACACGGGGCCTTTCGAAGTAGTATGGGTCACACGCACACTCACTGTCCAGCCATAAAGACCCTACATCCATCTGATTGTGCTCTTACCTTGAACACACATGCGTTTACTCTCCTTCCTTACAATCACTTGGGTAGCATTCTCTGCCGCTCAGCTACTCGTTCACACCCAACAAGGGGATGTTCTCGGGACTCTGACTGGTCTCAATGTCAGACAATTTCTTGGTATCCCATATGCAACTGCGGGTCGTTGGACTGCTCCAAAACTTCCACCAAGTCGTGTGACTCCTTTCTTAGCGGATAGATTCGGAGATTCATGCATTCAAATGAACAGTCCCGCAAATGTCGAGTTTCTGAAGCTTACCGGGGGTGTTATTGGAAATGTAACGGAATCTGAAGATTGTCTCTCTATCAATATCTGGGCGCCGAGTATTTTCAGAAAGCAGAATACGGCTGTCATGGTTTGGATTTACGGCGGTGGGTTTGAGTTTGGTACTGTGAGTATGTGACACTAATTTGATGATGATTGTCATTGATTTTTTCGGTAGAGTAATATACCGACGTACGATGGCCAGTTCATCGTTCGCGACAACGACGATGTTACTGTTGTTACATTCAATTATAGGCTGAACATCTTTGGCCAGCCAAATGCACCGCAGCTTACAGATTCCACTGGATCTCAAAATTTTGGGCTTCTGGATATTGACGCTGCTGTGAACTGGGTCCACGACAACATTGCTAATTTCGGCGGAGATCCCAATCGCATCATTATTTTCGGACAGAGCGCGGGTGGTGCAGCCACTGACGCATATACTTTTGCTCATCCGGATTCTACTTTTGTCAAAGGTACTACCTGATGCACTTGAGATATGATAGGTTATATACTCAGTTCTACTCCGCAGGTATTATCGAGCACTCTGGCAGGTGAATTTATGATCCGACTTCGGTCAAGAGGGATGTTGTTAATCTATGCACTCCATAGCATTTCTGGTGGAGGTTTGCTCGTCGATGGCCTTCCCGTTATCAATCCTGCTGCATGGAATAATGTATCCAACGCGGTTGGTTGCGGCACAAGTGTGTACTTAAATATTTACACTCGGCCAGATTTTATAATGACCTGAGAAAGCCTCTGATGATGCTCAATTTGAGTGTATGAAGTCGATTCCCGGAAGAACTTTGGAAGATGCAGTCGTAAACACCAATGCTAACTTTGGTCTTGTTCAAGATAGCAAGTCACATATTTGTATATCGTAGCTTTATCTCACACCTTTCTAGACATTACGATCTTCAGCGACACTGCAGCGAGGGCCGCGGCTGGAAATTTCCTCAAGGTCCCCCTCCTTGTGGGTAGTACGCAGAATGAAGGAGATATTTTTGTCGTTGGTGCAGAACTCCTCTCGCCTCTAGGATTCGCACCTCCCCTCGTGACTGAATTGGCTGCTGATTTGGAAACAGAGGTATGATATTTGTGAGTTGACTTCAAGTACATCCAATAAACCCGCACTCCTTGAAGCTTGGTTTCACTTGTCCTGCAAGTGTCACTGCTCAAAACCGTTTGAATACCGGAGTCCCGACCTGGAGATACCAATATCAAGGTAAAATAGCTGGAAATATCCTATTCACTAGTACTGATATAATTATTCTTTGTTTTCAGCTGTCTTTCGTGATATCTCCACCCGTCCTGATCTACGTGCCTGGCATGCATCCGAATTACCCATTGTTTTTGGCACCTACAACCAGAATCTCGGTATCCCAGCAACCCAGGAAGAGATAGCACTCTCCAGGTATATGCAAACTGCTTGGGTCGCGTTTGCCCGAGATCCTCAGACCGGTCTATCCAATTTCGGTTGGCCAAAGTATGATCCGAGTACTGAGAGTCTAGTTCAATTGGGCAATTTTTTAAATCAGAGTAGTGCTACCTTTGGAAGGGCTGCTGAAGTTGATTTTGCATGCTCGAAGGTTCAAGATTTGATAGTTATTGCTGCGCAGGTTGCCAATCTACTCGGACAGTAAGGTTTGGAGTGGTTTGGGAAATGGATGGTGTTGGATCAGAACAGGTGAAATAAATGTAACATGTAAAGGTCACTGACAATGAGAGGATGATGTTTCATCGGCTAAAGGAACACTCTTCAGTTAGTATAAAATGGTCTAGTCAAGCTTCAACAAATAAATTAAATTAAACGTGGTAAGTCCCGCAAGTCCTTATTATAAACTCCAACTCGTCAGTCGAATATCGGATGCCAGTCTGAGTAAGCGACCTTATTTGGGGAACTAGTAAAATTCATACTGGGGTTGTAGCGTGAGATGAGCCAGCTTTCACCATTGCTTACATACAATCACCATGATACACTTTAGGCAGATGTACTTGCTGAGTTTAGATGTGGCAAGGGGAGTCAAAACCGGTTGCAAAGGCGCAACATGTCTCATCTCAACCATTTCTATTTTTCTATTTTTTTCTATCTAACATCACAAGATAAAACATCTGGAATATATTGGAGAATGAAAGATGGAACACAAATGAGTGCTCAATATTCTGACAGTACTATGACTGTAAGGTTTCTGGAGTCAGATGAGGCGATAAAATTATTATAGATCGTGGCTTGTGCGGTATCTTGTTAAGATACAGAGATCGAGGGGCGGCATTTCTTGCCAGCTGCGCACGGTAGATTATATATATTCGCTTTCTATACACTTGCAGATCAAAATGGAGTCCACTCTTAGATTGAGCACTCAATAAGAATAGATATCACACGTGATGTCAAAACAGTCGCTGTAAACACGGCATATATCTTCCCAGTCTCTATGATCCCGGTTTTTGGAGACGAGAACAGAAGACAGATTAATCTTGGTGGTGCATCCACTGCTGCAGCAGAGCGTAATGTACTACGAAATGCACGCCGAGAGCGCGAGGAACGGCGTGAAGTTAGGCGCAGACAGGAAAGTGCAATTAAACTTCAGGCATGGTGGCGAGGAATCAGGGAGTCGAGGAGGATTCATATGGAGCTGAGGAGAACGTTCGAGGCAGATTCGACGAGTCTGACGGGGCTCAGGTGTCTTGTTCTTATCGGACACGATGAGGAGGTCCTCGAGTCTTGGTCATGTGCAATGAATGAAGGTGAGTCTATAACTAGTTTATCCTAGATTACACTAACTTCACATAGATTCTCTCTTCAGTGCACTACATGGAAAAGAAGCTGAAAGTTGGTTTGTGTTGCTGAGGCAAACTGCATCTTTTCTGTTGTCCTCCGTTGCTCGTTATCCGATGTAGGTCAAGTTAACTTTTAGCTTCAGATCTTGTTGACATTCCTCAAAGGTCCCAAAATGCTGTTGCTCATCTCACAATTTTGAACATCCTTTTGAAACATCAGACTGAATTCAAGTACTCCATCGTTGACTACCTTCTCCAACGCAGCTTCTATTCTCTGCTTGCTCAGGCTATCGAATCCATTGTACGTGACGCAGCTGATGCTTGTCTATTCTAAACGACTCTCCATAGCCGATCAGCTCTAAGTCTACCCCCTCGTTGCCTTTGATTATCCAACTGTCCACTCTCCCACTCGATATCTCACCCAATCTCCCACAGTTTCCGCTCATAATTGCATCAATAACTCAGCAGATCCTCACAATACCTTTATTACCGAACCGTCTACCTATTCCATCTGTCACCTTTCTCGCGTCACATTTACCTTGGACACATTTTTCTGTATTACACACATCCATACCCGACCTTATACAACCACTCTCCATCGAAGCTCGCATACATTTAATCGCGAACATCAATATGTTCGTCCCTCCCCACATTTCCCGACTACCCTATCATGCTGTCGGCACCTATCTCAAACTCCTTGCCACTCTTATGAGAAGCCTTCCGATTAATGCTCTCGATCCTGAAGCTGCTGCAAAGAAGCGTTCTGCACAGTCATTGGTCAACAAGGGTGATGCAGACTCTGAATCAGACTACGAGCGAGGAATTTCTGTGATCGCTGTCAGTTCATTTGATGAAGTTCTGTCCACCCCCAAACTTGACAATCGAACCGCCAAGCGCCTTAGATCCATCACGAACATTAACCATATCGCATCCCTCTTCGCAATAGCGAACAAACATGATACCGTCCTTTTCGAATTTGTCGTCTTTCTTTTGGTTCTTATTCTTGTATGGCCTTCGCAAAAGGGTGCGCTCCTCAACGCTATTGCCGGGTTTAGTAATGGAGGTATTATGCGATTATTGTATCGACAATACGTTTCAAGGGGTCAGATTGGACAATCAAATACGAATTTTAAAGGTTTATCACTCCGCAGCTACTCACAATATCATTTCTACTAACCCTATTTCCTTAGATCCGGTGAACCAGATGCATTGGCCCCCCCTGATACTGCTCACGGAGCTATACTCCCAGGCTCTGCTCACAATGGGTGACGATGAGTTCTTCAACGAGACTGGAGCCGCCCGTAATCCTCTATTATTGGATGATCTGCGACGATTTAGCAAACAGCTTCTCAACATCGCGGTAACCTTATATTGGCGAGAAGAATACACAGCATCCGGGAAGCAGCTTATTACACCGGACTTAATGTGTCCATGGGAGACAGTGAGGGATCAAATCACGCGTTGTTTGGTTGCGATACATGCCAGAGAGTAAGTCCTGCTTTCGTGAACTACACGGTCATGCTGATGGATGCCAATGTAGCTCGAGAAAACCATTTGTTCCGCATGATCATTGGCTAGTAGAGTCTGAGATCGATCTTCAATCATTTGTCGAAGCAGCAATGTAAGGATATACCTCGCTAGGGTCCGGTACGTCCACTGATTTCATCCCAGTCTCGATGACCGTCAAATGCTCTCTGAGAGCGGCACTCACGCACGCCAACTTACCAAATTTCAACTTGCCCAAATTTCGCCTCGTCTTGGTATTCTTAATAATATCCCCTTCGCTATTCCCTTCGAAATCCGGGTTCGTATCTTTCGTGAATTCGTATACAATGATATGATTGCCCATGGAACAAGTTTGGAATCTGAACCAAGGTCTTTGGCGATGCGCGCAGCGATGGGTTATACGAATAAAACGCAGGTACAGGTCAGGAGGGGCATGGTGTCTCAAGATGGTTTTGATAAACTTGCGGATGCGGATCTGAAGCAACCGATTGAGATAACATTTATTGATCAATTCGGGCAGGAAGAGTAGGCCTTATTGCTGTTTCTTGTCGATTAGGACTAAGTTATATTTAAAGAGCAGGGATTGATGGTGGAGGCGTATTCAAGGAGTTTCTGACGTCGTTGTCTAAAGAAGTCTTCGATACGGATCGTGGACTTTGGCTAGCGAACAAGAAGAATGAACTTTATCCCAATCCACATTCCTATGCAACTGAAGGCGCGTGCTTGCACCCTCGATCGCTCTTATGTCATCTCTGATACTTCTTTGATTGCAGCTCATAGTCTGAATTGGTACCGATTCATTGGTAGGATTCTTGGCAAGGCGATGTATGAGGGTATCTTGATAGATGTTGCATTTGCTGGGTTTTTTCTTTCAAAAGTATGTTGGCATTATTTCCTCGTATGTAAGGACTCACGGATACTGCTTCAGTGGTTGGGAAAGCAAAGCTTTTTGGACGACCTCGCGTCTCTTGATCCAGAGCTTTACAATGGCCTAATTTTTCTCAAGCATTACACCGGAAACGCTGAGGATCTCTCGCTTAACTTCACTGTTGCCGTGGATGGTGCGTTGACTATTCCCGCTCTTCTCATTCCGGCCCGAGTTATCCAACAATTGCTGAACAGAGTTTGGCATTACCAAGTCTATCGATCTGATGCCGAACGGCAGTGAGATGCCAGTAACGAAGGAGAACCGGTTGACTTACATTTATCTGATTTCACATTATCGGCTGAGCAAGCAGATCAAGTTGCAGAGCAATGCATTCTTCGAGGGTTTGTCGGAGTTGATTGATCCCAAGTGGCTTAGGTATGTATCCACGTATTGCTAGTCCTTGTTACACATTGTTGGATCGGGCGCGGATCAATCATATAGGATGTTCAATCAGCAGGAAGTACAAATTCTTCTCGGAGGAGTCAACACGCCCATTGACCTCCAAGACTTGAAAAACAATACGAACTATGGAGGGCTATATAGCGCTGGGCATCCTACAATACTACTGTTCTGGAAAGTATGTTCTTCGTTGAAATGCTCCTGATTCTGATCAGACTTGACCTGTATTTTCATATTTAAGGTTGTCAACTCGTTCTCGGAGGATCAAAAACGTCTTCTTCTGCGGTTTGTATCAAGTTGTAGCCGACCACCGCTTCTTGGGTTCAAGGAGCTGGTTCCCAACTTCTCTATCCGCGACGCTGGGTCGGATCAACTCCGACTTCCTACTGCTAGTACCTGTGTCAACCTACTGAAGGTATGTCGATATAAGTATTGTCGTCCCGATACACCATTTACCGTATCGTTCAGTTGCCGAGGTACACTACGGAACAGACATTGAGGGCAAAATTATTGCAGGCTCTTACTTCTAATGCTGGATTCGATCTGTCGTAGGGCAATGCAGTGCTGTGTTCCTGGTTTCATGTATTGCTAGATGGCTATGTGTATAGGGTGCTTACATTACAACAAACAAATGGTTGTGCATACAGTTCAAGTCACACTTTGATACAAATACAAGATTGAAAAATGAAAATGTTGAGAGATTCAAGCTTCAAAAGACGATCTTAAGATGACTTTCGGTCTCAGAAAAATTCTTTGCCCGGTGTTGCTGCCCCCTCTTCCTTCAACTGCAACCTTGCGTAACCCGATCTCGCTGGTGGATATAACTAGGTCGTCAGTTGACCTTCGAGTGCAACCATCATCGCGATCCATTATATATGGATCGAAGACAGATCCAGGTTCTACAAATGCGGGTTCAAGCTGGGGATTGATGCTGTCCAGAAGAACATTGAGGCGGAGAGAGTGGCGAGCGAGTGCAGAAAGTTTCTCTTTACGATCCCGGAGAAGAGACTCAACCCCGAGAATTCTATCTGAAGAGGAAGACGACGTCGACCAACCGGCGTATCGGAAGATCGTATCCAAACACTCGGCCAAAAAGTCAACCACGCGAATGACAGTCGTCGTTGTAGGCCTTAGCCTTGCACGCGTCATTGCTTTCCACGTATTAGATGCAGCGATGCCTTCGGCTTCACGGATACGGGTGTAGGTAACCGCGAGGAAGTCGCTGTGATCCCAATGTCCTGGATACCATGCGGTCATGACGCGAGTAGCACAACAGACGAGGGTAGCTTGGATGGCTGTTTGTAGAGGGTATGGGTCATATGTATCCAAAGGAGCGTCGGACTGGGAACGGAGGAGAGCGAGAAGATATGATCCAAGAAGAGATGTAGTATCTTCGTCGATTGAATCACTTAAACCAGTGTTGCTGGACGGGCGCGGGATGCTGCAGAGGGAGTCAGTGAGGAGTGCTGCAGTTTGGAAGATTTCATAATTGAGACTGCGAAGGAGACCCAACACCTGATCGTTAGGAGTTTGCGAGGAATCCTGAATGATGCTAGAGGTGAGACTCAAGCCAATACCGGGTCCAATACTGTCATGACAATCCTTGCGGCCTTCCTCTTCGTATCTGGCGAGTTGATCGCGCAACATGCGTCGAGACTGCTCGCTCGTTTCTAGACGACGACGCAGTTCTCGGGATCGTTCGTGGGAGTTTGAAACTTCTTCCTCCGACTGAGCGACGCGGGCTCGCTCTTTGGTAACTTGAACATCGAGATGGTCAATGTCTATAGCATGATCAGTCTTGAGTCGCTCGATGACATTGTTCAAACTGTGAATCTTTCCTTCCCAGTGAGGCTGGGATAAACGGAGGGCCTTGGTGTCGATGAGGTCTTGCTCCTTGGAGTGTAATTCGTCTTCAAGGATAGAAATTTGTTGATGTAGGTTTGCTATCTCAGCGGCGCGACCCTGGGCAAGCTTTTCGGCCTCCTCGACTTGCACACGTGAAGCTAGGAGGGAAGATCGAAGGTGTTGTATATTGGAAGAATAGGTAGCGAGCTCGTTCTCGAGTGATTGTAGACGATCATTTCCCATCGAGATTTCTTGCTTGTGACCCTTGATCAAGAGCCTGTGGGCTGCATCTCCGATTATAGCAGTCTCCATTTCAATTGTCTTGTCCCTCAGTTGATTCTCGAGGGTTTCTATCTGACGCTGGGCATCGGACAATGCCCTGCCTCTCTCACTGACATTGATCTGAGCAGCACAGAGTGCAGTTTCGGTAGACTCGAAGGTTATATGAAGATTGTGAAGCTCCACTTCGCACTCTCGTGCGTGTTTCTCTAGTGTCTCGAGCTGGCGCCGAAGGTCGCTTGCTTGATTATTGAGCTTCGCGTTTTCTTCTTTCTCCGATGCGATCATAGTTTGACTCCTCTCTTTGAATGCTCGCAAAGTAGCATTGGCAGCCTCAACCTCTCTCTTCATAGCATCAATTTGTTCCTCCGCACGGATGCTTTGGTCTTCCAGACCGGTGGCTTCTACTCGGAGGACTTCGTTCTCCTTAACCAACATCTCAACCTTTTCTTCCCATATTTTTGATCTGAGCTGTAAGGTCTCCAGTGATCGCTGAGTTGCATGAATTTCGCGCTGTTTCGTCTCCATTGCATTTGTGTGCTCTCGTGCCAATTCAATTTTATTGGCATCATTCGTTTCCTTCGTCGACTTCAGTTCACGAGCTTTGGCCTTGTTCTCTGTCTCAAGTTTGCCCAGCTGTGCTTGCAGTATAGCATGCTGTTGCCTGAGATCAGATAACTTTTCCTGTGCAGCAGCAAGCTCTTTAGTGAGTCGGTAGATTTTGTCCTGCTCGTCTTCAATCAGTACGAGTGATCCATTGTGCGGTTGGGAGGGTCTTGTGATAAGATAGGAGCTTCAGAATTTGTATGCTGCAGGTGGTCATGGAATAAATGCCTTACTTTTGATGATCCTTGCACGCACCCCCTGTATCGTGGTCATTGTCGCTTAAAAAGACGTCTTCATCACTAGAATCTTTCCCGACGTCCATCCAGTCTTGTTCCAGCAATGTAGATGCCTTCAGAAAGTTGACAGAAGACACAGAGTGTGATGGAACCTCTTTCAAAAGTGTCTCGTCATCCAGGGACTCGACAAGCGAGAGCTGTGACTCAGCTGGAGACAAGTTGCTCCTGGATGGTCTCAAAGTGTTATATACCGTAGATGACCGAGAAGACTGGGCTGGTAGGTGAGTTGTGAAAGAAACAGAGGCAGGCTGTGAGTGTGAAGGACGATTTCTACTGTGCACAGTAGGCGTTGAAGAGCCTATGGCGCCTTGTTGCGAAGGGTTAGATAGCTGGGCATGAACCGCCTCAGGATTTGCAGTGGCTACGATAGGCTTCGAAGGTACTACAGTTTTCCGACCACCACCTATGAAATTCAGTAAGGACATGTCGTTCCTTAGTGACTGGGGGAAGGCAGTGGGGCTTGTGCGCAGCGATCCAACAGCAATTTATATGTCCCGTGAACGTGGTGGGAGCGTGCACGAGTTGGGGTGGATCAACCACAGAAAGCTGTTGCTCTGGAAACAACCAACCAATATCTGGAGCACGGGCTACAAGGCTTTATGGAGACGAGAAGTTGTATATAACAGAATGTCTAGTTGTTACAGAGTATGGGAAAAAGCGCCAAACTGTTTCCAAACTAACTCACATTTGCGCTTATTAATATGAGTGACAAACACACTGGTCCACAGCTCTCCTCATGGATTCACCTGTCGAGACCAAAGCAGGCGTGGAAAGTTTATTGGGATAATTTAGGGGGTGCTTGTTCACTGATTGAAGTGATAAAGAGCTCGGATATCATCGGAGTTCCTTCTTCTTTGACTCTGAGAAAAACCCAGTGAGTTATCCGGGTCAAAAAAAGTAACACGCAAGTTTACTTTGCACTGAAGAAACAATGCTGCAGAATCTGAGCAGGTGCAGCTCGAATCCGAAATTTCATTGAACGAGTGACAATGAAGTATCCGCTAACAATGGCATCCTAGCTCAATCCGTCGATGAAAGTGACTAGCTTGTAAGAAATGGTTTCTCACTTGCTGTGTTTCACTGTGCCTTCCAGCGGTCAAAGACATGGCTTTTTTCCATTCTACCTGAGCCTCAATGACTGCGGATGAAGAAGCGCCAAGGCCTTCACTGAACTTAGCCAAGTCAATCTGTTCATGATTGTAGATTATGCGTGCATCTCCTTCAAATAAGCTTTCAACCCTGCTAGATAATTCGCCCTCTTCTGAGTTCGATACCGATTGATACAGGGGAGTAAGGTGGTCCTTGAACCAGTTGACCAGATGGTCCGACATAGAACTGGGTTGAAACAGCAAATTAGACGGTGAGACAATATCACATCACCTAAGATTCTCAGTGTTCTCCCCAACAAAGTACCTGGGAATGTCTCAATGTCTCAAGTTTTGTTAGATCGTGTGACAATTTCTACTTTCCCTGTCGTGATCAAATTGGAGCAACACGAACATACAAGCCTCTGACTATTGTTTGGAGAACTTGTATGTATGTCATCCATTTCACGCCATATTCGCAACGTATTCATCTTGTATTGTCCAATGGTCGATACGAGAACTCGACAATTCGCTCTTTGTCTCGGACATCACCCTGTGATATTCTACATTTGTGGCATGTAGAATATCATATAAGAGTTCAAGTTTGAACACAGTGAAGCATTAGCTCGGATAGAATCCAGGCGTTGCCTTTTCTTTCGCTTCTCTTCCGCCTCTCTCTCTCCTCCGTAGCTGGCCATGGACTTTTCGGAATCTCCCTTCCAGGAGGCCCAAGGCTGACATTCAAATCGGTGACTTCCCCATTTTCAACGTCATAAACCCATCCGTGGATAAAGACATAAGTGCCTTGCAGACTGCTGCTGTCAGACCCTGAAGGCAGTTCCGACGATGAAGGGGATTTCGGAGGCGGTAGCGATGCATAGTGCTGTCAATGCATGGATGAACAAGATCTGCTGAGAGCGTAAGGAAAGGAAGGGTGCAACGCACATCACGCATAACATAGGACCCCGCAATTCGGTTTACATTCGCTTTGACATTCTCTTCGACGAGTGCGCGGAATGCAGCTTTTCAAAGGAAAAAAAACTGTAAAATCCATGGCTTCTTAGATAGGTCAAAAAACGTACGATCATGGAGATCAGGGAGTTCAGTTAGAGGAATGTGTTTATTCTTGTTTCGATGGGCAGCAATTTCTGGTCTGGTTCGAGTACAGTCAAGTCGTAAATACATCAACAGAGAACGCACCGACTCGAAGACTGATAGATTTCGCGAATAGGTTGGATCCAGGTCTGGACTGCAATATGTGCTGGATGTGCTAGCGGCAGCGATACAGGCAACATTGAAGCAGCGACTCCACCACAACCGTAATGGCCCATTACAATGACATGTCTAACTCCGAGGGTTTCGATAGCATATGAAAGGACAGAGTTCCTACGGCAATGATCTAGCTGTTTATTAAGTAGTTGAAGCATACTTACGAATTAAGATCCCACTCATGAAACTGGTTTGCGATTGATCCCGATGTAAACATGGTACCGGGTTGAGCATTGAAAATTGCTTGCTCGGCGACTCTGAACTGTCTTTGTTATTAACTTGCTTCAAGGCGCATGAAGACTCACCGACTGTCCGAGCAATCAATCAACATGTACGGGGGTTCTGGTCCGGGTTTGTGGTCAACAAAGGATCACAAGTTTCATAATGCGTCACACACTCTGCCCTTTCGCCGACTCCTCGAAAAACTTGGGATGGGCGGTCAACGTATTGTTTCTGAAAGTTTGGTTTCCTTTTACAAGTCCTTCGATGTCGGAGATGTATTGGGCAGATGTCTTGCAGCGGCGGACTTGAACCATAGACATACCATTCCTTCTCGCGAATTCGTGCGCAAGTTGCTGATTGATGGCAGAACGTTTAGCTGATCCCAACAAAAACAACGGCTGAGGAGAGGCAGTGGTAGAATAGTGTGAACGATGGCGGAAAGACTCGAGATGGCTTGCCCATGCGGGCACATTTGCCGCACGGACTCTGAGATGACTCGTCGCAGAACTTTTCTCTGACTTGGAAGTTGCCTGAATGTATCGCTTTTTAATCGAATTTGCAGTTCCTATGCAAGTCGGTCTGATGGAAACCATTCCGCGGGCCTTGTTAAGAGCGACAAGAGAGAAGTGCTTTTGAACCAAGGCAGAGAATGGCATAGCTGGGTCGAGATGGACGTAGCGGAACAGAATGACTCCAGTTCAAAGAACAGGCTTTGATCCTGCCAGCCAATGGGAGTCCTGCAGGGTCTTCCGAATCCGGTAACTCTACACCATCGTAATAGATGTTCTGAGGATGGAGAAAATATCTGAGCTAGGATTTGTAGTTAAGCGCCCTTCGGAGGTAAACATAGGTGGGCGGAACAGAGAACAGTATGTCCAGCCTTCATCATATCACGGGGGCATTGAAAATAATCTTGGATTTCAAATAAATGATTCTACGAATAGATTTTCTCTTTCGCGGTCACCGAATTGACACTGCAGACATACATCATTACAATTGGACTGGGGTTTGAAGCTCAACCCAGACATGCGCATTCTCACTCTTTTCAATGTGTTTTCATCGTTTATCTTTGTCCTCGCAATGTGGCCTAGGCCGCATAACCTGACGACTGGCAATACACCACTCCGTCTTGCGAGTGATTTCTCCATCCAGTTATCCGGGATCAGTCCAGTACCGCACGACCTCTCTGACGCTATACAACGCACATCCCATTTCCTCAAGGCAGACAAACTACAAGCTCTTGTTCCAGATAGGGGTGCCTCTTCTTCTGGTGCGGTCGAATCTCCTGCTATCTTACAGTCCCTCTTGGTCAAATTATCTCACCATTCGGGACCAGTGAAGAGTATAAGTGAAGATACAGTTGCTGGTCTAGGAGCTTCAGACGAGAGTTATACCCTGTGGGTTCCAGCAGACAGTGGAACAGCGGTCTTGACAGCAAATACCGCAATAGGATTGTTCAGAGGGTTGACTACATTCGGACAGCTGTGGTACAATTTAGATGGATCAACTTACACACTCGTTGCCCCGATACATGTCAGCGATTCCCCAACTTATGTGAGTTTATCAGGGGCTTTCCTGGATCCTACTAATGCAGATATACCCAGCCTTACCGAGGATTCATGCTCGATACCTCTAGAAATTAGTGAGTACTACATTCGTTCCTCCGACTAAAGGCGTACGTATACTCAAGTTCTTCTTAGTTTCCCTGTTGAGGACATCAAACGGACCTTGGATGCAATGAGCTGGGTGAAGATTAACCATCTTCACTGGCACGTCGTAGATGCCCAATCATTCCCCCTCGTCGTTCCCGGTTTCGAAGAAATATCACAGAAGGGGGCATATTCTTCCAGCCAAATCTATACACCCCAAAATGTTCAAGATGTAGTTGCTTATGCTGCCGCGGTGCATTCAAAAATGATATATATTCATCTCCAGCTGTTCTAATGCTTTTATTGTAGCGAGGTATCGACGTCATGGTCGAGATAGACACACCTGGACACACTGCTATTATCTCGAAATCTCATCCAGAACATATTGCGTGTCCTGAGGCCTCCCCTTGGTCTGATTTTGCTGCTGGTAGGTTGATTCTATAAACATTGTCATCAACTAATCCATCCCTCGGATTATAGAACCTCCTGCCGGCCAACTGCGAATTGCCAATGCTGCAACGACCCAATTCACGGTTAATTTAATGAAAGAAGCTTCATCTATGTTTCCGTCCAAGTTATTCAGTACCGGAGGTGATGAGTTGAATACGAATTGTTATACAAAGGATGGTCCAACGCAGCAGGATCTCAGTAGGTCTTTCAATTAGATATGGTATATACAAAGACACTCATAATTCATGTGCAGAATCACAAGGGAAAACTCTCGAGCAAGCACTGGATACTTTCGTACAAGCTACTCATTCTGTTCTCTTGAACGCAGGGAAGACAGCAGTAGTTTGGGAAGGTATGTTGCTTTTGCAGTTACTTCCATCCTCGTGCATTCAACTTGAGCAACAAGAAATGGCACTTGAGCATCAGGTCAAGCTTCACAATCAAACAATAGTCTTGTGCGTCAATACCCCTTCGACTCCCAGACTGATCTCTCAATTTGTATAGGGTTTGGGTTTCCTCGCAACATGCAGCATCAGTCGCACAGAAAGGATTCAGGTTGATTCATGCTGCTTCTGACTTTTTCTATCTAGATTGCGGGGCTGGAGAATGGGCTGGCAATGACATTAATGCTAACAGTTGGTGCGATCCTTTCAAGACATGGCAGAAGTCTTATTCATTTGATCCGACGAATGGACTGACATCGGCTCAAGCTAAGCTAGTCGTCGGTGGTACGTGCTGATGTTATTTCGGAACGATATCCTTATGTCAAGGTAAATAAAAATAGGTGAACAATTACTATGGACTGAACAATCTGGCCCGTCCAATCTCGATTCTATCGTCTGGCCACGTGCTGCAGCCTCAGCTGAAGTTTTCTGGTCTGGCCCAGGAGGCGATGTGAAGACAGCACTCCCGAGACTCCATGATGTAGCGTATCGCTTTGTACAAAGAGGTGTGAAGGCTATTCCGCTGCAACCTCAGTGGTGCGCGTTAAGGCCAGGGGCTTGTGATATTGATTCATAATTATCTTATCTCGCGTTGACAATTGTTCTTAGTCTTGAAGTGTATGAGATTTTTGATTGATGCCTTGCTTGAGGTCTTGACAAACCGTTCTTCTTGAATGAGGTTGATATTACTGAAAAAGACTTTGATGCGGGTATATTTAACCACGATGACCGTTTATCTCAGTTCCACGAAATTCCTGTCCAGTGCACTACTAGCCTGTGGCTATTACTCGAGGTCTCAGGATCTGCGAAAGACTTGGATTCCAGTAGCGCCCACTGGGTCAGGGACAATGTGAATAGTCATAATCGTTCTTTGGCGCTGGATCATGATGCTCTGGACCATTTGTCGTGCATCAATACAGGAGACAGGTCGGGCGTACCTCAGTTGATCAGTCTCTATTGGCACGTGCTGTCGTATAGCTCAATTGACTCTTCGGCTCCTCTTCTCGTCCTTTCTTCTCTTCAGTAATCATGCAAGAGACAACAGCGTTACACCCGGAGGTCAACCTTGTCATCGCGTTCCGCGCAGGATCCGAGCGATGTGAAAAGAACGAAGCAAGCAAAGCCTCACATCAATATGTTCGTTTAATCGATACATTGATAAATGCAGGATTGAAGGCAGTTGGCAAAAAGGGAAAGTCTGCAGGGCAAATTTTGGTGTTTGTGACTTGGGCGCAAGAGCACTTTGAGCACTTGATTAAGAGGGAGAGGTACGTTTGAAGCATGTTCTTGTTTTTTCGTGAAGCGTTTCTTATCTGGGCACGTGCCCGTCAGGCAAGCTGATTTTCTATCCGGTCTTCCTGTTACGCCTGTGTCGAGAGATAGCTTCATTGGAGAACTGTCACCTGCAGACAAAATACGTCTGGTCCATGATTTTATATCCTCCTGCTCTAGCGAGGGCGGCCTGGGAGTATCACCGGGGTGCTCTGAGTGGGACCTAGTTGAGTCTATCACTCCTTTGCATGACCCCAGTTTCAACGAAATATGGGTACGGTCATGGAAACCGTGCAAAATGAGCTCTGTTGAACTGAATGGTATCAGAGAGCAGGTTCGTAATCCTGGTCTTCGTTCCATTGTTATTCACTGACTACTTCTAGTTTGGCGAATCGATTGGACTCTATTTTGCTTTCCTCAACGGCTACACGCAATTCTTGTCGTTTCCTGCTGCTCTTGGACTCTTCTCATACTTCTTCCTCGCCCCTTACTCTCCGCTGTATTCGATTCTCTTATGCATATGGTCTGTGACATTCGTTGAGTGGTGGACGGTACAAGAGAGAATTCTTTCATTGCGATTCGGCACGCGCGGTTCCTTCTCCGTCGAGAAGCGTCGCGTCACTTATAAACCAGGAGGGACCTGGTGGGGACGCGAAATCCGCATTCTTGCAAGTTTACCAGTGATATTGTTATTCGCAGGTGTCCTCATCGCGATCATGACATTTATTTTCGTTACCGAGGCCTTTGTGACGGAACTCTACCAAGGCCCCGGAAAGCAATTAGTCGTACGTTGAAAAGACTCTTTTGTTGACTGAATGATCTAAAATTGAAATTTGTAAAGGCTTTTTCACCAACCATTCTTTTTGCGGCCTTGGTCCCTCAACTCCTGTCATTTTATCAAGCCCTTGCAGTTCGTTTCACTTCATGGGAAAATCATTTCCACCAATCCTCCTACAACACTTCCCTAACTCTCAAAACGTTCGCACTCAGTGCCATTGTGGCCTACATGCCCCTAGGTCTGAGTGCCTTTGTTTATGTGCCTTTTGGCGAGGGTGTCATGCGCTATGTGCAACATGGACTTTTCGCTGTGAAGCTCAAGTATGGTGGCAATTTGATGTCCGGCGTCTTGTCGTTGCTCAATGACACGACTGTTGCCGCTGATGGATCCAAGGCTGCCACGAGGTCTATTTTGAATGGAAGCGCTGGTATCTGGGATGTCGATGTCAACAGTGCGAGACAAAAGCTCAAACCTGCCAGACTCCAGGATCAGATGTTTGCTTACACCGTGACCAACCAGATCATGGATACTTTCCAGGAGATCGGACTCCCGTTCGTGATGCGTTTCGCGATCAAATTATGGAATGGAAAACTTTGGCACAAATCGGATCTAGTAGAGAAAGAACCGACCAAGGCCAACGTGGATGAGAAACAAAACAAAGACGACAGTGCAGAACAACAGCAAGAAGAAGGATACTTGGAAAAGGTCCGAGAAGAGGTGGGACTGCCGGAATATGATCTATTTGGAGATTACAGCGAGATGGTGATTCAGTTCGGGTATGTCGCCTTATGGTCGACGATTTGGCCTTTGGCGCCTGGTGAGTTCCTGTTTGTTTCGAAAAATCCGTCATTGAATCCCCTTCCCCCCCCCTAGTTATGGCATTTTTAAACAACATCTTCGAGTCCAAGTCTGATGCCTTCAAATTGACGGTCCACCATCGCCGGCCTATCCCCATGCGAACAGACACAATGGGTCCATGGCTCGATGCTCTTTGCTTCCTTACCTGGCTCGGAGCCTTGACAAACTCGGCTCTCGTGTACCTCTTCTCTCCTGGATCCTTGCAAAATTCTTCTAGTCCATCTGCGGGTGTCAATTCGTTTGGAACTTTGAGCGTGGGTGGGGACGATCAAGAGACGTATATCGCTATGAAGGAACTCCTGTTCAAGGCTGTCTTTGTCGCCACGGTGGCATCTCACGGGTACATCATTCTACGTGCCATCGTGCGTCATATCGTAGAGAAGATATGGTGGAAGGGGAGTCTAGAAGTACAGGAGAGAGAGAAGGAAGAACGGGCTATGAAAGAAAAGTTTCTGGATGGCATCGGTGGTGTCGTCAACACTACCACAAAGCGTCATTCCAAGCCCAAAGAACCGGTCGAACATCAAACAGAAGTAAAGTCAGAGACACAGGACAAGATTGGATTTTGGGAGGTCGATGAGGGGGTAGATGAAATTCAAAGACTTGTCAAGGAAGCGTGATTAATGATTAAGTAAAATCACGTTTCATCTACGCGCTTGACGTGAATCTGTGGACGGTTTTTTGTTTGGATCGTTCAACAAGATCGCCTCGGCCTTTGTTTGGTTCCATCTCATTGAACAGGCAGGCCTTCTTCGAACCTTGTGACCTGACATTGATACTTTCAATCTGTCAACCAAGACCTCCCAATGACGTAGTTTCTCTCACTCTAGTCCTAGACGCATCCAAAATAGTTTGAAACGAATGAATACATATATAAGCTTTAGGTCCCTATCTAACCATACGATAAACCAATCTCTATAAACACTCCTTTTTTTCAATTTTATACCTCTCACAATATTCTTTCCATCACCACAAAATCATAAAATCATCATCTGTCGTAAAACAGTTACAAATCAACAACTACCAGTCAGAATAATCTCTGACATTTCACATCTTTTAGACTAAGAGTACACGAAACCAACACTACAAGAATAAAAGAAAGAAAAAAAGAAAAAAAAACCAGCAGATGTTGAGGAGGGATAGGGGTTGAGAGAGAGAGAAAGATGATTCCATATAAAACAAGAAAGAAAAAAGCAAGAAACTATATGATAACAAAATAAGAGAGAAAAAAAGATATCGCAATGTATATACTAATGCACGACAAGGAAGATAGCAAGCTTTAAAAAAAAAAAAAAAAAAAAAAAAAAAAAAAAAAAAAAAAAAAAAAAAAAAACAAAAAAAAAAAGGGGAAAAAAAAGAAAAAAAAAAAA
>Ga0153924_1000503_pt1 | contig 24290 bp, 26 predicted proteins | sample TSNJ008MetaG_FD_104709 | JGI IMG/M metagenome (GOLD analysis project Ga0153924, IMG submission 104709) | Attine ant fungus gardens microbial communities from New Jersey, USA - TSNJ008 MetaG | ecosystem: Host-associated > Fungi > Mycelium > Unclassified | place: USA: New Jersey, Wharton State...
ACTCTCCCGCCGCTGGGTTCCGCGCTTTTGAGGTTGCCATTGTGCCGGAATGGGCTTCAGATTCAACGCAACTACTGCGCGTTTTGGAGAAAAGAAAGATCCAATTATTACATTGAGGAATTTGCGGATATTCTGCGTCATCTGCTGCGCCGAGAGGGAAATAAGTAATCGTTGCTGATCAGCCGCACCTATTCAAGCGAATGGGTGCGGTTATTTTTTGCCCTTCGCATAAGTTTTACTTATCGAAAACATTAGGAATTGAACTTGTTGATTTCGGCGCTGGCCTATATCATTATAATTGAAACAATATAAGAGGTGTTGATATGCAAAAAAATCTGATTGCGTACTTCTCCCGCAAAGGAAATAACTATGTCGGCGGCAGCGTTGTAAACTTGCCTGTTGGGAATACCGAGGTGATGGCAAAAACGATTCAATCTATTACCAAAGGCGACCTGTTTGAAATTCAAGCCGCCCATTCCTATTCCAATGATTATCAAAAATGTACAGAAGAGGCACAAAGGGAATTGCGTGAAAACGCCAGGCCTAAACTAACCGACTATATCCCGGACATGGATCCATACGATACTGTCTTTGTGGGTTTCCCAAACTGGTGGGGTACTATGCCGATGGCGGTGTTTACATTTTTAGAAGAATATGATTTTGCGGGAAAAACAATCGTGCCGTTTTGCACGCATGAGGGCAGCGGGATGGGGCGCAGCGAAAGGGATATTAAGGAACTCTGCCCACGGGCAACTGTGCTGAAAGGGCTTGCAATGCACGGAACGTATGTAAGCGAGGCTACAGATAAAATAATCCAATGGCTGGATAAAGAGGTGGATTTGAAATGAGTGATTTAACTGGCAGCGTCATCTTCCCCATTGGCCAAAAATTTGACAGCAATAACTTTAACGGAACCGTTTGGCTTAATATGTTAACTTCCTTCGGGGGCGCCTGTCCAATAGGCAATGTGACATTTGAACCCGGCTGCCGAAATAGCTGGCATAAACATCCGGGCGGCCAAATCCTGCTTGTCACGGGCGGCAGAGGTTGGTGTCAGGAGTGGGGTAAACCGGCGCGGGAACTTCACCCCGGTGATGTGGTTGAGATCCCGGCTGACGTAAAGCATTGGCACGGAGCGTCAAAGGACAGTTGGTTTGTCCATCTGGCGATTGAAGCGAACGCCGCCGCAGGCCCGGCAGAGTGGCTGGAGCCCGTATCGGATGAAGACTATAACAATTTAAAATAAAGAGGTTACTGTCATGAAAAAATTAGGCTTTGGCTGTATGCGTCTGCCCATGGAACCCGGTTCAACCTGGATGAACGGCAATGTGGATTTGGAGCAGTTTTCCCGTATGGTGGATACCTTTTTGGAACATGGTTTCCCCTACTTTGATACCGCCCACGGTTATCTCGGCGGCAAGAGCGAAATCGCCATTCGGGAGTGCCTGGTTAAACGCTATCCGCGAGACAGATATATCCTTGCAAATAAGCTGCCGGAAAACTTCTTTCACAAAGAGGAGGATATTCTCCCCGTATTTGCCGATCAGCTTGAAAAGACAGGCGTGGAGTATTTTGACTATTACCTGATGCACGCCCTGACAAGCGGGCATTACAAAAAGTTTACGCGCTGCAATGCCTTTGAAATCGCAAAGAAACTGAAATCGGAGGGAAAAATTAAGCATATCGGAATCTCGTTCCATGATAAGGCCGCCGTGTTGGAAACGATTCTTACCGAGCATCCTGAGATTGAGGTAGTACAGATACAGTTTAATTATGTAGATTACGATGATCCCGGCATTGAGAGCGGTGCGGTGTATGAGGTTTGCCGCAAATTTGGTAAACCTGTCATTGTGATGGAACCACTCAAGGGCGGCGCGCTTGCCGATCCGCCGGAGGAGGCAAAGAAAGCTTTTGACCGTCTGCGCGGCGGCAGTTACGCCAGCTATGCCAATCGGTATGCCGCGAGCTTTGAGGGTGTAATGGTGGTGCTCTCAGGAATGAGCGCCTACGAACAGTTAGAGGACAATATCAGCTATATGAAAGATTTTGTGCCGCTGACCCGTGAAGAACATGAAGCGATTGCAAAAGTACGCGACATATTCAAAAAGCAGGAAATCATCCCGTGTACCGCCTGCCGCTATTGCACCGATGGATGCCCGAAGCAAATAGCAATCCCCGACCTGCTTTCCTGTATGAACGCGAAGAAGCTGCATAAGGACTGGAACAGCGATTTCTATTACATGGTTCATACAACGAATGGCGGGAAGGCGTCCGATTGTATCGGGTGCGGGAAGTGCGAGCAGTCCTGCCCGCAGCATCTGGAGATCAGCAATCTGCTGAAAGATGTTGCTTCGGTATTTGAGAAAAAATAAGAAGGTGTACGAAATGTCTATGACGCAAGCGGCAAAAGATTACCACGAGAGATTGTTCCCCGGTTATCACTCCAAGTTTTTGGATACAGACCCGGAGTTTATCGAACGGTTTGATAACTTTGCCTTTGACGAAGTTGTCAACAGCGATGATTTAGACGATCGCACCCGGATGATGGCGATTCTGGCAACGCTGGTCGGCTGTCAGGGAATTGACGAGTACAAGGCCATGCTGCCCGCCGCGCTTCACCTTGGCGTTACGCCAGTAGAGGCAAAGGAAGTCGTTTATCAGGCGGCGGCCTATCTCGGTATCGGCAGGGTATTCCCGTTTCTTCACGCGGCAAACGATGTTCTTGTTTCGCAAGGTGTGGGACTCCCGCTGCCCGGTCAAGCGTCCACCACCACAGAAAACCGGTTGCAAGCCGGCGAACAGGCTCAGATTGAGATTTTCGGTGAAAGCATGAGCGGGTTTTACAAATCCGGCCCGGAGGAAAGCCGCCCTATCAACCACTGGCTGACGGATAACTGCTTTGGCGACTGGTACACCCGCACAGGACTTGATTATAAGCAGCGGGAAATGATCACCTTCTGTTTCCTCGCCGCGCAGGGCGGCTGCGAACCGCAGCTATTAAGCCATGCCGCCGCAAATATGCGCATCGGGAACGACAAGGCGTTCCTGATCAAAATTATTTCACAGTGCGTTCCCTACATCGGCTATCCCCGCAGCTTGAACGCCCTGCGATGTGTGAATGAAGCGGCAGAAGTAAAATGAAAAGGGAGACATGGATATGAAGCATCGAAAATTGGGGCAGCTGGGTCTGGAGGTTTCAGCCATTGGCCTTGGCTGTATGGGCATGAGTCAAAGCTACCCGCCTTTTCCGGAAAAACGTGAAATGGTTGAATTGGTTCGTAAAGCGGTGGATATGGGTGAAACCTTTTTTGACACCTCGGAGTTATACGGCATGTATACCAATGAGGAATTGGTGGGCGAAGCGCTGGAGCCATACCGCAAACGGGTTGTGATTGCAACAAAATTCGGCTGGGATATTTAAAATGGCAAGGTTTGCGGTTTGGACAGCCGCCCGATGGCAATCCGCAAAGCCGTTGAAGGTTCTCTGAAACGCTTACGCACCGATTATATTGACCTATACTACCAGCATCGGGTAGACCCCAATGTGCCGATTGAGGAAGTGGCTGAAACAATGAAAGAACTGGCGCGGGAAGGAAAAGTCCTGCACTGGGGACTTTCCGAAGCCGGTGTGCAGACAATTCGGCGGGCGCATGAAGTATTCCCCGTGACAGCCGTGCAGAGCGAATATTCCATGTGGTATCGCAACCCGGAACAGGATGTACTGCCGGTCCTGGAGGAATTGGGGATCGGCTTTGTACCGTTTTCCCCGCTCGGCAAGGGATTTCTTACAGGGACTGTGACAAAAGATGCAGTATTTGCCGTGGATGATGTCCGGCGCTCCATTCCGCGTTTCAACGATCCTGAAAATCTCGCGGCCAATCAGGCGATTGCGGAAGCGGTCAAAGCCTTTGCCGCCGCAAGGGAATTGTCGCCCGCTCAGCTTGCGCTGGCGTGGCTGTTGGCGCAAAAGCCGTGGATCGTTCCCATCCCCGGTACAAAAAAACTTGACCGTTTACAGGAAAATTTGAGCGCGGCTTATGTGGAGCTGTCCGCGGACGACAGTTCTAAACTTACAAAAATTCTTTCCGACACACCAGTTTCCGGTGAGAGGTATTCCCCGGAGCATATGCGTATGGTAGAAAAATAAAACATCACAGGGAGGGCAGATCAATATGAAAAACCGCACTTGGTTCATTACCGGCGTCAGCAGCGGCTTTGGTCTTGAAATGACCCGGCAGCTTCTTAAAAAAGGAAATCGGGTAATCGGCACTGTCCGCAATAAAGAAAAGGTTTCTGACCTGATGAAAGAATATCCCGACACGTTTACATGTGAATTTTTGGATGTGACAGACGTTCCCGCCATTCACGATCTGGTAAACGCTTCCTTTGAGAAATTTGGCACGATTGATGTAATCGTGAGCAACGCCGGCTATGGCCTGTTTGGCGCCGCCGAAGAATTATCCAACGCGGAAATCGACCATATCATCGCTACCAATCTGACCGGCTCAATCCAGCTGATCAAATCGGCGCTACCCCACATGCGTAAACAGGGCGGCGGCCGTATCATCCAGCTTTCCTCTTATGGCGGTCAGGTGGCCTTTCCCGGCAACTCCATGTATCACGCCACAAAATGGGGTATTGAGAGCTTTTGCGAAGCGGTGGCGCAGGAGGTCAGGCAGTGGGGTATCGGCATAACACTCGTTGAGCCGGGCGGCGCGCGTACCGAGTTCCGTTATGGAAGCGCCAGAATAGCAACTCTTATGCCGGAATACGAAGCGTCTCATGCTTTCCTGAACATGCTGGATGCTTCAAAAGGACTGGCTCCCGGCGACCCCGTCCGTATGGCGGTACGCATTATCGAGAGCGTGGATAAGGAACCCGCGCCGCTACGAATGGTACTCGGTTCCCAGGCGCTTCAAAGCACCATCTCCACGCTGAAAGCCCGTGTTGCGGATTATGAAACTCAGACGGAGCTTGCGGCTTCCACCGACTTTTCGATGGGTGAATAAATCTAAGGAGAACAAAAATGAGGAATGGCCCGGCATTGATACTTGCGCTGATGATGATGTTCTCGCTTTCCGCTTGCGGGAACAATAGCCATCAAAATACACCGTCAACGATGCCCGGCACGGGGCAGCCTTCTGAGCCGAACGCAGAGCAGACTCCGATACCCGGTGAAAATACGGAACTCGGCAAAGATCCTGAAAACGAAAGGGAAAACGGTGATATGCCGGAACCCGATGCCGGCAGCGATATACTTATCGTGTATTTTTCACGTGCGGGAAACTCATATGGCACCGAGGATGTTGACGCGGTGACCTCCGCCAGTTTGGCCATACCGGGCAACACGGCGGTCATTGCAAATATGGTTGAAGAGGCCATCGGCGGAGATCTCTTTCAAATTATAACGGTTGATCCCTATCCGAAGGATTACCGCGAAACCACTGATGTGGCAAGGGTGGAGCTGGACGAGGACGCGAGGCCGGAATTGTCTACACATGTAGAGAATATGGACGCCTACGATATTGTTGTCCTCGGCTATCCCAACTGGTGGGGCACAATACCTATGGCGGTTTACACATTCCTTGAGGAGTATGATTTTTCAGGGAAAACGATTGTACCGTATTGTACGCATCAGGGAAGCGGTCTGGGACGGAGCGCTACAGATATTAAGACGCTTTGTCCGGACTCCACGATTCTGGATGGACTTGCTGTCAGCGGTTCCCGCGTCAGCAACGCGCAGAGCGATGTGAATAAATGGCTGAGCGATCTCGGGCTCGTTGAGTAATGAACTGACATAGGGGGAAGGAATATAAAATGAACTATCGTGAACTTGGACGAACCGGCTTGAACGTCAGCGAAATTGGGCTTGGGTGCGAAGGCTTTAACGGGCGTGACGAAGCCTTTACAAATGAGATGTTTGATATCGCCCTTAACGCCGGAGTAAATTGCATGGACTTATACAGCCCCAACCCGGATTTGCACAACCGTATCGGCAAAGTCTTGCGCGGAAAAAGAGAACAGTTTATCATGCAAGCCCATCTGTGTACGATTTGGCAGGACGGACAGTATAAATGTACGCGGATTATCGGCGAAGTCAAGACGGCTTTTGAAGCCATGTTGAAAAATTTGGATACAGACTATATCGATATCGGTATGATCCACTATGTTGACTCGGCGGATACATGGCGCATGATTGCGGATGGTGAAATGATGAGTTATGCGCTGGAGCTGAAAGCCGCTGGGAAAATCCGTCATATCGGTCTGAGCAGTCACAATCCCGTTGCGGCGTTAGCGGCGGTGGAAAGTGGTTTAATTGATGTACTGATGTTCAGCGTGAATCCCTGCTACGACTTGCAGCCCGGAGATGAAAATATAGAAAAGCTTTGGGCGGAGAAAAGCTATGAAAAACCACTTCTGAACATGGACGCGGATCGTCAAAAGCTATATGAAACCTGCCAGCGGCTTGGTGTGGGCATTACCGTTATGAAAGCGTTTGGCGGCGGAGATTTGTTAAGCAACGATTCGCCGGCAGGAAAGGCGTTAACCGTAAATCAATGTATTCACTACGCGTTGACCCGTCCGGCTGTGGCAACGGTATTGTCCGGCATCCGGTCTGTAGATGAGCTGAAAGCAAGCCTTTCCTACGAAACCGCGTCTGACAATGAGCGTGATTATGCGGCTGTCTTTGCGTCATTTCCCAAAATAAGCTGGCAGGGACATTGTATGTATTGCAGCCATTGCGCGCCTTGCCCGCAGGGTATCGATGTGGCGACAGTCACGAAGTTTTTGAACCTCGCTAAAGCGCAGGGCGCGGTTCCCGAAACCGTGCGCGAACATTATGCGGCGCTGTCGCATACGGCGAGTGAATGTATTGGCTGCGGCGAGTGCGAGAAACGCTGTCCATTCGGCGTTCCAATAAGGGAAAACCTGAAACAGGCCACGGCAATTTTCAATCAGTAAGCGTCATATGAAGCCAAAAACAATGTTCAAAATGGCGATAGACCTCATCATGACAATACTGCTGCCGATTCTCATGGCCTATCACCTGACCGGAGAATTGGCGCATGAATGGATTGGCGCGGTTATGCTTTCGCTGTTCGTCCTGCATCATGTTTTGAATATTACCTGGTACAAAAATCTCTTCAGAGGCAGGTACAGCGCGCGGCGCACTGTCGAGACTGTGGTAAATCTGCTTATTTCAATCGCGACAATCGGCTTAATTGTCAGCGGAGTTATCCTCTCCCGGCATGTGTTCACGGCTTTGCCGATATCAGGCCGATTGGCTTTCGGCCGGACGCTGCATCATATATCCTCCTACTGGGTATTTGTACTGTTATCGGTGCATCTGGGCTTGCACGGAAAATCTATCCTTGGTATGCTGCGCCGTGCCCTGCGGGTGAAAACGATAAGCCGTGGAGTTAAAATTCTCTTGCGTCTGAGCGCGGCTTCAGTGTCGGCATACGGCGTCTATGCTTTTGTGAAGCATCAGATAGTGCTGTATCTGTTTAATGTCATCCAGTTTTCTTTTTTTGATTACGGCCAGCCAGCCATTATCTTTTTTGCCGATTATCTTGCCATTATGGGGATGCTCGCGGTCGCCGCTCATTATACAAACTGCCTGCTGTCGTCACGAGCAAAATAATTTTAACGGAGAGATCAGAAAATATGACAAGGAAATCAATTGCTTTTTTCATTGTAATCGCAATGCTGACAATTCTTTTTACCGGATGCGGGGACTCCGGTACAAAAGGCTTCGAGAATCCAAGCAGTCCACCATCATCGGGAGTGGAAACGCCATCATCAGAATCATTGCCACCCACCTCTCCTGAAATCATCGATGGCAATATGGATACTAACGGCGATACCCCTGTCGTCTACATGACCACCGACTTAAGCCCTGAAGGATTGATTGCCGTTTATGAGGCAATGGGCTGGGCTCCCACGGGAAATGTCGCCGTAAAAATCACCACGGGCGAACCGCCGAACAGCAATTATCTTCGGCCGGAGCTCATCAAAGACCTTGTCCAGTCTGTAAACGGCACCATTGTGGAATGCAATACCGCATACGGCGGCTCCCGCGCAAGCACCGCCATGCACTTACAGGTAGCGGAAGACCACGGTTATACCGACATTGCCGATGTGGATATTCAAGATGCAAACGGTTCTATGAGCCTGCCGGTGGTGGGCGGAACGCATTTGACAGAGAATTTTGTCGGCGCGAGCTTTGCAGATTACGATTTCTACCTTGTCCTCTCCCATTTCAAAGGACACGCAATGGCCGGATTTGGCGGCGCAATCAAGAACATCTCTATTGGCCTTGGTTCAAGTGAGGGTAAAAGCTGGATACACAGCGGGGGCAGCAGCCGGACCAGCCCGTGGGGCGGCAGTCAGGATGATTTTCTGAGATCCATGGGCGAAGCGGGCAAATCGGTTTCCGATTATCTCGGAAACGGCGAGAGGATTGTCTATATCAATGTGATGAATCGGCTCTCCGTAGACTGCGACTGCAACGGCAATCCCGCCGAACCGGATATGCACGACATCGGTATCTTGGCCTCCACCGATCCGGTCGCACTGGATCAGGCATGTATTGACCTGATTTATGCGGCGGAGGATGGACAGGCGCTCATCAGCCGGATTGAATCAAGAAACGGGCTTCTTACGCTGGAACACGCCGCCGAAATCGGGCTTGGCAGCAGGGTATACGAACTGATGAGCCTTGATAAATAATTAGATAAGGAGATGCACACAGCATGAACAATGTGCCTGCTGTTTATTCTATGTATTTTCTTTTGTTATCCGGATGCGAATAATTTTACAAAATTTGCTTATGAGAACGAATTAATACAGACCAATATAAAAGCAATTTATTTTCACTGATGGAGCAGAGTTTGATTGTTTCTGATCAGGATTCATAGAAACGGGCTGGAAATCAGCCTATTTCCTGTTAACCAGATATGTAAATCGACATGAAAAAAAGGGCACGGCTGTCCGCCGTGACCTTTTCTGCATTTATATTTTAGAATACGAAGGCAACAAGTATCGATGCGACCCTTACTACTTATGAGATTTCGCGTGATCAGGGCGGACATACTGTCCGTTTTCTTTCTTCACCAGACGGCCGTTTTCAACCAACGCATTGGGCGTATAAATATCATTGATGTTCCAGCAGCCAGGGGTGGGCACCACAATGTTTTCCATGGGCACATCCAGCAGGAAGGGTTCGTCTGCGTCCAGTGCCTCCTGGAACGCATCGGCGAAGTCATCGGCGGAGGTCACCTTACGGGACTTAATGCCGTAGCCCTGGGCGATGACAGACCATTCCGGCGTATAGCTCTGGCCATCGGGCGTCTGGAACACGGTGCCGAATTTGGTATTGTAGTTGGCGTTTTCAAGACCCATGATGGTGCCGAAGGCGGCGTTGTTCATCACCACCCACACCACATTGATGCCATATTCCTTGGCGGTGGCCAGGACGGAGGGATTGGTGCCGAAGCCGCCATCGCCGATGAGGGTAACCACCTTTTTGTCGGGGGCGGCCAGCTTTGTCCCCAGCAGAGCGGCGGAGCCAAAGCCCATGGTGGCAAGACCCGAGCAGTGATGGATGCCGCCGGGCTGTTCGATATCATACTGCTGTGCCATCCCGTTTTTATTCCAGCCCACATCGGTGACGATGATGGCATCCTTGGGCAGAATGGCCTTCACATCCCGCAGGATACGCTGGGGTGTCATGGGGAAGCGGCCATCGTTGCAAACGGGCTGATTCTCTGCCTTGAAACGGGCCTTTTCCCTCGCAATCATCTCCCGCAGGGCGGGATTGCTGCGTGCTTGAGGGCAAAGTTTTTTCACCTCGGACAAAATCTGCTTCAGGGCGGGCTTTAAGTCGGCGATGGCCCCGATCTCCACGGGGTAGTTGCGGCCAATCTCGCTGGGATCTATGTCAATCTGGAGGAAGGCGGTACGCTCGGGGTCAAAGGTGACGCCGGGGTACCAGCTGGAGGAGTCCGCCTCGGCCAGGCGGGTGCCAAGGGCCAGGAGGACATCCGCCTCGGTGGTCATTTTGTGGGTCAACTCAAAGCCCCAGAACCCGGTTTGGCCCAGCATCAGGGGGTGGGTATCGGGCATACAGCCCTGCCCCATCAGGGTGCGAGACACAGGAATATCCAGATATTCCGCCAGTGCTGCCAGTTCGGCGGACGCGCCGGAGAGCAGGATGCCGCCACCCGCGTGGAGGACAGGCTGTTTGGCGCTGACCAGCTTTTCGGCAATCTCCACCGCTACATCAGGGTCAAGGGCGGGGCGGCGGGTACAGCTGCTGTCCTTGTAAGTGCGGGCAAAAAGCTCAGTGTCCACCTCGGCGGAGAACACGTCCATGGGGACGGAGATCAGCACAGGGCCGGGACGGCCGCCCTCGGCCAGACGAAAGGCCTTGTCCAGAATCTCGGGCATCATGTCGGCGTGATCAACCCGCCAGGCCCGCTTGACAAAGGGCTTGTAGATGTCGTACTGGCTGCCATCGCAGTGCATATTCACCTCCTGATGGGGGTGCTTGCCGTAATAATAGCTGGGCACATCGCCCGCAATGACCACCATGGGAATGGAGTCCAGCGAGGCGTTGAGTACACCGGTGGTGGCGTTAGTCAGGCCGGGGCCAAGATGGCACAGAACAACGCTGGCCTTTTTGGTCACGCGGGCATAGCCATCGGCGGCGGTGGAGGCGATTTGCTCGTGGCGGACGGAAATAAACTTCAGCTTCTTTGCATCCTTCAGTGCGTCCAGCATGGCAATCACAGTATGGCCACACAGGCCAAAGACGTGCTCCACACCGCGGCGCTCCAGATAATCAACAATTTGATGAGCCAGAATCTTTTTCATGGTTTTGATGACAACCTTTCAAAATGAATTGTGGATTCAAGAAAGGGAGTCTGGCAAAGTCCATCTTAACTCACAAAAAAGCCAAAAGTCCAATCAGGATTTTCAATGGCCACCAAGAAAAGTCCAATCACAATTTCCTTCCGGGGCATGACTTTTTACGCGCCGCGTGATATTCTTATGAAAGACATATGTATGAAGGGGGGCCATCCTAATGACCATTCAGCAGCTCAAGTGCTTTATTGTGACGGCAGAGGTGCTGCACTACACAAAAGCGGCAAATCAGCTGTATATCTCCCAGCCCAGCCTGACCTATTCCATTTCAGAGCTGGAAAAGGAATTGGGCTTGCCCCTTTTTGAGCGCAGAGAGAACAAAACCTATCTCACTTCATATGGCGAGGCGCTTTTGCCCTATGCAAAGGTGGCGCTGGACAAGATGGAGGCCATTACCGTCAAAGCCTATGAGCTGATCGATCCCTCCACGGGCACCATCAATTTGGGGAATATTTACAGCATCAGCTTTGACTTTATCCCCCAGGTGCTGGAACGTTTTTATGCCGACAAGGAGAATGGGAGGATTACGGTCAGTTGTGTACAGGGAGTCAATCAGATTCTAATTGAGCGGCTGATGGAGGGCACCCTTGACTTAATTATCTCGGGGGAAAGCAAACACAAGGATATTCAGCAGACCTTCCTCTTTACCCAGGAACTGAAGGTGGTCGTCCCCACAGGACACCGGCTGGCCAAGCTGGAGGAGGCGCGCCTGACCGACCTGGAGGGCGAGGGGCTGATCTCTCTGGGTGAGAGCAGCAATATCTCCGGCCATATTGCGCAGTGTTTTCAGTCACGGGGATTGGAGGCGAGGTTCGCCCTCAGCGTGGCGGAGTGCTCCGCCATGGGGGCCTTTGTCAGCTCAAACATGGGGATTGCCATTGCCCCCATCGTCCCCTCCTTCCACAGCAATTCCGTGAAGATCATCCCCTTTGTGCAGGAGGATAAAGAGCTGCTGGGCCGGGATATTTATCTGCGCTGGGCAAAAAATCAGTACATGACGCCGGCTGTGCGCAGGCTGCGCGATTTTATCATCACTGAATTTGCCCCAAAAGTCCCCACGTAAAAAAGGGGCTGACACACAATGAGAATTGTGAAGTCAGCCCCTTTTTATTTGGCTTATAGAACTTTTCTTTGAATGCAAAAAATATCTCAATTTTACAAATGCTGCGTGTGCGATTATACTAAAACCGTGGATTCGAAAGGTGTTCAACACTGGCACATATAGATGCATTGATTAAGTTGGGAGTGTATTACAATGGCAAAAACAAAACAGGTGACCATTTTGCAAACAAGCTTTGCAAAGCGGGAGGACACGGTGGCCTATTTACAGGAAAAGCTGCCCGGTGTCCGGGTGACCTTTATTACCGATGACACAGTTCTTGCGGATGTGCGCCAGGCAGGCAAGCCAACACCGGCGGTGATTGAGCGCACCATGCTTTACACCATGGCGGCGGAGAAGGCGGGGGCGGATTTGATTCTCTTCTCCTGCTCTACCATGGGGGATGTAGCGGAACTGTGTCAGAAATTTTCCGCAGTTCCTGTGGTGCGCATTGACGCGCCCATGGCCAAAGAGGCGGTGGCGCTGGGCGAGAGAATCGCCCTCATCTCCACCCTGGAGACCACCCAGGCACCCAGCCGCCGTCTGATTGAGCGTCTGGGCGCGGAAGCCGGCAAGCAGATGCAGATTGACAAGTATGTCCAGCAGGAGGCGTGGGAAGCCCTCTCATCCGGAGACAGCGGCAAACACAATGAGATTCTGTTGGGGGAAATCCGCAAGCTGGACACCATGGGCTACGATGCCATTGTCATGGCCCAGGTGAGCATGCGGGCGCTGCTTCCCGATTTAATGGATGTGAAAACACCGCTGCTGTGCAGCTTTTATTCCGGTCTTGACATGGTCGCAGAGAAGGTGAGGGCGCTATGAGCAAAACAAGAGACATTCCCGCGCTGGAGGCCATGGCAAACCAGCTGCGGCAGGATGTGATCCGAATGGTACACACTGCAGGCTCCGGCCATCCCGGCGGCTCCCTGTCGGCGGCAGAGTTTGTCACTGCGCTGTATTTTGATACATTGGAAAACATTGATCCCCAGAGCCCACGCAAAGCGGATCGGGATCGTTTTGTCCTCTCCAAGGGACACTGCTGCCCCATCCTGTACTCCGCCCTGGCACGCCGGGGGTACTTTGACCCGTCCAACCTGACAAAGCTGCGGGAATATGGCTCCATTTTGCAGGGGCACCCGGATATGAACAAGACCCCCGGCATCGATATCTCCTCCGGCTCTCTGGGCAACGGACTGTCCGTAGGGGTGGGGATGGCTCTCTCCGCCCGGCTGAAGGGGCTGGACTATACCGTCTATGTCATGATGGGGGACGGCGAGCAGCAAGAGGGCATGGTCTGGGAGGCCGCCATGTGCGCCGCCCACCACAAAGTGAAAAATCTCATTGCCATTGTGGACTGCAACCACCTGCAAATCAAGGGGACCATCGATGATGTGATGTCCATCGAGCCCCTGGATAAAAAGTGGGAGGCCTTTGGCTGGCATGTCATCAAGGTGGCCGATGGCAACGACATGGCACAGGCGCTGGCCGGACTGGACAAGGCAAAGACAATGGATGGCCCCGCGGTCATCTTGGCCCAGACCGTCAAGGGCAAGGGGGTCTCCTTCATGGAGGACGTTGCCGATTGGCACGGGACGGCCCCCTCTGCAGAGCAGACGGCGCAAGCAATGACAGAGCTGGGAGGGATACAATAATGGCCATTTCAACCAGAGTTGCCTTCGGGCAGGAGCTGACCGCCCTGGCGGCCGACCATGATTTTGTGGTGTGCAACGCAGACACCAAGGCGTGTAACCTGGAAAACTTCGGCAAGCAATACCCCGACCGGGATTTTTCCATCGGCATCGCAGAGCAGAACCTGATGGGGGTGGCCTCCGGCCTTGCCAGCTGCGGGCACAAGGTTTACGCCGCCACCTTCGCGGTGTTTACCAGTATGCGGGCCTGTGAGCAGGTGCGGCAGTTTATCTGTTACCCCAAGCTGAATGTCACTGTGATAGGCACCCATGTGGGCCTTCAGGTGGGGGGCGATGGGGCCACCCACGCCGCCGTTGAGGACATCGGCATCTTCCGCTCCATGCCCAATATGACCATTGTTCAGCCCTCTGACGAGGTGTCCGCGCGGGCCATCGCCCGGGCAAGCCTTGATTTTGAGGGGCCCCTCTACATCCGCCTCCACCGCAATCCGGAGGAGGACATCCACCAAGCCGACAGCTATCGTTTCCAGCTGGGCAAGGCACACATGGTGGAAAACCATGGATCTGACGCAACGATTTTCGTCTCCGGAATTTTGCTGGGCAAGGCGCTGGAGGCGGCCAAGCGGCTGAAAATGGAGGGGATCAATGTCCGGGTGACGGAAATTCACACCATCAAACCCCTTGATCAAGAGGCCGTGATGCAAGCCGCACAGGAGACCGGAGCGATTGTCACTGTGGAGGATCACAACATCATCGGCGGACTTGGCTCCGCTGTGGCGGAGGTTTTGGCGGAGCACTGTCCTGTGCCCATGAAGCGAATCGGGATTCAGGACCGCTTTGGCTCCTCCGGCGATGCGGAGCTGCTGTATGCCGAGCACAAAATGTCGGTGATGGATATTGTTTCTTCCACGAAAGAAGTCATTGCGCGAAAGAAATCCCATTGAGCCCAAAACGGGGAGTCCCTGTAAAATGATAAAGGAGCGATGATTGTGAACACGAAGCGAATGCAATCTTTTCTTGCCCTTGCATTGTCCCTGGCCTTGATGGCGGGTCTGGCTGCGTGCGGAAACAGCAGCAATGGGAATCAGCAATCCAATGGAAGCAGCAACACATCCGCCGCAGGAAGCAACTCATCTGCACAGCCCCAGAATACAAGCTACAATGACATCTTCAAAAAATCCATTGAGATCATCTGTCCCTGGGCGGCTGGCGGCGGCTCCGATGGAAATGCGCGGCAGATTGGCGCGGTGCTCAGCGAACTGACCGGACGAACGGTTACCGTGTCCAACCAGACCGGGGGAAGCGGCGCCATTGGCTTTGCCGCCATCATGAACGCCGATCCGGACGGCTACACCATCGGCATCATCACAGCGGAGCTCAACACCTTGCCCCCTCAGGGTCTGGTGACCTTTACCTATGAGGATATGTATCCTCTGATCCGCCTGTGCACCCTTCCCTCCGTTGTTGCAGTTCCTGCTGACTCCCCCTTTAACACGCTGGAGGAGCTTGTGGCCTATGCTAAGGAGAACCCCGGCAAGCTGAAGGTGGGCACCGTGGGCACCGGCTCCATTTGGCACATCTGTGCCGCGAGACTGATGAAGGCGGCTGGCATTGAGCTGAGCGCTGTACCTTATGACGGCGCGTCCTCGGCGGCCACCGCCATGCTGGCTGGTGAAATTGATCTGACAACAACGGAGCTCTCCGTTGCACACACCTATGTTCAGACAGGCGACATGAAAATTTTGGGTATTATGAGCGAAGAACGCCTTGACGACTACAGCGAGTACCCCACCTGCCAGGAACAGGGCTACGACTGTGTGGGCGGTTCCTTCCAGGGGATGTTCTGTCCCAGCGGCGTGGATGACGAGACCAAAGCGCATTTGGAGGCGGCGCTGACAGATGCCTTCTATTCGGACGCCTATCAGGAGTATTGCAAGAACATGGGCATGATTCCGGCCTATCTGGATCATGCCGATTGGGAGCGCTTCCTGGCGGAGGATTTGAGCACGACAGATACCCTGATGAAGGAGCTTGGTCTGGCAAACTAAAGCCGCGTTGATCGGGCGGGCCTTTGCTATGACAGAGGGCCGCCCGATCCCATTCTGCCGAAGGGAGTTTCGTATGAAAAAAGCAAATATTGTGACCGGCTGCATCTTCATTGCGCTGGGCGGATATGTTCTATTTACCACCGCAGGGTATCCGCAGAATCTGAGCGCATATGATCCCGGAGCTGCTTATTTTCCAAGTTTTGCGGCTTGGCTTGTCATCGCGCTCAGCGCGGCGTTAATTGTAATGAGCGTCATGGGCAAGGGGGCGGATGTGGATCAGCCATTTGTCCTGACACCATCGCCAAAGCAGCTGGGAATCGGATTGGGTCTCTTTGTCCTGTACTGTATTTTGTTGACCGGATTGGGCTTTATCATAGATACCATCTGGTTTTGCTTTGCCTGCATGTATCTATTGCAAAATAGAAAATATCTTCAAATGGCACTTGTCAGCATCGGCATCGGCATCGGAATTTATGTACTCTTTGCGATGGTGCTCGGCGCGAAGCTGCCCGCTGGATTACTGAAGGGGATTTTATAGAAAGGAGGGAAGAAGCATGTCAAATATCTCAATGTTTCTCTCTTCCATGGGAGATCTGCTTACCAATCCAAAATGTCTGCTGCTGATGCTGATTGCGGTTGCGTGTGGCATTGTGATTGGCGCACTGCCGGGGCTCACAGCCACCATGGGGGTTGCCCTGATGACCCCGTTTACCTATGGCATGGACATGGAATATGGCCTGCCAATGCTGCTTGCCATCTATTGTTCCGCGGTATATGGCGGCTCGATCTCCGCCATTTTGCTCAATACGCCGGGCACGCCCGCGGCGGCGGCTACCGTTCTTGACGGGTACCCTATGGCAAAAAGCGGACAGGCGGGGCGTGCGCTTAGCATGTCGGTGCTGGCCTCCACCGTGGGCGGGCTGATCGGCGTGGCAGCGATGATTTTGTTCGCCCCTGCCATGTCCAAAATTGCGCTGCACTTTACCTCCGCCGAATTTGCCATGATCGCTGTGTTCGGCCTGTCCATTATTGTCAGCATCTCCGGGGAGAGCCTGCTCAAGGGGTTCATTGCGGCGGGACTGGGGCTGCTGCTGTGCTGTATCGGTCTTGATCCGATGGACGGCTATCCCCGGTTCACATTTGGTTCTCTGAATCTTTACAGCGGCTTTGAGCTGGTTCCTGTCCTGATCGGCCTTTTTGCGGTGTCAGAGTGTTTGCTCAGCATTGAGAATAAGGAAAAAGCACAGAAAATAAACAGCAAATTGGAGCGGCTGCTCTCTCCCCTCTCCGATATCAAGCGGTGTATGGGTCATATTGTAAAGTCCGGCATCATTGGAACATTCATCGGCTGTATTCCCGGGGCGGGGTCTGACATCGCCTGCTTTGTCGCCTACGGTGAGGCGAAGCGTTCCGCGAAGAATTCTGATGAGTTTGGCAAGGGCGCAATCGAGGGGGTCGCCGCTCCGGAATCCGCCAATAATGCGGTGGGCGGGGGCGCGATGATTCCCATGCTATCTCTGGGCGTCCCGGGTGATCCGGTGACGGCGGTGCTGATTGGGGCGCTGATGATTCAGGGGCTGACCCCAGGCCCGCTGTTGTATCGGGATCACCAGGATGTGGTTTACTTAATCTTTGCGGCTATGGTCATTGCAAATATTTTCATGTTCATTGTAGCGACCGCCGGCCTCCCCGCATTTGTCAAGGTAATCTCCATCGATAATAATATTCTGGTGCCAATTATTTTTGTTCTTTGCATGGTGGGCTCGTTCTCTCTGCGCAACAACATCTTTGATGTTTGGACTGCGCTTGGGTTCGGGGTAGTTGGTTATCTGCTCCAGAAGGTGAAATTACCGGTGTCCCCCATCCTGTTGGCCCTGATTTTGGGCCCCATGGCCGAAACGAATCTTCGCCGCATGCTGGTGGCGAACGATGGAAGCTATCTGCCCCTGACCAGCCCCATCTGTCTTGTGCTCCTTGCGCTGTCGGTGTTTATGGTTGTTTCTACTTTGTATAAGCAGTCAAAAAGCCGGACAAAAAGTAGTCCGTCATAAAACAGTATTTGCTTGGAAGTATGGCGTAGCGTAAAAGCTACGCCATTTCTTCATTTGCCGGTGTACCCAGTTCCGGCAGAATACCCACCAAATCATAACTGATGTGAATATTCTGCCTGCGTTTTCCGTCCGATTTATCCGGCGCTTCTACAAAGACCTTGCACACCAAATCATTCAAGATGGTTGGGGTCAATTTCGTTAAGTCTATATACTGTTTGTACTTGCAAATAAACCGCTCGACATGCTCGGTATGCTGTTCCTGTTCGTCCACCTCTGCTTGCCATTGCTCCAGCTTGCTTTTCAAGTCGGCCTGTTCCGCTTCATAATCGGAGGACAATTTCTCAAAGCGAATATTATTGAGTTTTCCGCTTACATTGTCCTCCGATAACTTTTGTCAAGGAGGTTTGTCAAAAAAATAAGACAAGGCATAAAGGCCCTGTCTTATGAGAGCTGATTATCTGCTTTTCCCGTTTAAAATCTTATTAATCTAAAAATAGTCTTTCTTTATCTGCAATTCCAACAGTGAAATATTTCTACGCATCTGTCCCGCCGTTTCCCATGAAATCCTACCGTGTTCAAACATTGTTTGTATGTTATCGCGCTCAAGTTGAAATCCAAGCGCGGCGATACTTTCAACACTTACAGCTTCTTCATTGTTAGCTTCATGACTCGCATCCCTGCTGTTTTGAAGCGACAAAGAAAACTCATAGTCGGATATATATTTACTAATTAAATGACTATCATCAGTTTCATGAAGCTGTTTTAGCCTTTGAAGCACAAAAGAGTCGTTCGCTCTGTATAAATTATAAAATCGCCTTTTAGACGCCTCCACGTCTTGCTCTTTATTACCGAACTTTTTTACATATTTTGCAAAATTAACGCTTTTCATCGCGGCTTTAAAGGGATTTTTTTCATTTTTCGATATATTGTCTTCCAGTCTGTCTAAAATACCCAGGTACCGCTGTGCCGTAAACTCATCAATTTCATTATTGCACAGCATGGCATTGGTGTTTTGTCGTTCCCACTCATAAATCATTTTTTTGAGGCGGATTTCCTCTCCAGTATCAAACGGATTTCCGCTTTGCTTCCGCTGCAGAGTGGATTTCCTCTGGTAATAATCCCGGAGTACCCTTGATACCGCCCTTCTGTTTTTTTCGGTAATCTGGTTGTTTAGCCGCGTTATCACGTTGCTTACGATTTCAATACATGCCTCTGTTTCAACAGCAAGCGCGTTTGTCTTTGCTTCTTTTTCAAGAAATAAGGGCAGGATAAAATTCGAAATCAGTAACGAGCACAGTATGACGCCGGAAGCGATAAAAATAATCAAGTCCCGCTCTGGAAACTGGCTGCCGTCACCCAAGAGGAACGGGATCGACATTGTAGTAGCGAGCGTTACAGCCCCTCTTACGCCGGACATGCTTATGATAAGGCTGGCCTTTGTCTTGCTCAAGCGGGATTCCGATTTATAAGTATCTTTTTTAATTGTAAGCAGCGACCATAAAAACCGAATCAGCATTAAAACCAATGTAATGATGATAATATACGCAACTATTTTTAACTTACTTACGGGCGAAACGGCCCACATTGCTTCGACTGTAGCCGGGAGCTGGGTTCCCAATATTATGAAAACAAGGCCGTTCAATACGAACACCAGTGTTGACCATACGCTGGCGGACGCTGTGTTTAAGCCTACGGTTTCGGGATTTATTTTTTCCCGGTCAAACGAGTGCATAATCCCCGAAGCGACCACAGCCAGAATGCCGCTTACTTTACAATACTCCGCAAGGAGATAGACCAAAAACGGCGTTAATATTTCAATCAAAATATGCAGCGTAACATTTTCCATACCAAGAGAACGTAGCCATCTTACAAATCTAACCTTCAAGTGGGTAAACAGCAGCCCGACAATGACCCCGCCCACCGATATTACAACAAGCTCTATTCCGGCCCACATAAGCGAAAACGTACCTGTCATCATTGCGGCAATCGCAAACTGAAAGCTGACTAAACCGGATGCGTCATTGATTAAAGACTCGCCCTCCAACAAACCCATGATCGTGTGCGGTATTTTTATCCTCTTACCCAAGGCTCCAACCGCGACGGCATCTATGGGCGCCAACGCCGCCGCAAGCGCGAAAGCCGCCGCTAACGGAATTGACGGTGCTAGAAAGTGGACCAAATACCCGACTGCCAGCACAGTCAAAAGAACCAGCCCGAATGCCAAAAGGATGATAGGATTTTTGAGTTTCCACAAGGTTTTTTTATCGGCCATTATGCCATCATTAAACAGCAGCGGCGCGATAAACACTATAAGGAACAATTCCGGGTTTAGTTGGGGCGTGAACTCAATCGGAAGCAATGCGATGATCACGCCTAACGCGATTTGTATAATAGGCACTGATAACACCGGTATAAAGCGATTTATAATGTTAGAGATTAATATTGCGAGTAGCAAAATTAACCCGTATTCAAAAAACAGCACGCCGGTTTCTCCCTTTCCCGATACTACCTTCTGGCATCCATAAACTGTACGCTTATATTCCCTGAACCCGATTCCACATTCAATGTTTTGCTGCCTAAATTATCTGTTAATGGCACGTTGCACCGCCCGCGCTTTGAGTAACAGCTAACCGCGTAGTTTTGTATCGGCTCGCTCATACCGCAGATAATCGCTCCCATTGCGGTTATCAATGTAATATCCTGTTCGCACCCAATATTGTTGGCGTGAATGCCGCCGCTATGCTTGGCCTCAACTCGGATAGAATCAGCTTTGACCGCGTTCAATATAGTTGTCCTTGTTTTCGTTTGAATTTCTAATGACCCGCTTGTTTGGATACGGTCAAGCGTAATGCGTTCTCCTCCCGCCGCATTGATTGTAATATCTCCGGTAAATGCCTGCGGTACTTCAATAATCAGCTCTTTATCCCGTGTCAATTCTATTAAACCCAACACGCCATATATAGTAACCAGATCGCTTTCCCTGATATCCAGCCTGCCGCCGGTCTCAGAAATCTCAACCTTCCTTACACCGGTATCCTGCCACCGGATATGAATGTCGTTCCCCTGACATCCTGTTATTTGTACTTGAAAAATCTTGCTTTCCACATGGATGCTCTGACAGGAATCCGCGGGAATATTTTTTGTCTGACTGCTCATTGCAGCATGCCCCTCTCTCATATTCCGATTTATGAGACAGAAACCTTTTGTGGACAAACGTTGATTTTCTGTCTCTATGATGGTATTGTATAATGGAAAGAGCGTTCAGACAATCATTGATCGCAGGGTAAAATGACGGATGATCAACACATGAACCGCAAGTGTTGGAAATATATCAGATAGAGTAAAATTGATGGCGGAGGCATATGGAATGGCAAGAGACAGAAGAGTTGAATATACAAAAATGGTAATTCGAGACAGCTTTATACGGCTGCTGAAAGAAAAGCCGATGAACAAAATTACGGTAAAAGAAATTTGTGAACTGGCTGATATTAACCGCTCCACATTCTACAAGTATTACTTAGACCCATATGACTGGATAGAGCAGGCTGAAAAGGAATGCTTAAAAACCTCGCAGGAGGTCATAGACAGAATTGACAGTACCAACATTGAGGTATTGCTGACTGAACTTTTTGAGACCATAAAAGCAAATTATGAAACGTTCAGTGTTGTCTTCACCAACCACGGGAATTTACTCAAAGAAATATTCGCCCTTTACCTTGAAAAAGCGGAATCAAGATTGAAGGATACCATTCTGCGAAATCCTGAAGGCAGCCAAAAATGGGAGTGCTATTTTCGTATCTATGGCTGCACCGGAATCATCGGCTGCTGGATTAAGGATGGCATGGAGCAGTCGCCCAAAGAGGTAGCGGCATATATAGCAAGCCTTATTCAGTAAAAAACGACATGGGAGATAGACAAAATACAATTACGATTTCAAAGACTGTGCTGGATAGACGGCGACAATCCGCGACCGCCTTAACCCTAAAACGCATGGTAAAGTGTCTGGGATAGCCTCCCAAGGCGCTACTTTTTTTTATCTCAATCACACGAATTTACCTTCTCTGTGCAAACCTGGGTGGCTTTGTCAACAGTTCGAACTTGGCCAGAAGTAGAATCGCCTTAAACACAATTGATTTTATTGGTTTCTTTTTATTACTAAATTTTTCAAAAAATTTAGTTGATTATCAATCATTTTTTCGGAAATTGTCAATGTTGAAGCTGATGTTTCTATGCTATCTAACAAAAAAACTATATGTGTAGCCATTATTGAGGCATCGAAATCCTTGCATACGCCTTGCTCTTGTCCATATTCTAACAATTCCACAAGCAGCTCTATTGCGATATGGAGACGGTCATTCATATACTGACCCTGTTCCTTTTCCGCAAATGAAAATTCATGAATGGCTAACGCCATCCCATTATTGCTCAAAATAATCTCTTTATGTTGTTTCAAAAAGTATTCAAATAGAAAATCGGCAGGAGCATTATTTTTAATACTTTGCTCTAATTGATGTTGCATTTCTTCTTTATCATCATTCAATATTTCGAGGAATATTTCTTTTGTTGAAGCAAAATGCCTGTACAATCCACCGCGACTTAAATCACATATTTCGCATACATCTTTCATTGTAACTGCAGCATATCCCTTTTGAGAAAACAGTTGCGTGGATTTATTAATAATTGTTTGCTTTGTTTTATCTCCTTTGGTAAGCATGTAATCTACCGTTCCTTTCCGTAGGTATATTGTGCCAAGCCAGTTATATCTTTTTCGGCTACTTTTGCTTTGAAGTAATTGCTTTCTACCATGAAAAACTGTAGCAGTTCTAAGTTTTTAATAAAAGTAAGTTTAGTAAAGGTTTCTTTACCCGGCATCAGCACAAGGGGATAATCAACACATGGCACATCTTTCATTGTTATAATTTCTATAGGGGAAGCGCCTTTCGCTTTATATAAAACAACAGCTTCTTTCGTATCAAAAACAATACTGCATTGCGTATTTGCATAAGTTGACCTCTGTAAAATTCTAAAGCAGTATTGTCTGTCTTGAAGCGGGATTTTCTTTATGGCATCGGCTGTAACGACAAAACGATCAATTGACATATCTGTTTGACGGATTTCCTTGCTGCCACCATATCCCGCATGGATATTCAAGTAATCTACGCATGTGCTATACATATCGTTTGTGATAACCGGATATGGAAAGCTACTATTGCGATGATAAATACCCTCACCCAAGATATATTCAATGTGACAGGTATCACCGGAAGCGTCACATATAAAATAATGTAATTTTGATGTTTCCTGTGAGATACGAACTTCCTTGCTTTTAGCGATTACTTCTGCTGTCGTTTCGCATGTATCTAACATCAACTGTATCCATTGCAATTCACGGATTGCGGGGCGGCTGTCACGGTCAGGATAAAGAGTATTCCACAATGTTGCTTGCTCAATAACAAGACCTTTTTCGTTCATCCCACCCGCCGGAAAGTCCTTGCATACTTGATTGTAGGTTATGCTTCTATATTTGGAGCCCCAACATACAGGCATGTCAGGGGCGTTTATCAACGCTTGCTTATTTTCGTTGGCAGGATTTATAAAAAGCATAATTTTGCATGGGTCAGGAACATCATAATTCTTGCCTATAAAGAAACGATGTTCCTCTATATTTTCAGTTCTGAATATAGTACACATGACAAACTCTCCTTTAGTAAGCGACACGCATGTCTTTTTAACTATAATACGACACTCGTGTCGCTTTGTCGAGGCCTATCTTCAATAATTGCAACTTATTTATTTCCACCTTTCCCCGGCTTCCGCTAAACAGACCAGCTAAGCGAAGTCAAGCAAAATTTGAAAATAGCGCAGAAAGATTTGAAATAGAAATATGTGCCTGTGCGTATTTGGCTATTTGCGAAAGATTATTAACACACCGGCGTTGCAGGGATATAAGCTCCTTTACGGGCGCAAGGCCAACATTTACAGCATAACCGTCAATGGCCATCTTGCGGAGAAATGTGACGCGGTTACAGCAACCCAATTCTTTCATACGGTCTTTTATAATGGCTAATTCGTCATGGTCTACCATGATATGTAACCGCAAATTACGTTCTCTTTTAAACATAATATTTGGCCTCCAATTCAATAAATCTAATGTAATGCTTATCTACTTATTCGGACAGACAAAGCAAAAAACAAGCGTATCGCTCATTTAGAACGATACGCTTGTTTTTAGATATCTTACTCGGCAGCCGCCCATAAACAGTTTCGTTTTTATACTGTCTTATGCAGGACTCCCAATGTGGAGTCCACTTTTTTTGCCAGAAAAGATGTCGTTATGCACAAATATAAGGGGGTTGCATTTGTTTAACCTGTAGAAATTGATCGGGGGGATGTAGGAATCTGTAAGGAACTGTAGGGGAACGCTTACACTGCCTGTGTTGACAGAAGGAAGAAGAAATCAAAATATGAAAAGGAGAGTTGAACCGATGGAACTGGAACTGAATCTTTATAT
>Ga0153924_1000504_pt1 | contig 24274 bp, 25 predicted proteins | sample TSNJ008MetaG_FD_104709 | JGI IMG/M metagenome (GOLD analysis project Ga0153924, IMG submission 104709) | Attine ant fungus gardens microbial communities from New Jersey, USA - TSNJ008 MetaG | ecosystem: Host-associated > Fungi > Mycelium > Unclassified | place: USA: New Jersey, Wharton State...
CAATTACCATTCGGAGCAGAAACTGTGCTCAATTTTATGCAGTCAGTACTTTGTTTACATACACCGTGCAACCAAGACTGATGATTTGGTAGATATATCGATCCCACGGTAGAAAGCAATCTCTCGTCGCCTACGCCTTGGGTATTTTCGCCTTTTATTTCGTCTGTCCCTCATATATACCATCGGCGTATTGATACTTCTCCCTCGTCGACTGTTCGAGGTAGTGCGGGATCGAAGAATCCGATGGAAGCTTTTTCTTCCGGGTCGTCCATTCGGGATCGGACTTCGGAACTTTCCGAGGCTTTTCAAGGGTCTTCCTCTTCGGTGCCATTGTTCCGTAGTGCTGCAGAGCGAAGATCGTATTTTTCCAGTGCTAAACATCGTCAGGCGTTTGTCTTTGGCCAATCTGATGTTTTCACCATAGATTTTTGTTATGGTTATGTTGGATTCTGGCCGAAGCTAACGCTACAACTTCCTGGTGGTATTTCTTTTAATTTGATGGATTACTGGGAAGGTCAGCGGGTTCTGTTTGTGTGCTGTGAGCGAAATAAGGATCAGCCTGATCAAGGGCCGTGGGGAAACGTGTTTTGGGCTGTTTCTATCGAAGTTGCTACAAATTAGATCAATCGATAGTGTTCAGGGAAATGATATCCTCTTGATTTACTTATCTTCTCTCCTCCTCAGTGGGTGACATCCTGTTAGAATTCTAAGGATGTAGTGCATATGCAAAAATTCCAGTCTGAGGCAATTTAATTTCTGTAATGAATTCCTAGACAACCTTCTTTTCCTTTATCCCCCCAGGGAAATCCTACTCTACTATAAAGATTACGAGAGAGGTTATCACATCTGAAAATTAGAGTATCTTCTTTTTAACAACCATTTGTACTAAGCATCTAAAAAGAGATCAGGTGAGTTTTAGGGGCATTTTTAGTTTACATCCTGCTTAAGCACCCTTTTAGAGCCCTATTTGCTGTAGTATAATGCCAGGCATGATAGAAGATGTTTGATATGCAGAAGATAAAACAGGGAAGGCACAACAAAGTTCCAGTTGATGCAGAAGCTATGAAATGAGAAGAGGTCCAATAGAGAACTAATTAATAATTTGAATAATGGTTGATCAGCAGTGATGTTCAGGTCATAACAATGCCAGTCAGTATGTATACTAAAAGCAGTAGAGTATGAAAGGAATTGGTAAAACACAAGCAGTACTACACCCAAGAATATCAGCTCCTTGCTTGATCACAAATTTGGAATATGTAGAATTGCCAAACCTGCACTTCTTCTACACTTGGAGGGCGTCACTAAAAATCGGTCGCCACAGCCCATACGTTCTAGGCATCCTGAGGCAAGTATATATTTCTCCTACAAACTTGAACTCAATTTTGGGTGCTCTCGGCAGCAGAAGCGGTTCAAAAAAGGGTTTGAGGAGAAAAGAGAGTCTAATACTTGAAAGTTGCTGTATATCTTTCCACAGGGAGAGCACGCCTGTTTCACAGCGTAGCTCTACTATACCGATGTTGTTACACTGCACTCCCACGGTCAAGGTCACGGTTAAGATTCAGGGTCTGGGGCTTCCAATTCCACTCTTGTGGAGTCGCAGAGACTTGCAAGAGACTTACGTCATTAGTCTCAGCATTGTGCTCTGATTGATCGACAGTTGCCAACATGATTTCTAATAAGCCTGCGATCGATGCTGCGTTTCTTTACTTTGAGTGCCTCGAGAGCACGGGTCGCACCAATAAATCATTTAAGCTGTAATAAAGTTCACAGAAAATTTGCAATTTTATGCTCAATCAAAGCATATTAATATCCAACGTCACTTTACAATCACGTTGTCCACTGTCTAGAGCAGATGACAACGTAGATCTTTTCACATGTCTGACTAGTATTCTATCGAAAAGGAGGATACAATTTTTGTGATTTGCATCATGCGACAAGGATGACGATAATATCGGAGGCGCCAAAATGGGTTTGATAGAGAATGTTTAGCCTCCGAGGTGGCTGTGCTTTGATCCCCCTGTTGTGTTTGACATTATCTGACCACACTCTCCCAAAACATTCTGACGCAGTTTTCTGTTGGTTTGATAATCATATCCAAAACCGCTGTTGCATGCCCTTGTCCTCAACTCTTTCATCGGTATACAAATCTCTCGAGTCGTTGGTATAATGGACGGTCAGGCCCAGGCCCATTTAACACGTCCAGTACGTTTCAGCCTTTGTCTCAATTCCTCCTCACTGACCTACACGGCTCTGAATAACAGAGAGCTCGGACCAACAAGTTTTTTCACAGTTTTTCGCAGCTCAGAGGCATTATTCGCCTGAAAGTCAAGGATGAACGAGATCAATCTCCGTACCCCTCGCAAATGGACATCATGCGTTCGAATACGACTACGAAACCATACATATCTCAACCTACATTCGAACTCGAAGGGGGAGTCAAGAACAATGATGGTGAATTGTCTAAGCTATCAGGTTTGTCAGAACGCCTTTCTTCATGCGATGAGAGTGCGCCGCAGAAGAAGCCACCGTTTGACCCAGACTTCCCGCTGCGCTCACACCCACGATCAAGCCGCAGTTCGAAAAAGTCTGATCCTTCTTTATCTCACTCTCTCAAATTGCCCAGCCACTTCAATAAATCCGTACAATCCCCTGATAGAGTGGATAACATGGCTATCACTATCACAAGCAAGGCACCTAGTGAACTGCCTCCATTGATGATGGAGCCCACAAACCCCTTGGCCTTCATGTCAGAGACAGAGCTCATCACGGACGTCAATCCAAAAGCACAGCCTGATAGTAGGCTTTTGACTGGTCGTCGAAGATCAAGTACTACCAACTCCTTACTTACCACGGTCACAGCCAAAACCTCTGGATCGCTGGTCAAGCTTAAGCAGTCGTTTTCGCAACTGCAGTTGATTTCAGCTTTCAAATCTGACGTAACTGGTCAGCTAATTAGTCCAAAATCCACTAATACACACGCTCAAACGAGTTCACCCACGGTTTCATCACCGCCGACCTCACCACCTTCTTTAGTCCCTGTTTCAAAGAGCCCAACATCAACAGTTGAGCCTTCTTTACACGATCCTCCTGTAGGAGTTGCCGCGACTTCTACCCCGATCATCAATCCAACCATGGCCACTATTTCTAATCCTCGACCCCACCATCCTGACATGATAGCATCAGGAGCTCTAGCACCTATGTCACTTCCTAAACATTTGCCGCACGCAGGCAATATTCATAGACGTTCGCCCGCGCAGCCGCCCAGACTTGATATACCGCCTACAAATCCTGGGCTAAGTCTAACAATTTCACCTACTCTTATGACCGACACCGGACCCGCGAGGTTTTCACCTACAGTTATTTCGCGACCTATGCCACTACCGTTATCAAATTTGCCGACGTTGACGCCCCGATCAGACTCGTCGAAAGCGGTTCCTTCATCGCGAGGTACTCCTGGTTCGAGCAGTTTTGGGTTTGGAGTACCTGTGAGATCAATGTCAAAGGGTGCCGGGAAACAGAAAGCTGCTCAGGAAAACTCTAGAATCCATGAAGAAAGGAGGGTCGGAAAACAGCAATTGAAGAGTATGCCCGCTCTGCCAATTCAAGGATCTGGGCGAGGTGTAAAAGGACATGAGGAAAGCGACGATATGGAGGAGGATGATTTAGTAGATGACGAGGATGAATTTGAAGATGAAGGGCAGTCATCAAAGACATTTGAAAGTTCGGAACCTACCTTTTTTACGCCTGACATGAACGCAGATGGCTTCCGATCGAATTTTGATAACTCAATGCGCGTTGCTGGTTATGTCACATCCCCTTTTATCTCGAATGCTTCTGCGATTGCCTTTCAACAAATGAAAAGGTTACAAAGCGATGGAACATCTTCGTCGGGATCGTCTTATCACTCTGTGCTCAGCGGAGTCCAACCTCCTCCGGCATTCTCGGGCTCAAGTGTAGGTTCGGCACCATCATTGAATGAGCCTCTGCCGCCTCGTGCTCGTCGCGTGCAATATACGAAGACTTCACCTTTCTTATCAGAATCACAGTCAGCTGATTCTTCATCAAGACCCCAAATCTCATACCATGTCCGTGAAACATTGATTTTTCTATGAGCTGACCAGTTTTATTGATCTCTAAAATCAGGACGCCACATTGCCAGAGGTAGATACGTCGAGCTTTGACCCATCGTTCCTATCTGCTCCGCTCACAGAGCCAACTGCCGTTGCTATTTCTGTAGACGTGAAAGGGAAGGGAAAGGCCAGAGATCTAGATCTGTCCCCGACTCCTGGGTCTTTCACTCCTTTTGATGCGAGTGCAACCGTTATTGGAGGTACGACCAGAGCGGACCATAACTATGATCCGCCACGAACCCCAATTACGGTAATGAGTCCGAGTACGACATCTCCGAGCACGAAGAATCAATATCAAGATGGGAGTGTGGATACTTTCGGAACGGGAGCTCTCCGTGTCATGAATGCTAGTTGTGTACATAGTCGTGGCCAGGGATCTAGTATGACAAGCGCCGCCCAATTTTCTACAGGGACCATCCGACAAGCACCGTTGAATTGTGGTGTGGGTAAGAATCAGAGTAGTATAGATTATTTTACAGCAAAAAGGCCCAGTCTCGGAACCGATGTGGATGTAATGGCAGGTCCTGCCACGAGTCCGCCACCCGCTTCCGTATACTCTCACTCCAACCCTCGGTATCCAACACTACATTCTTCAGCGACGACTTCGATTTCTCCACACCCCCATTTCTGGAACTCTGCTGCATTTTCACCTTCGCCTACATCGTATTCGTCACGGACACCAAGATCTAGAGCAGATGGATTCTTAGGTGATATGTCGAAAAATTCCCCCTTGATGATGACGGGTCTTGATTCTGTTGGCGTGGTCGGCGGAGTGCATAAACATGATGTTCGAAGCGGCAATTTCGGAGAACAAGTGTTTACTATGCCGCAATTGTACAAGAGATTGAGTCGGAGTCAGGTGGATTTACATACGATTGAGACGAAGGAGAGGAAGAGGTTGATGGAGGCGGAGGTGAGGGTTGAGGAAGAGCTGGAATTAGCAAGATTTCGGGAGAGGGAGAGGTTGAGTCTGGAACATAAGGAAGACATAACGAAAGAGTCTATACTTGTGAAGGGGGGGAGCTCATATGATAAGATTCAAGAGGATGATGGTGACGACAGTGAAGTAGTGGGGAAGAGTGATCAAATACCTCCAGCTGTTCCAGCCAAGGCAACAATGGACCATTCCCCGGTCATAGCTACAGCTACAGCTGCCAATGCACACGACGGCGCTCCATCCGCCTTCTCTTCAACATCAAATTCAACAACGTCGGCAGCAACGAAAAGGCAAAATAGAAATAGATTAAGTACCGCTTCGCATTACCTCCGTCGACGCCGATCAATGCCGGTGTATGATGAATCCTCTGAACCTCCACCCTATCCCTCTTTCGCTCCTCATCCTTCATCCCAATACAGAATCATGCCCCGCGAAGACGAAGGTTTTGAATGCTTGCCATCCTATACGAATCCCATCTATCTCAAGGCTATCATGCCGAGAAAAATGGAATTCAGTTCTTTTGGAGTGCAAGCTCGGGATAGAAAATGGCGGAGAGTGATGTGTGTGTTGGATGGAACTGTTTTGAGAGTGTACAAGTGCCCTCCGGGATATGCGGGTGTCGGTGTATTGGGAGAATGGTGGGAGAGGCAGGTTGGAGCTGGTGATGTCAGTTCGCAGCCGAGTCATTCTGGAACAGTGTCGAAGATTCAAATTGAGACAAGGGAGAGTCGGAGATTGGCGGAGGAGAGGAGGGATTTTGAGAGGCAAGTTCAGAGGATCATGAAGGATATTGGTGATGGTAGGGAGAGTGGAGAGACGGACGATGTATTTGTGCCTCCGTCTGCAATGTCAGTTGAAGGAGATTCGACGAGATCGAGGACTGGGTCGAATGTGTCATTGCAGCAGAACCCAATGATGTCGACATCCAGCTCATCAAAGTCGAGGTTTGCACAGTTCTTGAAGCCGGGGCCATGGCATCATACGAGGTCGAAGAGCGAACGTGTTAATACGAGGAATGTGCCAGATCAGTTACCAAGACCGAGTTTAAATATCACGAACGGGAGTGGAACGACGACACCACGATCAACAGCTGCCGCTAGATCACCATCGCCCTATGAGAGCACGAGGTCGCACACAGCGATGTCGAACTCGTCCCTGAATCTCAGTGCATCAAACTCGAGTGTGACTGGGCGAGAAACGCCTTCATCGTCGATACACGGACATCAGCACCGTCAGGGACAGCAAGGACACAAGTTGCAACGGCAATTTCTGTATTCTAATAGGGAGATCAGCTTTATACCTGATCCTGAACCCGAGGATTTGCTAAAGGAGTATACGCTGCAGAATGCAGAGAGTGGGATAGGCAATGATTATTTAAAGAGGAAGAATGTCATCCGGTTAAGGATGGACGGTGAGCAGTTCCTTTTGCAAGCACGGGACGTGACGGGTGTGGTAGAATGGATTGAGGTAAGATATTTATCATCATTGTTTCTTGCGGAGGAGCTTACAGGAACGTGTAGGCATTGCAGGCTGCGACGAACATTTCGCTAGATTTGGATGAACGGCCAATGCCTCGTGGACCATTATTTCCTAGGTGAGGCATCTCGTTCCTGTACCGACACGTGTAATGATTGATGTGGGATGTAGACGAAGGCGGCGACGGCGACCGTTAGTTGGAATGAATAATGATTCAAGTACAATGCCCAGCATCCAAGCGGAAACGACGACTGTGCTTACACCACCGTTCACCACTGCGATAGTATAAACCCTTCTAATTGCATCGCGTGGTCGCATCTCCTTTTTTTGTTGCTTAATATTTCTTTCTTCATGTGGACGAGCACTGAACCTTGCAATGAATTATGGTTGATCTATGTAAATTAATTAGTGCAGATGTAGAAAAGTATAATACGATTAATTGCTGATAGGTGGCGCCATGAAAGGCGGATTCCCACGCGCTTGCCCGAGGTTGACCGGTTTTGGCAGAAGAAAGTGTTATCTACACCGCCATTGTCATCGATATTCTCTTCCAACCTCCCAGCCCTCCAATCTCAAAAAAAAATTCTCTTTATTTTTTTCTCTTTCCATCGCTCCCTTCTGTCCTCATCTCGTTTCTCGTCACTACCCCCCGACCGCTGACTCCTCCGACCCCGACCATACCCCAGCACTCCGGAATACAAGCTGAATAACAGGAATAATGGCAGATACAACGCCAGAGATTGATCTTGACTCTGTTATAGACCGTTTGCTAGAGGGTAAGTCGCTTTAAGTGCCAGGTCTAGGGCCGCGCTGGCGACTCCTTTGCGCATTCAACAATCACCAAGCCTCTATCCTCCTGAGCCTATGTCAAACAGCCTCTACCATTTTCGCAGCTGGCGGTCGAGAGAAAGAGAGATGACGCTCTTGATGGGTGTGTGTAGAGACCGCCGCTACGTTGGCTCATCGAGAGCAATTTTCCAGTTTCCTGACAGTCGCAAAAATATCGATTTTACCTCTTGTGCCCGTGAACTGTTTGCGCCGGCACTTATCTCTGATTGCTATCACTGTCCTCCACTTGAACACGCTGACTCATCCTTCATTAACAGTGCGCGGAAATCGACCTGGTAAACCTGTACAGCTTCAAGAGTATGAAATCAAGTACCTCTGTACAAAAGCTCGCGAAATTTTTATCACGCAGCCTATCCTTCTTGAACTTGAAGCTCCCATTAAGATTTGCGGTATGCCTCCTGAGACGCTGTTATCCTACTTCTTGTTCTCACTTGACGCCTTCTCCCACAGGTGACATCCATGGCCAATATTACGACCTCCTCCGACTTTTTGAGTACGGTGGCTTCCCGCCAGAAGCCAATTACTTGTTCTTGGGCGATTACGTCGATCGAGGAAAACAGTCCTTAGAAACCATCTGTCTGCTCCTTGCCTACAAAATCAAATATCCTGAAAACTTCTTCATTCTTCGTGGAAATCACGAGTGTGCAAGTATCAATAGGATCTACGGCTTTTATGACGAATGTGCGTTTTTCAAGATCCGTTGTTGTGTAACTTTGTCTCTTCATGCGGCTTTCCATTCTTGTCTTCCCAGGCAAACGCCGGTACAACATCAAACTGTGGAAGACTTTTACCGACTGCTTTAACTGCCTGCCGATTGCAGCCATCATTGACGAAAAAATTTTCACGATGCACGGAGGGCTCAGTCCGGATCTACAGTCAATGGAGCAAATACGCAGAGTCATGCGGCCAACAGATGTTCCTGATACAGGTGTGCCCTTCCCTTCATCGTATCCAACCATCTGTACTGATACGTATTCTTAGGGTTACTCTGTGACCTACTGTGGTCGGATCCAGACAAGGACATAACGGGCTGGTCAGAAAATGACCGCGGTGTATCCTTCACATTTGGCCCTGATGTCGTATCAAGATTCCTGCAGAAACATGATATGGATTTGATCTGTCGAGCACATCAGGTGTGTTGATGTATCAACTTCCAATTGTAGATGTCTGAGCTTTTGTGCCGTATCTTTGTCAACTGTTTGTGTTGGCCTTGATGACTTAATAGGTTGTCGAAGATGGATACGAATTCTTCGCAAAGAGACATTTAGTGACGTTGTTTTCAGCGCCAAATTACTGCGGAGAGTTTGATAATGCCGGTGCGATGATGAGTGTAGACGAGACTTTGTTGTGTTCCTTCCAGGTTCGCATTTTAGTTTCTTGAATACTGTCAATTTACATTCATATCTTTCTTGTCTTTGTCCAGATCCTGAAACCAGCAGAGAAGAAGGCCAAATACCCATACGGAGGGATGAATATGGGAAGACCTGTAACACCACCCCGCAAGCAAAAGAAGAAGGATGCCAAGATGGGTTGAAGGACTGACGACCAGGGTTGGGGATGGTGACGAGAGGTGGAAGGGTCAAAAGTGGGGCATTTTGGTGGCGGCGCAGCTTTTTCCTTTCAATTTACCGTTGGCTGAGGGGAGAAACTATTGTCCAGATCGATGGGGAGTTGGGCCTAGTTTGGAGACCAGGAGCAGGTAGCAGGTCGTCATCTTTTCTGATTCTGGGAAAAGATGACAGGCAGATGATATTTCTTATTTTTTCATTTCTCTTTTCTCCTAATCGCTTTTCCTTCTATTGTTTTGTTCCGCACTTATCTCTGGTCAAACGGTCGACAATTTAACCATTCATATCGGAATAACGGAGAGCCAAGTCTTCCTGATTCAATGACCAATGCAAGAGGTTTCGCTGCATGGGGCCATCGATCGGATTTTAACACGTCTGAATCCTCTTTCCAACGCACGAATGATCGAGGACAGGTTGCGGTTGTTTCTGAATGCATATAAGGATGCTGGTCTGGATCGGCAGGTTGGACTTGGTGTGACAGTTCACATATCCCTTTGGCTTTTCCGCTTTACTATGCATCTTGTCGACTTTCATCTGTTCTTGTTCATCATTGGTTCGTTGTCCAACTCCTGCCTGCTTCTTTTACTATCGTACACACCTGTTCATAGCATATAGTATCCCTCTCGGTTTGTTATCGTCACCATTTCCCATTACTCCGACGTCTGTTGACCGATTGTTGAGCATCCTACCTTTCGCCTTTATTTTTAGACTCTGCGTCTCGTCTACGTTGCCTTTTTTTGCCCAATTTACCCTGTAACTACTCCCCACCCATGGTCTTCTGAAAGTCTATATTGCATCATTTGATCATCCTTTTTCTCTTCCTGTCTCCTGTTTTTCTGTGCAGTTTATCGTTTTGGCCGGCTTATAGTCTGTCGTGATATTGACTTTCAAGCTTCAGTATTCTGATTCAAGAGACACTTGTTCCCTGTCTTTCTCTTTCTTTGTCCTACTAAGCCTCAAAGTACTTTGTTTCTCTCACTACTGAGGTTGCGTTAGTGTATATGCCTATGGTTGTACCAGACCTAAACTAATTAGCCATATGTAGGTTTTCCTAAGTGGTTGAGTCTGGCGGTGTTCAAAAACTTGAGTGGATACACTACTTGCTACATGGCTTGGCTCGGGATTCCTAGAAAAGATCCTACCTTCGAGGTCAGGAGAGGATCCTCATGATGTCAGTGGCGGTCACTACTTTCGAGGACCTGTGATTGAAGTTGGTGGAGTGGTATGAGTTAGACAGACATTGCATCCGTAGGAGCAAATATGAACTATTTACAATGAATGAATTGTAATGAAGAAGCGTTTGCCCAGGTCGCCTTAGCGAATATTTCCTGACCTGTTTGACATTGCAAGCTCCAATGATATTCTGAAAGTGAATACCATACTCTACAGCTGCTTGCACAGATAAGAATTATTCTGCATCTTTGCTCTTTATTGGTACCACAGCAGATGCCTGGAAGTTTAACTTCCAACCTTACACTGATCCACTTGTTGAAAGGAGGGAGATGAGGACAAATAGATACCTTATTGAAGCATGAGTCACACCTTCACACTGCCAGACGTTATTCGAAGACGTAGGATCCCGCATCACAACACATTACAATAATGATACATGTTTGATGATTCGATGTCAATCATAAATGGCCCTGTCCTGTGATAAGAAGACTTTGTAAGTCCACTCCATCAATTCGGCTAACATTAGCCGTACGTCTGATATCAAAGGAGTTGCCATTCGGATCACAGTACAATCCAATTCAACTTTGTTACGTACCCACGCACCTCCTGCCATGAACGAGAACGAACTGCTCATGAGAAGATCAGCCGGACTTTGCTCAACTCATGTCTCGACAATCGTGAGATGCATCCATGGTTGATGGTTCTCTTTGCGCCGCCCGCCTTGACCCACTTCCTAATGAGCAGCATGCTCACATAGCTCTGTACCAAGAGTGTTCTTAAACATTCACATCTGATGTGACGACCGAAGCATATAGCTGATGCTTATAAGACACAAATGTCTGAAGGTGACTTGTGAGAAACCACTCTGGTCAATAGCTCGCACCCCTCTTTGTCATGTTTTCCCCAGACACAAAGTCTTTTATTCACATACCCCAGGAAATCTATGACCTCATTATTCACCAAGCCAAAACCGATCGTACAACCCTTTACAACCTCTGCCTCGTCTCAAGTTCCTTCCTCCCACAGGCTCAGAGGGCGTTGTATCGCGACCTCAATATCTCAAATGATGGATATCCTCTCTGCTCCGGTTGGCACATAAATGCCACACAAGCTATGAGCTTGTTTCGAACCCTGACCGAGCGTAATCCGGCGCTAGCGAAATTTGTGCATAGCCTTTATCATCGCTTAGCTTCTTATCATGGCTTTGCAGAAAGGTTATATTGGAACCGCTTTCAACAAACGTTGAGACTTCTATCCAATTTGAAGCGGCTCACCGTTACATGCATAAATCCGATTCCCGACCTCTACACTGGCTGCTCCTTTAAACTCGAGGTTTTTGGCAGCGACAGAGCCTGTGATGAGCCTGTGGTGCATGATGCGACTTTACAACACCTAGCTGCCCAGCCTGATCTTCGGTCGCTATACGCCTGGAGGTTCTATCGCTCTGAAGAGCACCTACCCATCACTTATTGTCCAAACCTTGAGGCACTCACAGGAGATCGCCGTACCATTGAGGGTATCCTGCCTGGTCGATCTGTCACTAGGCTGACATGGATACCTGATTCTGGCGAAGACATCCTAAGCCCACCTCATAGCATTGCGATGGAACTATTAAATATCCGCATTCTCTCCCTCGGAGGATATTATAAACGTCCGTGCATTCAACGAGTCATTTCGTATCTACCTTCACTTGAAGTTCTAAGGCTTTTTGGAGAAGCGAAGGAGGTAAGATATCATTTCTTTCTGTGATATCGCGGCGTAATGATATTTATCATCTCTGTAAGCTCGATCTTCTTCACGAGCTAGACTTGATCCCACAATTCCCCAGTCTTCGTACTTTCATCTGGACTGCGGGTTTTGCTACATCCGTACGATGGATATATTTTGGCGGCTTCGGAGACGAGACAGGAGTCAAAGACCAACGACGCCTGGTGAATAGTTGGTTCTCGAGGTCGAAGAATCTCCAAACAGCCTACTTCCACGTTCACAAATCCAGGTCAGAGCCACAGAGCTATCTCCGGTGGACGAAAGGCGAAACCGATCCGGCTGTTGTTAGTTATGAGGAGGCAATAGAATCTCATGATGTTATTTCATGGTATCCTTAATGCTGGAGATCAGAAGACTGGAATGTTACTTTCATTGGCACAATATCGTCTTGGCAGACATTTGTATATTATTGTTGTGTTACTAACAGCTCTCGGTTATGGCTGACGATCGCATTTTACCTCCCTTCTCCTATCTTGATTTTACGGACATTTTCTGAGAAGTACCAGTTTCGATATTAGGAGTATCGTAGTTGTCTGGCATACATCACTGACAAAGGTTGTCTTAGATACTTAATGGACAGCAATGTATTGATATTTTTGTCTGACCGGGTAGGTAACTTGGAGCATGATAATATTCCTTCCTAAACATCTCATTGGAAAGAGTAAATTTCAGAATTGTCAATGAACGCCATGATTAGAGTAGCTGGAAATTTTGAGGTGATTAGATGCGGGTGTGCTGAAATTGCACCAAGATCGAGAGCCTCAATAACCAACAATTTAGGTTCGACATTATGGCCTTATGTTTCCTCCACACTAACACCTTTGTGAACTCGGTTGAAAAGTTCTGGACATGCATAAGCATCTCCTAGGCGCTATTGATCTGTCATAGCATTCCTGATGTCTCATTAATTAAAGAAGATTGATTAATGAGCAATAATTATCAAATCAGCTGCAGATCAGACAAAACTTGAAAGGATGAATAACACAGGAATACAATCTAGCACCTGATGTCCTTGTTAAAGAAAGTTCTAGCTGCTTATGGTATTAATGCACTAGCTAAAATCACTTTGCTATAAATCCCTGAAACATGAATCAATTATCAAGACTTATTTACTAGTGGCTAATGAATCTACAAAGGTGTGGGAAACCCAGCATAATAGTAGCTACTTCAGGAAACAGCTGCTCTCAGTAGATTGGGGTTAGTTGATGGAGAAAAAAAATGCTCTATGGTTAACCTTCATAGAGAGAGCAGAGTTACAGTCAAATATGAGTGGAATTGAATGTGGTTTCAGGAGTAACTATAGTGATATGACGAAGGATGAGTGACAGTGACGTAGCGATGACGAGTTGAAGAATGGATTCAGCGGTTCAATAAGAGAACTGAAGTTTACTTCATGCTATGCGGTTCTTTATATGACATAGGTAACGAATAATGATACTTCAACAGCAAAACTGAGACATAAGAACAATAAATCTAGTCTGAGCAGGATTCCGAGACAATAATAGTGTCGTTGCAAGTTTGACGTTGCAACACATAAAAAATACTTGTGCATTGATGGATACCATATTGTTGTTGCAGAGCTTAAGCAGTCACCTTTCCTTTCCTATACAACCGAGTCGCTAATTTTGCATTTTGCCAATAGTTGAAGAAATTCAAATGACCATGTGGGACTTTCAAATGTACCAAATAGGGTATATTAACATCAGCCGATCCTCGCGTTTGATTTCAACAAAAAAGGACCTAATTCGGAGAGGTTAAAACAGTTTATACAACAAATATCAGAATGCAGGGGTCATATTGAGCGAATGTCAGAGGAAGTAAATAGCTATATAACAATGAACCTCGTAGATTAGTAGTACAGGTGGATAATCAAGACTGGGAATAATCATGAGGAGCAATCGTTTTCGTAATGAGAGGAGATAAAACACAGAACCTAATAAGCAATAAAACACTCCTAATTCCTGACTATGCGGGGGGGAAAGTCATTGGCCACTAATAGCGATAAGAGACGTATTTTAAGCCTTTATACATTCTGATGCTCCTCAAACGAGGTGTCAGAATGTTTCTCATCGTGAGGCTCATCAACCTTGGCATGAGCGGCACCAGTGATCTGCTGAGTGGCCTCGTCACCATCGAACATAGCAGCAGTCTCTTCCAGAGAGCGGTTTTTTGTTTCAACGACATCTGAACAACGGTGATGAGGCAGAGTCAGAGTTTATGGAGATTTCATGCTTACACAGATAACAGAACACAAGCTCGAAGACGAGCCAGCAGCAATAAACAATGTAGTACTTCCAGCCAATATTACCTAAGCAAAAAATGAGCCGGGTGTTTGATTACGTATAAAGAAAGGATACACACCGAGAGCAATAGGATTAACGTATTGATTGAAAATGAGAGAGAGGGATATCGAGAAATTGAAGATGGTGAGACCCTTGGCACGGATGGAGAAGGGCAAAATTTCAACGGTATAGAGGACAATAAGTGGGCTAAAAGCAATACTGCAGATAGGTCAGCTCTGAGGATACAGTAGGAGAGATGAAACGCGACGTACTCGTAGGAAGCATAGAACAAGAAGATGAAAGCAATGACAGCATGGGCTGCGTTAGTGTTCTGACTCTGAGCAAAGAGGGCAGAGCAGATAGTTTGGAAGGTGAAGAAGATGAGCATGCCAACGACAGAGCTCAAGAAAAGAATCCGGCGACCAATCTTGTCCACTAGGAAGGCAGCGAGAAGCGCCCAGAATAGATTCCATATCTGGAGGATGCCGTTGATGAGGAGCTGGATGGTGGGATCAGTGATACCAACAGTGTCTAGGACACGTGTAAGGTAGTAGGAGACAAGGCCATTGCCAGACCATTGGGAGAAGAAGGCGATAGCAATAATGATTCTGAGACGCCTCAGGTTACCGGATGTGGTAAAAAGGGATTTCCAGCCGACATTATCTGCCACAGTGCGGTCGAATTCGATAGCAGCCTTGATCTCCTCAAATTCAAACTTGACCAATGGATCTTGGCTGAGTAAAAATAAGTTAACAAAAATCTTATGCATGTCAATCCAAGCCACACTCACGAGTTGCCATCAGCATGATAGTAAGCAAGCGTCTTGAGAGCCTCAGCTTCTCTACCCTTACTGACAAGCCAACGAGGCGACTCAGGCATGAACCAAACCAAAACAATTTGGATAACGGAAGGCGTAGCCTGGAGGACAGAGGGAATACGCCATGCCCAAGTATTAGAAATCTTGAAAGTACCAAAAGTCGTCCAAGCGGCACTATCAAACAAAAATTAGAAACGAGTCGAGTCGAAATTTCAGGTACTCACATGATAGCTCCGATATACCAGAGAGAGTTGTAAACTCCAGTGAGGGGGGCGCGGTACGTGGGGTAAGAGATCTCAGTGACCAGCATCGGAGCGGCGGTAGCTAGCGGATCATTAGCAAGTATTCACATAGGAAAACAGATGAACCATTACTAGCAAATGTAAGACCGAAACCAATCAAGAAACTGTGATTAAATCGCTTCCTCAGTCTCTTATCATGACGAAGATACATTGATACACACCGAGCGCCGATGAACATGCCAGTTGACTGAGCAGCGGTCTGGATGGCAGTAGCAACACACATTATACTAGCACCAAGTAGGATAGCTGAGCGACGACCCAGACCATCGCAGACGTAAGGGGACATAGGGTAGGCAGCCAGACCACCGATGTTCTATTAAGCACCATGTCATCATTTCGAGTTTGAAGAAGGCCGAGAAAACATGCCTGAATAGCATTCAACAGACCCAGCCTACCGCCGGAAGGATTATTGAAGTAACCGGTCCACTGGGTGAGAGACTGAAGACCGTTCATCATACTTCCATCATAACCATTAGTTGAGGAAGTTATGAGACTGAAAAGGATGAGTAGGTAAACAAGTAAATCATCATTGACAATGTGAGACGCACAGGAGGACAATCCACGCATTCAGCGTTATGATCCTAAGCAGAGCAAACGTCAGTTGCGTGACTTCACGAGGAAGGAAGTTACCCACCGCCTGTTGTTATACCATTTCCTATTGGGGTCCAGGAGATGGGTAAACCCAGCGGAAGAACCGGTATTAGCAACAGGACCACCACCCATGCTTCGAAGCTTGTCAGGATATTAAGGAAGAGCGGATAGGGGTATGAAAAGCAGGAACGGCTTTTATAGTACGTCAATAGAAAGAAGGGACCAGTCACTTTGTCGGGTAAGGGAAAGTGTGACATGTTTTGTTCGGGGTAGTGGATATGGAGAAAGCTCAGATGACCACGACCAGGAGTTTTTCCAGAGGTACGCCGTGATCATTCGCATGGCCGCCGGACACTAATAGATTTCATACTCGCGACCTTTTCAGACATTTGCATCCACTGAAACCCGTCTGTTTTCACCCTACGACGGGCCCTGCTCGCCACCCCATAGTCATTACCATCATTACCGCCCCTCTCGTCATTGATCCGAACTTTTGCAGGAATTTCAGCGATTCAAGCATGGCCATGCATCAATATAGCAACGACCCTGCCGAATGGACCCTGCTCACGATCAATGGGGAGAGTTTTGTTTGTGCAATTGGCAGGATACCCATTCGTAGACCGAAAATAATGTGCCTGATTCCGAAAATTCTCCGTTTACCATCGTCATCCCAGGCCAAAGTCTAGGCGCATCAGATCAGATCAGATCAACTCATAATTAAAATTTCTCCGAAGATATTTTCTGGTGGCGGCTATGATCGGTTCTAGCTGTAATATGCAGGCGCAGTGAAGAACTGTCGGTCAGACAACTGGCAGTATGATGCTATAGCTCTCTTATTTTCATCTCCAAGGAAATAACTATTAGTGAAAATTTCTACATACGTGCAAAAACATCGATAGACATAGGACAGCCGGTTCTCATAAATATGGCGAGAGCAGTAAGATGATATCTGAGAGCTATCTGAAAGCTATGGTTACAGTCGCCTAAGTAAATCTCTGGCAGATAGATCTTGTTTACTACGTTCGGTTGCAGTTTCCTCTCTTGCCAGCCCCTCGCGCGGTGGCGATTCAACGGTAGGAGTAAGAGAATTTATACTTGACTTCTTCCGTCTCCCGAATGGCATTCCCCAGTTACTTGCCAAGCTGGCAAGCGTGTTAGTTGCGGTTGCGGTCGACTCCGATCTACCTGGAATCTGTGAAATCTGTAGTGGATTATTTAAAGCAAGTGGTGACGGTCTTGAGACATGATATGACGTCGTTCGTCTTCGTTTCAACAAGCTATCCATACCGTCAGATACGGACTCTTCTCGTGGCGGTGTCACAGGCAAACCAAACGGATTGCCGTCATTAGAAGGTGAAGAAGATAATAACGTTTGGTCCGCCAATGCAGTGGTAGGTGGAGCCTTGGATCCTCCAGGTAAAGAATTACCTAGTGCAGGTATTCGACCGGAAAATTTCGAAGTTGTGGACAACCGGGAAGCCCGCGAACCAGGGCGCAGGGGTGACACTTGAGTAGAAAAGATTTTTGGAACTGACGGAATGATAGGTGGAAGAGAAGGTGGAAGAGAAGGTAGTGAAGGGTGGGAAGGTGAAACATCCACTGGTAAGTAGGAATCTTGGGGCGAAAATGACGATGTACCTCTTGGTGAAGAAGAGGCATCGTGGGGAGTCTCATGCAGCGTTGTGTCGTGGCGTTGAGACATGCCCTGTTTTGTGAGGCTATCAATCTGATTCTCTGGCGCTTGCGCCAAAAGACGTGACAAGGACGATGGCCGAGCACCCGGTGAAGAACTTGATCGTGCGCGAACAGGGAAGAACTGTGAATTTGGAGAACGTGTTACACGAAAAGCTTCTTCAACTTCAGTCTCAGGCGGACCGGGTGCTATAACGGGAGGAAGTGCTGGAGGAATGTTGATAGGTGTGACAGCAGAAACGCCATCTCTGACCTTGTCGATAGAAGCTTTCCTCGAAGATACTCGTCGTTTGTTTTGACTTGGCTGAGTCCAATCTTCTACCTCAAGCATATAATACTTGACACCATCACCAAGACCATATGGATTGCTGGTTGGGTCCTGGAAGCAAACATTCATAGCTACTAATTATGTCTGCTGCACCATGTGGGGAAGAAGGTACCCACCTGGTGATCCACTACACGTTCTGTGATTGAGGTGATCCTAGCCACGATCCATTCCCGTGTTTTGAGTTGTTCTGCCAGATATCCAGTTGCTTGAAGGAAGTAATGCGGAAATGAAACTACGAATTGTCGAGACGGAACATTATCGGGAGTCAATAAAAATCTATCCGGTAGGTACCAAAACGAGCTTACCATTAAAGGCAGCCCATGGCTTCGACACAGAATTCCTCGTGGGCAGGAATAGAGCCAGATCTCCCTTGGCAAAATTCCTAAATGAAATTTTTCCCTTCGCACGCTCTCGATATTCTTTGCACTGTTTCTGCCATTTCCGTATTGTTGATCCCGTTTTTGACATAACCTCAAGGAAATGATCGTGATCAAACCCACGCAGAATTTCAAGTGCTGCATTAGGGTCTGAGGGATCAATTGGTTCTTCCTCTGCATTAAACTCATGCTCGATGATACTATGCCGTAGACCAGAAGAGAAGGTCGAGTCTGCCATATGAAGGGTATTTGTAGTAGCGGTATGCTTCGTAGAACCGATGTGAGATGTCATAGCCTGTGCTGAGGTCATCGCCTTTACATGAGAATCACGGAATGTGATTGCAACGTCCAAAATCTGGGCTAGCAATCGGCCACCATCCTCTAGTCGCTGTTCGAAATCAGATCGCGAGACTTGACCAGCACGTAAATCTTCTCGCAGTATGCGTTCCGTGTGTCTGGCATCGCGAAGTTCGTGCTCGACACGCCGGAGTTCCTCCCTTAAACCGACAGCATCCGCATTAGCCACCTCTACTTCAGCCTTAAGGTCCTTTGTCATTCTTTCCTTCCCCTCCAGAACGACTTTGAGCTCAAAGAATTGCCGCTCGAGTACAGCACGGTCTCCATCTGCCTCAGCTCGATGGTCCCGTATGATACGGTCGTGCTCTGAAGCTTGTACTCTTAGTAGTCTGTCCTTCTCTAGGCTTGCCTCCTTGAGTGCTTGACGGACCTCGTGACTCTCTGCCCGTGCTGCTTCAATTTGTGCTTGAAGATCCTCTCCACGAAAACGAGCATCCTCTAATTTGCGCAGATTATTCGCCTGTTCCTCGAGAAGAGCAACAACCTTCACAGCGTTTTTTGTCTCTAACGTTTTGATTTCTTCGAACTCAACTTTCACTTGCGCGAGTTCTTGGCGTAAATGCTCAACCTCTCGTGACTGTTCTGTTGCATCTGCCAAGGCTCGCCCGAGTGCCAGGCGTTGACTCTCAATATCAGCAGTGAGGTCCACATTGCGACACTCCAAAACTCGTCTTGCCTTCGCATCCCCCTCCAGCTGCGTTCGAACTTGATGTATCTCGCGTTCCAACCGATTGCTGCGTTCTTTCTCTGCCACGAGAGAAGAGTTAGCTTGATCCAAATTCTTCTTGAGAAGCTGTATCTCATTTTGCAGTGCTGTCTTCTCGTCCTGATAAACAGCTTCCTGGTGTGCCTTTTCTCCTTGTGCTACACGTAATGCCTCATTGAGCTCTTGATAGGCCTTGTCTTCCGCTTCCAACGCTAGCAGATTGTGTTGGCCAATATCAATTTCATGGAAGTTCAACGAAAGAAAACCTTACATCTCCGACGAGAGGAAGACAACCTGGATGCAGATAAGACTGTGCAGATTGATTAATCAATGAATTAAATCACACTGTCAAATGAAGGACCCACGTGAGCGCTCTGCAATCCTATCAAACCCTGTTTCTAACCCATCCATCTTCATGATCAACTTGTTGAGCGATGCCTTGCATTCAGTCACCGCTCGCAGAGACACATGATCATTAGAAGCTTTTGCGTAATGTTGGAGATCGTCCAACACCTGTACGAATGCTGGACCCAATCATCAGATCATCAACATCTCTTAGATGCGAAGCATACCATCGACGTCAGTTCGCTCAAGCGAGTAGACTGTATCAGTGCTCCCGATGGGCGAGAAATCTATAGTAGGCACAGGGTCATCCATTCCGTGAGTGTCAAAAGGCAGTTGACCATGAATTTCGCTACGATAGACCTGGCGTTTTTTGCGTTCGTTCGCCCTTTACGAAGTCAGACTGGTGTTAATATATGTGAATAAATCTTACGATAATTTGGCCATGACCTCTAGAATAGCTTGTGCGCGCTTGAAGAAAAAGCGAGCTCACCGACAGAGTCAACTGAATGAAATTCCATTTATGACAAATACCACATACAGAATTCTTTGCGACGAACGATCTCAATAACAGTCGCACCATATGCATATAGCATGTTGTGAAGTCGCTGGATATGAGAGAAGCTGTTCTTCCCGCGAAAGCTCGTTTGAAGTGTATTCAGCCCGGAAGGTATTTGAACAACATCATTGTTCAGAAGACTAATGCGCCGGATAGTCATGATGCATTGTTCTGTATACTCGTTCTGTGTCGATACTTATCAATAAACTCGAAAGCGGAGTCGGACTTTGACTTCTGCAATAAACTGAACTTCGTTCCTATGATCATGGTCCAACTGTCGGAGTTCTTCGCGAGATGAATTTCCGCGTGATCTAATTAGATACATATACTCACCGTGAATGATCTTATCATAATTATTAATTGGACCTGGAGTAACTTGAGACAGACATTTGATAGGATAAGAACGACCGTACCCTCAAGGGACGCAGCATGACCTGCGATTTTCTCTTTTAGTGCCTGGGACCTGCGAAAAGATGTCTCTGCATCGTCCAGCAGGCTTGCGGATAGATTAGCCATGAGCAGATATAAGAAAGCAATGATTCTCACCGCTTGTTACCCACGGATGACCGGACAATGTCGGTACCTTCCCTCAACTTGAGAACAGCCTGCTCAGCAAGTTCAAAGCGCGATTTCAGATCATCTAGATCTTGGATGTCCAATCAAACTAGGAACTAGAGGGACAGATGCACACCATGCGTTCGTGCACAACCTGCCGCAACTGTCCGCATTTTCTCAGTTGAAACATAATCACCGAGTGTTCTGTGCCTTTCTCCTGCCTCGATAGCCCTACGTACGGCATTGGACATAAAGTCGACATGTATGCAAACTCGTTTGATCAGCTCGAGGTCAGAATTTAGGCCCTCAAGGAGTACAGACTGTCTTTGTAGTTCACGTTTGGAGTTGGTAGCAAGTGAATCGAACGTATCGAAGATTGCGAGAACATGAAGGTCGAGGCTGCTAGTTGCTACCCTGATGGCTTCATGCTGATAATGTACTGATGTGAACATGGAATTGATCTGCTCGTGATGTAGTCGGGAAGTTCGGAGATACGAGGCAGCAAGCTGGGATGGCCGAAAGGGTGGGGTCTCGGGTATGTTCTCTATTGATACATGTTCAGCATCTCTTATCGGATTGTGCCTGGAGTAACTAACCCTCCGCGAGAGGCTGTAATGTTGGCCGAACGTACAAATCCTGAAGGACATCCTCAAGGTCAGAGTCAAGGTAGAATTTGTTGAATACATATATAGTCTGCGTAAATAGGAGGTACATCAGGCTCGGATTGGCGAATTGTCAGATCACGTACTTGGTCTGCTGCACCAGCAAGATCCAAGATATTTGAGTTCAATAGTCTGCGGCCATCTGAGAGATATGTCAAAACAGCTTCCTGGTCGAGTCCTGTTTCCTGGTGGACAAAAAGCTCGAGACTCCTGGCTCTGGGATACGCATCAGCATGGGTATGATGCAGCATTGCCCAGCTAACCTCTCAATGTCCCTCAGGCTAGCGTTGGTCTATACCAGAGTGAGCGGGCATTGAGGCCATGATGTCGAAAACCACCAACCTGGAACAAACGACCGTCCTCCGCACGACATATCCGCAGCATGTCAGGAGTATAGAACGTCCAATAGTACTAGAGTAGATTAGTAGCAGTTGTACGAAGGGGTATATCAATGAGCCAAATGCAAAGTCTAGTATATACCACGGTGACGTGATGAGAACAAATCACTATTTTGGAAATACAGTACGTACGTCTTCACCAAGATGACTTAACCAGTCCGACACAATGTCTCACCAGCTGAGGTTCTATTGTATCTTCTCCTACCACTACCATTGAGGCTCTCGAACCCTCCTCTTGTCAGCAGATGTCTGAGCTCTTAATGCCAACCAAGAGATCTGGTCCAATCATTGGCCGTACCGTCGCAGCGGACCAGCGAAGGAGCCTTTATAATGTTCCTCCGAGAGCTCTCACCAAACAGTCATCAAGCGACCTTCTTCCTTCAGATCTGATAAGAAAGGCATGATTTCCAAATTTCTGTCGTATTGTATCATTAATCTCAATTGAGAGCAGAGTATGCAATTAATCCTTGTTTAAACCAGGTTCCTGATGTGCATTCGCAGTAATTTTGTGGGCATGCGATGATGCATCAATCACTCCAAAGATGTGTCTCATCAACTCGACTGTTCACGATTGGGTCCTTCCAGTCCTCTATCATTCCGTTCACTTCCAGTTTTCACAAGATATTGTCAATTTTGTCTCCAAACATGACGTGCTAAACCTGCGCATGAGGAACAGATTTCAGTTTATCAAGGACCTACACATTGGCCGTGGCTTAAGCGGGATGGGCGACCTTCTGTACGGATCCCGTCAGTGGCCCATTCACCCTCTCCAGCAACTCATCAGTCTTTGTACTGAGCTACGATCCCTCACCGTACTCTACATGGACCAACGGCTTTGGTCCCTCTTTGAGCCCTTCCTTCCGCCTCGTGTCGACAAGATTACTTTGGGTCCGATGCATGGTCCCATCAACCCACAAGATCTAACTCAGCACCCCCCCTCTGGCATATCTAACCAGTGTTTACACCTGTCTGAGTGATGAAGAAGCCGAAAAACTATTCAACTATCCAACTATGACCAAAGTGCGAAAATTTTGCGAGGCCAATAGCATGGGTCCAGCTTGGGCAGTCAACCAGGCACCGCTTGTGAAAAAATCCCAAAGTTTGCAAGAGTATGAAATCGTGATTTGTGGTGCACCCGATAACACTCAACCCATATGCCTTTTTGCGGAGCAATCTTTGAAACAGATGGACGCCACAGACAGAGTGGTTTTACGCCAAGCTCTTAGTGGTGGCTGGGTTCGCATCCTCTATGACGAATTTGTTGAAAACCGACGACGTTTCATCGGTATGCTCGCGTCTTTGACTTCGTCGATATTCACCTAGACCACATTAGCTTCTCAGTAGACGAAGCAGAGTTTCCCTCTGTATTTTACATGACCTATTTACTTAATCATCCAAATCTGCTGCACACCAGTCATCACACACTGACAATCCATGCATTGACCTCCTGCTCAATCTTATGATTGGAGTCCCATGCACCTTGATCTAGATCTAGAAGAATTCGAATGACTTGGCCCATCGGTCACTAAATCTACTATTACTACGATATCAATGATGAAGGTTCACGAGTCCTACTTCCTTGCCTAATGTCACTGAGCTTCTATTCATCGGCAGCCTGAGCCTTTGTCTTGGCAAGCTTCTTCATCCGTCGAACATAGCTGAGTTCCCATTATGTCGTAATTACTCGAAATTTCTCCGTGAGAATTGCATTTAAACTTACTCATCGTACTGACATCTAAGATGAGTCGCATGTTTAAGGAAAGCTACAAAGGAAGATTCGGACAAAAGACGCACCGCTCATACTCGTGACGCTCGTGTTCACATTCCCAGGGAAGGTAGAAGTTCTTCTTCCGGCATACGTTTAGAGGAAGCAGCAGCCTGTGTAAGTCATGAGAGAGGCAATTCCGTGAATTCACGATGCACGCGGAGTTGGTGGTCCATGAAAAAAACCCGATAAGAGATAACACAATGAGGTTCATGTTGATAATGAGATAATGAACAGTCAATAAGATTCGTTTGCAAATTGTCAAGTAGAGGACAATGATTCATATTTCGAGTTCGAACATAAGTGCCAGACGCTTGTGAGAGAAGGATGACACTCACGCTGAGCAGCCATCCCGCCAATGTATGGGTACCTTGTTTTCCTTGAGTTGCGTTGGAGAGGCGGTTGTTGGAGATGCCATATGGGTAGGAGTTGGTGATCTGGTGCTCCTTGTCGTGAGCGACGGTGAAATTGATCATGTGATTGTGATATCCTTGAGTCCTAATGAAGCCAAATACAGAGCTAATTGCGGCGCACATTCTGATGTCAAGTCGTTTGAAGTTGCACTTTGAGACAAGAATTCTTAAAGATGAACAATGATTCAAATGAGATTTGAGGTTGTGCTCCTTGGACATTGCCAAAAA
>Ga0153924_1000506_pt1 | contig 24266 bp, 27 predicted proteins | sample TSNJ008MetaG_FD_104709 | JGI IMG/M metagenome (GOLD analysis project Ga0153924, IMG submission 104709) | Attine ant fungus gardens microbial communities from New Jersey, USA - TSNJ008 MetaG | ecosystem: Host-associated > Fungi > Mycelium > Unclassified | place: USA: New Jersey, Wharton State...
GGTCAACCTGAGAAGGTCAGCAGTTGAAAGGAGTGGGAGCAAGTTATCGAGAATAATTTCAGGAGGCAATTTAGCAAGTGCAAGAGGCATTTTGTCGGATGGGCTGATCAACTGTAGTTGTAGTCAAGGGCAGCTAGATGCTGTCACGGCGGATATTTAAAAGTCAAGTCACTGCTTGAATTGGAATGTTAAGCCTGTCAAGTCATCTAGACTTGTCACGCTGTCACACTCTACTATTACAGCTATGCCACCACTACATCAGGTTATCTGTAGCTGCACTGATTGTTGCTGTTATACCTTTCTTACACCCAATAATCAACTGGAAAACTAGTATCACCCAATACTCATACCGCACATTCAAGAAAAGATAAGTTCATTGTCAGGAATGTGGGGAAACGAAGTAAGGCACACCAGACGTCGCGCAATCGCTATGCAAACTGTATTCCCCGATGGATGATCCAATTCAACGGGGACCTCTTTTCATACGATTCACCCAGTCGGTGCTATCGAATTGATAGATGTGAGGCTGTGTATCTCCGAGTTTTCGGGCTTGAAATTTCCGCCTGGATTTTTGAGGAGGCACGACACAAGATTTCTTTTGTGCGCTACGGTCCCAAATATCCCTGCTATTTTTTCGCAGATTAATCCATTGTGGAAACAAATCCGGCGCTGTCTCCTTTTGATGATCTTTTCCAGTCATTGTTCGAGTAACGAGAACGGGCGAAGCCAGAGCGTCAGTTTCAAGGTTGATCGCTTTGGGTGGTTCAGAAGACCGAAAAGCAATGTCTCGAATGACAACCGGAGCTTCATCAGTATCCAACGTTAAATCCACGACATGAGTGATTACCCGTCCAATCTGAGGTTCTTCGCCCTCGCCTTTTTCTCTCATAAGCTCTTGCTGTCGTTGTTTGTGTTTATGTCTTCTATGCTTTTCGTTTTGAGTTGCTTGTTGCTTATACAGCTCTCTTTTCCGTTCATTCTCCTTCTGAGATAAGGATTGAATGAGATCGATTTCTACTCGACTTGACTCTATCACTTTCACTCTGGTCGGTTCGTTCCTCGGTCGTGAGGGACCACTCAAGGTAATGGTTTTGTTTACACCTGCTGTAGATCGAATAGGCTGATGAGGGCTAGAGGATCGATAAGATATCGACTGCGGATGGTATCGTGCATCCTCGGTGGAATACAAGCTCTCTTCCTCTTCTTGTGCAAGAGTATGTCTAGCTTTGGGACGTGGAATTGCCTTCTCAGCGGCAGCACTTGATGGTCCTGACAAGGCTGCAGGGGATTTTGAATCCAAGGTAGAAGATTTTCTAAGCTTGGAAGGAGGGGGGGTATCGCTGTCTGAGTCAGAAATTACTATGACTTCTTTAATGTGGTGAGTCGTGCTAGATCGAAGAGCAGGTTCGGAAGAAGATTCTTGGACCGTATTTCCCTGGAGGGAAGAGTTAGATGGTTGTAAGTTCGAGATAAAGGGATCTTTGGGTGAAGGTAATCGAGAAATCAATTGAGATTGAAGATTGGAAGAGAGCTTTGCGGATGATGGTGGCATCGATCCTCGTATGTCAGGTTCTAACCCCTCCACGCAATAACCACACTTCCAAGTTTGTAGACCATTTGCCTTGTCTCCTGAGTTATCTGCTCTTATTCGGGCTATAAGCTCCTGGTCAGATACAGGAGGCAGATGGCAGCCTTCGAAGAGAACCGGTTGGAAAAATTGTCAAATTGAGTACACTTACGATGATGCCACTTGCGTTTACAGTCGTGGCAAGTCACTAGGAATGCTTGAACAATACTATGTGATTTATTGCACTTTGTGCAAGACATGTGTTGGAAAATAGTCTCCTCACTAATTGTTCAGAATTTGGTCAGATTGTTCGATCCCAAGGACACGTGATTAACGTCATGGCCAGCCTTGAGGCATTTAAAGTGTTGTCGCACCATTTCCACTCACCCACCCTTCCCACTACAGCCATGACTGATTCCTGGCAAGATGGAATTCTTTTGAAAGTCGTCAATATTATTGTCTACCTTGTCTTCCTTGGGTCCAACGTTTATACCGTCGCTGCTCCACAAGGTGTTTATTATCACGGCAAAGAGACTTATATTACTCCTGCTCCCTGGGCGTTTCTCATCTGGTCTCTAATCCATGTTCTCCTCCTTGGTACCATCATATATCAGTTCTTCCCGCAGGGAAAACGTGTAATAATTGATGGGATCTCTTGGAGATTTCCACTCCTCGCTGTACTCAACACCATCTATGTAAATCTTTGGGCTACGCAACACTACATCATCGGTATGGCTTGATCAAGGTTCTTTTGTTTTCCTTTTACTTACGGAACGCTAGCTTTCGTCTTCGCACTCTTCGTGAGTTCCGCGGTGACTGTGCGTTTATCATTGTCTCAATCTGTAGCTCAGTCCATTCTGACTCCTATTCCTAGCACATCTATTATATAGTCAAGAAATACCACGCTGCTGAAAGCTTTTCTGATGAGCTCTTCATACACCTTCCATTCTCTCTTTACCATGGTTGGACGACTGTTCTTGTCATCCTCACAGCCTTTGAGGCCTTTGGTATAGACAAAATTCATCATGCAGCTGGAAATTGGACCAAAGTGTTTGTCTTCCTCGCATTGTGTGTAATTTATTTTTTTTCTTGCGTTGTTATTGACCTGTTATTCTCAAGATTCTTCCTTGAGGGTACCGCTGCGACCTATGCCTTCTCTACCCCAGAAGGTGACCTTCCGGCTTCGATAGCCATCGCATGGTCCCTTTGGGCAATTTTTTCTGAGCAGCGTCACCCTGCTTTCGTCCACTGGTCTGCCCTTACATTCGCCATCTTAGCATTGATTTGGGTCCTGAAGGGTGCATTCGGTCTTTACCGAGGATCTGGAAGAATCGCACTTAGTGATGAGGAGCGTGCACCATTGGTTGGGTAAACTGATTCTTGATATTCGAAACGCCTGTTTTTTCTAAGAACAAATTCTTGTTGATGTTTTTGAGTACTTACAAGATTTAGGGGTACTTCATTAGATGCTTATTTTGTTATTCGAATTGAAATCCCTGTCTTGCACTATTATATTTGAAATTTGGGTCATGAGAAGATTACCTGTGGACGAGAAAGTTGTATCTTTCTCTCGGTGATTTTGACTGACGGGATTGTGCATAGGGGTAACCTCTGAGGAATAATATCATTGTAAGCTCCGTCTTGGGACCAGTGTCGGACACGATTAAATATCAATATGTACCACAACCTCACTCCTACTTTACATGAAAATTACACCTTATCAGGGTATCTCATGTTCCATTCGAATGCATTCTCAGACTGAATTTTCCGCCTTTTACCTCACTCAAGAACTTGATAGAAAATGCAAACTCCTTGCGTGTCAAGACTACGATTCATTCAGCAATCTATGAGTGCAATGTATCTGCCTCCTTTCCAAGAGGAATTTGGTGATATCGCAGACTAAATAGCTTTGGTGATACTATTGGATGGGTAGCTTTCAGTTAGTCGGACCCACACATTGCATAGTCAGAAAGTCGTGAACATATTCAACTTTGTAGTGTTCCATACCCACCAGGTATTGACTTCAGATGTTGGTTTGTATAACGGACCTATTATAATGTTTGTTCCTCCTCCAGTCTCTGATTCTTTGATTCTTATTAGGCAGTCGTTTCATATGCTCTGATCTTCAAAAATGACTGAGGAGAAAATTTTCATGGTTTAAATGTAAGTGGTATAGAGATGTCCATAACAGTGACCTGACATCTGGGAGATGTTTGGAGCTTAAGTGACGTGCTCAATCCCAGCGTAAGTTGATAGTATATTGTCTTCGAAAGCATGTTGGATGGAAGTGGCAGGAAGCACAGATATGCCACTGTGAAGGCTCGTCTGGGAACAAGTCTCGATAACTGACGAGTGACCAAAAGGTGACGAAAAGTGACACATATGTGTCAGGACGCGGTCGCGCCACTCAGACTTTAATATGTCTACTGAAGCTGATTATTATGACCACACTCTTCCAGGTATGCATTCACTTCCGGGTCAACGTCCCTCTCGTTGATATAACCAGAGGTGATGTTGACATATTACCGGCGTCTCTACCCCTTCAAATCAATCTTTACCTGGTTAAACCATAGCCATACTCCTACGCGTCTTTTTACACACAGAGAATGGGCGTTCTCATTGCGAGGAGATGTATATGTGCGACACAACTCGTTCTCTACAGCTGACGACCTCAAAAATCAAGTATGCCAATTGAATCCGACTCGATTCGAAATTGGCCCCGTTTACTCTGTTCGGGTGAGCACTAGGGCAATGTCTAGATCTACTAGCTTACGGCCTGTAGCCAAGGGATAAGAAAACAGTACGCCCCAGCGTATATCAGCCGCTCCAGCGCGAGCTTGTCTTCGATATCGACATGACAGACTACGATGCCATCCGAACCTGTTGTTCAGACGCTGATATTTGCAAACGCTGTTGGCAATTCATTACAGCAGCTGTCCACGTTCTAGACCATGGGATCCGTGACCAATTTGGTTATGAACACCTGTTGTGGGTGTATTCTGGTCGTCGTGGAATCCACCTGTGGATCTCAGATCAAGAAGCAATGGAACTGACAGATCAAGAGCGCAAGGCGATTGTCGGGTGGATGACTGTGGTACACGGAGGGAAAGAGTCTTCGCAAGCACTTACAATACGTGTCGGCTCTCGACTATTACCGGCTCATTTGCAGTGAGTCCGTTAGAACGTCGGAATGTTGGTGTCTGAATTTTGTAATGATCTAAACTTCTCGTCTAGGAATGCTTATCAGACGCTCAGTCCCGTATTTGTCGATCTGATACTCAATGACCAAGATTTATTTGCAACAGACGAGGGTTTTGAGTTCTTCTGCAAGCTCATTCCTGACGAGAAAGTCGCTGAGCAACTCAGGAAGGAGAGAGTGGCTGGTTCCTCGTCGAAAGATGTATGGGATTGTTTCACAAAAAAAGTGAGATCCTGCCGTGATAAACAACAGAAGGTTAGTCGCCCAATGATCTTTTGTTCAATGTTCTTAGGATGTCTATCATGTTCATAGTCTGTGCTTTCAGCCGCATGGCATGACATTCAAATCTATTACACTTATCCACGTCTTGATGCTGAGGTTTCCAAGCATCGAAACCACTTGTTGAAAGCACCTTTCTGTGTACACCCCAAGACTGGCCGTGTTTCAGTTCCGATTGACCCAGAGAAGATTGATGATTTCGACCTTGAGATGGTACCATCAGTCACTCAACTCCTTTATGAGCTCGATACCATTGGTACTACTGCAACAACTGCAGATGGCACTAGTGGTGAGCATTACCATGGTGAGCCTAACATGTAATTAGTTTCGACCGCCATTAACTTTGGGACAGACTGGGAGAAGACATCCCTCAAGCCATATGTTGACATATTAAATCAACACACTTCTCGACTCGTGGAGAAGACTAGACTCGAGAAACGTGCTGAAGGTGATTAGTCTTGCTTTGCAGTACTTCTATCGAGTTGCTGACACGAGCGCCAAAATTACAGTGAGCTTGGCTTGGTGACACGCAAGTGTGATTTTGCTATGCTCTCTGTGTGTTTCAATCATCTGCATGGTCGTACCTCGAATCTCGACCGGTCGTGGCGACATCAGTTCGTCCTATTGATTCTCGGACAGTCTATCAGCGTATTGGAAATATTTTTTTCCCGGTTCTATGCTGTACTCAAAAAATCTATGCAAAGTTTCTCCTCCCTTGGAGAGGCTGCAGTTCAAATCTTGCCGGAAACTAGAATTTCTCAGGGGACATTTTGGGATTTGCAAGGCCTTGAGCTGTTCCTTACTCCGCTATGACCTTATCAAATTTTATGATGTTGACCCGTTTTCCTGTCAAAGCTATGCATCCGGACAATGACATCATGTTTCTAGCAAAAGTTCTCTTGTCACCACGTAAAATATGAGTCACACTCGAAGACTGAAATTGAAGTATCAGTCAATTGGTGTCATGTCACCGCCATTGGCATGCGCCCTCTTAAGCTATGAAATTTATATAGGCTGGAATCTATGACAGGGAGGCCTCTATCTCAGTAACTTTCAGATTCTAAACAACGAAGAAAAGAGGCTAATGTGACAATACTACGACAATACCCGAGTGCAGTATGAATGCTGGACGCTGAGTAAAGTTACAAGAGACGTACATAACGAACTGAAATTAGACTTCACACCAATCTAGATATTAGGAGAGATATGCATTTAATTAAAACAGATAATTGGCATTCAGTTGGTCGAAATTTCTAGCTGAAGCCACTCATGAATAATATCGGGCCCAGTTTGGATCCGCAGAGAACTGTTAGTGCAGTACTCAGCCTTAACTTGTAAAGCCTCCATAACGTGCTGAGCAATCACAGGTGCGCACTCTTCTGCACGGCCAATCCCACTAAGACAATTCTTCCGATATTCGGCCTCGGAAAGACCTAATACAGCGGCAACCGACCCCGGGTTCTGACCTCCATAAGCACCTGACATAATAGGCAGGGCTATAAGAAGTGGAACGTCCTTAGCAAGCTCATGCACCTCGTGGACCGTAACTGTGGGAGTACCGCCATTGTAACTCCGTTTGTCAATGGCACCTAGGAGTACCGACAACGCCTCAAGCGCATCGAAAGCCTCATCTACAGCCTCCCGTGCGAGGCGAGTCGCCTCCTTGCCAGCACTCGGGCGTGGAAGGGTGCTCAATAGATCAAACAAAGCCTGTGCATCGGCAGAGACACTCGCAGGAGCACCATTGATAGGAGGAGAAGGTGGACGAGAGGGAGGAAGCTTGAGCGAAAAGCGTCCCAATGGAGGTGTAACAGGAGGAGTGTGATATGGTGATGGCGTACGGACTAGTGCACGGACCTTTTTGTTATACACCAAATCCGGAGATGGTGGAGCCGAAGAGGCATACGGGCGATTGGACAAGGCAACAAGACCCTTCCATACAATCGCAATGAGGAACGAAGCAAGAATCGTGTGAGAGGCAGGGGTAGCCGTATACCTGGAGAGGACCTTTGCATAAGTAGGCATGACTGCCCGTAAGGCAACAATTGAAGGGTGATAGACAGTCGAGGCCTTAGCTCCGACCAATGATCTGACTTGACTATCATTGGTACTCTCTAATGCCTCGATGATGGGTATAATTTCATCGCGAATGCTGGCAATGAGTGGGCCGACAACGCGGTGAACAATAGAGACAAGACCCTCTCGGATTGATTTAAGACCGTCCCCGCGTACATCTGCATCTATACCCAGGCCTAATTCATCAAATGTCTCAAGAAGTTCCTGCGCAAATGCTGCGATTGCGAGCGCGTGAGACTGAGTGGCATTCAGCGTTGGATTCGGATTAGTAGGCAAGAACGGCGAGTGAAATAAAGGGGATCCAAGCAAAGGCAGGAGATGAGCTGACAAATTACCGAGCAAAACGGATAGTGGACGGTGGAGTGATCGCAGGATAGCACGATACAAATGAGGATTATGCTGACTGGCAAGCAGTTCTCTAGGGGAAATGACATCAACAAAGGAGGGGCGGGCAAAAATGCTAGACATACAACGAAATGAGGGAACCTAATATATGACCTCGTCCCTGTGGTATCGGGCGCTTTCCAGAGACGAGTTCAGTGGGAAACCCTAGGCTTGAAGGCTGTACAAGCGCCTTCGAAACAGCTTCACTGAATTTCAAGCTGAGCATTTGCAGGTAAGAGCCATCTTGGACAAGAGGCGTTGGATTTGATGGTGCGGAAACGGGGGTAGGGCGGCGAAAATTGCCCAAGGAGAATTTATTGAGTGACTTCATAGTCTTGTCTGGAGTTGCGGGGATCTCGGTATGTGTGGCTGAAGCAGGAGCTGGTGGGGGAGAAGAAGGGCGGCTAGCAGGACGGCTGGCAGGGCGGAAGAAGTAAGGGGTCTTGAGAACGTTCATTGTAAGTTCTGGATTTCTGTATCTGATTCTGAAATATGTAAAACAGGTGGAGGGCTATTGTTCTGGAAGTCCTGGGGCGGCACCGGCGAGCTTGATATGCGAACACAGATCTAGCCCATAGAGATCTATGCAAGACAGAAAAGGATAAGGCACTTATTAACACTAAGGAGGCCGGTCGGGTTCCCGAATCACAAGGAGCGATGGACCAAAGAGCACTACGTTTACTTGTTGAATCAGACTGGGGAAAAGATGAGCCGTGATTGTCCACCAAAGCGCTTAGGTCAAAGAAAAATACCTCAGTAAGGAAACTTTCATAGAGCAGCTGTACAGGGCAATTGGAGGTTCGTCAAGGACGAGGAGTGAAGAAAAGATCCATGGACCCAATTTTTGTCTCATATAGTCATCTGACTTTCCCACGTCCACTGCCATCTGGCCCGATGATCTCGATGCGGCTGACGAATTGCTCCGATTGCATGTCACATAATGTTTGCGACTTCAATACGGTTTGACAGATGAACAGTTTGGGTCGAATCATCCACAGTGAGATGTGAGCCAAATTAGACCTCCTTGATTAAGTCATGTCTGTGCAGCGAAGCTCATTGATCTGCAAGAAGCTGCTGGACCTGGTCTCGTAAATCAAGATTACTACAACGCAGCCACCAAAGACTGGTATCCTCATCCAAACCTCTGAGTCTCAATAGAACAGTTCCACTAGAGCCACCTTCGCCTTTCGATAATATCATAATTTTCAGATCGCCTGTGTGACAGGGTTGGCATGTTGACTGGTATTTTAATCCCTGGCACTTACCTGCAAACGGTAACATATCTGCAGGCCTGATTTGCAGTTGATAATGACTAATTCCTTGCAACCGTCTGACTACTTGTTCTACGGGAGCATCATACCAACCCCTCGCACGTTGTTGCATATCTTTGTCGGAATTCCAGATGCTCTCGAAATCAAGTATTTGCTGAGCACTCTCATTTTCAGTCTGGCCTTTTCCAGACCCAAGTATAGATGGAGAATCAAATGCGATAAGATCCATGCGGGAATTCTGATATTAAATTCGGACATATTTCTGTACCGATCAAAGGTGGAACCCACCAAATCTTCCATATTAGTCCCTTTGGTAGGATCCGAGTTTAATCGTTCCTAATGAGCTTGTTTGATGATCAGATCCGACAGACATACATAAAGCATCATACCTTCGTGATGACATTCATTCCATTGAATGCCGTTGCCCCAGCGTCTGGCAGCGAACCTAAACCCAATGAGCCTGGCGAACGTGTGCTGATCAATTCCTTTCAGGATCCCAACATACTGTGAGAAGTTAAAGGGGAACCAGTCCGCAAGCTGAGACAGGCTTTGGGTGTATCATTTGTTTGGTACCACGTTTTGCTGGAGGATGCTTCGCGACATGATGTTTCAGACAGCACTGCAGAACCCTGGAAAGATTTTGTCTCCGAGTCACGATCAACATCTTTTTGCAAGAGGTTCCCACTATAGATTTCAAGCGCCTCTAGAAAGTCTGGCAGCTTAAGACGTCCATGGATTGGTTAATGTTTCAGTAGGAGAAAGTGCATGAAACGACGCACTGTCAAATTTTTGCTGTTGCCGACAATACCAAGTAACACCTCCCTTCGGCCACTGGTGAGGGTCAAGAATTGCTCACAGCGCTAGATTAATGTCCCTTTTAATTATTAAGTGCAACTGATCTCCATTCTACTCACGCGGCGAATGTGCCGACCAGCAGTTTGAACCACTTCTGACACTATTTGTATCGCTTGCTTGGGTACCTCCTCGCAATCTGCTGCCAATCTGAGCATTGCCAGCAGGCAGGGCTCCTGAACAATTGCTACCACGATATCAAATGCCATTAATAATTCATTAAAGCAATACTCACGCTGATAACGAGATAACCTATGGCATATTCCTGACAGCAATTGGACAGGCGAGAGAGATACCAAATGAGAGTACTCAGTGGCTAATACAGCTAGAATTATTGTCATCGTTGGACCAATTTCCACGTCTTTGTCACATAATGTTGCCAACATCGCTGTAGCGCAAGGCACCTGAAACATGGGATCGGCTTCAAACATTGATCAGTCCCTGTAGATCTAGATATCATCTCAATACTAGAAGCTCACCACCTCTGAGACGTAAAAGTATCCCTTCGATTGCAGCATCTATAATCCCATTTCCTGTTACATGGGCCTCTATCTGGGAAAGAAGCCATTTAATTTGACTTGCGTAGAGCTCCCCGTTCTCTCTAAAAATGACCTCCAAGATTTCTAGAAGCCTCTTGGTCCTCGCATTCAGGTCCTTCAAGGGTAGAAGGGCTTGCGTTGTAAGGGCGACAGCACGGGAGTAATAGACATTCAATACACCTTCATCTACCTGACCAAGTAAATGAAGTGTCTACAAGCAAATGAGCATGTTTTTGAATGAATTGTATTCTGCCTTGCATACCTTTTTGCGCATCAAGTCATCGTTGGAATCAAGAAATTGCATGATCTGTTCAACCTCCCTGGCTTCTAGCGCCGCAGGGATATTCTCGGATGCCCCAGACCAAAGTCCAGGATCTACACACTCTAAACAAGAGAGAAACAAATAGGTCTCGTTCGGGATCCCGGACGTCAGATAATCGCGTACAGAGCCAACGAGGGAAATTTGAGTCTGTTCTTCGAGGGCATGTAGAGTTGCCTGATCGAAAGACTTGAACAGATGATACAATCCCATTACAACCGCTAAGGAAAACAAGTCATATTTACAAGGGGTTTTGTTTTGTGACACATACCTGTGTCGTGGCCAGATGAAGAAGACATCAACAGATCAAAAGCAGCCGACAGGGACGATGTCCTGAGCCTTGGGAGAAATTAATTACTTGCACCCTTTGATTGGTACAAACATACCCTACAATACGAAGAACTTCTAAAGCAACCACAATGACCCCACGTCCCATCGCAGAATACGTATTTACGCAGCTCTCAAAGACATCGTTCACTTCATTTCGGATAGCTGGCGCCGATGCAGGGTTTATCTGAGGAAATGAAGGTAAAACACGCGTTTTCTTGCTTGTAGTCCAGCTCACAGTAGACAACGTTTCAACGACCCTCAACGCGGCAGCTGTAGTATTCATGTCTGGATCTTTGAGCCTGGTGAGGACCCTAGAATGAATTTGCTCAAGAAGTTCGGGTTCATGCTTGGAAAGTGCTCGAGCAGCATAAAGGGCCCTGCGTCGTACGGATGGACTATCCGTGCAATCCTTGAATTTGGCATTCATGTCAAACATATTCACAATACATACTGACTGGTTATGCGACAGTAACTCAGGCAATCGCCTTTGGATTGCAGGTATGACGTGGGCAGAAGAAACGTGTATGAGGTTGTCTAGGGCAAGACATATGCGGGAAATCGCACTATGTTCTAGATCCTACAATGGATGTTAGTTATGAGAAAACATTCTGTATTCGAGGTTCACTTTGCGTAAGGTATTGACCAACATCACCCTCATTTCATGGTTCGGTTCCATCATCTCTGCACAGAAGAGATAACCTGAAATTGCTGAGTCTCTAAGCAGTCAGCTTTGAATATCTCCCATACCTGTTCTTTTGTCTTCAATGGTAGTACCTGCTTCTGCCAGGTTGAGGGCATGAAGTATAGCAAAGTCAAAAGTACCACGCGGAAAGATCAAGGTAGGAGCAGCCATATTACAGTACAAGAGTGTTATGAGTACCTCCTTCAATCTTCTCTATTTTCATTTCAATGTCATTGACATGCTTCAGAAGGAAGTAGCACAAACAAGTGGCAGATTGGGTCGGGCCAGCTGCTCGCGGACAGACTTGACCTCTGTATCGAGAACTCGGTTGGCGGAATCTTCCGAATCTGAGTCCTCTACTTTACGAACAAGTGTGTAATGATTCCTGCTCAACGCTCCAGAAGAAATAAAAGGCACATTCATGATGAAAGATTGCGCAGATCAGAAGTGAACAGCACTTCCTTTGATTACGTGAGCCTTAAGCCTTAAATGATCTCGGGTTGGAGGCATGTTGTTAATGAACGATGTCAAGTAGTCCAGAAGCAACAGCACATTCTTTTAGCAAGATATTAAACTACTGGAAGCCAAGCTCGAGGTCCCGAACAACAGGAGAGCCAGATGACGGGACGAAGAAACTACGACGATTGATCCTTGTTGATGGGATCCCTTCTTCTGTGGTGAGTTATGTCATTGTCCAGCAATCGCATTTGTGACATTGTGTTGCAAGGATCCTACATTACGTCCCAGGATCTGGAAAATACTACTTCGGGTGATTGATCTCTCAGCCGATAACTTTCTTCGTTACGTCGCCCGAGGGCCTTGTGAAGTACGCGAGAAGATCAGAAACGATACATTTCGGTAAGGTTGCATTAAGCTTTCCACAATAAGACCCATTTATTAGATGACACAGGACATTGGCGACAGACAAAGGGTTCAAAGAACGTGTTCGTGAAGACATGCTCGTCCGCCTTCTCGATGCATTTGTCTGGCGAAACCATGGTAGATACTAATCCTGGTTTATAACCGTCCGCCCCCTCCCAATGAGTGTTCCTTCTAGATCAGCGGGAAGAAACATCGCAACTTGGTTTTACATACGTTCAAGGAATGAACGTACTGGCTGCACCATTTCTATACACTATGCCGTCTGAAGTTGAAGCTTTCTATTGCTTTGCGAAGTTTATTGAAGAATGTTGTCCCCTATACGTTCAACCAACCTTAGAAGGGGTTCATCGTGGCTTGAAGGTGAGTGTGGAATCTGTCTCCAAATACATATTGACGACTTCAGCAGCTACTAGATCGCTGCCTGAGGATAGTTGACCCTGAATTATATGCTCATTTACGATCCAAGAATCTCTCCGCAGAGATTTATGCATTTCCTTGTGGGTGATCTAACTCAGATTTCTTGCTCTGGACTTATACCTTATAGCTGTCCTAACGTTATGTGCATGTACGCCTCCGCTAGATGAAGTTCTGCGGCTCTGGGATTTCCTTTTGGCTTTTGGCGTTCACCTGAATGTGCTCTGTGTGATCGCCCAGCTTCTTCTGATACGAGATGATGTCATGGCCTCCTCCAGGTATGTGATGCTTCGCTACTGCGGCACTTTCATCCATGCTCATTCTAAAATACCAGTCCAATGCGTTTACTGCGCACATTCCCTCCCTTAGAAGCGTTACCTGTCATCGGCATTGCTGTCACTCTTGTTCGTGATCTGCCCTCGGAGTTGTACGATGAACTTGTGCGACATCCTTACGAGATCAATGACTCTTAGACAATCCCAAGGACCTTGCAAATTTTGTATAGCTTATATCACGCTCACTTTTTTTACACTCATTGCTAATTTGCATATTCTGTGCCCAGGATTCAACGCTCTTAGTGGTGATTGATCTGCGAGGAAGTTGACCTGATTACTTGACTTGCTTAACCAATACAGCCGATCTACCATCCTTTGTCGATATCTTTTTCCAACCATACCCGGCGAAATGAAGACCTTGCACGGAAAGTAACCAAAGTTTGGCAGTTCAACTCCTGCCCAATATCGGCGTTTATTACCATCCTATCGTATGACGTGTCAAAGAGAGTCTCACTGACTTGCTGCAGTCGACCTCGTTGCTTACAACTCGCACCGATGCTGTGCAGCGGAGATTTCCTTCGCGATCATGAAGTGGCTATTCCTCAGGTCTATTCATGTCTATCTTCTGTCTGTCCCGACATATAATTTTAAATCTATCGATCCTTTGAATGGTACCGGTGAGTCGGCGCTCACTGATGTTAGAATTGCGTCAGACCCATCCCAAAGCGCCTTAGTGAGATTCTTATCTGGGGAGACAGAGACCAATGTGGAGACTATTGTTCTCATGCAGGAGAAGCGTCTTTGGTCCAGCGTTGCTCGCTGGTGCCATAAGACAATGCATCGCTCAGACCGTCTTTGGCTCGTGCCTGGTGCCTGATCCGATTAATTGAGACCCATTGGGAAGATTACCAGGTGTTGAACATATCCAGTGTTCTGGTTTGCTCCAATACCCGGATCCATATGCTGTGGCCTGTCGGTTCCCATGTATGCGTCGCAAAATGAATCCACATGAACCCACCTGCCGAACGACGGTAAAAGCTCTCCAGACAAGACTGCCGTGCTTCTTTGAGTTTCATCATATGGGATGAACAACATCAAATCTCGTATACATCACCTTGCCTCATGTCTCTCTCTTCACTCAGGAAGGTGGTTCCTTTATCACCTCGTCAGATATCTACCTTAGTGTCCCTATTGGATACTGGACGATAGAACCTTATACATAGATACTTTTGTCCAACGGAAAATTTGCTTCTGTGAAAGCAGAGGAACAAGCGTAGCGTAGTGGATTGATGCACGAGCTAACTCACATGGTTGGTAGTTGAGTAAGGCTTAGGTAGTTAGAGACTAAGCACGATGATGGTAGCTAAGAACAAAGCAGTTTATTTACGGTGTGAAGAAATAATGGTAAGTGATGCTGCACACGGCCTGTTATGCGTGAGACGGTTCCTGTATACACAGCATCCGTTCAACACCATCCAGCACATTGATAATCTATTGTGACACCTGGACAGCACATAGTGACGACAGAAATTAAGGGGAGAAAGATTTAGCTTACAATAAGGGGATAAATGAACAACTCTGCAGATGTGGAATTCATGTCTCTGAGCAAGGCAGAGGGCAGAGGGCATAATATAGGATGTGTTTGTATAATGTGTCAATTATACTGCGACTGGCACTGTATACAGTTAATTATTGAAACAAGATGGAGATTTTTCCCGTACTCAGTTCACATTCATGATTTAATCTGGTATCAGTGTTGGTGTCTGCCTTTCTTTAACCCCTGCTTGTGACAAATTGTTTGTATTTTAGACTTGCTGCAAGTACTGAAACTACTTGTTTGATGATCAAAGCTCTGGTGGTCACCTAGGCAGTGCTATCCGAAGGCAGAGATTGGACGATAGCGGGAAAAGTAAATAGAACGTAAGATACGAAGGAAGGACAGCCCTTCGCGTTGTATCAACCTAGTCCATTATGTTGATAAATATAGATATAGACACAAGATTAAGCTCAACTTATCATCAAACACGTATGGCAAATTTATACCGAAGATATTTCAACTGAAAAATGTACAAGGCGACAGTGGGCAAAGGAATGTAACCATCCCTTCAGAATCTTGTTAGCAAGGGTGCCGAAAGTAATCTTGACGAGCGTACGACGGTTCCGAAGTTGACCGCATTGATAGAAGCCCCACGAAAGTGTGGATCCCTATCTTCCTTATCTCTATTGCCCTCGATTACGTCTCGGATGCCGAGCGAGCATTCCAGTTCAGGACTGAGACTTTCCCTCGAGCTGTCTGAACGCGGAGAAATATTTTCAATAGGGTGTGGTGGTGAATTAGGCTCAGGAGATTCCTCGCGATAGAGACGTTTACGACCCGACAAGCGATTGATGCTGGAAGGGTGGGATACTGTCGAAGTAACTGGTACTGAAACGATAGGAGTCGGTAAAAGGCCTGGTTGAGGGGACGGAATGGGAGACGGGAAGGACGTCGGACGTCTCTGAGTAGAACTATCTGTCTGAGGTAGCTGCAGAACCGGCAGGTTCAGAGGATATGATTTATCCGAGGATGTCAGATAATGTAAGCGGTTCAGGCTGTCTGTTGCAAGCGAAAGATGATGTATCAAATCGCAGGAAGCTTCTGTCTGTCATCGGCTTTCAACATTCATACGTTGGGATAGAAGAAAGCATCGCCTACGATTTGGCGGCTCAACGGAGTCGCTGGAGCAGATATGCCTGCTCTAGCAACTTCAAGATCTTTGCGAAGTTGAAAATTCTCAGCCTCTACCCTCCGGACTCGTTCCTCGAGGTCGGCAATATAGTGGGCTTTGCGCGCGCGATAGTCGCGCTGTTGGACGAGGGCCCTAGTTGGGGGAATAGTAAGGTCTTTTTTACGACCTCTTGTCATGGAGAGAGGAAGGAGAGATGATGTACGACTGAGGTGAGGACAGAGTTCTGGACGAATATGGCGCAAGATATGGCCATGTCGCTTAACTTCCCACAAGGTGGTATCAATTCAAGTCAAAATCACAACAAAATCAATTAGGGGTGCAGCCGGAGATAAGCTCCGGGACTTCCCACGCCAACGGTCCCATTATTATTGACGTGTCAAATGGAGAAATTGTAGCGACTATTCATCAACATGTTTTGTAGGGGATGAAACAACTTGCAAGAGTAGCATAAAGGTCCTCCTGCCTGTCTTGCTCTGGATGCAGATTGCCCAAGTGGGAATGATCGGCGAATGATTGGCACAGTTTTGTCAAATGACAAATTTGTGGCTTATGAGATGTCAGCTTTCAGACTTATATGCGGTGCATTTGTGCAACATGCAGCGTCTTGGCTTTTAGGCGCCAAATTCGGCCGTCCCAATCAGGTGAACAATGTCCCATTGAGACTTACCTAGTGTCTTGAATAGTAGCTGTCACCTGTCACCTGTCCGCGTGTACGGAGAACGGGAAGTTCGTTTTGCTCTTCTGAAGGTCCAAGAGTTTTTTAGGATCCAAGCTGATTTCCCCGTTCAAATGGTCACTGGCTTCGTATCTTCATTGATGTTGAATCGGTGCCTGGGCAAATGTTTAGCATCTCTGGGGTATGTTGCACCCACGAATCCAGGTAGCCTCTTCAGCCTCGAATCATGATCTCCGCTGCCTTTGCCTACATTGATGTTCATAGCAGGGGTAGAAATCTGCAACCCACGTCAGTCAATATTGAAAGCATTGAATATACTTTTTTCCATCACTTTGCTGCGACCAACAGATGACATCTCTTTAGCTCTGGAGATGGAACAGCAGCAACAAGCCCTTTTGTCATAACACTCAAAAGGGTAATAATATGTTTCTCTGACTGAAGTCCAAATTTGCTCCAGATATTCACATTGACCGTTCAGGAAGTATTTGTACTTCTTCTTGCTTCTCGGACTGTTGATGATTGGGTGTGCACCTTGAGTCTTTCTACGGCTGTATCAGTTCCAGGTACCCTCTTCTCTGTTGGATGGGGAGTAGTGTCATTCTATCAAGACTCGTTTTGGGTGTTGCATCCTTACAAAGAAGTGGCATTATCCGTCACTTACCGTAATGTATATTACCGCTTGATTGATTATTACACCCTCTCAATGAACGTTTGAAACTCCTGTCAAGTGTATCAAGTGTATGTAGGTGGATTTAACATTTCTTTTTTTCGTCCGAATATCTATCTGGACTGGTTCTATTTCTGCCCTTTGTTTTAGGTTCCGACACTTTCATTGTGGCAGTTATATCCACTTCCATATCTAGGTTGTAGATTCTATTTTTGGGATAGACCGGTTCCTCTAGGGGAAATGAAACTGCATGTCAAATAGCTCAAAAGCTGGATCAGTTAATGAACATATTGATCTGAGTATTTTGAGGCCTGTGATTTATTCGTCTATACATGAAGATTTAGACAAATATCAAATACTGTAGTCTCGGTTTCGAATATGAAATTACAATCCCCATACCCTACGGAGCAGCAATTTAAGGAGAATCTCCGGGCCTGGAGTATCGTTAACACAACATACGCCTGTCCCAATAATCGTAGAGGCATGACTATCATCATCCACCTGAGCTGGGACTGCAACCGATTCCCATACTTTGTGCGAGAGACCTAGTGAGTCCAGCTGCTTCTGAAGTTCTGCACGATTGGTGCCTGGAGCATAAGCTGTCTGGTCATTGCGTCGATCAACAACGAGCATTCCCCGGGTTAGATCTCCATTTCTGAGAGTTTTGGGCTGATTTCAACCGATAGCACCATGCTTAAGAGAGCAAACATACCGTTCAATGTCGAAAATCCGGTTAAACCCTTTCCATCCTAGAGAAAGAGTACCTGTTTCCCCACCTTCTTGTACTGGAGGGTTTTCTATAGCACACCAAACTGCCACAATGTCATGAAGTTCCATGGCGTCTTTTCCATAGCTCACCATCACTTCCCGCGTACGCTCAAGGAAAGAACTGGTAAAGTGTACAATAGGAGTTTTGTTTGAGCCATCGGACGGGGCCTCAGACGCAGATCGAAAAGCAGAGTCAACTTTTTGTTGGTAAACGTTGAATGGCAATTCGTGGAGAGTTGTGATGTCCAAGGGCAGCAACAAGAAGCGATCAAGTGGAAGCTTAAGATTCTCGTTACTGGATAGCAATAGCTGTTTTACTGCAAAAGGATCTGCGAAGTAGTTGACTTGGCACAGTAAGTCGCATAAGCATGGGAGATGGGATTACTAGGCTTACATTCAGCCGTTGGCGTTATATTTCCTGGAACGTCCAGTGCCCCTCCCATACATACAATACGGCCAATCCGCTGGCGAACCATTTCTCCATCCTTCATCATTATCCGAGCAAGATTGGTCATTGGGCCAAGGACGATATAAGTTATACTCCTCGAAGGGTACGATCTCAGAAGATCGAGTGCGATATCAACCCCGTGGTCTGAAGAAATCTCTAACTGTGGATGTACTAGATGAGTTTCAGATTCAAGATCAACATTCAGATCCGGATGTCGTTCTGTTATGCCACCAAGACCGTCTCTGAATAAAAGAGGGTTACTGCTGTTAAGACCACTAGAGAAACCAGGCGGAACCTTCCATGGAAATACTGAGCACTGTGAATCTCCCCTCCGATTGGGCCTTCACACCCTCTCGCTAATTTGGTCCGTTTTTCAGGTGCAAAGTTGGGAAAGCGTTTTGCATCCTCTGGGTACTTCTTAATGTGCCGTTCGATGGCTTGATACAACTTCAATATATTGAGGCTGAGAGTGTCTGTAGGTAAGTAGCAAAATAGAGAAGACCTAGTTCAGTGGACTGACTATGATGCGTCGATGTTGGTGTTTCCTAGGAGTAACCAGAATTCAGAGCCATTCACAATGAGGTATTCACAGAAAAGTTTACCAAATGAAACAATGAACGCTAAAATGTCCAGTTCGGGTGATGCTAATGCCAAAAGTCTACATCGTCGTCGTTATTGAGGACTTTTTTATTCCAGGCTGACAAACATTGCAATAATATCATCTACACCTGGGTCTGTGTCAACTGCGAGTCAAAAAAATGTGAGTGAGCCTTACTCCCATGGAAATGGGACAACTAACCTATAACTGGCGTCCTCATGGGCGGCAAAGCAGTACTAACTCCCACAATTTTAGCACGAACGTTGCCTATACGGGTGTAGATATCGAAAAAGGAAGGTGATATTTATTGTACTACATAAGGAAAGAAATACTAGGCAGGGCAACCTGGACATGACACAACACCTACAGAGACAATTAGTCAGTGGCCATTAATTTTTTAATAGGAATGGGATTCAGAGATCTTGGTGGAAATTTGTCTCATCAGGTTGCAATATACAACCCTCTGAAGTAGCAAATATTAAGATTCATGCATCATTTAATGAAGGGAAAAAAGTACGTTCTATGTTAACTTACTAGTCAGAGTTTTGTGAGAGTCCATTCGAGCGACGCATACATGCATACATATACTAGCAAGTTGCCGGGTACTGTACAGCGGTGTCACGGTGGCTGAACGCGTGACAAGGAAGCCCTGAAACCCAATCTATTATACATTTTGAATATCTCTTTGAAAACACTTATGTCTGAGTCTCTACGCTATTTGGGCACCTTAGATGGGCACAAGGGATGGGTCACAGCTATTGCGACGTCGTCCGAAAATCCAGATATGATTGTGACTGCTTCACGAGGTGAATTGATCTGACCTTATACCTAAGTTACATCTAATCTTCAGTCCCTAGACAAGACTCTCATTGTCTGGCAATTAACTCATGATGAGGACTCTCAAGGTTTTCCAAAGCGAATTCTTCATGGACACAACCATTTCGTTTCCGATGTTGTTATATCCTCGGACGGTCAATTCGCTTTGTCTTCGTCTTGGGATCACTCTCTCCGTCTTTGGGACCTTAATACTGGAAACACTACACGGCGTTTCGTCGGTCACACCTCCGATGTACTCTCCGTCAGTTTCAGTGCTGACAACAGGCAAATCGTTTCGGGCTCTCGGGACAGAACGATCAAACTCTGGAATACCCTTGGTGAATGCAAGTATGACATCAAGGACGATGGACACACTGACTGGTGAACAATGATGCTCCCTAGTATAATGAGCCAGGTGTTTACCTCACTTTTAGGGTGTCCTCTGTTCGTTTCAGCCCCAGTGCTACTCAATCTGTCTTCGTTTCTGCTGGCTGGGACAAAGAAGTGAAGGCATGTAACGTCCTCAAGCCATATAGTTGTGCGGATCACTTATAAAACATTTGAAAAGGTTTGGGACCTTACCAAGCTCAAGCTTAAAACCAATCATCTCGGTCACAGCGGTTACATTAACACTGTTTCTGTCTCACCTGATGGTTCACTTGCTGCTTCTGGCGGAAAGGATGGCATCACCATGCTTTGGGACCTTAACGAGGGCAAGCATCTCTATTCTCTTGAGGCTGGTGATGTGGTGAATGCCCTCGTTTTCTCCCCTAATCGTTATTGGCTATGTGCTGCCACTACTAGTTGTATCAAGATCTTTGACTTGGAGAGCAAGTAAGTTGTTGTATCTAGTGCTGATCTCTGTATCTGATAAGCGACGATTCAGGTCGATTGTTGATGAGCTCAAGCCTACTTACACTGATGTTGGGGAAGATGCTAGACAACCTGAGTGTGTATCAATCGCTTGGTCGGCTGATGGACAAACACTTTACGGTGGTTTCACTGATCATGTCGTTCGAATCTGGGGGGTCAGCTCATAAAAAGCCAATCTATTGGTTAGACTTCGAAGAGATGTTTGTAGTATTTTCAATCTTATTCATTGTTTCAACAACGATGCAGGATTTCTGCCATCATAGGCATGGTCTGACACGATTATTGCATAGCTTATTATCCAGACTCGGCTTCGTTGACATTTCTAACTCTCTCCTGATAATCCCATCGATCTAATCCACCAAAATCAATCTTCATGTTGTAGACTGTCATATTGAACTGTAGCTCCGGTATGTGTGATGCATTCGCGCGCCAGCTGTCTCCCCTATACCTCAGTGAGTTCCTTTCAGGCTGTGACCAGTCGGTGAACTCACGTAGCAGTTCCATAAACATCTCCATGTGGGCTCACAAGCCGTACGCTTCCATCTATATTTGAACGTTGATCGTATATCCAGATAGTCTTTCCTGTATATATTTCTTGTAATTTGTTCCAGTCTATCAGCCGGTTGCTTGGACTGATACGCGTAGTACCAGGTGGAGGTAGTGGAGCAAGCCGTATAGCTACATCGTTGAAAAGACGAAGGGCAGTGAGATTTGAAATACCATCGAATGAAATGTCCCTGACGTGTGTGAGGATTTTGATGATATGTTCTGGTATGACGTCTGATTCTGATTCTGACTCCTCTTTCATTGTTACGTCATTGTCATCCTGGGTTGCTGCCTCTTCCAATTGCATGATAGATCCAAGGAGCTCCTTCTCCGCGACTTGTATTTCTGATACGAACTTATCCCATGCGGCATCGTTTGAAAAATCTGCCCGAAGCAGTAACCCGAGTTCCCCACAATCAGTAACCTCATCGAGAGGATCATAATCGGTTTCGTGATCGGACTGTGTTGAACATGAGCAAGGAGATACCCAATTAGGCAGTAACTGACATATTCTGATATGTCTTGAGGTTTCATGGCATCGGAAAGAATTTCATCTTGTACTTCAGGTGCCAACCATAGCTGTTTCACTACTCGAAGTCGCCATTTCCTCCTACCTTCCCCTGGGAATTTAGAACGGACATCGGGATATTGGCCCTGGAGTGTAATTTAATCACAATGACTTCTTTTGATGTGGTTCTGAAGCTTGCCGCAAAGAAACCATGACACTTTCCGTTCATTGATGTTTGGGGTAAGAGCCGCGTGAAAATGTATCGAGGGGGTTAAATTCATGAATCGGCCCGTTACCAACATCAGCTGGTCGATCACGGGGTAGGCCCATTCCAAGGGGCATGGTACCTTGTTTTCATTCCTCGTAGCCAATTGGAGAAGCTTTCTGCCAGGACCTGTTGATAAGCAATAGTATAAAAGTAGAAGAATCAAATCTTGTGTAATCCCCCTCTTTACCCCACAGAAGAATGGCTCCACCCAAGGGAACGACTGGTTCGTGACCAGATCTCACGTTGTATTAAACATTATTGTTCTGAACCGACCCCTTTCTGTTAGGTTCAGATCTGAGTGGGCCTCAGTGGGCGTTTGCTTTTGGATTAGTGACGTCCTTATTTTTCACTTGTAAGTTGGGTTTTTGCTTGCACAGTCTGATTCATATCGTTAAACGACTCTAGGGGGTTTTGCTTATGGGGTCAGTGGTATGACCTGGATCCTGAACAAAGAGCTCATCTTGGTTTTAGCTCCTCGACGTTCTGAATGCTCACTTCCAACAAGTTTTTGGGATCAGCAAGACACAGAGTACTCTTCTTCAGTTAGCATACTTTGGTGCATATGTGGTATATGCACCGATTGCGGGTGCTTTCGTACGTTCACGCCTTTTCGACCGTCTAGTGACTCATCACATAGTAGATGAATCGATTTGGCTATAAGGTAAAGTTCATGAGAATCGAAGAGGTCAAAGCTTGCTTCTCATCGTTCTTACCAGCGTGGTATACATATGGGACTTACTCTCTATAGTCTTGGTAGGAGCGCCGATGTGAAAGTTCTTGCACATCTTGATCTAATGTATCAGGTGCCATCTTCTTCTGGCCATCTGCTAAATTTGCCAAGTACGGTGGCTTCGTGGGCTGTACATTCGTGATCGGTGAGTAAGAAGCCATAGTACCACACTGGTGAAGCATCCGTACCGTCTTCAAGGGAACTCATCCACTCTAACTCTATAGGGTGTGGACTGGCTACACTGGAGGTCGCCGCCAACTCGTACATTGCGGTTCTTGGCAGTCAGAAATACGCAGCCGCGCGATTGAACTTTAGTCAAGGCTTCCAGGGCGTTGCTTCGTTCGCTGGTCCATTGATTGCCTCCAAGTACTTCTTTAGGGGAGCCAATGCTAATAGTCTAGACACCGTACAATGGTAACATCATTTTTTACGACTGTACGTTGACAGCTACTAATAATCTGTGATAGGGTATATCTGGCAGTAGCAGGTCTAGGATTGGTTTTGAACATCCTTTTCTAGTAGGTCTTGGCTGATCGGGAGTTGGGGGCGATGTTCATTGCTTCACTAGCTTCTGTCACTTGCCGGAGATCACACAGGACGCTCTGGCTGCCGAGATCCACAAAGCTGGTATTCACACTGATGAAAAACCTTTCCGGAAACAGTATGGGTGTATCTTTGGATTCGTTGCGCAGATGACCTATGTGTACGTTGTCTTCATCTACACCAACGATGAAAAAGGTGACAGGGAAATTTTTGTAGAGGGGCTCAAGTGGGGGTCGCTTCGCTCGCTGTCAACTTTTTGTCCGAGCAGGGAGTCGGTATCGATAAATCGAAAGCGAGTCAGCTGTTCTCTTTCTGTCAGCTAACGTTCACGTTTGGAAGGTGAGTTAGACAATTCTGAAAGGCCAAATTACTCATCCAACCTCCGCATAAGGTTCATTGGCGTTGCCATCCTGAATTTTATCGACCCCGCTCTGCTGCTGTCCTTCTATGGGATAATGTGCTCCCTGTTCAGTATTCTGATCGCGACGGTACCAGGAAAACCAGGTGTAGCCTGCCTGTTCCTTCTGTTCTACTTCGAATCTATATGTTATCCTGTCAGTCGTTCCATGCCTCGGAAATACAGACCTAGTTACTGATCGCATTTACATAGTGCATCTTCACATTAGGTACCAAGAACTTGGGTATTCATACAAAACGGGGATCAGGCTTGATTGTGATGGTAAGTTGATTCAGGATCTGGGTTTTGAACTCAATAGATTGATGCTGCATGAGGGTGTTGGTGGTGGTGCCTGGTATCCTCCTGCACAAGCTGCTCTAGCAGACAGGACAACCAGTCGGCATTCGTACTTGGTTCCTCTCTCAGGGTATCTCGTTATGACCATGTACGCAGTGTAAGTAATCACTACGTCCTTCCTCCGATCAAGGTGATAACGAGACTTAATTTTTCTACTAGGGGTATGGTGATTGATCAAGCTGTTAAGAACGGGTTCAGATTCCGCAATGTCGACGAATTAGCTACGGAGAAAGTGGGTGCGAGAGAAGGAGAGACGGCGAACAGCCTTGAGAA
>Ga0153924_1000508_pt1 | contig 24189 bp, 18 predicted proteins | sample TSNJ008MetaG_FD_104709 | JGI IMG/M metagenome (GOLD analysis project Ga0153924, IMG submission 104709) | Attine ant fungus gardens microbial communities from New Jersey, USA - TSNJ008 MetaG | ecosystem: Host-associated > Fungi > Mycelium > Unclassified | place: USA: New Jersey, Wharton State...
GCTCATTCCCGAAGTAGTCGGCTTCCGGCTGGAAGGCAAGCTGCGCGAAGGCGTTACTGCAACCGATCTCGTGCTGAAGATCACGGAGATGCTGCGCAAGAAGGGCGTCGTTGGGAAGTTCGTCGAGTTCTTCGGCAAAGGGCTTTCGTCGCTGCCGGTGGCCGATCGCACCACGATCGGCAACATGTCGCCCGAATTCGGATCGACATGCGCGATCTTTCCGATCGACGATCGCACGCTCGAATATCTGCGCCTCACCGGACGCGCGAACGATCATATCGCGCTGGTTGAAGCCTACGCAAAAGCGCAGGGCCTTTTCCGCACCGACCAAACACCGGACGCGGAGTACAGCGACGTGCTGCACCTCGATCTCAATGACGTCGAACCCAATCTCGCCGGTCCGCGCCGCCCCCAAGACCGCGTGAGCTTGGGCGACGTGAAGCGCGCGTTCAACACCGCGATGAACGAGTGGATGGAGGCGCGCGACGAAAAGAACGGCGCGGCGATATCGCGTTTCCAAAACGAGGGCGGCGGCGGTACGATGACGATCGCCTCGACGACGAACGACGTGAGTGACGGTGCCGTCGTGATCGCCGCGATCACCTCGTGCACGAATACATCGAACCCATCGGTGCTGATGGGTGCGGGATTGCTCGCGAAAAACGCGGTCGAGCGCGGATTGCAAAGCAAGCCCTGGGTAAAAACCTCGCTCGCGCCCGGATCGAAAGTGGTTACCGATTATCTGGTCAAAGCCGGATTGCAGCCATATCTCGATCAACTTGGATTCAGCATCGTTGGATACGGATGCACGACGTGCATCGGAAACTCGGGGCCGCTACCCCCCGACGTTGCCGAAACCGTTGCGGATCAAGATTTGATCGTGGCAGCGGTTCTTTCCGGCAATCGAAATTTCGAAGGGCGGATTCATCCGCAAGTTCGCGCGAACTACCTGGCGTCGCCGCCGCTCGTGGTGGCGTACGCGCTCGCCGGCCGCATGGACGTGGATTTGACGACCGAACCGCTGGGAACCGGGCGCGACGGCAAACCGGTCTACCTCAAAGACATTTGGCCGAGCAACGACGAGATCGCGCGCACGGTCACCGAGTGCGTCAGTGACGACATGTTCAAGACGCGCTATTCCGACGTGTTCAAGGGCGACGACAATTGGGCCAAGCTGCAAGTCGCGCCCAGCGAGCGCTACGCGTGGGACCCGAAGTCGGAGTACGTCAAGAATCCGCCGTACTTCGATCGCATGCCGGAAGAACCCGCACCGCTGGCCGACATCAAGAACGCGCGCGTGCTCGCGGTCTTCGGCGATTCGATCACGACCGATCACATCTCGCCGGCCGGCAACATCGCCAAGTCGTCGCCCACGGGTAGATATCTCATCGAGCACGGCATCGAACCGAAGGACTTCAACTCCTACGGCGCGCGGCGCGGAAATCACGAGGTGATGGTGCGCGGTACGTTCGCCAACGTGCGCTTGCGCAATCAAATGGTTCTCGGAGTCGAGGGCGGCGTCACGCGCTTACTGCCCGGGAACGAGCAGATGTCGATTTTCGACGCGGCAATGAAATACAAATCCGAAGGCACGCCGTTGGTGGTAATTGCCGGCAAGGAATATGGTTCGGGGTCGTCACGCGATTGGGCCGCGAAGGGACCGTATTTGCTGGGCATCAAGGCGGTCATTGCGGAGTCGTTCGAGCGCATCCATCGCAGCAACCTCATCGGCATGGGCATTCTGCCGCTGGAGTTCGAAGGTGGTGCGGACCGTTCGACGTACGCGCTAACCGGAGAAGAGGTTTACGACATCACGGGCATCGAGAAGGGTATTACGCCGCGCATGCAGGCGCACGTGAGGGCAAGCGATCCGAACAGCGGGAAGTCGGTCGATTTCCGAGTTCTCGTGCGCATCGATACGCCCGATGAGGCGGAATATTACCGCCACGGTGGGATTCTACAATACGTGTTACGTCAATTGCGGGCAAAGGCGAACTAGCCACGCACGACGATCGCGATACGCGGCTCGTTCATCGGCTCGAGTCCTTTTCCGATATCGTCATCGGTTTTAGCCTCGCGCTCGTCGCGTACTCACTCGTGATCCCGGCGCACACGGGCGATCTGTTCGTGCATCCGTGGTGGCTGCTCATTTATTTCTGGACCTTTGCGGTGATCGCGTCGCTCTGGTTCCACCATCAGCGTCTTTTTGGCGTCTATTTCGTACCGACCGCCGTAAATGTCGTGGCCAACTTCGTGGTGCTGTCGATGGTCGGCCTTATCGTGTACTTCGTTCAGATCTACGGACGTCTTCATCGAGATGCCGACCAGGGACTCGCGTTCGTCGCATATTTCTGCTGTTTCGGTATAGCGTATCTCGTAATGGGGATGCTCTACTGGAGCGGAACGCGAGCGCGCTGGCCGCACTTGAACGAACGCGAGCGGCGCATGGGCGTAAGAGTCACCGCGCGAACGAGCGTTGTGGGTGTCTCGGTACTCATCGGGGTGCTGTTCAGTTGGCGCTCGGGGAGCCTGTCGGTAGACGGCATCATGCCCTTATTCGTGTGCTTTGCGTTGGGGATCGTTGCCCTTCGCGTCGGGCTGCTGGCAGCAAAGCCCCGCATCGAGCGTGCCGTAACCCAAGGTACGTTTGCCGAAAACCGCTAAGCGGTGCGCTGATGTAAAACGAACGAGTTTCCGTCGGGATCTTCGCACCACTGTGCGCGGCATTTCGGAAAATCGCGCACGCCGTCGATCAGCTTTCCGCCGAGCTCCGCGACACGCGGTGCAAGAGCTTCGACGTCCGGTACGGCGAAGAGCACGCAGCCCGAGGGCACGTACTCGCCGCTCGAGTAAGTGCCAACACCAAACGCGGTTCCGTCGCCGAGGATCCATTCCGCGCCGTGGTCCATCTCCCACGACGTCTCTTTGATATCGAGCAATTCGCGATAGAACGCGATTGCGCGCGGCACGTCGCGCACCGAAAAGAAGACTGCGTCGATGCCGCTCGCTCTCGTGCTCATATCTTCTTTCTTTTGTGCAGCGCGAACGTGTTGCCTTCCAGGTCGTCGCACCACACTTGAAAGCACACCTTCGTCTCGAAGACGTCACCGTGCACGTTCGAGCCGGCGGCGCGCGCGCGGTCGAGCACTGGAGAAATATCGTCTACCGCGAACATTGCGCCGCCGGTTTGGAGCCAGCCGCCGTTCGGCAACACCGCGAGCGCAAATGTCGAGCCGTCAGCCAACTCGTATTCCACCCACGCCTCGCCGGCCAAAGCAGGTACCATACCGAGAACGCCTTCGTAAAACGTACGCGCGCGGGCGAGATCTTTGGCAAGATAGCACACGCAATCCATGCCGCGGACTGCGGTCGATTGATCGGTCGTCATACGCCAAAGGCTACCAAAGCCTACTTGACATCCGCTGTCAGGTTTGTCAGGCTCGCTCTATATTATGAAAGCCGATCGCCTCGTTTCGCTGCTCTTGCTGCTCCAGTCAGCGCCGCGCCGGACTGCTCGTGAGTTAGCGAAGCGCTTGGAAGTCTGCGACCGCACGATTTACCGCGATATCGACGCGCTTAGCGCCTCCGGCGTTCCGGTGTATGCCGAGCGCGGGCCTGAGGGCGGCATTTCGCTCGCCGACGGCTATCGCAAAGCACTGCTGCACTTCGGCGAGGACGAAGTGCGCGCGCTCTTCATCTCCGGCTCGGCAATCCTGGCCGATCTGGGCCTGGGAGCCAATCTCGATCGCGCGCTTGAGAAATTGCGCGGCGGTTTTTCCGACGTGCAGCGCAAGGCGGCGGAAAAAGCCCGTGGGCGCATTCACATCGATCAGCGGCGCTGGTATCAAAGCGATCCGCCCGTCGATCGCCTGGCGCTGTTGCGCCGCGCCGTATGGGACGATCGTTGTCTCGAAATTTCTTATGAGGATCGGCAGCGAGCGCGCACGACGCGCGCCGTCGATCCGTATGGCCTGGTCTCGAAGGCGGGCGTCTGGTATTTAATTGCGCGAACGAACGAGGGTTATCGCAGCTTCCGGGTCGACCGAATGCGCGACGTGCGCGAGATGGACGAGCGTTTCGAGCGCGATCCGTCCTTCGATCTCGACGTCCATTGGCGCGAGACCGCGGCGCAAATGCGCGAAGGCCAAGGCCGTTTCACGGTCACGATGCGCGTGCAAGAAGATGAAGCCGAAATGATTACGAATTATTGGCCATGCGCGTGGATCGAACGCGATGGCGAACGACTACTCACCGTCGAGTTTTCGAGTCGAGAAGCGGCGATTCACCATCTCTTTAGCTGGGGCGAACAGGCCGAGCTGATCGAGCCGCTCGAGTTGTGCGAAGCGGTGCTCGCTCGCGCTCGCGCGGTCTGCGAGCGCTACGAATCGCTCGCGAACCGGTAGCCGTCCTTACCGGCGGCCTTGGCGGCGTAAACCGCATCATCAGCTTGACGGATCAACGTCTCTTCGACGACACCTTTGTGGGCGAACGATATGCCGATCGACGCGGAGAGACCGCGTTCGCGCAGCGCCGACGTGACGCGTTCCATCACGGCCTGTGCGGACGTGCGGTTGGTCCGCGGCATGATCAGTGAGAACTCGTCGCCGCCCACGCGTGCGGGAATGTCGATTTCGCGCGTGCAGCTTTGCAATATTCCCGCAATGGTTTTCAGTGCCGCATCGCCGCCGCCATGACCGCGCGTGTCGTTGATCGCCTTGAAATCGTCGACATCGATAATCGCAAACGCCAGCGTCTCCCCCGTGCGCTTGACCACGCGCAATTCCGCCGACAGGCGTTCGGTGAGCGCGCGGCGATTGAAGAGACCGGTGAGCGGATCGCGCATCGCCAGGCGTTCGAGTTGCGCCGAGAGCCGCATGCGTTCGAGCGCAAACGCGGCGTGCGTTGCGAGTTCTTGTAACGATGCGAGGGTCCACGCCGACGCGCTGCGCTCGCTGGAACCGTCGGCGTAGAACAGGTACGAATCGCCGGCATGCGGGCGAACCGCGGCCGCCGCGTAACGCTGCCGCGTATCGAATAGCGGGGCATCCTCGTCACCGGCCCAGCCGGTCGCGGCATCGCTATCGCCCGACATGATGCGGTACAGGCTCGAGCCGCCGGGGAGCGTGCCGCCGTATTCGGACTCGACCACACCTTCGCCGTCGAGTTCGTAGAGCGCACTCATGCCGGCGCCGTCGATGCGAAACCAGAGCGCGCGAGGGAAGCCTAGGGCAAGCCACGCGCCGCGCATCGCGGTCGCCGCGAGCTCCGGTTCACCGGTCGCAGCAATGATGTCGACGAATGAGCGCTGCAGCAACTCCAAGCGCTGCGATTTTTCGAGCAGCGCGTCGCGCTCGCGCTCAAGAAGGTCGATGCGTTCGGTTAGGAAGGGAATCCCATCCGAAGGCGTTTCCATACCGGGCGATTCGTCAAGAGGTCCCCAACAACTGCCGGGAGTACGCCCAGGGACTCGCTTTCCGGAGGGAGGCTCGGTTTATGAAATACCTTGCCGGTCTGCTCGCCCTCGCGGCGACGATCGCTTCCTCGGGTTCCACGAACGCTGCGGTGATGCACCGAACGTGGCCGGTGCACGTGTCGACCTGCGACCCGCAGCTTAACCCGACGTTGGGTTTTGCTCCCGCATTTTATCCACAATCGCCGTTTTACTGGCGCGATATTTACGGCTATCGCTATTATCAGCCACCGCCCGGCCGCGTGAGGCCGACGTTGAGTATTGCGTACACGAACGTTACGCAGCAGACGATGCAGCAGATCGAATTCGGATTGGTCGCCAACGGAAATCTGGTAGCGGAAGTGCGTGACGTTGGGACGTTTTCACCCGGCGCCAACATCGAGCACGAGTTCGGACTTAGCCCCAACGTGTTTCCGCTGCGGACGGGCCTGCCGCGCTGTCTTCCGTTGCGAATCACGTACGCCAACGGCCGGGTGTGGCGCAATCCGCTCCTACCGAGGCTGAACCGAAAACTCTACTAGGGATACTCTGATTTAGTGTTGTCATCCCGAGTAGGCGCGCAGCGCCGTATCGAGGGACGGCGCTAAATTTGGTACAATCGAATCCATGAAGCGTGAAGAGCAGATGTCCTTTGCTGCGGCTGGATTTGCGCGGTTTGCACGTACGACGAAGCGCGCGGCGTTCTTATCGGAAATGGATAGCATCGTCCCGTGGGACCGCTTGTGCGCCGTCGTCGAGCCGCATTATCCTACCGGCGAAGGCGGGCGTCCCGCAATCGCCCTTGAACGCATGCTGCGCATCTACTTTCTGCAGCAATGGTTCAACCTGGGCGATCCAACCGTCGAGAAGGCGCTCTACGATAGACGAATGGCACTTCGGGATGAAAGCGCATATCGGGATGGACAGCAAAACGCGTATCGTGCATTCCTTTTGGCAACGCCGGCAAATGTGCATGATAGCCATCTTCTGCCCGAACTGCTGCACGGCGAGGAAACCCGCGTTTGGGGCGATGCGGCGTATCGCGGTCAAACGGCGGCAATCCGGCTGCGCGCGCCGGCTGCGGCGGATTTCACGCATCGCCACTCGGCACGTCGAGAAGGCCTCGCCAAACGAGAACGGGCGCGCCACCGTAGCAAGGCGCGTGTACGCGCTCGGGTGGAGCACGCGTTCCGCGTGCTCAAGCGGATCTTCGGGTTTGCGAAAGTACGCTACCGCGGCATCGCTAAAAACGCGCACCGGCTCGTCATAAACTTCGCACTTGCGAGCCTCTACTTACACCGCCGAAGGCTGCTTTCACAGGCGTAGTGTCTCTCGCGGTCGGCTTTTTTGGTCTGCGGAGCCGAAAAGCAGCGAAAACAAGCGCCTCGCCGGCCCTTCGACTACGCACCTTCGGTGCTACGCTCAGGATGACAGAAAAATGCGCGCTATTTCAGGCCTTCCCTAGATTTCCGATCGCAAAAAAGGAAAAGGCTCGCTCCGCGATAACGGAGCGAGCCTCTGCGATGCGCGCTTTGCGCGTTGGGCGCTCTAGGCCCAGAATGCCTCGTGAGCTGGGTGATTCTTGGTGTACAAGGTAACCTCACGAACGCGGCCGTCCCGGAGCGTGAAGACCAGGACCTCGGTTTCGGTCAGCTTGCGTCCCTTGCGCTCGCCAGTCGATTCGGATAATACGAAGACCTTGTCGCCCGCCGCGGCCATCGTAATCGGCGTCGGGCGGAACGTGCCGCCCGTTTCCTGCTGCAGTTGTCCGAACATCGCGAAAATCGCATCGCGGCCGTCGTAGTCGCCTTTTAGGATGCCCGTCGGTGTGCCGCGCCAGACGGCTTTGGCGTCAAAGAGTTCGCTCAATCTCGCCATGTCGGCTTTTGCGAACGCCTCGTACCCTTGCCGAACGAGTCCGATGTTGTCCAGTTCTACATGGGTGGAAGTCATAGGTCGCCTTTCCTTCGTTCAAATCCCGGACGGGCGGGCTTCCGCGAATACCCGGCGGGGCCTGCGGCACGCGGAAGCGGGTTCTTGACGCGCTGAAGCTGTTCTTCGTTCGCTGGGGGGTCGGCGCTCGAGACGCCAATCAGCCGCGGACGCCGTGATTGCGCTCGTCAGGACGGGTGTCCCTGCCGACTCTCTTGACCGTATAGCAAAACAACTTCGCGTGCCCGTCGCAGAAGTTCAAGCCCTTATAGGCATCCCGCCGGCGACCGCGGCCAGAAAACGTGCGTCGAAAGGGACGCTCAAGCCCGAGCTTTCCGATCGTCTAGTTCGCATCGCGAATGTCTTTGCGATCGCACGAGGTGTGCTCGAGAGTGAAGAGCGTGCAGCTCGCTGGCTCAAGGAACCAAATCGCGCGTTGCGTGGCGGCGTTCCGCTACGGAGGCTCGACACCGAAATTGGCGCGCGTGAAGTCGAGCAGGTGTTGTATCGGCTCGAGCACGGCCGTTGTCCCGGATGACGCTTCACATCGCGAAATGACGATCGCTGATTTACATGCTAATTGGCAGCGAATCGGTGACGAAGATTGCATCAACCGAGGTTCGGAATGGATCCGATCGCGCGAATCGCTGCTATTATTTGTCCCTTCGGCCGTGATTCCATTGGAACGCAACGCGCTCATCAACACCGCGCATGAGGAGATGATCTGCTGCACGATCGGCGACGTCGTCGGCGGCTTCGCTTGCCGAGAGCCCGGGAAAACGCCCGGAATCACCGCCGGAGGCTCGAATAGGGCGGCCATATGACGAATCCCGGCAGAAACCAAGCGGCCATGAGAAACCGAGCGGCGGCCAAGGCCGAACCAACGCCGCGTTCGGATTTTCGCTTCGTGCACCGCTTGCGCGTACGCTGGTCCGAAGTCGACGCGCAGGGCATCGTTTTCAATCCCAACTATTTCGTCTATGGCGACGTGGGCTTCACCGAATATATGCGCGAGGTCGGTCTGGCTTATCCGCAAGACTTGCACGCGGCCGGCTGCGACTTGTTCACTGTCGCCGCTGCGGCACAGTTTCGCGACTCGGCGCGCTACGATGACGAACTCGCGATAGCCGTGCGAACCGCGGAGATCGGTCGAACGAGCTTACGTTTCGAGATGCACGTTTACCGTGACGACGCGCTCCTGGTTGCCATCGAGCTGACCTACGTCAACGCCAGACGCGAATCGCGTCGCGCCGAGCCCGTTCCCAACGCCTTCATCGAGCGCATCGTCGCCTTCGAACAAACGGCTCCCGCGCGCCGCTGAGGGCAGTGAAGCGACGTAAACGAGGAACCGCGCGGCCGGTGGTAAGCGTAAAATACGACGAGCGATTATTGATGCTATTTCAGCTGTTAACGAGCACATGCCCGCGTTTTGTTCGTCCGCGTGTCCGGCGGATTGAGTGCTAATACCTAACGTTGCCTTTTTCTGGAAGGCGTGTAACACATACATGACGTCGCCGATTCGAGTCGTGCAGGTGGTCCGAAACGTTCGATCCCCGGATCGTCGTCGTTCACTGATATCTCCGTAACGTCGCGCAGACGACCCTTCACCGGCTTTGCGTCCGGGTGACTCGCGCCGCGTTGAATTTGGCGAAGCGCGTAGCCGGTAACCAGCTTGACTTCAGGCGGGAAAGCGATTTTATACCATATCCGGTCTAATAATTCAAGCCGATCGTACGGTCCTTTAGGCGTGGAATCGCTCTCTAAAGCATTACGCGACGAAAATCGCGTAGGAGCGAAGCGACGTAGACGAGGAATCGCGCAGCGCCGGCGCCGTCGATGACGCGGTGGTCGTAGCTGACGCTGATTGGGAGAATCAATCGTGGAACGAACGCGTCGCCCTCCCAAACCGGTTTGGTGGCGGCGCGTGTAGCGCCCAGGATCGCGACTTCGGGAGCGTTGACGATCTGTGTGAACTGCGTGCCGCCGATGCCGCCAATCGAGCTGATGGTGAACGTGCCGCCCTGCATGTCGGCCATCCCGAGTTTGCCTTCGCGCGCCTTGCCCGCGAGTTCGGCCGTCTCGCGCGCGATGTCGAGCAAGCCTTTCTTGTCGGCGTTTTTTAACACCGGCACGACGAGTCCGCCGGGGGTGTCGGCGGCGAAGCCGATGTTGTAGTACTGCTTGGTGATGAGTTCGTCGCCTTCGAGCGAGCTGTTGAAATCGGGAAAGCGCTGGAGTGCGGCGACGGACGCTTTGATCAAGAATGCCAGCATCGTCAGCTTAGCGCCGCCGCTTTTCCCTTGCTCGGCGTTGATTTCGGAGCGGAATGCTTCGAGATCGGTGATGTCGGCTTCGTCGTAGTTGGTGATGTGCGGAATCTGCAGCCAATTGCGGTGCAGATTCGGGCCGGAGAACTTCTTGATGCGCGGCAGCGGTTTGCGTTCGATTGCGCCGTATTGCGCGAAATCGACCTTTGGCCACGCGGGTAGTCCCGCGATGCCGAAGCTGCCGGCGGACGCAGTGCCTTGCGCGAGTGTGCGTTTTACGAAGCCTTGCACGTCTTCGCGTGTAATGCGTCCGTTGGGGCCGGTGCCGCTAACGCCGTGGAGATCGACGCCGAGTTCGCGCGCGAAGCGGCGGATCGCGGGGCTGGCGTGCACGATGCCGTTGCGTTGGGGTGGCGCTGCGATCGGTGGTGGCGGCCCCTCGACTGCGCTCGGGGTGACAAGGCGCTCTTGCCGCGCGACAGCCGGTGGCGGCGCGGGCGTTTGTGGCGGCCCCTCGACTGCGCTCGGGGTGACACCTTCGGCTTGCTCTAGTGAGAGCAAGACGCTCCCTTCTGAGACTTTGTCGCCGACTTTGACGTTGACGGTTTTTACGACGCCGGCGGCGCTGGCGGGGACCTCCATCGACGCTTTTTCGCTCTCGAGGGTGACGAGCGAGTCGTCTTTCTTGACTTGATCGCCCGGTTTAACCAGCACTTCGATCACCGGAACATCTTTGAAGTCACCGATGTCGGGAACGCGGATTTCCAACGTAGAGCTCACCGTTGCACCTTCGTCCTTACACCGTTATTGGATTCGGCTTGGTTGGATCGATGCCGTACTTCTTGATGGCTTTAGACACGACGGAGGCTTCGATCGTTCCGTCCTGTGCGAGTGCGTGCAGTGCGGCAATCGTGACGTAGTGGCGGTCGACCTCGAAGAACTTTCGCAGCTTGCGCCGGTAGTCGCTGCGCCCGAAGCCATCGGTTCCGAGCGTTACGTAACGTCGATTCAAATAGGGTCGAATCGATTCCGCAAACAGGCGCACGTAATCCGTTGCGGCGATCGCCGGACCGGCTCGTCCGGCTAGTGCCGCCTCAACGTACGAAACCTTCGGTTTAGCTTCGGGATGGAACAGATTTTCGCGAGAAATCGCTACGCCGTCGCGAGCGAGTTGGTTGAAGCTCGTTACGCTCCATACGTCGCTTGCGACGTTCCAATGTTCGCTGAGCAAATCCGCAGCGGCTTCAACCTCGCGCAGGATCGCGCCGCAACCCATGAGTTGCACGGTCGGCTCGCGCTTCTTGGCCTGTCCTGAGCTCGTCGAAGAGCGCAAGAGATAGATGCCGCGCAAGATACCTTCGGCAGCGCCTTCGGGCATTGCCGGATGCTTGTAGTTCTCGTTGAGCAAGGTGAGATAGTAGTAGACGTCTTCCTGCTCGGTCAACATGCGGCGCAGGCCGTCTTGAATGATCACCGCGACTTCGTATCCATACGTGGGATCGTAGCTGCGGCAGTTCGGAATGAACGAGGCGAAGACTTGGCTGTGGCCGTCTTCATGCTGCAAGCCCTCGCCGTTGAGCGTCGTGCGGCCGGACGTTCCGCCGAGCAGAAAGCCGCGCGTACGCGAATCGCCCGCGGCCCACGCGAGATCGCCGACGCGCTGGAATCCGAACATCGAATAAAAGATGTAGAACGGCACCATTGGCAGATCGTGATTCGAATAGGACGTGCCGGCGGCAATCCACGACGAGATCGCCCCTGCTTCGTTGATGCCTTCCTGCAAGATTTGCCCATGTTTGTCTTCGCGGTACCACATGAGCTGCTCGGCGTCTTGCGGATGATAGAGCTGTCCGACCGACGAGTAGATGCCGAGCTGGCGGAACATGCCCTCCATACCGAACGTGCGCGATTCATCGGCAACGATCGGCACGATACGCGAGCCGATCGTTGAGTCGCGCGCGATCGTGTTGAGAATCCGAACGAATGCCATCGTGGTCGAGATCTCGCGATCTCCCGTGCTCTGCAATTGCGGATCGAATGCCGAGAGCTCGGGCACCGCGAGCGACTCCGACCGGCTGCGACGCTGCGGCAACGAGCCCTGCGCCTTCATGCGCTCTTTGAGGTAGCGCATTTCGTCGCTGTCGTCCGGAGGCCGATAGAATGGGATCTTCGGGATCTCCTCGTCGGGAATCGGCACGAAGAAACGGTCGCGGAATTGACGCATGTCCTCCACGTCCATTTTCTTGGCCTGGTGCGCGATGTTGAGGCCTTCACCCGCATCGCCCATGCCGTAGCCTTTGATCGTCTTCGCGAGAATGACCGTGGGTTCACCGGTATGCTCGACCGCCGCTTTGTATGCCGTGTACACTTTGACCGGATCGTGGCCGCCACGCATTAGCGCCCAAATTTCGTCGTCGGTCCAGTCTTCGACAAGCGCCGCCGTTTCGGGACGGCGACCGAAAAACTCATCGCGCACGAACCTGCCGTTACGCGATTTGTACGTTTGATAATCGCCGTCGACGGTTTCGTTCATCAATTGCACGAGCTTGCCGGTTGCGTCTTTGGCCAACAGCTCGTCCCAGCCGGTCCCCCAAATCACTTTGATGACGTTCCAGCCTGCGCCGCGGAAGACGCGCTCGAGCTCCTGAATGATCTTTCCGTTGCCGCGTACCGGGCCGTCGAGACGCTGCAAATTGCAGTTGATCACCCAGATGAGATTGTCGAGGTTCTCGCGACCGGCAAGCGAGATCGCGCCGAGCGTTTCGGGTTCGTCGGTCTCGCCGTCGCCGACGAAGGCCCACACTTTGCGTCCGGTTGCGTCACGAAGCCCTCGATCGTGCACGTAGCGCATGAAATGCGCTTGGTAGATCGACATAATTGGGCCCAGGCCCATCGAAACCGTAGGATATTGCCAAAAATCCGGCATCAACCAGGGATGCGGATACGACGGCAGTCCGTGGCCGTCGACTTCTTGGCGAAAGTTCTCGAGTTGCTCTTCGGTGATGCGGCCTTCGAGAAACGCGCGCGCGTAGATTCCCGGCGAGCTATGTCCCTGAAGGAACACCAGATCGCCGCCGAAGTTCTCCGACGGTGCGCGGAAAAAATGATTGAAGCCGACGTCGTACAACGTCGCCGCGGACGCAAACGTCGCGACGTGTCCGCCGAGTTCCGAACTCACTTTGTTGGCGCGAACCACCATCGCCATCGCGTTCCACCGAACGTGGTGGCGCAGCCGCGCTTCCAATTCGCGATCGCCCGGCATCTCCGGCTGTTTGTTGGGCGGAATCGTATTGACGTACGGCGTTTCAAGTCCAAGCGACACATGCGCGCCCGCAACGCGCGCTTCGTCAACAAGCTCCTCGAGCAGCGCGCGAGCGCGGTCCGGTCCTTCGACCGCGGCAACGGCGCGCATTGACTCGAGCCATTCAAGGGTCTCCTGCGGGTCCGGATCGTGCACTAACATGTCGGCGCCATTCCGCGGCGCAGGCCAATCCCTTGCTGATGGATCGGTCCGATTACTGATCCGGATCGAGCCAAATGGCGGTGCCTATTGCGGTGAGCAACAGAATTGCCCCGGCGATTGCAACGCCGGTCAAGGCCTCACCGAAGATCGCGAAGGCCAAGATCGTCGCGGCCACGGGCTCGATGAGCGTCGAGAACGAGACCGCGACGGGCGAAAACCATCGCAGCGCGGCGTTCATTCCGGTGTGCCCGAGCAACTGCGATACCAGCGCCATGGCCAGGATCCCGCCCCATGCGACCGAGGCGTTCAACGGCGGCGGCGGCGTGTGAAATGCAATGGCCGCCACGACGAGCGTGACGGCTGCGGCGGTGTACGTGTGCGTGACGATCCGGCGTGTCGTCAGCCGGTGGCTCACATCGCGTACGAGCAGCAGGTAGCCGGCAAAAGCGAGGCTTCCAACGATTGCCAGGCCCGCACCAAGCCCCTCGTGGCCGGGATATGGCGGTGTTGTACGGCTTGTGCTCGTAACCATCGCAAGACCGGCCATTGCGACGATAAACGCAACCGGAATCGCAATCGGAAAGCGCCGTCCGCGCACGACAAGATCGTAAAGCGCGGTCCAGAGCGGCGTGACCGAAACGAGCAACGTCGAGATCGCGACGCTCGTGTAGTCTAATGAGGCGATCCAGCTGGCGAAATGAATCGCGAGCGCAACGCCGGCGAGCCAAACCGTAGCCTGGTCGTCGGGCGACATGTACTTGCGGCGTTCGCGAAGCACCACGCGGATCGCCAACAGCACGAGCGATGCGATACACAAGCGCGCTGCCGCAACGGCGAGCGGCGAGGCAGCGGTTAGCGCGAATCGCGCAAAGATTGCAGCGGCTCCGACCGCAAGCTGTGCTCCGCCCAGCACCAGATATGAAAACGTGCCTTCCGGGAAACCCGATAACGCACGTCGTATCCCTCCTGTATCGCGGGAGCTTGCGAAAACGGCAGGCTGAGAGGGCGCGCCGAGCGCCGACCGTTTGAACTGGCTGGGTAATGCCGGCATAGAAGGGAGCACTAATGAAACGGTACATCCAAGGCAGCGATCCGTCGATACGCGTGCCTGTGCGGGAAATCGCGTTGACCGACGGCACGGCGCACGTCGTGTACGACACCAGCGGCCCCTATACCGATCCGAGCGCGACAATCGACGTACGATCCGGATTGCCGGCGTTACGCGAGCGCTGGATCAAGGGTCGCGGCGACACCGTTGAGCTGCCGCAACCCACGTCGATCTATCGACGCGGGCGTGAAGCGATGCACGAGCTGGATGCGATTCGCTTCAATGGCGGGCGCACGATTCGCCGGGCGAAACCCGGCGCGAACGTTACGCAGATGCACTATGCGCGCCGCGGCGAGATTACGCCGGAGATGGAATTCATTGCACTGCGCGAAGGCGTCGAACCGTCGTACGTACGCGACGAGGTCGCGCGCGGGCGCGCGATCATTCCCTCGAACGTCAATCATCCGGAAAGCGAACCGATGATCATCGGCCGCAATTTCCTAGTGAAGATCAACGCGAACATCGGCAATTCGGCTGTGACTTCTTCGATCGAGGAAGAAGTCGAGAAGATGACGTGGGCGACGCGGTGGGGCGCCGACACGGTGATGGATCTTTCGACCGGAAAGAACATCCACGAAACGCGCGAGTGGATACTGCGCAACGCACCGGTACCGATCGGCTCGGTGCCGATCTACCAGGCGCTCGAGAAGGTCAACGGCAAAGCCGAGGAACTGACGTGGGAGCTTTTCCGTGACACGTTGATCGAACAAGCCGAGCAGGGCGTCGACTATTTCACGATTCACGCCGGCGTGTTGCTGCGCTACGTTCCGCTGACGGCCAATCGCATCACCGGCATCGTTTCACGCGGCGGATCGATCCTTGCGAAGTGGTGCCTCGCGCATCATCAGGAGAATTTCCTTTACACCCACTTCGAAGAGATCTGCGAGATCATGAAGGCCTACGACGTGGCGTTCTCGCTCGGCGACGGATTGCGGCCCGGTTGCACGGCCGATGCCAATGACGCGGCGCAATTCGGCGAGCTTGAAGCGCTCGGCGAGCTCACGCAAATCGCATGGAAACACGACGTGCAGGTGATGATCGAAGGCCCGGGCCACGTTCCGATGCATTTGATCAAAGTGAACATGGACAAACAGCTCGAGATTTGCCATGAAGCGCCGTTCTATACGCTCGGACCGCTCGTCACCGACATTGCGCCCGGCTACGATCACATCACCAGCGCCATCGGCGCCGCGATGATCGGATGGTACGGAACCGCGATGCTCTGCTACGTGACGCCGAAAGAGCACCTCGGCCTGCCGAACAAGAAAGACGTCAAAGACGGCGTGATCGCGTACAAAATCGCAGCGCATGCGGCCGATCTTGCCAAAGGTCATCCGCTCGCGCATCATTGGGACGACGTCCTATCGAAAGCGCGCTTCGAATTTCGATGGGAGGATCAATTCGAGCTCTCGCTCGATCCCGAAACCGCGCGCGACTTCCACGACGAAACGCTGCCTGCCGCAGGTGCAAAGGTCGCGCACTTCTGCTCGATGTGCGGCCCCCACTTCTGCTCGATGAAAATCACCCAAGAAGTCCGCGAATACGCCGAAGCCGGCATGGCCGAAAAATCGCGAGAATTCCTAGAAAAAGGCGGAGAAGTCTACGTCGCAACGTAACGCCGCGTCATCGCCGCTACGTAACTTGTCACCCTGAGGGCTCGCACGATGGTTAAAGCTGCCCTCCTCGATCGCGATGGAACGATCGTCGTCAACGTGCCATACAACGGCGATCCCGATCGCGTACAACCAATCGAGGGCGCAAAGGCCGCCCTCGATCGATTGCGCGCCGCCGGTGTGCGTGTCGGCATCCTAACGAATCAAAGCGGCGTCGGACGGGGCATCATTACAACTGCGCAGATGAATGCGGTCAACGAACGGGTCGAGATGCTTCTGGGTCCGTTTGACGGCTGGTTCATTTGTACGCATGCACCTGCGGAAGACTGCGACTGCCGCAAGCCAAAGCCGAAGCTCGTTTTCGCCGCTGCGCGCGCCTGGGGAATCGATCCGTGGGAAATCGCGATAATCGGCGACCAACCCAGCGACATGGAAACCGCAAAAAACGCCGGCGCCCGCGGTATCAAAATCGATGGTGCGCAGACCATCGCGCAGGCGGTAGACGTAGCGCTCGGCGCTTAGGCGATTATTTTCCGAATTGGTCGTTTAGCCAGTAGTCGACGTCAGCGCCGTGCGGGCGTGTCTCGCGCGTTGCGACTGCGGTTTTCGGTATGTGCACGATGCCGCGCAGCTCGCTCCAGGCGCGCAAGACTTTGAGCACGTAGTGTTGCGTCTCGTAGTAGGGCGGGACGCCGCCGTATTTTTGCACGGCGCGTGGACCGGCGTTATAAGCGGCAAACACGAGTGCATATCGGTTCGGTTTGGAGCCGAAGCGCTGGAGAAGTCCGCGGAGATAAATCGCTGCGCCTTGCATATTTTCGGCCGGGTCGCGCGGGTTTACGCCGAGCGTTGCGGCAGTGCCCGGCATCAGTTGCCCCAGGCCGACTGCGCCCGCATACGAACGCGCATGGGTGCGCCAACTCGACTCGACGGTAATGATTGCCGCAAGCATGTTCGTGTCGACTTTCCATCGCGCTGCCGTAATCAAAAGATGGCGAGCAAGATCCTTGCTCTGCCAGTCCGGCATCTCGGGATTGTGCTCGCGCAGCACCGCAGCGTAGGCGGCAATGCTGACCGGCGTTGCCGGGACGCTCCGTTGCGACGCAGACGCCGCTACGGGTGTCCAAATAGCAATTATGAAGCTAACTCCCGCTAAAAGCGCGGCGCGGAATCCGGACATCGGGCGGTCGTTTCCAGGTCAGAGGGGGTTTTCCCCTAGGTATCGGCCGCAGGCTGACGGTTGCGGAGCCGGCGAAGCCAAATCCCTATGGGAAGTCGTTATCGGGGGCTCTCGCCACGGGTTCGGCGGGGGTGGGGGATCGCGCTCATCCTCCTTTTTCTCCTGCTTTGCGCTGGAATCGCGGTCTCGGAATGGTACGCCTACAACGTTAATGTCCCGCGTTACCGGGCTCTGATGCGACTTTGATTGCCCGGGCGCAGGACTTCGCGCGCTTGCACCGGACCGCTACGGTTTCTAGCCACCTGTACCTGTACTAGGAGGTCCGCTCAGGTCGTGCTTCGATCGCTTGCCGTGTCTCTCTGTGGGGCGACCCTTTTCGCGCTGGCCGCTCTGCCGGCGGTCGCGGCGCCCTCGCCGTCCCCTTCGCCCTCGCCCTCGCCCACCGCGTCGCCGACACCAGGACCGCCGTTCGGAAATATGAGCTGGCGGGAAATCGGACCCGCGGCTGCCGGTGGGCGAGTCGCGGCCGTGGCGGGCTCGGCGACCGATCCCAAGCTCTATTATGTCGGCAGCGCCGGCGGCGGCGTTTGGAAGAGCGACAACAGCGGCCAAACCTGGGACGCTGTTTTCGCCAAGGAGCCGGTTGCGGCAATCGGCGCGGTAACGATCGATCCGACCAACAACGACACGGTCTGGGTGGGGAGCGGTGAAGACAATCCGCGCAACGACGTCAGTTACGGTGACGGCGTCTACAAGACGACTGACGGCGGCCAGCATTGGACCAACATGGGCCTGGCCGCTACGAAGCAGATTTCACGCATTGCCGTCGATCCGCGCGATCACAACCATGTCCTCGTCGCGGCGCAGGGCGATCTTTTCAACGATGGTCCCGATCGCGGCGTGTACGTAACTTACGACGGCGGAAAAACTTGGTCGAAGACGCTCTACACCGGTCCGGAAGCGGGCGCTTCGGATTTGGCAATGGATCCGCAAGATCCGAACGTGATTTACGCCGGCATGTGGCAATTCCAGCGCCGCCCGTGGACGTTCACGAGCGGTGGTCCGCAAGATGGTCTCTACAAATCGACCGACGGCGGAAAAACGTGGAAGCAATTGACCGGCAACGGACTTCCGACCGACACGATCGGGCGCATCGGCCTTGCGATCGCCCCAAGCAACGGGAACCGCGTCTATGCGCTGATTGAATCGACGCAAGGCATTCTTTGGCGTTCGGATGACGGCGGCAATCACTGGACTCTTGTGTCGAAGAACACGCTGGTCGATCAGCGGCCGTTCTATTTCACGCACGTCGCGGTCGATCCGAAGAACCCCGACATCGTGTACGGCGTTTCGGAAGCGCTTTCGAAATCGACGGACGGCGGCAAGACGTTCAAAGCGATCGCGGACAGCGTGCACGTCGACTACCACGCGATCTGGATCGCACCTAACGATCCGAATCGCATCATCACCGGCGAAGACGGCGGCTATGCGCTAACGCTCGACGGCGGCGACAATTGGTTCTTCTCGGCGAATCTGCCGATCGCGCAAGTCTACCGCATCGGCCTTTCGAACGAGAACCCGTATTGGGTATGCGTTGGTCTGCAAGACAACAACGCCTGGTGCGCGCCCAACAACACGCAAGATCCCTCCGGCATCCAAAACAAAGCCTGGATATCGGTGGCCGGCGGCGACGGTGAGTGGGCCGTGCCCGATCCCGTCGATCCGAACTACGTATGGGCCGACTCGGAGAACGGCGTCGTCACGGTGTCCAACAAAGTCACCAAAGACGGCTGGTTCGTGATGGCCTATCTGCAAACGTCGATGGAGAGCTTTGACAATCGCACTGCCAAGGTGCGCTGGAATTGGGAAACGCCGATCGCCTTCGCGCCCTGGGACGGACACATTGCCTGGATCGGCGGCAACTATCTCTTTCAAACCACCGATCGCGGTTTGCATTGGAAGATCATCAGCCCCGACCTTACGCGCAACGTAAGAGATCATCAGATACCGTCCGGCGGTCCCGTTACGCACGACGTTTCCGGTGCCGAGGAAAGCGATACGATCCTCGACATCGAGGGCTCAAAATTGCATCGAGGTGAGATCTGGGTCGGCACCGACGATGGCCTAATTCAGCTCTCACTTGATGGCGGGCGGCATTGGCGCAACGTTACGCCGCCGAACGCTCCGGAGTACGGGCGCTTCGCGTCCATTTCACCCTCGCCGCTGCGCGATGGCACCGCCTACGCGATCAACGACGGTCACTACACCGGCGACAACAAGCCGTACGTGTTCGTAACGCACGATTTCGGCAAGAACTGGAGGCTGATTACGAGCGGGCTTCCCGATTCGGAGTGGGCGCGTTCGGTTGCGGCCGATATCCGCAATCCGAACCTCGTGTACTTGGGTACCGAGGAAGGAATTTGGATTTCGTACGACGGCGGCGCGTCGTGGAAGTCGTTTAAGAACGATCTGCCGACGGCCTCCGTGCACGATATCCGGATGCAGCCGGAATTCGACGCTCTCGCGATCGCGACGCACGGCCGCTCGGCGTACATCATGGACGACATGACGCCGATCCAGCAGCTGCAAACGGCGATTGCTCGCGGCACGTATCTCTTTCCGATTCCCGTTTCGTACCAATACAACACGCGTTCGGACGATGAAGGCACGTACACCAACTATGCTGCGTCCAATCCGCCGACAGGCGCTATCATCGACTACTATTTGAACGCCGAACAGAAGACGCCGCCGATGCTCGAGATCATCGATGGGCGCGGCAAGGTGATTCGCACGTATAAGGGCACGCACGAAGTCGATAAGAAGCAAGAGCCGTACGTGCCGAACAAGGTTGGACTCAATCGGTTCATTTGGAACTGGACGATCCAAGGCCCGGTCAAATGGCTCGGTGCGGCGAAGAAGTCGTACCAAGGACCGGACGACGGACCGTCGGTGCCGCCGGGTGAGTATACGGCGCGTTTGACCCTTGGCACGAAGGTCTTCGTGCAACATTTCACGGTCAAGCCGGATCCGCGCACGCTCTACACCCAAGCCCAGATCGTCGAAGGCTACAACATCTCGGTGTTGGGCGAAGGGCTGTATTCCAAAGTCGACACCATGCTCAACAACCTCGACACGGTGAAGAAGTCGATCGACGACGGCGTTGCCGCCGCGAAGAAAGCGGGCGATAGCGCGACGCAGAGTAAACTCGAGGCCGTCGATACGGCGCGCACAGCCGTCTTCGATAAACTCACGGCAAACTACCAAAACGACGAGGACTCGATCGAGCGTCCCGGCGCGGTGCGCGAAGACGTGCAGACGATCGCGTTCTTCGGCGGATCGGTCGTAACGCCCGCGATGCGCGATTACCTGCACCGCGTAGAAGGCGAGCTGCGCGATGCAACCGCCGATTACAACACGTTCGTACAACAGCAAGTACCCGCGCTCAATGCGGCCCTGCAAGCCGTGAAAGTGAAAGCGGTGACGATCAAGTGATCGCGGAGCTAGCCCTGATCGCAGCTTCGTTCGGCGATCTCTCGATGCGGGAAATCGGACCGGCCGTCGCGGGCGGCCGCATCGCCGCCGTCGCGGGAACGCCTCAGAACGACAAACTCTACTACATCGGCAGTGCCGGCGGCGGCGTGTGGAAATCCGAGAACGGCGGCGCAACCTGGTCACCGGTCTTCGATTCACAAAACGTGTCGGCGATCGGTGCAGTCGCTATCGACCCGAAGAATCAAAACGTCGTGTGGGTTGGCACCGGTGAAGCCAATCCGCGCAACGACGTCAGCTATGGCGATGGCCTGTACAAGACGACCGACGGCGGAAAGCGTTGGACGCGCGTCGGCCTTGCCGGCACGTGGAGTATTGCGCGCATCGCGATCGATCCGAAGGATCCCAGCCACGTCGTCGTTGCGGCGTTCGGCGATCCGTTCAAGGATTCCACCGATCGCGGCGTCTACGTGACGTTCGACGGCGGCAAAACGTTTGCTAAGACGCTGTACGTCGACCCGCAAACCGGCGCGAGCGATTTGGCGATGGACCCGAAGAATCCCGGCGTCGTGTATGCAGGCATGTGGCCGTTCCGCCGCAAGCCGTGGACGTTTACCAGCGGCGGCGACGACGGCGGACTCTATAAGTCGAGCGACGGCGGAAAAACCTGGCGTAAGCTCACCGGTAACGGTCTGCCCGAAGGCGCGACCGGACGCATCGGGCTCGCGCTTGCGCCGAGCGATCCAAATCGCGTCTACGCGGTCATCGAAGCGAAGGGCGGCATCCTTTGGCGCTCGGACGACGCCGGTGCACATTGGAAGATGACCAGCGACGATACGCTGGTCGATCAACGGCCGTTCTATTTCTCACATCTTGCGGTCGATCCGAGCAATCGCGATCACGTCTATGCCGTCTCGGAGATGCTTGCCGAGAGCAAAGACGGCGGAAAGAAGTTCGAGGAGATCGCCAAAGACGTGCACGTCGACTATCACGCGATGTGGATCGATCCGAACGATCCCAACCGCATGATGACCGGTGAGGACGGCGGTTTCGGCCTCACGCTGGACGGCGGCAAGACGTGGGCTTTCTCAAAGAACCTCACGATCGGACAGATCTATCACGTGGCCTATTCGGTGGGCGAGAATCCGTATACGGTATGCGCGGCGCTGCAGGATAACGAGGCCTTTTGCGGTCCGTCGAATTCGCTTTCGGGAGACGGCATCGTCAACAGCGATTGGTTCAACGTCGTCGGCGGCGATGGCGAATGGGCCATTCCCGATCCGAGCGATCCGCGCTACGTGTGGGCCGATCTCGAGGACGGCGTGCTCGTGGTCTACGATCGCACCACGCAAACGAACCGCTTCGTGCGTCCGTACGATGCGTTTCCAAGCGGCGCGCTTGGGCCGTTCGATTCGCGCGATGCAACGTATCGTTTCAATTGGGATTCACCGCTTGCGTTTGCGCCGTGGGACGCGCACGTTGCGTGGTTCGGTGCCGACGTGGTCTTCCAGAGCGCCGATCGCGGCGAGCATTGGACTGCGATCAGTCCGGATCTGACACGAAATATCAAGGACCATCAGAAGCCCGCGGGTGGTCCGCTCGCCCTCGACGTCTCGGGCGCCGAGTATTCCGACACGCTGCTCGACATCGAAGGCTCGCCGATCGACAAGGGCGAGATTTGGACCGGTTCGGACGACGGCGTCGTGTCGCTCACGCGTGACGGCGGGGCGCACTGGGAGACGGTGACGCCGGCGGGAGCGCCGGAATACGCGCGCTTCGCGACCGTCGCGCCTTCGCCGTTTTCCGCGGGAACGGCGTGGGCGATCGCCGACGATCACTTCATGGGCAACTACGAACCGCTGATCTATGTGACACACGACTACGGCAAGGCCTGGACGAAGATTGTCGACGGGTTGCCCGCCGATCAATACGCGCGCACCGTTCGCCCCGACGTTCGCAACCCTGACGTCGTGTACGCGGGAACAGAGAACGGCTTGTGGATTTCGTACGATCAAGGAACGCATTGGCAGAATTTCCGCCTCAATCTGCCGCCCGCTTCGGTGCAGGACATTCGGATCCAACCGGAATTCGACGATCTCATCGTTAGCACGCATGGCCGCGACGTGTATATCCTGGACGACGCGAGCGCCGTGCAGCAGCTCGCGCAAGCGCAGCGCGACGGCGTGACGCTGTTTAGGCCGCGGACGGCCTACGCATACCACTACCACTCAAACTTAGACTTCGGAACCTACACGTCTTTTTCGGCCGAGAATCCGCCGAGCGGCGCGATCGTCGATTACTATCTGCCTTCGGCGCAGAAGAAGGCGCCGGTCGTGGAAATTCTCGACGCAACCGGCAAGGTAATTCGCACGATTTCGGGCACGCACAAAGTCAAGGGCAAAGACGTGCCAAACGTTCCGAACAAGGCCGGCATCAATCGTCTCACGTGGGACCTGCGTGAAGAGGGGCCGACGCTTTGGAAAGGTGCCGCGCGACCGGAGTATCAGGGGCCAAAGACGGGTCCCCAAGTTGTGCCGGGCGAGTACACGATCCGGTTGAAACTCGACGATAAGACCCTCTCGCAAACAGTGAGCGTGAAACCCGATCCGCGCGACCGGCTCACGCAAGCCGATTATCAGGCGGCCTACGATTTTGCCAAGAAGTACAACCGTGCGTACGGGCAAATCGACGAGGCGCTCAACAATCTCGATGCGATGAAGAAATCGCTCGACGCCGCTAAGCCGAGTTCTCCCGCGCTCCAAGCGCAGGTCGACAAAGCGAAAACGAGTTGGCAGGACGTGTTCTCGTCGTTTACCGCCGACTTCCACAACGACGAGGACCAAATTCAGCGCCCAGGATCGCTGCGCGAGGAACTCCCGCGCTCGGGATTCGGGGCGGCGCAACCGCCCACGCCCGAACAGCTCGACTATGCCTCGCGTTTCGACGCCGCGTACACGGCAGCGTTCGCAAGATACAACGACTACGCAACCTCATTGCAATCGCTATCAAAGAGCCTGCAAGCAAACGGCGGAAAACCAATCGACGGAGCCAAACCAGTCACGCCGTAGTCGCCCTTTGTCATCGCGAGCGAAACGCTTTGTCATGGTGAGCGAAACGCTTTGTCATGGTGAGCGAAACGCTTTGTCATGGTGAGCGAAACGCTTTGTCATGGTGAGCGAAACGCCTTGTCATGGTGAGCGAAACGCCTTGTCATGGTGAGCGTAGGTGCGAAGCACCGTAGTCGAACCACAGCGCCACGGGCGTCCCTCGACTACGCTTCGCTACGCTCGGGATGACAAATCGTTTGTCATGGTGAGCGTAGGTGCGGAGCACCGTAGTCGGACCACAGCACCACGCGCGTCCCTCGACTTCGCTTCGCTACACTCGGGATGACAAATCGTTTGTCATGGTGAGCGTAGGTGCGAAGCACCGTAGTCGAACCACAGCGCCACGGGCGTCCCTCGACTTCGCTTCGCTACACTCGGGATGACAAATCGTTTGTCATGGTGAGCGTAGGTGCGAAGGACCGTAGTCGAACCACAGCACCACGGGCGTCCCTCGACTACGCTTCGCTACGCTCGGGATGACAAATCGTTTGTCATGGTGAGCGTAGGTGCGAAGCACCGTAGTCGAACCACAGCACCACGGGCGTCCCTCGACTTCGCTTCGCTACGCTCGGGATGACAAA
>Ga0153924_1000512_pt1 | contig 24117 bp, 27 predicted proteins | sample TSNJ008MetaG_FD_104709 | JGI IMG/M metagenome (GOLD analysis project Ga0153924, IMG submission 104709) | Attine ant fungus gardens microbial communities from New Jersey, USA - TSNJ008 MetaG | ecosystem: Host-associated > Fungi > Mycelium > Unclassified | place: USA: New Jersey, Wharton State...
CCCGCACGCGATCGTCGCCCCGTAGACGGCGGTGATGCCGTGCTCGGTGCCGATCGCGATCATCGGGCCGACGGCGGCGAACGTGACGCCCTGCACGAGGGGCAGCCGGACGCCGAAGCGCCAGAAGCCGACGGACTGCACGATCGTGGCCAGTCCGGCGACGAACAGGTCCGCGCTGATGAGGAACGCCAGGTCGGCGCTGTCGAAGCCGAGTGCACCGCCGACGATGAGCGGCACGGCGATCGCCCCCGCGTACATCGCGAGCACGTGCTGCAGGCCGAGCGGCAGGAGTCGTGCGAGCGGCGGGACGGAGTCCACGCCGTCCGCACTGGTCTTCGTGGTCGTCATGGCGTCCCCTCCGGTGGTGGATTTCCCTGTCCTCCGGACGCTATGCAGCCCGTGTTTCCCCGGGATGACGGGCGTGGGTCGCGTCCGTCACCGGGCACGCGCCCGAAACGCACGCCGCAACGGCCTGGAGGCGCGGTGCCAGCTGGCACCGCGCCTCCAGGCCGTCATCCGGTCGCGTCTACCGACCGATGCTCGACATGTCGGGGTAGCGGTCGCCCGTCGGGACGGGCAGCGCCGACAGGCGCGTGATCTGGTCCGCCGTCAGGGTGAGGTCGGCTGCGCCGACGTTCTCCTCGAGCCGCGAGACCCGCTTCGTGCCGGGGATCGGGACGATGTCGTCGCCCTGCGCGAGCAGCCAGGCGAGGGCGACCTGCGCGGGGGTCCCGCCGGCCTCGGTGGCGATGTCCTTGACGGCGTCGACGATGCGCATGTTCTCGGCGAAGGCTTCCTCCTGGAAGCGCGGGTTCGCCAGGCGGAAGTCGTCGGAGTCCAGGTCGGACGGCTTCGTGATGGCACCGGTCAGGAACCCGCGGCCCAGCGGCGAGTACGGTACGAGGCCGATGCCGAGCTCGCGGAGGGTGTCGAGCACGTCGCCCTCGGGGTCGCGCGTCCACAGCGAGTACTCGCTCTGGAGGGCCGTGATCGGGTGCACGGCGTGCGCCTTCCGGATCGTGGCGGCGCTCGCCTCGGAGAGACCGATGTGGCGGATCTTGCCCTCCTGCACGAAGCCGGCGAGCTGCCCGATCACGTCCTCGATCGGGACGGCCGGGTCGACGCGGTGCTGGTAGTAGAGGTCGATGTGGTCGGTGCCGAGCCGACGGAGTGAGCCCTCGAGCGCCTCTCTGACGGACTCGGGTGCGGAGCTGATGCCGCGACCGGTGGCCGGGGTCTCCTCACCGGCGGTGTGGGTGATGAGGCCGAACTTCGTCGCGATGACGACGTCGTCGCGACGGTCTCCGAGGGCGCGGCGGAGCAGGTCCTCGTTCGTGTAGGGGCCGTACGCCTCGGCGGTGTCGAACAGGGTGACGCCGAGGTCGATCGCGCGGTGGATGGTGCGGATCGACTCGTCGTCGTCGGTGCCGGCGCCTGTGTAGAAGGCGCTCATGCCCATGGTGCCGAGGCCGACGGTTGCGACCTCGAGGTCTGCGAGCTTGCGTGTCTGCATGGGTGCAGGTCTACTCCGGGTCCCTCGGTTGGAGGGAGGCACTGACCGGACCCGTCAGCCGGGAATGCGACTTCGTGCGGTTCCTCCAAGGTTCCGCGCGTTCGGCCGGATCCGCTGGTGGGATCGGATCCGTGAACCTGTACTTCCGGCTGTTCCTGCTCCAGTTGCGCGTCCGGCTCCGCCCCACGATCGGCGGACGGCGACCCTCGCTCTGGGACGAGGTCCGCACGCCGTTCCGCGTGACCCTGACCGACCTCGACCCGCTGCGGCACGTGAACAACGGGAAGTACCTGTCGATGCTCGACCTCGGGCGGCTCGACCTCATGCTCCGCTCGGGGTTCTGGGGTGCCATCGCCGAGCGGGGTTGGTACCCGGTGGTGTCCGCGCAGACGATCACCTACAAGCGGTCGCTGACGCTCGGGCAGCGGTTCGAACTCGTCACCCGGGTGCTCGGGGTCGACGACCGCGCCGTGTACCTCGAGCAGACGTTCACCCGGCGCGGGGCCGTGGTCGCCCGAGCGGTGGTGCAGGGACGGTTCCTGCGGAAGGCCGGCGGGACGGTGCCGCCGTCGGAGCTGCTCGAGGCAGCGGGCGCGACCGACCGGGACCTGTCGGTGCCGGAGTGGGTGCACGAGTGGGCGGGGGCGACCCGCATCAGCAGCTCGGCGGGGTAGACAGGTCCGGTGAGCGAACGCGACGACGAGCACCGCACCCCTGCCACGAGCCGACGGGTCCTGCTCGCCGGGGGAGTGGGACTCGGGATCGCCGGGGTGCTCGCGGCGTGCAGTCGACCGTCACCGTCACCGTCGCCCAGCGCCACGTCGACGCCCCGGCCGACCCGGACCCCGACCGCGTCCCCGACACCGGGCGGACCCGACACGTGGGACGCACTCGCCGCCGCGGTGTCCGGCCGGCTGCTGCGGTCGGGGTCGAACGGCTGGGACTCGGCGCGGCTCGTCGAGAACCCCCGGTACGACGACGCCGATCCGCAGGCGATCCTCCGTGCCGCCGACGCCACCGACGTGCAGGCCGGGCTCGCCTTCGCGCGGAACACGAACACCCCCGTGGCGCTCCGGGCCGGCGGGCACTCCTACACGGGGTGGTCGGCCGGCGGCGCGAGCGGCACCGACGTCCCGCGGTCGCTCGTGATCAGCACGCAGGACCTCGACCGGGTCCAGCTGCACGACGACGACACCGTGACGATCGGCCCCGGTGCGCAGCTCGGGGACGTGTACGCCGCGCTCGCGAAGGCCGGTCGTGCCATCGGCGCGGGGTCGTGCCCGACGGTCGGCATCGGCGGGCTGACGCTCGGCGGCGGCGTCGGGGTGCTCGTGCGCTCCTTCGGCCTGACCTGCGACCAGCTGACCGGTGCGACCCTCGTCACCCCGGACGGCACCGTGCACGAGGTCTCGGCGACCGCCGAACCCGACCTCTTCTGGGCCTGCCGGGGCGGCGGGGGTGGAAGCGTCGGCGTCGTGACCGCGCTGACCTACCGGACGCAGGCCGCGCCTCCCGTCCTGCTCTTCCGCATCACCTTTCGGTGGTCGGCCGCCGCTGCCGTGGTGCGCGCCTGGCAGGACTGGGCGCCCACGGCGGACCGGCAGCTGTGGTCGACGCTCAAGCTCCTGAACGGCTCGCGGCACAGCGCTCCGACGGTCACCGTGACAGGTGTGTGGACCGGGGCGAAGACCGGCGCGGACGCCTCCGTCGACGGCTTCATCCGGGCGACCGGGGCGACGCCGCTCGCGCACACCGCCCAGCAGCTGACCTACGGAGCGGCGATGTCGACGCTCGCGGGGAAGGCGCAGCGGGTCTCGCAGGCGGCGACCTCGTCGATCGGCACCACGAAGCTGACGGACGCGCAGATCGACACCCTCGTGCAGCACGCGGCCGCGGCGGGCGACGTCGCCGGCAACCGCGAGGGCGGGGTCGCCCTCGACGCGCTCGGCGGCGTCGTGTCGGACGTCGGACGGACCGACACCGCGTTCCCGTGGCGGTCGGCGCTGATGACCGTGCAGTACACAGCGGTGTTCGCGGACGGGGCGGACCCGGCGCCGTTCGACGCCTACGTGCGGGGGTTCCGGAAGGCGATGCGGCCGGCGTGGGGCGATGCTGCGTACGCGAACTACTGCGACGCGGCGATCACGGACCCGGCGGACTACTTCGACGTGAACACCTCGCGGCTGCACCGGATCGCGGAGCAGGCGGACCCGACTGGGATGCTGGCGCAGCCGCACTGGGTGTGACGGGCGCGGGGCGAGTCTCGGCATGCGCGACGCGAGTTTCGCTGTGGGCGACAGTTCTCGCGGTGCGCGCCGCGAGAAGTGTCGCCCACGCCGAGACTCGGGCACGGCCGGACCGGGCCGGGCCGGGCCGGCCGGCCGGGGACCGGAACGCCGTCCTACGATGAGCGCGTGGACATCGACGACCTCGTGCTGCCGGACACCGCCGCCTGGCGCGCCTGGCTCGACGCCCACGAGGACGAACCCGACGGGGTGTGGCTCGTCCTCGCGAAGAAGGGCACCACGGAGCCGACGACCCTGACCTACGACCAGGCGCTCGACGAGGCCCTGTGCTCCGGCTGGATCGACGGCCAGAAGCGCGGGCGCGACGAGGCCACGTTCCGGCAGCGGTTCACCCCGCGGCGGAGGGCCTCGCTCTGGTCGCAGCGGAACATCGGACTCGTCGCGACGCTCACCGCCGAGGGGCGGCTGCGGGACCGGGGCCAGGCGGAGATCGACCGCGCGAAGGACGACGGCCGGTGGGAACGCGCCTACTCCGGGGCCGCCACGGCCACCGTGCCCGAGGACCTGCAGGCAGCGCTCGACGCCTCCCCGGCCGCCGCCGCGTTGTTCGCCGAACTCGACGCCACGAACCGGTACGCGGTGCTGCACCGGATCACGACCGCGCCGAGCGCCACGGCCCGGACGAACCGGCTGGCGAAGCTCGTCGGCGGGCTCGAGCGCGGCGAGACCCCGTACCCGCGGAAGGCCTGAGCCACCGGCCGACCGGCCGTCAGCCCCGGAGCCCGACCTGCACGCCCCGGTGGTCGCTGCCGTTCGCCGGGAGGACCTCGGTCGACGTCGTGGAGAGCCCGCGGACGAACACGTGGTCGATCCGCACGACGGGCGCCTGCGCGGGCCAGGTGAACCCGAACCCGCCACCCTCGTCGAGCATCCGGGTCAGCGGGAGCATCTCCGGGTCCTTCGAGCCGCCGTTGAAGTCCCCGGCGACGACGAGCCGCTCCGAGTCGTCGTCACGGACCGCGGTCGCGAGGGACGCCAGCATCGTCGGCCGTCCGTCCTCGCCGCCGAGCCGCAGCGAGTCCATGTGCACGACGTACAGCCGCACGTCGCCGAGGTCGGTGTCCACGGTGACGCGGAGCGCTCGCGCCCACCCGAGGCCGAGCGTCAACGGCTCACCGCCGCTCAGCGTCGTCCGACTCCACACCCCGATCGACCCGACCCGGTAGTGGTGCGGGTACCGCTCGTCGAGCACGCCCGCGACGGCGGTACCCGAGGACTCCGTGAGCTCCTCGAGGGCGATGACGTCCGGGGTGCGTGCTGCGATCGACCGCGCCGTGGCCGCCGGGTCCTCGTTCGCGGCCTCGACGTTCTCCGTCACGACCGTCAGCTCCGGCGACCCCGGCGCGTGCGGCGTGAGCACACCGGGCAGGATCGCGAACGCCCACGCGGCGGCGAACGCCAGGGAGCCCACAGCGAGCCGCTTCGACCGGGTGCCGAGGGCGACCCCGGCGACGGGCACGAGCAGCAGGGCGAGCCAGGGGAGCAGGGAGCCGACGACCGAGCCGGCGGTCCCGAGGACACCGAGCGCGGCGGGGAACACGAGGACGACGATCCCGGCGAGCAGCACGATCCCGACGACACCGATGACGAGCGAGCGGCCGGGACTCCGTCGTGGGGAACGGAAGGGCACCCGAGGAGCATACGAACCGGCGCTGACAGCACCCCGGGGGACAACCGTCCAGCACGGGTCGAACGCTCAGGCGTACACCGGGTGCATGACCACTGGCACCGACACCACGAACCGTCCGGCCGCCGCCTCCGGCACCTTCCGCATCGGGGGCGACCTCGAAGTCCACCGCCTCGGCTACGGCACCATGCAGCTCACCGGCCCCGGAGTCTGGGGGCCGCCGAAGGACCACGACGAGGCCGTGCGGGTCCTCAAGCGCGCGGTCGAGCTCGGCGTGGACTTCTTCGACACCGCCGACTCGTACGGCCCCTACGTCGCCGAGGACCTGCTCCACGAGGCGCTGCACCCGTACGGCGACGACGTCGTCATCGCGACCAAGGCGGGGCTGACGCGCACCGGCCCGAACGAGTGGCCGCCGGTCGGCCGCCCGGAGTACCTGCGCCAGGAGGCCGAGATGAGCCTCCGCCGCCTGGGCCTCGAGCGCATCGACCTGTTCCAGTTGCACCGCATCGACCCGAAGGTCCCGCTCGAGGACCAGGTCGGCGAGCTGAAGAAGTTGCAGGACGAGGGCAAGATCCGGCACATCGGCCTGTCCGAGGTGTCGGTCGACGACGTCAAGGCGGCCCAGGAGATCGCGACGATCGTCTCCGTGCAGAACCTGTACAACCTGCAGAAGCGCGACGCCGAGGAGCTCCTCGACTGGTCGACCGAGCAGGGCATCGCGTTCATCCCGTGGTTCCCGCTCGCGACCGGCGGGCTGACCGGCGAGGACTCCCCGCTCACCGAGATCGCCGAGCGCAAGGACGCGACCCCGGCGCAGCTCGCCCTCGCCTGGCTGCTCAAGCGCTCGCCCGTCGTGCTGCCGATCCCGGGCACGTCGAGCGTCTCGCACCTGGAGGACAACCTGCAGGGCGCGACCATCGAGCTGTCCGACGACGAGTTCGAGGAGCTGTCGAAGCTGGGTCGCTGACGCGACCACGAGACGGACTGGAGGCGCGGTGCCGGCTGGCACCGCGCCTCCAGTCCGTCTCCAGCACCGTTCGCGGGCCGCACTTGCGCACCCATACCGGGTATGTGCATACTCAGTATGTCCACGGTGGACGGGAACTGGGGGAAGTGTCATGAGCGTACGGATGGGCGTACTCGCGCTGCTGGTGGGGGGACCCGGCTACGGGTACCAGCTCCGGGGGGAGTTCGAGCACCGGACCGGGGGCAGCTGGCCGCTGAACATCGGCCAGGTCTACACGACGCTCGACCGTCTGGAACGGGACGGCCTCGTGGCCCGCGGCGACGCCGACGACGACGGACACGTCGTCTACACGGCGACCGACGCGGGTCGCGAGGCAGTGGCGCGCTGGTTCAGCGAACCGGTCCCGGCCAAGCGCGGACGCGACGAGCTCGCGATCAAGTTCGCCCTCGCGGTCACCGTGCCCGGCGTCGACGTCACGCACCTCGTGCAGGTGCAGCGCGCGGCGGCCGTGCGGAACCTGCAGGACCTCACCCGGCTGAAGCGGGGCACGGACCCGGCGGAGGACCTCGCGTGGTCGCTCGTCCTCGAGTCGATGCTGTTCCAGGCGGAAGCCGAGGTGCGCTGGCTCGACCACGTGGAGTCGAGCGTCGCCCGGTACCGGCCGAACGAGCATCCCGCTCCGGTCGACGCACCGGCGTCCGACGCGACCGTCCGGAGCGCCCGGTGACCGCCGCGCCGCTCCTCGAGCTCGACGCCGTGAGCGTGCAGTACGGCTCCGGCGCGAAGGCCGTCACCGCCCTCGCCGGCATCGACCTGCAGATCCGCCGCGGCGAGATGGTCGCGGTGATGGGTACGTCGGGCTCCGGCAAGTCCACGCTGCTCGCGTGCGCCGGCACCCTGCTCCCGCCGACCAGCGGTGAGGTGGTGATCGACGGGGACTTCGTGTCGGACCGTCCCGCGAAGGACCTCGCCGCGCTCCGCCGACGCCTGGTCGGGTTCGTGTTCCAGGACTTCAACCTCATCCCGTCACTCACCGCCGTCGAGAACGTGGCCCTGCCGCTCGAACTCGACGGGTGGAAGGCCTCGCAGGCGCGGCGAGCCGCAGAACTCGCGCTCGACAACGTCGAGCTCGGTCACCGTTCCGACGCCTTCCCGGACGACCTGTCCGGCGGGCAGCAGCAGCGCGTGGCGATCGCCCGCGGGGTCGTCGGCGAGCGCCGGCTGGTCCTCGCCGACGAGCCGACGGGTGCCCTGGACTCGCAGACCGGCGAGGTCGTGCTCCGGATGCTCCGCCGACACGTCGATGCCGGCGCGGGGGCGCTCCTCGTGACGCACGATGCCCGTCACGCGGCGTGGGCGGACCGGATCGTGTTCCTCCGCGACGGCCGGGTGGTGGACGAGACGGTGTACTCGGGCGTCGAGATGGCGCTCACGGACCGGGCCGCCTCGTGAACGCGCGTCGGCGCCGAGCCGACGTCGACCAGCCCCGTGTCCGCACGCCGTTCGCACTCCGGCCGGCGCTCCGGCTCGGGCGACGACTGGCGTTCGCGAAGGTCGGGCGTGCGGCGCTCATCGTCGCGCTGATCGGGATCCCGACGGCCGGGTTCGCTGCGGTGTCCGTCGTGGTGCAGTCCACGCAGCCGACCACGACCGAACAGCTCGGGTACGACCTCGGGCACGCGGCCGCGCAGATGCGGGCGACGGGCGCCGACCTGCCGGGCATGCGGCAGGACCCGGTCGCCTGGCAGTACTCCGAGGCAGCGAAGGGCAGCCCCGCGTCGAAGGCCGAGGGCGACCTCCGCTACGCGAACGTCCTCGACCACGTGCCGGCGGGCGCGGTGTCGATCCCGGTCGGGTCCGCGTCGATCGTGCTCTCCGGGCCGAAGGGTCCGATCGGGCTCATGGCCGTCGAGGGTGCGGTGTGGTCGAAGGTGCTCGCGGGGCACTGGCAGGTGCTCGAGGGCACCGCACCGACCGACCGCGACGAACTCATGGTGACGCCGGCGACCCTGACGCGGCTCGGGGCGTCGATCGGGGACACCGTCGACCTGACCGACCCGGTCACGAAGCGGTTCACCATCACCGGGACGATGCGCGACCTCGGCTCCGACCCGGGCGAGCAGGGTGTCTTCCTGCCGTGGGGCACCACGCTCTCGCCGACCACCGGGGAGGACGCGCGCGGCGTCTCCGACGTCACGGTCTACCTGGCGTCCGACGCACCGACGTGGTCGGAGATCCGGCAGCTGAACGCGCACGGGATCGTCGTCCAGTCCCGCCCCGTCGTCCTCGACCCGCCGGACGAGCGGTTCCCTGCCGCGCAGCGGAACTCGTCCCTCGGCTGGTACCTCGGGGCGATGGCGCTGCTCGGGGTCTTCGCGATGTTCGAGGTCGCCCTGCTCGCCGGGGCCGCGTTCCTGGTCGGGACCCGGGCGGACACCCGCTCGTACGCGATCGTGACGAGCGTCGGTGGGGACCGCCGGTTCGTGCGGACGATCGTGGCCGGGTCGGGCCTCGTGCTCGGTGTCACCGGGGCGGTGCTCGGCGTCGCGCTCGGCACCGGGATCGGCGTGCTGGCGTTCCGTCTGGTCGACAACGGCAACGTCAGCACCTGGCCGGGCCTGCACGTCCCCGGGTTCCTGCTGCTCGCGATCGGTGCGGCCGGGGTGCTCGCCGGGCTCGTGGCCGCGCTGGTCGCCGCGCGCGCCGCCACCCGGATCAACGTGCTCGCCGCGCTGCGCGGATCCCTCCGACCGGCGCAGGTGAACCCCCGCGCCGAGCGTCGACGACGCGTCTGGGCACCCGTGCTCATCGTCGTCGGCACGGTGATGACCCTCGCGTGCGGCGTCGGGGTCCTGCTGCTCAACGACCGTCCGGTGCAGGGCGACGACTACGCCTGGGTCGCGGGGGCGGGCGTCGCGATCGGCCCGTGCCTCGTGCAGGTCGGCGTCGCGATGTGCTCGCCGTGGCTCCTCGCGCTCGTCGCCCGCCTGTCGACCCGGCTCGGGCTGTCGGCACGCCTCGCTGCGCGGGACGCTCGACGGAACCCGGTCCGGACCGTCCCGGTGCTCGCGAGTGTGATGAGCGTCGTGTTCGTGGCCTCGGTCGCGATCACGTGGAGCGCGTCCTCGCACGCGCAGTTCGTCCGCGACTACGAGTACCGGACGGCGGTCGGCGTCGCCACCGCATCGGTGTCGGTCACCGACGACCAGGGCAACGCGACCGGCTACGACGCCGCCCTCACCGCCCGCGCGGCGAAGGTCGTGGCCGGAGTGCTCACCCACGACAGGGTGCGGGTGCTGGGCGCCGTGTCCGAGCAGGCCGGCGAGACGCCCTCGACGGTCACCCTCCCGCACGACTGGGGGACGCGGGAGTGCCCGGCGAACGACACGACCTCGTGCTCGGTGTACCTGCAGTCCCAGGACGACTCGACGCCGCACATCTGGACGGGCACGGTCGACGACTACGCCCTGCTGACCGGACACCGCCCGTCCGCGACCGTCCGTGACGCGCTGACCTCCGGCAGGGCGGTGTCGCTCTGGCCGGAGTACGCGCACGACGGCGCCGTGCAGATCGACACCTTCCACGACCAGACCTGGGACAGCATGACGACGACGTCGGGTGACCGACCGGACGCCACGACGACGATCCCCGCCGTGCTCGACGTGCAGTCGCCGCGGATCCAGGTCGGCGTCTTCATGACCCGCGAGACCGCCGAGCGGTACCGCGTGCCGGCCGTCGACGGGATGCTCGTGACGACGCAGCCGACCGAGCTCACCCCGACGCAGTGGGACGAACTGTCCTCGGCGTGGCAGAGCCAGGGCGGCCTCGACCGCGACCGGTGGGGTGGCCCGACGTTCATGTACGAGACCGGCCCGGTGGACGCGCAGGGCGTGGTGAAGGCGCTCGTGCTCGCACTCGCCGCTGCCGTGACGATCGGCGCGACGGCGGTCGCCATCGGGCTCGCACGCTCGGACGGGCGTCGTGACGACGAGGTGCTCGACTCGGTCGGTGCGGCGCCGGTCCTCCGGCGCCGGGTGTCGGCCTGGCAGGCCGCGATCCTCACCACGGTCGGCGCGGTGATCGGAACCCTGCTCGGGCTGCTGCCGATCCGGGCACTCACGCTGCGCTTCACGGCGGGGCCGGTCGGAGCGTCGCACATGCCGTTCGTCGCGGACTGGCCGTTCCTCGCGTTGCTCGCCGTCGGCCTGCCCCTGCTCGTGACGGTGGGGACGTGGCTGACGGCGGGCCGCAGCCGACGGGTCGCGGTGCGTCGCGCACTCTGACGCGACCCCACACCGGACTGGAGGCACGGAGCGGCGCCGCCACGCGCCTCCAGGCCGGTACGACGCGGCCCCGTCAGGAACGGGCGCCGGGCTGCACGACCATGAGGACGGCGACGGCCACCCACAGGAGGTTGAACACGCCGACGAGGAGCGCGAGTCGACGCGGTGACGCGGCCGTGCCGTTGCCCCGGAGCACCTCGCGCTGCTCGGGCAGCACCCCGAACGCCAGGATCGCGGCCGCCACCGCCGTGAGTCCGATCGACACGAGCAGCCAGACCTCGCCGAGGGAGTCCAGCTCGTACGCCAGCGCCACACCGAACGTCGGGACCGCGAGCGACACGATCGAGTAGACGTGGCAGATCCGGTGGAGGACCGTCGCGACCGCCCGCGCCCCCGGGTCGGCGGCGTCGGTGACGAGCGCACGAGCCGGCTTCGGGAACAGGCTGCCGGCGACCGCGACCGGCCCCAGGGTGAGGAGCGCCGCCACCACGTGGACGGTGAGGAGGACGCCGGACATCCGCACCAGCCTAGGGCGTGGGCGAAGCTGGGAGCGGCCGCGAGGACCCACAGCGAACGCCGTGGTTCCCCAGGTCTGGGGACTGGTACCGAGCGCCGATCCGGGGGATACCTGATGTCGTGTCCCGCACCCGTCGGCTCGCCCTGATCGCGAGCATCGTCACCGCCGCCTGCCTCGTCGCTGGTGGCTCCTTCGTCGTCGGCTCCGCCGTCTTCGGCACCACACGGTCGGCCACCGCCGAGAACGCGACCACGGGCCTGTCCGTCCCCGGCGCCCGCGTCACCCTGGCACCGGTGGAGCGGGCGGACACCAGCATCCCGGTACGCGAGCAGGTCGTGACGGGTGCCCTCGGCGACCGCGGCCGCTCCGGCGCCGTCACCTTCGCGTACGCCGGCGACTCGATCACCGCCCGGCCCGACTCCTGGTTGCACGTCATCGAGTCCGACACGCGCCTGCACGCCGTCGGCGGGTACGCGCACAGCGGCTACCGGGCGGACCAGGTGCTCCACGAGATCGGCCCGGTGCCGACGGCGGACGTCCTGGTGGTCGAACTCGGCACGAACGACGTCAACCAGGCGGTCCCGACGGCGACCACGATCGCGAACGTCGACGCCGTCGTGCGGAAGGTCGGCGCACAGCACGTCCTGGTCGTCGCCGGGCCGCCGTCGGACTGGACGAGCGGCCACTGGGGTGCCGACCGCCGCGCCGGGCAGCTCGTCCTGAGCCGGGCACTCGAGCGGGACGCGACCGAGCACGGCTGGTCGTACGTCGATCCGTTCACGGCGTTCCGGCAGGCGGACGGCGCCTGGGTGCGCGGTTCCTCGCCGGACGGCATCCACGGGACGGCGGCGACCAACGTCGGGATCGCACGGGAGATGGCCTCGGCGATCACGGCGGCCGCACGCCGAGACTGACCGTCACCGACTGCAAAGAATCTGCTGCAAAGAAGTACTTGCAAAGAGTTCTTTGCAGTCGTACGCTCGATGCATGGCCCCCGAAGCACGCGTCCTCGACCTCCCGTCGATGAAGGCGCTCAACCACCCGCTGCGCACCGAGCTCTTCAACGAGCTCGCCGCGCACGGTCCGGCGACGGCCACCACCCTCGCCGAACGGGTCGGGGAGTCAACCGGCTCGACCAGTTACCACCTCCGCCAGCTCGAGAAGCACGGCTTCATCGAGGAGGTCGAGGGCCGCGGCAACGGCCGTGAGCGCTGGTGGCGCCGGGTCCCCGTCGCCGTGCACTCCGGCGGCACGACCGGTCCGCAGTCGCCCGCGGGCATCGCCGCCGCGAGACTGCTGGCGAACGGGTCGAACGAGTTCTCCGAGCAGCTGATCCGCGAGTTCCTCGCGCGCGACCAGGAGACGCTCGACCCCGCCTGGCGCGATGCGAGCGAGTTCTCCACCGCGATCATGCGGCTCACCCCGGACGAGGTCGTCGAACTCACCGACGGCATCCACGCCCTCATCGACACATTCCGTACCCGGCACGTGCTCGACGACACCACGGTCGAGGGCACCGAACGTGTCTTCCTCCGCCTCGCAGCACTGCCCGTCCTCGACGACGAAGAGCAAGGATCATGAGCGCAGCACTCCACCTCACCGACGTCGGCCCGCTCGAACGTGCCGCCCACCGCATCGGCACGGCTCTGCTCCGCTGGAGCGAGTCGCGTGCCGCCCGGGTCGAGTTCCGGTCCGGGCCCGTCACGGCCCCCGACCGCACGACAGCACGCCTCGCCTTCGAGCAGCGCACCGCCCTGGAGGCACGTCACCGGCACTGGGAGACGCTCACCGCCGACGCACCCCGGGTCCGCTGACCGCGGTCGGGCCCGACGGGTCGGCCTCAGCCGCGGACGCAGAACGACTCGACAGCGACGTGCACACCGTCGGGCCCGCCGCCGAGTCGCATCCGCTCGACGGCGGCATCGGCCCGGAGCGGCATGACGAGGTCGGTCCCCATGGCCCGGTCGACCGCGGCGTAGCCCGCCGACTCCCAACCGGTCAGCACGCGCGGAGCGAGGTCCTGCGGCCGCACGGTCGGCAGCACGAGCGTCCCGGTCCACCGCCGCCCCTCGCCGTCGCACCGTTCCTCCGTCAGGACCACGGGTGGCGACGCCGCTCGCGCCGGGGTCGGCGAGGACAGGTCGTCGAGCGGACCGGCCCAGCGGATCGTGTCGTCGAGCAGTGTGCGGGTGCCGTCCTCGACCGCGGCGGCGTCGAGACCCGTCGAGGTCACCGGCGTCGGGCCCGGCCACTCGGGCTCCGGCGTCCGCGCCGGGGCGGACGACGTCGCAGACCCGGGTCGGGACAGCAGCGACGCATCCGGCAGGCCGCTGCCCGCGAACAGTGGACCGATCGCGAGCGCGCCCGACAGCGCGACCGCGACGACGGCGTCCGCCGGCCAGGTGGTCATGATCGACGGGAGCTCGTCCTCGGGGATCCCCCGGTGTCGTCGCCACCGCAGCGTCAACGAGGCGGTCAGGAACGCCGCACCCGCCAGCACGACGGGGAGTTCGACGAACAGCGGGAGGACACCGAGCCCGACGGCCCACCAGGTCGCCGGGAGCGCGGTCGCGACCGCCATCGTGCCGTAGGCCGCGACGAGCAGACCGGTCTCACGCTCAGGGAGCCGCTCGTGGTAACCCGTCCTGCGGGTTGCGATCCAGACGGCCGCAGCCACGGCGTTGACGGCAACCCCGATCCGACCGAACTCGAGGCCGACGAACTGCCCGAACCCCCACCCGACGATCGTGTCGGGGTACGGGCCGTCGAGCTCGTACCGCGTGCGCCCGTCCAGGTGCAGCAGCACGAGCACGCCGCCGATGCCGAGCAGGAAGAGCGCCCACGACCACCTCGGGACACCGAGACGCCTGAGGCCCGCGGCGGCGAAGAGCACTGCGGCGGGCATCAGCAGGAGCAGCGCCGTGCCGGCCGCTGCGTCGAAGGCGTCGGGGTCCACACCGCGACGCTACGAGTCCGAGGTCGGCACGGCGGGGTCCGGGGGGACGGCTACGTCCGACGGCCCATCGGGATCGGCACCTCGGCGAGGACGACCTCGGAGTCCATCGGGATCGCGCCCTGGATGCGCGGGTCGCCGTCGACCCAGTCGACCGGGACACCGGCGGCCTCGAGTCCGGCGACACTGAGGTCGATGCGGAGCAGGGGGATCGACAGGTCGCCGAACCGTTCGGTGACGACGGCGCCGACCCGCTCGGGGAGGGTCGCTCGGACGTAGCCGCCCGGCTCGAGCGGCACGCCACGCGTCGCCACCTCGTACTCGCCGAACCCGCGGCTCATCTCCCAGTCGTCGGCGATCGCCACGTGGCACACGACATCGGTCATGGATCCTGCTCGCTAATGACACGTGACCGTATCATTCCCGAGTAGGCTGGGATCGTGACCAAGCGAGGACGACCGACCGCCGACGAACGTGCAGCCCGGGACGAGCGGGTCCTCGACGTCGCGACCGACCTGTTCCTCGCCCACGGCTTCGCAGGTGTGACGCTCGACCGGGTCGCGGCCGACGCCGGGGTCACGAAGCGGACCCTCTACGTCTCCGTCGGGGACAAGCACGCGCTGCTCCGCGCCGTCGTCCGCCGGCAGCACACCTACGCCGAGGAGCCGACGGGTGACCTCGAATCGATCGCCGCGGGGATCGCACGTGCGCTGCTGACCGATCGGGCCGTCGCGCTCCACCGTCTGGTGATCGCGGAGGCCGGACGGTCCCCGGAGCTGGCGCAGGAGTTCCACGAGGTCGGCCCGCTCGCGGCGCAGGCATCCCTCGTCCGGGCCGGCGCGACCCCGGAGACCGCCGCGGAGCTCTTCACGCTGCTGCTCGGGGAACTCCACCGCGAGCGGCTGCTCGGCCTGGCACCGGAGCCGACGGCCGACCAGGTCGCGGCGCGCGCCTCGCGGGCCGTCGCGCTGCTCTCGACGTGACCCACTGACGGACGGGAGGCGCGTGGCAGGTCCCCACGCGCCTCCAGGCCGTCACTCGGGAAGCGGCTCGGCGTAGGTGCGGAAGTCGCCGCGCTCGGTGTGGATCGCCCACAGGCGGTCCGCGATCGACTCGCCGGAGTGGTCCGGCTGCCCGTCGTCGATCCCGAACGGGATGATGAGCTGCCCGACGTGGACCTGCTCGTCGCGGACCGCGTCGTGCAGGAGCTGCGCGTAGGCGCTCTCGCCCGCGAAGGCGACGGACGTGCCGGTGACCCGCGCGCCCGGGCGGACGGCACTGCCGCCGTTCACGAACAGGATCGTGCCGCGGCCGATCGCACGCATGCCCGGCAGGACCTGGCGGACCGCGTTGACCGAGCCGTAGACCGAGAACTCGATCGGGCCGACCAGGTCCTCCGCCGTGGTCTCGAGCACCGGACGCATGTACTCCTTGGCGGGCAGCGGGCTGTACTGCAGCACCTCGATCGGGCCGAGCTGCTCGGTGGCACGCTCGAGCGCGCCGCGGAGCGAGTCGCCGTCCCGGACGTTCGCGGAGAACCCGGCAGCGGTGATGTCCTGCTCCCGCAACGACGCCGCGAGGCCGTCGAGGCGGTCCTGGTTGCGGGAGACGAGGGCGATCGAGAAGCCCTCGCGGCCGAAGCGTTCGGCGACGGCGAGGCCGAGGCCCTTGCCGGCTCCGACGATGGCGATGGTGGTCATGACGTGGTCCTTCCGGTTGTGACGGCGTCCTGCTCGTGCTCGGACCCGACGGTAGGCCGCGCAGCGCACCGGAGAGGGGTGCGGACAGGGCCACCCAGCGGATTCCCGAGCGCGCCGAGTGTGATCGACGCACGAACCGGGAGGAACACCGTGCACACGATCCCTCGACCACACCGCACCTGGGCGGCCCTCGGAGCGGCCGCCGTCACCGCACTCGTGCTGACGGCGTGCACGGACGACGGGGCACGGACGCTGCGGGGCACCGCGTCCGCTTCCGCGTCCGCGGTCCCGACGGCCCCGACAGCCGGGGTCCTCGCGCCGGGCGGTGAGACCTCCGACATCGCCACCGGCCTCGACGCCCCGTGGTCGGTGGTCCGCACCGGCGACGGGGTCGACGCCCTGGTCAGCGAACGCGACTCGGCGAAGGTGCTCGAGCTGACCGCGCCGGGGAAGACACGGGAGGTCGGCACGGTCGCTGGCGTCACCGGTGGCGGCGAGGGCGGACTGCTCGGGCTGGCGATGCACGACGGCGACCTGTTCGTGTACTCCACCGCCGAGGACGGCAACCGCATCCAGCGCTACGACCTCACCGGCAGCGCGGGGTCCTACGCGCTCGGCGACGCGACGACGATCATCGACGGGTTGCCGTCGAACAGCTTCCACAACGGCGGCCGCATCGCGTTCGGCCCGGACGGCATGCTCTACGCGAGCGTCGGCGACGCCGGCACGGGGTCGGACGCACAGGACCGCGACTCGCTCGCCGGCAAGATCCTCCGGCTCACCCCGGACGGCGACGTCCCCGGCGCGAACCCGTTCCCCGGCTCCCCGGTGTGGAGCCTGGGACACCGGAACGTGCAGGGCATGGGCTGGACCGCGGACGGCACGATGTTCGCGTCCGAGTTCGGGCAGGACACCTGGGACGAGTTGAACGTCATCGAGCAGGGCAAGGACTACGGCTGGCCCGAGGTCGAGGGCAAGGGCGGCGAGGACCAGGGGTTCGTGGACCCAGTGCAGCAGTGGTCCACCGACGACGCGTCGCCGAGCGGCCTCGCGGTCATCGGTGACACGGTGTTCGTGGCGAACCTGCGCGGCGAGGTCGTCCGGGCGATCCCGGCGTCGTCGCCCGCGGAGTCCGCCGAGTACTTCACGGGGGACTTCGGCCGCATCCGGACCGTGCTGGAGGGGCCGGAGGGGTCGCTCTGGTTCGTCACGAACAACACCGACGGCCGCGGCGACCCCACCGAGGGCGACGACCGGATCGTGTCGGTGCCGCTCGCCTGACCAGACCTCCGCTGGCAGGTACGGACGGCCCCTCCTTCGCTGCGGCCGGTCGCCGTACCGTGGAGGACATGGACACGAGCGACGAAGTCCGCGACTTCCTCCGCACCCGCCGCGAGCGCGTCACGCCGGAACAGGTCGGTCTGCCCGACTTCGGCGGCGCCCGGCGCGTGAAGGGCCTCCGCCGCGAGGAGCTCGCCCTCGTCGCGGGCATGAGCGTCGACTACTACATCCGGCTCGAGCGGGGGAACCTCACCGGGGTGTCCGAGAGCGTGCTCGAGTCGCTGTCCCGTGCCCTCCGCCTCGACGACGCCGAGCACGCCCACCTGTTCGACCTCGCCCGTGCGCAGAACGCCTCGGCGACGACGCGGCGGCGGACCCCCACTTCGAAGGTCCGGCCGAACGTGCAACGGGTGCTCGACTCGATGACCGCCCCCGCCTGGGTGCGGAACGGCCGTTCGGACTTCCTCGCCGGCAACGCCCTCGCCCGGGCGCTCTACGCACCGCTCTTCCTCGATCCGTCGGGCACACCGAACACCGCGCGCTTCGCCTTCCTCGACCCCCGCGGCCGTGAGTACTGGCGCGACTGGGACGGCGTGACCGGTGACATGGTCGCCGTGCTCCGTGCCGAGGCCGCCCGATCGCCGTACGACAAGGGCCTCACCGACCTCATCGGGGAGCTCTCGACCCGCAGCGAGGAGTTCCGGCAGCGCTGGGCCGCGCACGACGTGATGCGGCACCGCACCGGCACGAAGCTGCTCCACCACCCGGAGGTCGGCGACCTCGACCTCACCTACGAGACGATGGAGCTGGTCACCGACACGGGGCTGACGCTCATCGTCTACGGCGCCGAGCCCGGCTCCCCGTCCGAGGAACGCCTGCAGTTGCTCGCCAACCTCACCGCGACCGAGGCGGCGAGCGCCGCGGAGGCGTCCACCGCCGAAGCCGCGGGTTCCGCTGCCGTGACCACCGCGGAGGACGCATGAGCGAGACCGACTCGATCCGCACCGATCGCCCGGCGGAACGGCTCTCGTTCTTCGGACGGATCAGGTTCCGCCTGCACGCCGAACGCGAGATCGACGAACTCACCCGCGACCACGCCCGTGAGGACCGCATCCGCGCCGAGGCAGCCGTCCGTCTGGCCCCGGGGCCGTGGCACCTCGGCGAGCTCTTCCGGCGCCGTCCGTGAGCGACCGCACAGGGATGACGCCCGCGCGGACCCTGCTCTTCGCGATCGCCGGGGGCGCGGCGGTCGGCAACCTGTACTGGGCGCAACCACTGCTCGACGAGATCGCGTCGTCGCTCGGGACCTCCGCCGCGGTCGCGGGGCTGCTCGTCACGCTCACCCAGGTCGGGTACGCGCTGGGCATCCTCCTCGTGGTGCCGCTCGGCGACGTCCTCGACCGGCGCCGGCTGGTCCCCGGGGTGCTCGTCGCGTCCGCGGTCACGCTGCTGTTCGCCGCCGTCGCGCCGTCGTTCGCCGTGCTCCTGGTGGCACTCGCACTCGTCGGTCTCACCACCGTCGCGGGCCAGCTCCTCATCCCGCTCGCCGGCGACCTCGCCGATCCCGCGTCCCGCGGGCGGGTGGTGGGGACCATCGCCTCGGGCGTCCTCACGGGCATCCTGGTCTCGCGGACGGTGAGCGGGCTCGTCGCGGACGCGTTCGGCTGGCGGACGATCTACGTGGTCGCCGCCGTCGCCGCCCTGGTCTTCGCCGTGCTGCTCCGACGGGCGATCCCCGAGCTCGAGCGACGCGATCGTGTGGGCTACCCGGCACTCATCGGGTCGGTGTTCCGTGCCGTCGCCGCGCACCGCTCCGTGCGCGTGACCCTCGTCATCAGCTCCGCGGTGTTCGCCGTCTTCACGATGTTCTGGACGGCGTTGACGTTCCTGCTCAGCGCGGAGCCGTTCGGGTACTCGACGAGTGCGATCGGGCTCGTCGGTCTGGCTGGGCTCGCCGGAGCGGTCGCAGCGCAGCGGGTCGGTCGGCTCCACGACCGCGGGGTCTCGGTGCCGGTGACCGGCGCGGCGATCGCCCTCGTGCTCGTCTCGCTCGTGGTCGCCGGGCTCGGGTCGCGGTCGATCGTGGTGGTCCTCGTCGCCGTCGTGCTGCTGGACGTCGGCGTGCAGGCGACGAACGTCCTCAACCAGACGCGGCTCTTCGCGATCGACCCGGCAGCGCGGAGCCGCCTCAACACCGCGTTCGTCACCGGGAACTTCGTCGGCGGAGCGATCGGGTCCGCACTCGCCTCGGTCCTGTGGAACGCCGGCGGGTGGACCGCGGTCACCGTGGGAGGCGCGGTCCTGGTCGGGTTCGCGCTGACGGTCTGGGCGGTCCACCGCCGACGCGGCCTGGTCGTGCGCGCCGCGCACTGACGATGCAACTGATCACGGTCGCAAGCACAACTGCGTGACGTCAGGCGACGAGCGGACGCGCGACGTCGACCTCGCCGTGCTCGACGAGCCAACGGACCGCGTCGAGCACCGTCGCCTCGGCCGTGTACGCCGGAACGTAGCCCAGCAGGCGGCGCGGCTTTTCGGCGCTGAACACCTGGCTGCGCGACAGGTGCTCCCAACTGGCACCAGCGTGCTCCGGAGCCGTGGTCTCACGGAACCGGTCCCACGTGACGGAGTCGAGCCGCGCCTCCTGACCGAACCACGACGCCGCGAGATGGGCGTACCCGCGCACCGTGAGCGCCGTCGGGGCCGTGACGAAGAAGTCCTCGCCCGCCGCGGCCTCCCGGTGCTCGACGGCGAGCTGGAAGGCCTGCGCGACATCGTCGGCGTGCACGTGCGCCATGGTCTCGGCGCCGAGGCCGGGCACCTCGAGGGTCTCGCCGGCAGACAGCCGCGTCCAGACGGACGGGTCGAGGTTCCCGAGCGGACCGACGGGCGCCCAACCCGGGCCGCTGATGTGCCCGGGGTGCAACGAGGTCGTGACGACACCGCCGTCGGCGGTTTCACGCTTGAGCATCCGGGCGATGGCATCCTTCTGGGTGCCGTACTCGCCGAAGGGCTCGGTGGCGTTCTCCTCGGTGATCGGCAGCACGTGCGAGGCCCCGGCGCGCCAGATCGACCCGCAGTGCACCAGGTGCGTGCCGGTCCCGCGCAGCGCGGCGACGAGGGCCTCGGCGGAGGACACGGTGAAGGAGACGAGGTCGACGACGGCGTCCGCGTTGAGTGCGGCGATGCGGGCACCGAACGTGCCGTCGCGGTCCTCCTGCTCGCGGTCCGCGGTGACCCGCTCGACCTGCGCCCACTCGGGGGAGTCGGCGTAGGCGGAGCGGGTCCCGCGGCTCACGGCGATGACGTCGTGCCCGGCACGGACGAGTCGGGGGACGAGGAACGTGCCGATGTGGCCGGTGGCTCCGATGACGACGATGCGCATGCCGGTCACGCTAGGCCGATCAGGCTGGGCGGGACAGGCCCTGTCGCGCCCACCCTGCGGGTCGGGAGGAACGGGGCGGCCCCGCACAGCGCCTCCCGTCCGTCAGCGGGTCGACTGCAGGGCCGGGAGCGGCCGGTCCGAATCAGCCGTGTGCGTGAGTCGCGTCATCAGGGGCGCCACCGGACGCGAGGTCAGGACGTGGTGCGCGGCGCGCTGCGCCGCGAGACCCAGCTTCGTCTGCGGGTAAGCGAAGTGCTTGACGCCCGACGGCATGGTCTGGATCCGGTCGACGAGCGGCCGCATCCACGCGTCGAAGGCGTCGAACGCGCGTGCGGTGTCGGTCTCCGAGGCGAGGGACGCGGCCAGGACGTACCCGCCGGTGAGCGCCAACGAGCTCCCGCCGCCGCCCATCGGGGTCACGCACCAGGCCGCGTCGCCGAGGAGCACCACGGATCCCCGGTGCCAGGTCGGCGCGTGGATCTGCGTCAGGTCGTCGACGTAGACGTCGTCCGAGTGCTCGAAGCCGTCCAGCACACGGTCGGTCTGCCAGCCGGCGCCGGCGTAGCGTGCATGCCGGTCCGGAACCTCGCCGTCGTCGTTGGTGTACGCAAGCATCGCCCTGGTCGTGCCGTGGTTGTCCGGCCGGAGGTGCACTTGTCGGCCCTCGACCGCGTTGTACCAGCGCCAGGTGTCGTCGTCCGACGGGATCCGGGGAATCGTCCCGAACTCCATGGTGACGCCGAGCCGTCGGGGTTCGAAGGTGAAGAGCAGGTCGCGGGTGGTCGACCGCACCCCTTCGGCGATGACGAGGAGGTCGGCCTGGAGCGTCGCACCCTCCCGGGTGCGGACCGTGACGGGTCGTCCGTCCGAGCCGTCCTCGTCCACCGCGGCGACCGCGTCGTCGAAGACGAGCCGCACGCGATCCGGCAGTGCCTGACGGATCGCGTCCGCGAAGTCGCCGCGCAGGACCTCGAGCTCCGCCGTCGCACCCTCACCGGAGTCGTCGTCGGGCAGGCGGACGATGGTCTTGCCCTGCTCGTCGACGATCACCGTGCCGGTCTCGCCCGTGTTGGCGGCACGGACGGCTTCGGTCAGGCCCATGCGGTCGAGGACCTCGCGAGCGACCCCGCGCACGTCGACGTTCTGCCCGCCGGTGCGGAACGCCGCCGAGCGCTCGAGGACGGTGACGTCCCAGCCGGTCCGGTCCAACCAGTACGCCGCTGAGAGCCCGGCGATGCTCGCCCCGGTGACGAGGGCGCGACGCGTGACCGTCACGAGGCGGTGACGACCTTCACGGAGCCAGCGATGGTCGCGGCGTCCTCGGCGAGCGCGACCACCGGGTCCGGGAGCCGGGTGGTCGCACCGACGAGCTTGCGGGCACCCCAGCCGACGAAGCTGCCGACGATGGCTCCGACGCCGCCGAGGATCGCACCCTCGATGCGGAGGTCCCGCTTGCCCGTCGTCCCGAGCGCGGCACCGGCGAGCGCGCCCGAGGCGACCCGGCCGATCAGACCGGCGGGGGAGATCCGGTTCGGGGTCCCGGGCAGCTTGTCCCCGATGAGCTCACCCACGGCGGAGGCCACGAGCACGCCACGGCCGATCGGGGTGCTGAACACCTTCCAGTCCTGCCACGACCCCTTCAGCGAGGAACGGTCGTGGTTCAGCGCCATGACGGCGAGCGGGGTCGCGCTCCGGCCACCACTGAGGATGCCCAGCGCCAGGGTGCGGACCAGGGTGTGCTGCTCGTTCTTCTTACTCATCGGTTCTCCTGTCGAGTCCGTTCGGAACCTACTCTTGCGCTCCTGGTACTCAGCGTTACTATGTACTGGTACTCAACGTCACTGAATACCAGCGACACTGAGTACCGGTAGCACGACCGGCACCACGACCGGCACCACGACATCGACAGCAGGAGGCACGCATGCCCAAGCAGGAGACCGAGATGCTCAAGGGCATCCTCGAGGGGATCGTCCTCGCCGTGCTCGTCGGCCGACCGGCCCACGGGTACGAGATCACGGCCTCGCTCCGGGAGCAGGGCTTCACCGACATCGCCGAGGGCACCGTCTACGCCCTGCTCGTCCGCATCGAGCAGCGCGGCCTCGTCGACGTCGAGAAGGTCCCCTCGGAGAAGGGCCCGCCCCGCAAGGTGTTCACCCTGAACGCCCGCGGGCAGGAGCAACTCGACGACTTCTGGCAGGCATGGGCCTTCCTCTCCGAGCGGCTCGACCACCTCAAGCACACCACCAACAGCACGAACGGACAGGACTGATCATGGGGATCTCGATCTCGGACATCACGACCAAGCTCATCGGCGACAAGAAGCGCTGGAAGCAGTACAAGGCCCGCACGACAGCGCTGCCGACGAGCCACCGCACCGCCATCGACGGCATCGAGCGGTACCTGATGTACACCGGCCCGAACGACGGCGAGCAGCTCATGCGCATGCTCGACGACCTCGCCGACCTGTTCGAGCAGAGCGCCGCCGACGGCACGAGCGTCCGCGCGGTGGTCGGCGACGACCCGATCGCCTTCGCCGAGGAGTTCAAGGCGAACTACGGCATCGGCTCGTGGCTCGGCAAGGAGCAGCAGCGCCTCGTCGACGCGATCGACAAGGCCGACAGGGAACGAGACCCCTCGTGACCGCGGCGATCCGGGTCCGCGGGCTCGAGAAGTCCTTCGGTGACCTGCACGTCCTGCGTGGCGTCGACCTCGACGTCGAGGCCGGCTCCGTGGTCGCCCTGCTCGGTTCGAACGGCGCGGGCAAGACCACCACGATCCGGATCCTCGCGACGCTGGCGAAGGCCACGGCCGGCACGGCGTCGGTCGCCGGACACGACGTGGCCGCGGAACCCGGTGCGGTCCGCGAGTCGATCAGCCTCACCGGGCAGTTCGCCGCAGTCGACGAGGTCCTGACGGGTCGCGAGAACCTCGTCCTCGTCGCCCGGCTCCGGCACCTGCCGCACGCCGGCACCATCGCCGACGACCTGCTCGCCCGGTTCTCCCTCACCGAGGCGGGATCGCGTCGTGCCGGGACCTACTCGGGCGGGATGCGTCGACGGCTCGACATCGCGATGAGCCTGATCGGGGACCCGGCCGTGGTGTTCCTCGACGAACCGACGACCGGCCTCGACCCCGAGGCACGCATCGAGGTCTGGGACGCCGTCCGCGCCCTCGCCGCCAGCGGCACCACCGTGCTGCTCACCACGCAGTACCTGGACGAGGCCGAGCACCTCGCCGACCGCATCGCCATCCTGCACGAGGGTCGCATCATCGCCGACGGCACCCTCGCCGAACTCCAGCGACTGCTCCCGCCCGCGAAGGTCGAGTACGTCGAGAAGCAACCCACGCTCGAGGACGTCTTCCTCGCAGTCATCGGCCACGAGAAGGAGGTCGCGTGATGTCCGCCCACCCGATCCACGACACCGCCGTCCTGACCGGGCGCTCCCTGAAGCACGTGCTCCGGAGCCCCGACACGATCATCACCACCGCCGTGATGCCCATCGCGTTCCTGCTGCTGTTCGTCTACGTCTTCGGCGGCGCGATCGAGACCGGGACCACCTCGTACGTCGACTACCTGCTGCC
>Ga0153924_1000513_pt1 | contig 24102 bp, 22 predicted proteins | sample TSNJ008MetaG_FD_104709 | JGI IMG/M metagenome (GOLD analysis project Ga0153924, IMG submission 104709) | Attine ant fungus gardens microbial communities from New Jersey, USA - TSNJ008 MetaG | ecosystem: Host-associated > Fungi > Mycelium > Unclassified | place: USA: New Jersey, Wharton State...
ATGGTGATCTTGTCCGCGGGTGCGCCGGCCTCCTGCCATGCCGCAGCCATCGCGTTCGAGACGGCGAAGAACCGTGTCCGGCCGCCGGAGAACGCCCGGACGCGGCGGTAGTTCGGCGCGTGGTGAAGGTGCACGGCCAGGGGGACGCCGGCCACCATCGACGCGATGCGCCCGAACGGCAGGTACTCCGGCCGGTTCAGCCAGAGGACGTCGAGGCGCGAGCGGCGGATGCGGAGTCCCTCGCGGGCGAAGCGCCAGGCGTCGCGGAGCGCGGTCCGGACGCCGAAGCGGTAGTCGGTCGCGTCGATGAGGGGGACGCCGAGTCGTTCGTACGGTGCGCGGCCCTCGCCCGGACGGGGCGCGTGCGCGTCGCGGTGCCAGACCTCGACCTCGTGGCCGGCTGCGACGAGGTCGGCGGTGTCCTCGAGCACGCAGCGCTCCAGCCCACCGTTCAGGGCGAGCCCGGTGACGACGGCGCCGATCCGCAGCGGTCTGCTCCCGTCGGCCGTTCGTCTCCGCGCGGCCGTTCGTCTCCGGTCGGCCGTTCGCTTGCGGTCGGTCACGACGCACCTCCTCGTGCGGCCCGTAGTCGTCGGATGAACCAGGGGAGACAGGCGAGCACCCCGGCGACGCGGATCCAGTTCCAGAGGGCGTCCTGCGGCACGGCCGTCGACACCGCCGCGACGACGAGGGCGGCCACGATCGGCAGCACGATCCGCAGACCCGGCCCGCGCCACTCGCGGCGGTCGGACAACGCGAAGAGCTGCATGGCGGCGAGGCCGACGTACGCGACGACGGTCGCGATCGCGGCGCCGGCGATGCCGAACACGGGTACGAGCAGCAGGTTCGCGCCGATGTTCACGACGCCGGCGATCGCGGCGATCACGCCGACGGCGACCCCTCGGCGTTCGATGAGCAGCAGACGACCGGTCGCACCGCTCGCCACGACCGGGAACGCCGTGACGGCGACGATGAACACGACGATGGTGAGCTCGTGGACGCGGTAGGACGCCGGCGCGAGGATCGGCAGCGCCACGGGGGACACCAGGGTCACCGCGAGCAGCACGGGTGCGAGCATCCGGTAGAGCTCGTTCCGTGAGTGCATCGCGAGCTGCCGACGGGCGACGGCGTCGCGGAGGGCGGCGAAGTGCGGCGCCCACGCCTGGTTCGTGAACGACAGGAGCAGGATGACGGCGGACCCGACCACGTAGGCGATCTGGTAGCGCGCGACCTCCTCCGGGCCGAGCAGGCGCTGCACGACGACGCGGTCGCCGGCGTTCAGCACGAAGTAGGACAGGTTGCCGAGCGCGATCGGGATCCCGAGCCGGAACGCGCGCGCGTTCGTCCGACGGTCGAACAGACCGGCGAGCCGGGGCCTCGTGGCCGCGATGCCGATGACCATGGCCACGCCCTGGGCGACGACCCCGCCCCACGCGTACGTGGTGGCGTCGGCGTGCACGAACGTCAGGAGACCGAGGCCGATGATCGAGCCACCGATCGACGACAGCAGGCTCGTGACGGCGAAGACCTTGATGCGGTCCTGTGCGACGAGGAGCGCCAGGGAGATCTGCACGATCGCAGCAGGGCCGGTCCAGAGCACCGCGACGAGGAGCAGCGGGTGCGAGCCGACGAACCCGGCGGCGTCACCCCACGCGGGGATCGTCGTCAGGGCGATGACGGTGACGATGCTCGCCGTGATCATGCCGACCGCGAGCAGGCCGCGGGCGCGTCGGTCGTCGCCGTCCTCGGCACGCTGCAGCACGGCGGCCTGGTCGATGCCCGCCACGGCCAGCACGACGAGTGCCTGGTAGAGCGCGATGGCCGACGCGAGCACACCGAACTCCGCCGGGGGCATGAGGTGCGCCAGCACGGGGGAGATGAGCGAGGAGACGACGAGCTGCATCGACCAGACGACGACGTACAGCAGGCCGCGGCCGAACAGGACCGACGAGCCCTTGCGCACCGCGACCGCTCCGGTGTCGAGCGACTCGGGGACGGGCGCGACGGTCTCGGCGGGGTCGCCGACCTCCACCTCGGCGGGGGTGTCCACCGCCGCGGCTTCTCGTGCGGCGCGGGCTTCGCGGCGGGTCTGCGGCGGGAGCGTCACGGCGCGACCACCACCGACGGCGAACCGGCCCCGTGCTGCCGCAACCCGAACGCCCCGTCCACGATGTCGAGCAGGTCCGAGCTCAACGCCGTCGAGAACTTGCGCGCGAACACGTGGGGGTGCTCGAGGTCCGGCATCGTCCGACGCTCGAGCAGTGCGCCCGCATCTGCCGTCGTCAGCCACGGCGGGCTCTTCCGTGCCGTCCCGTCCCAGCCGATCCACCACAGCGGACTCGGCACGTGCTCGTCCGCGAACCCCGGCGTCAGGTCGGGGGTGCTGAGCACGGACGGCACGAAGGTCTCGTCGGCCACCCACGTCCGGCGCCAGAAGCGGACCAGGTCCGGCCGGTTGTCGACGGTGTCCACGACCGCAGCAGCGTGTCGGCGGGCGAGGACCTTGAGCTGCGAGCCGCCCGCGAACACGACGTCCTTCGGGACACGGCGGGGGATCGGCAGCCGGATCATCCGCTTCCGCCACGCCCAGTGCCGGTACCGGATCCGTGCAACCCCGCCACCCCGGCCCCACTCCGCGAACGGCAGCGGGTGCGCGGCGATGAAGGACTCCTCACGGTGCGCCTCGAGCAGGGCGGTGATCTCGGCCGGGTCCGCGAGGGGGTAGTCGCTCCCGGTGAGCACCGCCACGTGCGACGCGTCCGACCCGGCGAGTGCCGCTCGGTACCCCTCCACCTCGGCCGCGACGTTCTCCCACTTCGCCCAGCCGGTGCGGATGCGCGGGAGGAGCCGGACACGGTCCGGCAGCCCGTCGGTCATCGCCCGGAACACCGACTCCGGCGTGCGCGCATCGCAGTGCAGGAACACCGGGAACGGATCGAGCGCCTCGACGAGTCGGCGGACGTGCTCGGGGTCCTCGTGGGCGAGGACGATGCACGCGAGTGCCGCGGGTGAGGCGGGCGCCGCTGGGGAGATGGCCATGGACGCGACGCTAACCGCGCCGTTCCGGGGCCGACAGGGCACCCGGCGCCTGCTGCGGGGAAGCGGCGGTTTCCCGCACCACGGCCCCTGAACTGGGTCTGATCAGCGTTTCTTGCGGAACCTCGGGCAGTCGCACAGCGCGCAGTCGGTACCGGGGCGGTAGTGCTCGTGCGCCTCTTGTACGTGGCCGCAGACGCACGTCGCGGCATCGACCACGAGGACGGTCCGTTCCGACGGGAGGTCGGCGCCGAGCTCGGTCGTGGGGCCCAGCGGCATTCGTCCTCCTCGTGCCCGGCGTGCTGCCGCCGGGTCGTCCCCCCGATCCTACGGGCCGCGCGGGATCCGGTGGCGGCAAACCGCAAGAGGGACGTCCGTCGCCGCATCCCCGCCGGGTCCCCGTTGACCGTGCCGGAGCCCCACCGGAGCATCGGACCATGACCGACCACCAGGCCACCGCCGTGCCCGCGCTGATGATCGCGCCCGCGATGCCGTCGCCGGACCTCCCCGCCTGGCCCGGAGCCGCGTGGGTTGGCGCCATCGACCGGCAGGAGGCGCTCGCCGCCTCCGCCGTCGAGCTCGCCGGCGCGGAGGGGTTCCGCCGCGCCCGCCTCCTGGTGCGCGACGGTCGTGAGGTCGCCGGTTTCGTCGACGTCGCCGTCGACGCGAGCGGGGAGGTCGACCAGGCCGAGCTGGGTCCGGCCCTGCGAGCCCTGCGCACCACGGGCCTCCCGGCCGCCCCGCAGGGGGACCCGTCTGGTCGCATCTCCGTCGTCATCGGCACCCGCGACCGGCCGGAGGACGTCCGCCGCTGCGTCCGCAGCGTGCTCGCCTCCGACCACCCCGACTTCGAGGTCTTCGTCGTCGACAACGCGCCGACCGCCTCGGCGACCCGCGACGTGGTCGCCGCGTTCGCCGATCCGCGGCTCCACTACGTCCTGGAGGCCCGACCCGGCGTCTCACGCGCACGGAACGCCGGTCTCGCCCTCGCGTCCGGAGCCGTGGTCGCCTTCGTCGACGACGACGTGGTCGTCGACCGGCACTGGCTCGCGGCGCTCGCCGACGCGTACGCCCGCGACGCGGACGTCGTCTGCGTGACCGGACTCGTGCCGAGCGGGGAACTCCGCACCCCCACGCAGCGCTACTTCGACGAACGGGTGACCTGGGCGCGCAACCTCGACCGCCGGGTGTTCCGGACGTCGGCACCCCCGGAGGACCTGCCGCTCTTCCCGTTCTCGGTCGGCGCGTTCGGCACCGGCGCGAACATGTCCCTCCGGCGCTCGGCCGCGCTCGCGCTCGGCGGGTTCGACGTGGCACTCGGCCCGGGGACGCCGTCCCGTGCGGGGGAGGACCCCGACCTGTTCACCCGTGTCCTGCTGTCCGGCGGGGCGCTCGCCGTGGAGCCCTCCGCGATCGTCTGGCACAAGCACCGTCCCGACCGTGCCGCGCTGCGCTCCCAGGCGCTCGGGTACGGCACCGGCCTCGGGGCCTGGGTCGCGAAGCTGATGCTGCGACCCCGGACGGCGCTCGCGGTGTTCCGTCGGGCGTTCGGTGCGCTCAAGCAGCTCGGGGCGCTGGGGCAGGGCGACGGGCAGGTGTCGGCCGCGGTGGACGCGCTCGGGGGCTGGCCGGTCGACGACGAGTTCCTCGAGGCGACGGCAGGGCTCAAGCGCGTCGAGCTGGTCGCGGCGCTCGGTGGGCCGTGGCGGTACCTGCGGTCGGTGCGCGCGGCGCGCTGACGCGGGGCGGGGCGTCGTGCTGCCGGGTAGGGCGGCGTGGCGGCGTGCTGTCCCGACCCGTTGCGACAAGACGGCCGTCGTTCGACAGCCGTTTCGTCGCTTGTTGCGCGTGCAACGGTTGCGCGTGCATGTTGCGACAACGTGCTCGTCGTTCGACAGCCGTTTCGTCGCTCGTTGCGCGTGCAACGGTTGCGCGTGCATGTTGCGACAAGGCGCCTGTCGTTCGACAGCCGCTTTGTCGCTTGTTGCAGGCGCAACCACCGGTCTGAAGGCGCGTGGCGGACTGGCACCGTGCCTCCATGCGGGTGAGTGGGCCAAGCATGCGCGTGCATGGTGCGACAACGCGCTCGTCGTACGACAGGTGCGGTGTCGCTTGTTGTGCGTACAACGGTTGCGCGTGCATGGTGCGACAACGCGCTCGTCGTTCGACAGCCGATTTGTCGCTCGTTGCACGCGCAACGACCCTGCCGCGCCGCGCCGCACGCCCGCGCACCCTCCCGTCCGCCGGCTGTCGCGTCTAGGGCCGGAAGCGCCCCTCCTCGACGTCCCGCCAGAACCGACGGCTCCGGAAGTACGCTGCCGGGCCGGCCGGGAAGCCACGGAACTCGTGGTACGCCAGGGAACGGGGGATCTGGGTCGTCGACGCCTCGGTGATGGTCTCCGCCGCCGCGTCCCGCTTCCCGCGCAACCGGGACACCAGCTGGGCGAGCTTGATCTTGCCGGCACGCGGCATCAGGCGCGCGAGCACGAGCGCGTGCCGCCGGTCCTTCGCGATCAGCTCGCACATCAGCGCCGTGAAGCCGACGCCGTTCGAGTGCAGCTGACCGTGCAGCCCCTCGAGGTCCTGGCGGTGCCGGTGGTGCACGACCGCCCTTGGTTCGAAGCCGATCCGGCCGCCGCCCCAGAGGATGTCGATGAAGATCGCAAGGTCCTCACCCCCACGTGCGGGCACGCCGGCGCCGAGCACGGGGTCGAACCCGCCGACTGCGTCGAACGCGGAGCGGCGGACCGCCCAGTTCGCACCGGCGCCGTAGCCGCCGATGCCGTAGATCGCGAAGTGCTTGCGGACGGTGCCGTCCGGTGCGATCGCGGAGGCCTGCGCGTGCCGCATGACGCCCTGGACGTCGTCCGGGACGATCGTCACCGGGTCGAAGGTGCGCTCGCCGCTGAAGCCGCCGTAGTACGCCTCGTACCAGATCTGCGCGGGCGTCTCGAGCTCGACGGGCAGGATCATGCCCGTGACCGCCTGGACCTCGGGCTCGCGGACGAACCGGGTGCCGATCGAGCGGAGCCACTGCGGGTCCACGCGGACGTCGTCGTCGGTGAACGCGATGATCTCGCCCTTCGCGGCGGCGACGCCGGAGTTCCGGCCGACCGAGCAGCCGGGGCGTCGCTCGGTGACGAGCCGCACGTTCCGCCCCTTGAGCAGGCCCGGGAGCGCGTCGATGTCGGGCACCTTCACGCGGTTGTCGACGAGGACGACCTCGTAGTCCGGGTAGTCCAGGTGCTCGAGGAAGTCGAGCAGCTTCCCGATGTCCTCCACGCGGGCGACGATGGTGGACACGACGATCGAGATCATCGGCAGGTCCGCGTCCGGCACGTGGGCCGGGAAGCCGTCGACCACGCCCGGGTGTCCGTCGACGAGCGGTGCGAGCGCGCGGGCTGCGTCGGCCGGGTCCGCCGTGAGCAGCACGTCGAGGGTCGTGACCGGGAAGCCGTCGCGGTAGCCGACGACCAGCGCTGAGTCGCCGGTCTCGTCGGCGACGAGGGTCGGCAGCGGAGCGTCGAGGTCGACGCTGACGACCCGGCGTGGGCCGGGGACGGTGACGGGGGAGAGCAGGGCCATGCAGCGGACGCTACGGGGCCGGATCAGCGCGGACAACGGCGGGCTGACCCCGTAGCGGGGATCGTGCGGGGTTCCGCACTCCATCGCATCGACCGTCGTGAGCGCTCACCCAGGAAGTCACTGGAACTCCGGAGGTCACGCTCAGGTCACGGAATCTTTGCAACCGGTTGCGAAACGCCATGAGCGGGCGTAGCTTCCTCCACCAGCAGGCAGCGTCGCCTGCTCCAGGCAGCGTCGTCGACACCCGATCGACGTCACCTGGTGATCTCGACGAGGAGACAACGCTGTGAAGACAACACGCGCCAAGGTGCGGTTCGCATCGGTTGCGGGCGTGGCCGTCATCGGCCTCGTGCTCACCGGCTGCTCGAGCGGCAGTTCGGCATCGAACGACGCCCAGAACGGGCAGGACAGCCGCGGCCCGATCACGTACGTGCAGGGCAAGGACAACTCGAACGTCGTCCGACCGCTCATCGCGAAGTGGAACAAGGCACACAAGGACGAGAAGGTCACCTTCAAGGAGCAGTCCGACCAGGCCGACCAGCAGCACGACGACCTCGTGCAGCACTTCCAGGCGAAGGACGCCAACTACGACGTGGTCGACGTCGACGTCGTGTGGACGGCGGAGTTCGCCGCGAAGGGCTGGCTCACCCCGCTCACCGGCAAGATGAAGATCGACACGTCGAAGCTCCTGCCGGCGACGGTCAAGACGGCGACGTACAACGACACGCTGTACGCGGCACCGCAGACCTCCGACGGCGCGCTGCTCTACTACCGCAAGGACCTCGTCAAGACGCCCCCGACCACGTGGGCCGACATGATGAAGGACTGCGACATCGCGAAGCAGGCCGGCATCGGCTGCTACGCCGGACAGTTCGCCAAGTACGAGGGCCTGACCGTGAACGCCTCCGAGGCGATCAACGGCTCGGGTGGCTCGGTCCTCAACAAGGGCGGCACCCCGGACGTCGACACGTCCGACGCCAAGGCCGGTCTGCAGAACCTGGTCGACGCGTTCAAGGACGGGAACATCCCGGCCGAGGCGATCACCTACCAGGAGGAGCAGGGCCGCACCGCCTTCGAGGCCGGCAAGCTGCTGTTCCTCCGCAACTGGCCGTACGTGTACAGCCTCGCGAAGACCGACGGCTCGTCGAAGGTCAAGGACACCTTCGGCATCGCCCCGATCCCCGGCAAGGACGGCACCGGCGCCTCGACGCTCGGTGGTCACAACGCGGCGATCAGCGTGTACTCGAAGCACAAGGCGACCGCGCACGACTTCCTCGAGTACCTGGAGTCGAACGAGACGCAGAAGTTCTTCGCGACCCAGGGCTCGCTGGCCCCGGTCGTCGGTGACCTCTACACCGACTCCGAGCTCACCGCGAAGCTGCCCTACCTGCCCACACTGCTCAAGTCGATCGAGTCGGCCGAGCCGCGCCCGGTCACGCCGTTCTACCCGGCCGTGACGAAGGCCGTCCAGGACAACACGTACGCCGCCCTCAAGGGATCCAAGAGCGTCGACGAAGCCCTGAAGGACATGCAGGCGGCCCTCAAGACCGCCACCAGCAGCGGCAGTTAGCCCGGAAGTACGCGGCGTTCGCCGCATCGGACTGGAGGCGCGGGTCGACCCCGCCCCGCGCCTCCAGTCCGCCCCATCCTGCGTTCCGACACCCGGCAAGGAGGCCGTCACGTGTCAGCAGCAACCGAGATCCCCGCAGCCATCCCCAACCCGACGGGGATGGAGCCGCAGAAGCGGCGCAAGGGCGGACTCAACGCCGAGCACGGCCGATGGGCCGTGTACCTCATCGGCCCGACGATCGTGCTCCTCGCCATCGTCATCGGCTACCCGGTGGTCAGCGCGATCATCCAGTCGTTCCAGCTCGACGCCGGACTCGACAAGGCGACCGGCCTGTTCGTGCAGGGTGGCTTCGCCGGCGTCACGAACTACGTGCACTGGCTCGCCCAGCAGTGCGGCAACACCACGTGCCCGCCCGGCAGCATCGGCAGCCAGTTCTGGGTGTCGATGGGCAACACGTTCTTCTTCACCGTCGTGACGGTGCTCGCCGAGACGCTCATCGGCGTCTGGATGGCGATCATCATGAACCGCAACTTCAAGGGCCGCGCGCTCGTCCGTGCCGCGATCCTCGTGCCGTGGGCCATCCCGACCGCCGTGACCGCGAAGCTCTGGTACTTCATCTTCGACGCGAACGGTGTCCTCAACCACGTGCTCGGCCAGCAGATCCTCTGGACGAGCGGCGAGTGGGCGTCCCGGTGGGCGGTCATCATCGCGGACACCTGGAAGACCACGCCGTTCATGGCGCTGCTGATCCTGGCCGGCCTGCAGCTCATCCCGGAAGAGGTCTACGAGGCCGGCAAGATGGACGGAGCCTCCACCGTCCAGCGCTTCATGCTCATCACGCTCCCGCTCCTCAAGCCGGCGCTCATGGTCGCCGTCCTGTTCCGCGTGCTCGACGCGCTGCGCATGTACGACCTCCCCGCGATCCTCACCGGCGGTGGCGGTGGTTCGGGCAACGCGACCACCACGCTGTCGATCCTCGTGGTCGACCAGATCCGGCAGGGGTTCAACTCCGCGTCGGCACTCTCCACGATCACATTCCTCGTGATCTTCATCGTCGCGTTCGTGTTCGTCCGGTTCCTCGGGGCGAACGTCGTGCAGACGCAGGCAGCCCAGCAGAAGGGTGAGCTCAAGTGACCCTCGCAGCCGACCGCCCCCGGTCCAACGCCCGTGCACGCGACATCGCCGTCGACCGTTCCGACGTGAGAGTCCAGCGCCACACGGGCTCGAAGCTCCGCACCGGCATCCAGGCCACCGTCATCGCGGTGTGGTGCCTGCTGCCGTTCTACTGGATGGTGGTGACGAGCTTCCGGGACGTCGGGTTCACCTTCGACGCCACGCCCTGGCCGACGCACGTCACGCTCGACAACTACGCGACGGCGTTCTCGACGTCGCTCGGCAACCACCTCGGCCGGGCGCTCGCGAACAGTCTGCTCATCGGCGGGGTCGTCACGATCATCGCCCTGCTCGTCGGCACGAGCGCGGCGTACGCGCTGGCCCGCCTGGAGTTCAAGGGCAAGTCGCTCATCGCCGGTGCGATCCTCGCCGCGTCGATGTTCCCGGGTGTCGCGCTCATCTCCCCGCTGTTCCAGCTGTTCACGGACATCGGCTGGATGGGCACGTACCAGGCGCTGATCCTGCCGAGCATCTCGTTCGTGCTGCCGCTCACCGTCTACACGCTCGCGAGCTTCTTCCGTGAGATGCCGTGGGACCTCGAGGAGGCCGCACGCATCGACGGGTGCACCCGTGTGCAGGCGTTCCGGCGGATCATCATGCCGCTGGCCGCCCCAGCCGTGTTCACCACCGCGATCCTGGCGTTCATCTCGTCCTGGAACGAGTACCTCATCTCGTCCCAGCTCTCGAGTGACGCCACCCAGCCGGTCACCGTCGCCATCGCGTCGTTCGCCGGGACGCAGCCGCACCAGGAGCCCTACACGGCGGTGATGGCGGCTGGCACGATCGTGACGATCCCGCTCGTCATCCTCGTGCTCGTCTTCCAGCGGCGCATCGTGGCCGGCCTCACCGCCGGTGGCGTGAAGGGCTGACGGCCATGGCACAACGTGCTCCGTCCCGCCCCACCGCCCGCATCGAGGAGGCGATCGGCTTCGTCGGGATGTTCGGGGTCCTGTTCCTCGGGGTCACGGTGTTCTGCGAGGTCACCGGGCGTCCGGCGCTCGGATGGGCGCTCACCCTGCTCGTGTGCGTGCTCGGCGTCGTCGTCCTCGACCGGTGGCGGGTGTCGGTGCTCCGGCGCACGGCGTCGGTCGACGGCATCGGCGGCGCGCCCACGGCACCGGCATCCACGGCACCGGCACAGGCCCCCCGGTCCGCCGTGGTCCCGTCCACGGCGACCCCCGTCGGCGCCCGCGTCCACCGGCACGTCGGCTGGGACGAGCTCGCACCGGCCGGCCGGCGGCAGATCCGCGCGACGCGACCCGTCGCCGCGCCAGCGCGGACCGGCCCCGCGGCCGACGTGACCCGGTCGTCGGACGGCTGACGGGCCTCCAGACAGTGGCCATGGGCATCCAGGAGATCGCGACCGTCACCGGCCTGTCCAAGTCGACGGTGTCCCGCGCACTGCGGGGCATGTCGACGGTCGCCGACTCCACCATCGACCAGGTGCGGCGGGTCGCCGACGAACTCGGGTACGTCCCGAGCTCGGCGGCGGCCGGCCTCGCCACCGGACGGCAGCGCGCCGTCGGGGTCGTCGTACCGGTCATCGACCGGTGGTTCTACGTGAAGGCGCTCGGCGGCGTCGACACCGAACTGCGGCGGGCCGGGTACGACCTCGTGCTGTACAACCTCGGCGGACCCGGGGGAGACCGGGACCGGGCGTTCCGGCGCTCGATGCTCCGGCACCGCGTCGACGCGCTCGTGCTGCTCTCGCTCGTGCTCGACGAGACCGAACGCGCCGAGCTCGAACTCGCCCGGCACCCGATGATCGTCATCGGCGGGCCGGCCGCCGGACTCCGGAACGTCGGGGTCGACGACGTCGTGGTGGCCGGGATCGCCGTCGACCACCTCTGTGGGCTCGGGCACCGGGACGTCGCCTACGTCGGTGGGCAGGACGAAGCGGGCATGAACGTCGCCGTGCCCTGGCTCCGCCGCGACGGGTTCGTCGACGCGATGACCGCCCGCGGTCTCGGCGTGCGGGACGAGTGGGTGCTCGACGGACGGTTCTCGTTCGCGGGCGGTGTCGACGCCGGTGCAGCGCTCTTCGGGGGTGGGCCGCGACCGACCGCGGTGTTCTGCGCCTCGGACGAGATGGCGCTCGGGGTGGTGCTCGCCGCCCGCCGCGCCGGGCTGTCGGTACCGGAGGACGTCTCGGTGATCGGCATCGACGGCCACGAGTACGGCGAGGTCGTCGGGCTGACCACCGTCGCCCAGGACCCCGAGGCCCAGGGCCGGACGGCGGCCCGGGCCGTGCTCGCCGAGGTGGACGGGGCGGCTGCGCGGGCACTGCCGGCGGCGCCGGCGCACCTCGTGGTCCGGGCGACGACGGGGCCGCCGCGGGCGTGAGGTGTCGCGCGCGCCCGGCGCCGCGGGCCCGCAGCCCGCGTAGGGTCGGCCGCATGGAGGTCACCAAGCTCGAACACGCCTGCCAGATCGTCACCGAGGGAGACGCCCGCCTCGTGATCGACCCCGGCAACTTCACCCGTCCGGTCGAGACCACCGGCGTCGTCGCCGTCGTCCTCACCCACGAGCACCCCGACCACGTCACCCCGGAGCAGCTCGCCGGCATCCTCGCGCGCAACCCCGCCGCGGTCGTCATCGGCCCCGCGGGGGTCGCCGCAGCGCTCGCCGAGACCGGTATCCCGATCGACGTCGTCACGGACGGCGACCAGCGCACGGTCGGCCCGTTCGACCTGACCTTCCACGGCACCCGCCACAACGTCATCCACTCGAGCATCCCGGTCATCGACAACACCGGCGTCCTCGTGAACGGCAGGCTCTTCTACCCGGGCGACTCGTACACCGACCCGGGCGTCCCCGTCGAGGTGCTCGCCGCACCAGTCGGTGCGCCCTGGCTCAAGGTCGCCGAGATGATGGACTACGTCACCGCGATCGCGCCCCGTCGCGCGTACCCCGTCCACGAGGCCACGCTCTCCGAGATCGGCTACGGCATGCACACCGGTCGACTGCGTGACATGGTCGAGCCCGACGGCGAATTCGTGGTGCTCGCGCCCGGCGAGTCGCTCACGGTCTGAGACGGCTCGGCGGCCGGTCTGGAGGCACGGATCACCCGCCGCCGTCGGCCCGCCTGCGCAGGCGGTCGGCGACGAGGCGGTCGAGCGCGAGCGCGTCCCACGGCGCGTGCCGCTCGGCGTCGTTGTCGAAGTACACGAACGTGTCCCGCCCGGCGTCGAGGTGATCGACGATGGTCGTCGCCCACCGTCCGAGAGCCTGGGGAGAGTACCCGTCGTGGTAGGTCCGCGGCGCACCGTGCAGGCGGAGGTACGCGATCGGAGCGCCGGTGTCCGCCCGGAACCGCGGGAAGTCGCCCGCGTGTGAGTCGACCAGGGCGACACCGTGGCGCCGGAGCACGTCGAGGTGGTCGTCGCCGAGGCCCGCGGCCCGGACCTCGAGCGCGTGATCGATCCGTCGGGACGGTTCCTCGGCGTGGACCGACGGGTCGGCCACCTTGTCGTCGTGGCGTTCGGCGAGTTCGGCGGCGGAGCCCTGGGTCCGGGGAAGCAGCGCGAGGAACTCGTCGAGCACTTGGGGCGTCGGCAGGAGGGCTTCGGGGAGCTGCCAGAGGACCGGTCCGAGCGTCGCACCGAGCTCGAGCGGGCCGGACGCGAAGAAGTTCGCCAGCGCCGTGTCGACGTTCCGGAGCCGCAGCATGTGCGTGACGTACCGCCCGCCCTTCAGCGCGAACCGGAACGACGGCGGCACCGACGCCCGCCATGCGCGGTACCGCTCCGGGCGCTGGAGCGAGTAGAACGACCCGTTGACCTCGACCGTCCGGAACCGTTCGGCCGCGTACTCGAGCCAGCGTCGCTTCGGCACTCCGGCCGGGTAGAAGTCGCCGCGCCAGGAGTCGTACTGCCAGCCTGACAGACCGATCCGCAGCGTCATCGATCCACCGTATTCCGACCGCGGCATGACGGCACACCCGGGCGACACGCCTCGTTTTGGCAGGGCGAGGGGCTTGTGCAATACTTGTCGAGTTGTCGGAACGGCCCCATCGTATAGCGGCCTAGTACGTCGCCCTCTCACGGCGGTAACGCGGGTTCGAATCCCGCTGGGGTCACCACAGGTGGCTTGCCTCCGACTCCGGCAACGAGCACGAGACCCCCGCTCCAGGGCGGGGGATTCGCATGTGTGACGGCCCCATCGTATAGCGGCCTAGTACGTCGCCCTCTCACGGCGGTAACGCGGGTTCGAATCCCGCTGGGGTCACACCGACACGAAAGCCCTCCGGTTCGCCGGGGGGCTTTCGTCGTTCCTCGGCTACCGTGGCCGCATGAGCGACTTCTTCATCGCGGGGAGCTGGCGCAACCGGGATGCCGTCCTCCAGGTGGTGGGAGCGCTCGAGCGCACCGGCGCGTCGACCTACAGCTTCGTCCGAACGCAGTACGACGACGACGCGTCTGCGTTCGCAGCGCCGGGTGGAGCGGACGAAGCGGCGCTCGACGACCCGGGGATCCGGAAGCTCTTCACGCAGGACCTGGACGCCCTCCGTGTGGCGGAGCAGTTCGTCCTGGTGCTGCCTGCCGGTGCCGCCGCGCACATCGAGGCAGGGATTGCGTTCGGCCTCGGGAAACGGTGCTTCGCGGTGGGCCCGGTGGACCGATCCGAGACCCTCTACCGGATCTTCGACGCGATGACGGCGGACGCTGCGGGGCTCGTCCGACACCTCGACGCCGCGGAGCGCTGACGATCGGTCACCACGAACTCGGCCGGTAGTCCTTCAGGAACACCCCGAACAGGTCGTCGCCCGATTCGCCCCGGACGATCGGGTCGTACACGCGGGCTGCGCCGTCGACGAGATCGAGCGGGGCGTGGAAGCCCTCTTCTGCCAGCCGGACCTTCGTCGGGTGCGGGCGTTCGTCGGTGATCCAGCCGGTGTCGACGCTCGTCATCAGGATGCGGTCGGTGTCGAACATCTCCTGGGCGCTCGTGCGGGTGAGCATGTTCACGGCGGCCTTCGCCATGTTCGTGTGGGGGTGCCCCGGTCCCTTGTAGGCCCGGCCGAACACCCCCTCCATGGCACTGACGTTCACCACGTAGGTCCGGTCCGCCCGGCTGGCCGCCAGTGCGGGGCGGAGCTTGGAGATGAGGATGAACGGCGCCGTGGTGTTGGCCAGCTGGACCTCGAGCATCTCGAGCGGGTCGACCTCGTCGACGTGCTGCGTCCAGGAGTTCACGTCGTGCAGGTCCGGGACGAGACCGCCGGCGTCGATCGCGGTGCCCGTGGCGAGGCGTTCGAGGGAGCTCGATCCCGGAGCCATGGCCAGCTCGGTGAGTTCGTCGGCCCGTGCGGCGGCCGCGGCCAGGATCGGGTGCGCCGAGACCGAGCGGGCGAGCGCCTGCGGGTGCTGGTCGTTCGTGTGGCCGAAGGTCACGAGCTCGGGCAGTGGTCCGTTCGGCAGCGGCGCGAGTTCGGCGTCGACGAGGGGCTGGTACGCGCCGGTCGACCGGCGCACGGTCTGGGTGGCGTTGTTGATCAGGATGTCGAGCGGGCCGGCCGCGGCGACGTCGTCGGCGAGACCGATGACCTGGGCGGGGTCGCGCAGGTCGATGCCGACGACCTTGAGGCGCGAGATCCACTCGGCGGAGTCCGGGAGGCTGGTGAACCGGCGGACCGCGTCGCGCGGGAACCGCGTGGTGATGGTGGTGTGCGCCCCGTCCCGCAGGAGCCGGAGCGCGATGTACATGCCGATCTTCGCGCGTCCGCCGGTGAGCAGGGCGCGCTTGCCGGTCAGGTCGGTCCGGGCGTCGCGCTTGGCGTGGCTCATCGCCGCGCACGAGGGGCAGAGCTGGTGGTAGAAGGCGTCGACGACCGTGTACTGCTGCTTGCACATGTAGCACGGGCGCGACTTGAGCAGGGTGCCTGCGGTCGACGCCGTGGTCGAGGAGCTGATCGGGACCCCGCGGGTCTCGTCGTCGATCCGGTCGGCGGCCCCGGTGGCGGTGGCGGCGATCACCCGGCGGTCGGCTTCGGCGATGACCGCCCGCTTCTCGAGTCGGTGTGCTCGCTTCACCGCCTTGAACATCTTCGCCGTCGCCTGGCGGACCCGCACGAAGTCGGGGTGCGTCTCGTCGATGGACGGCATCTGCTCGAGGACCCGGAGCGTGACGATCAGGTCCTCGGGGAGGATGCCGCTGGGTCCAGGGGTCTCGGAGATCACACGAGATTCTACGTGCGTCAGACCGCGTCGAGCTCCCGCGTCAGTGCTGCGACGAAGTCGTCGATGTCCTGCTCCGACGTGTCGTACGCGCACATCCACCGCACCTCGTTGCGGCTGGCGTCCCAGTCGTAGAACCGGAAGTGCTTGCGCAGGCGTTCGGCCACCCCCGCGGGCAGCGTCGCGAACACCCCGTTGGCCTGGGTCTCCTGGCTGAACCCGACGCCCTGGATGCTGCCGTCGGCGATCCGGGCCTCGAGCGCCCCGCGGAGTCGTGCGGCCATGGCGTTTGCGTGACCAGCGGACCGGAGGTACAGGTCGTCGGTCAGCAGGGCGATGAGCTGCGCCGACACGAACCGCATCTTCGACGAGAGCTGCATGTTCATCTTCCGGAGGTAGTGCAGGCCCTCGGACGCCGCCGGGTTCAGCACGACGATCGCCTCGCCGTAGAGCATCCCGTTCTTCGTGCCCCCGAAGCTCAGCACGTCGACGCCGGCGTCGGTCGTGAAGTCGCGGAGGGGGAGGCCCAGGGTCGCCGCGGCGTTCGAGATGCGGGCGCCGTCCATGTGCAGCGTCATGCCGAGCGCGTGGACGTGGTCGGCGATCGCGCGGATCTCCTCCACGGTGTACGCGGTGCCGAGCTCGGTGGTCTGGGTGATCGACACGACGAGCGGCTGGGCACGGTGCTCGTCACCCCAGCCCCAGGCCTCCTTGTCGATGAGCTCGGGGGTGAGCTTGCCGTCGGGTGTCTCGACGGGCAGGAGCTTGATCCCACCGATGCGCTCGGGTGCGCCGGCCTCGTCCGTGTGGATGTGCGCGGTCGTGGTGCAGACGACGGCACCCCAGCGGGGGAGCATCGACTGCAGGCCCACGACGTTCGCGCCCGTGCCGTTGAACACCGGGAAGGCTTCGGCCTGCGGACCGAAGTGCTCCTGGACCACCTCGCGCAACCGCGCGGTGTAGACGTCCTCGCCGTACGCGATCTGGTGGCCGTCGTTGGCCGCGGCGATCGCGTCGAGGATCTCGGGGTGGACGCCGGCGTAGTTGTCGGAGGCGAAGCCCCGCAGGTCCAGGTCGTGGAGTCGAAGGGTCACGGATTCATCCTAGGGAGGGTGGGGAGAGGGGGATGCGGGCGCCGTTCACGTCCGCCGGTGACGCCGACCAGAGCCGGACGACCTCGTCGGCGAGTCGGTCCTCGAGGCCGGCCAGGGACCGGACGACGAACACCGTCGCGGCGGCGTTCGGCGCCTCCTTCCGGAAGCCCTGGGCCACGGCGCGCACCCAGGTGTCACCCGCGGCCTTCGCGGCGGCGTAGTTGGCGGCTCCGGCGGTGGGGGAGTCGACCACGGTGGACGACACGAACGCGAGCCGGCCGGCCGGGGACGCCACGAGATCGTCGTTGAACACCCGCGTGGTGTTCCGGAGCGTGCGGAACGCCCGGTCGAAGAACGCCCAGTCGTCGTCGGACTGCCCCGCGATGCCGCCCCCGCCGCGCCAGCCACCGACCAGGTGGACCAGGCCGTCGATGCGGCCGGACTCGGCGTGGACGGCCGCCGCCAGCGCGGTGACCGCACCGAGGTCCGAGAGGTCGCACGTGCGGGTGGTGACGCCCGGTACGGACGCCTGCAGTGCCTCCAGGGCGTCGGGTCTGGTGCCGACCGCGACGACGGCCGCACCGGCGGCGGTGAGCGCACGCGCGACCGCCGCGCCGCTGGTGCTGGTCGCACCGGCGACCAGCACCAGGCGGCCGGCGAGGGAACCACCCGTCACGCGGCGACGTCCTCGACGGAGGAGGCCCCGGTGATGCCGGCCGTCGACGCGATCACCGTCGCCATCTTCTTGTTGAGCGCTTCGTAGAACATCGAGAGCGGGAACTCGTCGTCGAGCACCGCGTCGGTGTAGCCCTTCGGCGGGCCCGCGAGCGTCTCGGCGGGGAGCCCGCGTGCCCAGGCGGAGGCCGGGTGCGGCGTGAGCGTCCGGGTGAGCATCTCGTACGCGGCGAGCCAGTGCGCCGACTTCGGCCGGTCGATGGAACGCCAGTACAGCTCGTTGATCTCGTCGCTGAGGGCGATGATGACGTCCGGGACGGCCTGCCAGTCGATCGTGAGCCGCGTGTCCGTCCAGTGCAGGACGTCGTGCTGGTGCATCCACGCGAACAGGAGCTGGCCGCCGAGGCCGTCGTAGTTCCGGACACGGCTGCCGGTGATCGCGAACCGGAAGATCCGGTCGAAGACGACGGCGTACTGCACCAGTCGTGCGTGGTCACGGATCGCGCGATCCGCGTCGGAGAGTTCGGCATCGGGCCGGGCTTCGAGTTCGCGCTGCAGCCGCACGCTTTCGCGGAAGGCCGTCAGGTCGCAGCGGAGTTCCTCGAGCGAGTAGAGGAAGAACGGCATCCGCTGCTTGATCATGAACGGGTCGAACGGCAGGTCCCCGCGCATGTGCGAACGGTCGTGGATGATGTCCCACATCACGAACACCCGCTCGGTCAGTTCTTGGTCGTCGAGCATTGCCGCAGCGTCGCCGGGGAGGTCCAGTTTCGTGATCTCCGCGGCGGCCCGGACGACCCGGCGGTAGCGCGCGGCTTCGCGGTCCTGGAAGATCGCGCCCCACGTGAACGTCGGGATCTCGCGCATCGCGACCGTCTCGGGGAACAGCACCGCGGAGTTCGTGTCGTAGCCCGGGGTGAAGTCGACGAACCGCAGAGCGACGAACAGTTTGTTGCCGTAGTCGCCGGCCTCGAGTTCGGCGATGAAGTCCGGCCAGATCACCTCGACCAGGACGGCCTCGATCAATCTCGAGGAACTGCCGTTCTGCGTGTACATCGGGAACACAACCAGGTGTCCGAGTCCGTCGACGCGGTGCTGCTGGGGCTGGAATGCATTGAGGGAATCGAGGAAGTCGGGAATGCCGAACCCCTCGTCGGCCCACCGTCGGAAATCGCGTTGGACCGCCTCCAGGAACGACGCGTCGTGCGGGAAGAAGGGGGCCAGTTCGGCGATGGCCGGGAGGATCGTGGCCAGGTGCGCGGTCGCGGTCGCGTGGTCCGACTGGTCGGGTACCGAGCCGTCCTCCGTCTGCAGCGCACGGAACGACACGACGGCGGCCTTCAGCCGCAGCCATGCGGGGTGCGTGGCGAGCGCACGGACCGACGCACGGTCCTCGACGACCTCGGGTTCTCCGACGATGGCGTCCTGCGAGAACTTCTGGACGAACTGCGACATGTCGAACCTCCCGTCGTTGGGTTTCCCCCGAGCCTAGGGAAGATCGGCGGACGCATTCTTGCCCGTTCCCGGCGAAGTCGTGCGTGCGCGTCGGTTCAGCGCGCGGCGCTCGGCGCGCCGCGCAAGAAAGTGCCGTTGCGGGCGTCAGTCGGACGTGCGCGGGGCGTTCGAGGCCTTCGTCCGGGCGTCGTCACGGCGGACCCGGACGACGCTGGCGACGGTCGAGACGGCCATCGCGCCGACGATCACCAAGAGGGACACCGTCGTGCTGATCTCCGGCGCCCACTCGATGTGCTCGCCACCGTTCAGGAACGGCAACTCGTTGGCGTGCAGCGCGTGCAGGACGAGCTTGACGCCGATGAAGGCGAGGATGAACGCGATGCCGTACTTCAGGTAGACGAGCCGCTCGAGCAGACCCCCGAGCAGGAAGTACAGCTGCCGCAGGCCCATCAGGGCGAACACGTTCGCGGTGAACACGATGAAGGCGCTCTCGGTGATGCCGAAGATCGCGGGGATCGAGTCGAGCGCGAAGAGCAGGTCGGTCGTGCCGATGGCGATGAGGACGACCAGCAGCGGCGTGAAGTGGCGCACGCCGTCCTCGGTGGTCCGGAACTTCATCCCGTCGAATGTGTCGGTGATCCGGACCCGGCGGCGCAGCACGCGGACGATGAAGCTGTCCTTGTCGTCGTCCTCGTCTTCACCACGCAGCTGCTGGATCGCGGTCCACACCAGCCACGCGCCGAAGATGTAGAAGATCCAGGAGAAGTCCTCGATGAGCTGCGCGCCCACCAGGATGAAGATCCCGCGCAGTACGAGCGCGATGATGATGCCCAGCATGAGGACCTCTTGCTGGATCGTCTTCGGCACGGAGAAGCGCGCCATGAGGATGACGAAGACGAAGAGGTTGTCGATGCTCAGGCTGTACTCGGTCAGCCAGCCCGCGAGGAACTGCCCGGCCGGCTCGGTCCCGGCGAAGACCAGCATCGCGACGGCGAACACCAGCGCGAGTCCCACGTAGATGCCGACCCAGACCGCCGACTCCCGCAGTGTCGGCACGTGCGGGCGCCGGGCCACGATGAGGAGGTCGGCGAGCAGGATCAGGACGAGCGCGATGATCGAGCCGACTTCGAACACGAGCGGGAGCTCGGGCATGCGGAGCACTCCTAGAGGCAGGGGAGGGACGGACGGCCGGAGGGCCGCCATCGTTCCAGTCTCCCGGAAAGTCCGGGCCGCTGTGACCGCGCGGTACGCTGACGGAGTCGTCAGACCCGGCAGTGGGGCCTGCCGGACCCAACCGCGGACAGCCGCCAACGGTCCCTATCCCGAGAACACCGCACGCGCGGAGACGATCCGGCGTGCTCGGCGATAGGAGCACCGTGCCCGGCGAACGCCCACCCCACCTCCGCTGGTCGATGCTCGGCCTCGTCGCGCTCGGCGGCGCGATCGGCACCGCCGTCCGTGCGCTCCTCGCCGAGGCGTTCCCCGCGCACGCCGGGATCAGCTGGACGATCCTGGCGATCAACGTCTTCGGGGCGTTCTGCCTCGGAGTCCTGCTCGAGGCGCTCGCCCACCGTGGCCCCGACGTCGGTCGGCGTCGCACGTTCCGACTCTTCGTCGGCACCGGCGTCCTGGGTGGGTTCACGACCTACAGCACGCTCGCGGACGACACGGCGCAGCTCCTCGACGCGGGGCACTGGACGGCGGGTGGCGGGTACGCCCTGCTCACCGTCGTGCTCGGGCTGCTCGCCGTCGGCGCGGGTGTCCTGCTCGCCGGGGCCGTCCGTCCGAAGCGGGCCGTCCGCTCGAAGGGGGCCGCCCGGTGAACACCCTCGAACTGGTGCTCGTCGCGGTCGGCGGGGGAGTCGGCGCCGCGCTCCGGTTCCTGCTCGACGGCCTCGTCAAGGCCCGGGTGACCGGCTTCCCGCTCGGCACCCTCGTCATCAACGTCTCCGGATCCCTCGTCCTCGGGCTCCTCACCGGCCTCGGGCAGGCGGGCACGATCCCGCTCCAGTCGGTCGCCGTGCTGGGAACGGGCATGATGGGTGGGTACACGACGTTCTCGACGGCGAGTGTCGAGACCGTGCAGCTCCTCCGATCCGGCAAGCCCCGGCTCGCCGTCCTGAACGGCCTCGGGATGCTCGTCGTCTCGGTCGGCGCAGCCGCGCTCGGCCTCTGGCTCGGAAGGAACACATGACCTCGGAACGCCCCGGCGAACTCGTCCTCGTCCGTCACGGAGAGACGGAGTGGTCGAAGAGCGGGCAGCACACCGGCCGCACCGACATCCCGCTCACGGACAACGGCATCGAGCAGGCGAAGCGCGCCGGCCGGTACCTGGCGGACCGCACGTTCGCGTTGGCGCTGTCGAGTCCGCTGCAGCGCGCCCGGGACACTGCGGCGCTCGTCGGCGTCGATCCGGACCTCGACGAGGACCTGCTCGAGTGGGACTACGGCGCGTACGAGGGGCTCACGACGCCGCAGATCAAGGTCCTCCGGCACGGCCCGTGGGACCTCTGGACCGACGGGGTCCCGGCCGGTGACACGCCCGGCGAGAACGCCGCCGAGGTCCGCGTCCGCGTCGAGCGCATCCTCGATCGTGCCCGTCCGGTGCTCGCTGACGGGCAGGACGCGATCGTCGTCGCCCACGGGCACGTCCTCCGCGCCCTCGGTGCCGCGTGGATCCGGCTCGCGCCGCAGGACGGTGCCGTCCTGAAGCTCGGGACCGCGTCGGTGAGCGTGCTCGGGTACGAGCACGGCCGCCCGGTCATCGACACCTGGAACCTCCAGCCGCGCGACTGACACGGGCGTCGCGGCCGCACTGTGCGAGGTTCCGTGTCCCGTGGGACCCACGCGACTTCGCACACCGCGCGGAACCTCGCACGCTGCGGAGCCCTCGCGTGGCGGGACCGCCTCGCGCCTCCCGTCCGACGTCCGCGCCCGTTCTCTCCCAGAACGCGCGGGATGGAAAGTGGAAACGGGCGTACCTGTCGGAAGGAACGACCAGGTACGCCCGTTTCCACCGGGGAGACGGCGCGACGGCGCGACGGACGCGACAGACCCGACGGACGCGCTCAGACCGTGCGGATCGCGCTCGTCGCGCCGAGCGCCCGGCCCCGGCGACGCTCGATCGCCCGGCCCACCAGGAGCAGCGCGACGCTCACGAGGGCACCCAGGGTGGTCTGCGCGACGCGGTCCAGTGCGAGGAGCTCCGGCGCCTCCGGCAGGCTCAGCCACGACACCGCGAGTGCGAGCGGCGTGAGGAACAGCAGCGTCACGGCGTAGTTCCGGGCGACGAAGATCTCGGCGAAGAACTGCCCGATGACGGCGATCACCACGATCCACCACGCCGAGGGCTCGAGCAGCAGGATCCCCACCGCGATGACCGTGCCGCCGATCGTGCCGATGAAGCGCTGGAACGCCCGGACGACCGTGTGCCGCTGCCGGAGCGCCGGCAGCGTCGACACCACGGCGATGACCGCCCAGTACGGGTGCCCGAGCCACGGGATGGTCTCGGCGACCGCCCCGGCCACGAGGGCCCCGACCACGTTGAGGCCGACGGTCTCCCACAGCGCGGGCGTCCGCAGCACGGCGAGCGAGCGGTGCTTGCGCGGCGCGAGCGGGCGGAAGCGGTGCGGTGCCCGCGGGTGGAACACCAGGCGGAGGACCGACCCGGACATCGCGACCAGCCAGGCCCAGACGACCGAGCACACGATGATCGTCGCGACGAGCGGCACGTCCGACGTCTTGAGTGGAACGAGGGCCGACACCACGAACGCGAACGTCGGGAAGATCGGCTGCGCGGGGATGGTCTGCAGGGCGCTCAGCGTGCACACCGCGAAGACGAGCACCGCAACGAGCCCCACCGTCTGCAACCAGAGCTGCGAGCCGGCGAGCGAGACCGCGACCCCGGCGAACATGCAGAGCGCCTGCATCACGCCGGCGACCCCGGTGGTGACCGCGCGCTGCCGGTACGGCTCCGTCGCACCGAAGATCGCGGTGAACCCGGCGAACATCGCGAACGCCGCGTACCCGGGCATCCCGAGGGCGATGAGCAGGGCGAGGGGTGCGCCCCCGGCGATCGCGGCGCGTGCTGCGCCCTCGAGGTTCACGGTCCGGGTCGAGTGCGCAGGTGTCGTCATGTCGCGACCATCTTCCCACCGCGACAGGTGTCGCGGACCCGACCCGTGCCTCCAGGCCGACCGGTGAAGACGGACGCACGTTGGTATACCAAGCTGCTAGACTCGCCCGATCACGCCGCGACAGCGGCGCCGGACGACGAGAACGAGGAGGTCGAGGTCATGGGAAAGACGCTCGCCGAGAAGGTGTGGGACGACCACGTCGTGGTCAAGGGCGAGGACGGGAACCCGGACCTCCTCTACATCGACCTCCACCTCGTGCACGAGGTCACGAGCCCGCAGGCGTTCGACGGTCTGCGGCAGGCCGGCCGACCCGTGCGGCGCCTCGACCTGACCATCGCGACCGAGGACCACAACACCCCGACCCTCGCGATCGACCGCCCCATCGCGGACCCGACGAGCCGGATCCAGATCGAGACCCTGCGCCGCAACTGCGAGGAGTTCGGCGTCCGCCTGCACTCGCTGGGCGACAAGGAGCAGGGCATCGTCCACGTCGTCGGTCCGCAGCTCGGCCTGACGATGCCCGGCATCACGGTCGTCTGCGGCGACTCGCACACCAGCACCCACGGCGCGTTCGGCGCGATGGCGTTCGGTATCGGCACGAGCGAGGTCGAGCACGTCCTCGCGACGCAGACCCTGCCGCTCAAGCCCTTCAAGACGATGGCCATCACTGTCGAGGGCACGCTGCGCCCGGGCGTCACCGCGAAGGACATCATCCTCGCCGTCATCGCGAAGATCGGCACCGGCGGCGGACAGGGCTACGTGCTCGAGTACCGCGGCTCGGCGATCCGTGCCCTCTCGATGGAGGGGCGCATGACGATCTGCAACATGTCGATCGAAGCCGGTGCCCGCGCCGGCATGGTCGCCCCCGACCAGACCACCTACGACTACGTCCAGGGCCGTGACCACGCCCCGACCGGCCAGGACTGGGACGACGCCGTCGCGTACTGGGACACCCTGTCGACCGACGACGACGCCGTGTTCGACGCCGAGGTCTTCATCGACGCCGACGAGCTCGAGCCCTTCGTGACCTGGGGCACCAACCCGGGCCAGGGCGTCTCCCTGTCGGAGAACGTGCCGAACCCCGCCGACTACAGCGACCCGAACGACCAGGCTGCCGCACAGCGCGCGCTGGAGTACATGGACATCGCCGCCGGTACCCCGATGAAGGACATCGCGGTCGACGCGGTGTTCATGGGGTCGTG
>Ga0153924_1000515_pt1 | contig 24053 bp, 22 predicted proteins | sample TSNJ008MetaG_FD_104709 | JGI IMG/M metagenome (GOLD analysis project Ga0153924, IMG submission 104709) | Attine ant fungus gardens microbial communities from New Jersey, USA - TSNJ008 MetaG | ecosystem: Host-associated > Fungi > Mycelium > Unclassified | place: USA: New Jersey, Wharton State...
CTAGCCGACTCATCATTGATATGACGACACCTGTCACCTGGGGCCACAAGCTAACACCGAGGAATGTAGAACAGGCTTATATAGAGTCCAGTTCCACTATTCTCCCTCAGCCGTCTACTCGATTCCGAGACGTCTGAGGTGAGACAACGCTTCTTGTATTACAATCTGTGCTTACTGTAAATTGTAGATATTAACTGAATAAAAGGTAGCCGTCTACTCGACCCCGAGACGTCTGAGATATTAACTGAATAAAAAGCTATGGCATGTAGGCAGTACTCCTCCTTGCTAGGGTAGTCCCAGGACTCGATCGAGCCATTTTATTCGAAAAAAATTTAAGACTCAATGCAATGCTTAGCAAATCGCTTTGGTCAGAATGGTGTAAGAGATCAATAGCTTTTCGCGGCCGATAATGGATCCGTGATGATGATACGATTGGGATTTAGAGCCACAGCTTTGTCAGTTCTTAGAATGGGATGAGGGGTGTTGTGACTTGCAGAAAGTATTGTCACGTATAACGTCACCTTCAAACACACTGCAATCCTCCCTGTCTGCCAGTTAACTTCACCCACACCCTACTCCTTTCTCTCCTAGACACGTCCCAGACATTGGGCTCTTCAAAGCCCTCCCCGTCTTAGTACTAGTCTGCTTGTTGCGGAATAATAATGCTAAATAAAAGTAAAGATCACGTGGATCACAAATCAGTGCCGAACAAATCTGTCCATTTTGAAATACTTTCTTCTGTCTTCTCTGTCTCTTTGTTTATCTCATACCAGAATTGATACTAGTAATGGGGAAAATCTCTCAGCGGGTCCGTATATATACGCGTGAAGACGTCGAGGCACATAAAAATACCAGTAGTTGTTGGGTCTCAAGAAGAGGGAAAGTCTATGATATCACAACTTTTCTGAAGGACCACCCTGGAGGAGAGGATGTTATCTTGGATATTGCAGGGAGGGACGTTGAGGAGATCATGAGGGATACAATGGGACACGTGCACTCCGATTCGGCTTATGAAATGCTGGAGGAGTATGTCATTGGGCGCTTAGGGACCGACCACACGACAGTGCGTGACAGTGCGTAGGCTTTTGATGAGACATTTTTTTGGCCAATCAATTGAATTACCTATAGACTGGGAGGCGACAGAAGACTTTTATCCTGAGGATACTGACTCTGCGAAGGATTATGAGCAGAATGAATTTCTAGATCTGAGTAAACCACTGCTAAGACAGGTCTGGGAGTCGAATTTCAGGTGCTCTCGCTATTTCTGTATATTTTTGTTCACTGACGTGCAATGTAGTAAATCATACTACCTCAAACAAGTACATCAACCTCGCCACCTTTCAGAGCCAGCACGTCTGTTCGGCTCAGACTTTTTGGAGGTAATTCAAACATCTAGTCCTGCTGCCCAAAACCATTCCAACCTTTCGACAGATGTTCACTCGTACCACGTGGTATGTCGTCCCTTTGTTTTGGGGACCGATCGCTGCATACCTGTTCCTTCGTTCCGTCTTTCAATTTACTGGCCCCCTTCCCGACTTCTGGGTGAATCCAGCCCTTCCCTCAAGATATATCTCAGTCATTCCCATCGAATCTTATATTAAGACAATTGCATGCTTCTTTATTGGAAATGTGATTTGGACCATACTGGAGTATACGCTCCATAGGTTCTTGTTCCATATTGACGAGGTGTTGCCTGATACTCCGGTGTTCATCACATTGCATTTCTTAATGCACGGTATACATCATTATCTACCCATGGATCGGTAAGAGATGATTCGAAGTACTCTCGTGTTTGCTAATCTGCACTTGTAGTCTTCGTCTTGTGATGCCACCTGCTTTGTTCTTTACATTGCAACTGCCGTTTACGCAGTTGGGATATGTCTTGTTCCCTGTCGCTATCGCTAATGGGGTGATCGCGGGTTCATTTACGTTCTGTGAGAACATGGATTCTTTTAGACGTGGTGGATCTAAATTGACTGAGTGGTTCATTTTAGATATCCTTTATGATTGCATGCATTATGCGTAGGCAATTACCCTCTTGATTTTCCCGTGAATTTTGACATGGATTCCCAGCCTCCATCATACCAAGCTCCCGGCCTACATGCGTGAGATGAAGAAGTACCATTTAGCTCATCATTACAAGAATTTCGAACTTGGCTTTGGCGTTACTAGTACGTATATCCCTCCTCCATGCTTGGGCTTTATAATTCTCTCAATCAACAGGCAAGATTTGGGACTATGTCTTCAACACCGTCCTACCCGTCTAACCCGATATCTAGCTGAGAGGAGTGTTTCATGTTCGAATCTTAGATCTAGTATTTGGAAGGCTTCGGCAGAACTATTCGAATACCAACTGTTGATAATTCTACTCTGTTCCCTACATTCTACTCTATTCCCCAAGTTTCTCATCGGTGCTTGAAATTGACTTTTGACATAACCATGCAATCATGTTTCATGACAGGGTCCTCGCAGGATGAAGCTTCAGGCATGTCGATCTATATAAACAAGAGAAAACATGGTTGTCATCACCTTAGGATTAAGGATACACCTAGTTGACTGTGCATTGCTGAGACAGCAATGCCTCGGCTCAACTTCGACATCGATGAAGCTACGCTCCTGAAAACATATAGAATCAATTCTCTGAACCCTACGTACGCGTTTCCTCAAGTTGAGGAATTAAATCTAATTCCCAGACACTCGTAGGAAATGGGAAGACGTTGACCATGATCTTGAAGACTCAATTGCTGGGGCAATCATGAGTCCGTCAGGTTTAACTGAAGGAGATGGAGATCCATTGGGTTTGGGTGCCTCTATCAAGTACCTTTTTCGTGGTCTCGCGTAGAGATCCTGGTGCTGACATGTGACCGAAATAGTATCAAGGATTTAGATATGGAATCCAGTGCGTACGCAACGTAGACCTTTTCGACTGCAGAGCACAGTAACTTAGGCGAGTCCGACGATAGAGGCTGCCATCTTAATCACATCAAAGTCTTTCGACCCGAAGGCATTTCTCTCTGCTATACATCCAAATGCGACCTATCAAGATTTGGCTGCAGGCACTGGTCACCTGCAACGGTCAATTGATGCTCGTTCAGAGGCCATTCGAGTTCTCGTGGAGGATAATTTCGATAAATTTGTTGCTGTCAAGGCTTCGACTGATGGTGAGTTGCTTGTCTCCTTGTTATAAATGGAATCATATTCAGTATTTCAGCCATTCATACCGAGATGAAAGAAGGTATCTTAGCTCCGCAGACAGACTATGCCTCAAAGCCTCTTCGAGATCGTTTAAAACGTGGGTCGAGAATGAATGTTAGTTTTGTAACAATTACCAAATTTGTTTTCGCAGAGGCTGCGCAAAAAGCGAATCAAGTGTTTTTACCGGTGTTGGAGAACGCGTCGAGAGCACAGAAACTGCGAACAACATTGGGAGTATTTGAGAGGTCAAAGTTTTTCTTTAACCTCCCGAGTTTTATTATCGAGTCAGTTGAGGCTGTGGGTCGATCTTTTCCTTTCAAAGAGCGATATAGTAATTTTATCAGGGACGCTATGACGTTGCCATGCGAGACTACAAAAAGGGAAAATACATGCTCGAGTCGCGCTCAAGTCAACTACTTTCCGTACGCATTTCCAAAGACAGCGCGGCTTCATCGTCGGCCGAACAACAGCAGAAGAAGGTTTTAGAAAAGGTGTGGGTGAGCGTAGAGAAAGCGATGGGTGAAATGCGGCAATTGCTTAATGCACAACTACAAGACCCGAGCAGGAGTTTTGAAGAGCAAGAGAAAACCCTTGAGTAAGTTTGATTCTCACACATAATCACAGAAGCTTAGTGTCGACCTGCATCAAGAATCCTACTCGAATTGCAGGGTAATGATGAGCCATTATGGACCTTTTTTGATGGTCAGCACAAGCAAATCATGGAACAAATGAACAGGACTTATCAGAAGGCGAAGGTCATCGTTCAAGGTCACCCCTTTTCTGCACTTATATAACGCGTCCACTGACTTTTCGAAGCTACTATCGATAGATCAAGAACAGAGGATTCTGAGCTGAAGATCCTGTTGGCCATACAGCTACGCACTGCTATTCTCGGGCTTGAAGCAAAGCAATCCGAAGTAAATCTTGGTTAGACAATTAATTCCCTGTATATCCCTTTCCTCGTTCTCACAGGTAGCTCAGGACAGTCCGAGGGTGAACCTGTGTGGCAGGCCATATTTGACCTTGTCAAGAATATTTCTGAGGTGCTTCTTTCGTCATTGCCCAATTTCTGGAAGATTTCCAAGAATTTTATCGACGGAAAATACAAAAAGGTAGGTGTTAGGTTTCATCGTAGTCGATCTGTACTTGATCTTGTCTTTGTCTTGCAATTTAGTCCTTGTCGCTAGGAAGCAGGCGAAGCCCGACCCAATGCCGTACCATGGTGCTTGATTGTGTCCGACTCTATATTTCACTAATATCGGAGTTCTTCCTCCTGTCTGACATCGTGGTCATGCTTTCCGCCGGCCCGAACAAGAATGTGTTACCTATGCTTCCAATGAATGTCCATTCCATTGCAACTGCTTATCATCTCATGAAACTATCGGGGGAGATACATGAAAATGTAAATGACATTAACGGTATGGAAATCTCCCCAGAAGTTTCTTCTGGCCTGAAAAGCTTACTGGAGAGTGTCAAATGGAGATTCACTGACATTCTCATGCAAGCGTGGCTAAGAGGTGTGGATCCTCTAGCCTAGTTAACTCTGTTCTAATCTCTTGATGATCAGACGCCAATCTGTTCTATCATCTGGAAGGGTGGAGAGCAGATACTTCAAGTCAACACATTACCCAGCATCTCTCGCATATGGAACGATTCCAGCGACACCTTACGACTGTCGCGTTCAAACTCGCGGGTGGAGTTGATCTCTCATCATCGGTATCATTTAAACCTGTCAAGCAAAATCCTATTCCGCAGGTGTTCATCACTAGGATCACCAAGGGTTTTCTCGATGCGTTATACGCTTTCTTGGATGGCCTGGTTTTGCTGGCGTCTGATGAGTCGCCTATTGTTACAGGAAGCATTCTTGCTAAGATAGAGTCTTTTGGAACCAATCATCTGGATCTATTCGATCTCTCCGATGGCGTGAGCTCTCTACATTTCTATGATGATGCTGGAATGACTAACTCTGGAACCGCTTCATTTTATTTTATTCTTGATGCCTTCGACCCCACTCCGAACCCTAGGATATCCGCCTGTTACTAGTGATATCGAACTTCGAATATCTAGCCGATGTTTTGATCCCGAGCATGTTAGACCAGTTGGAGGCTGCCTTTGGCATTTCATTGGTGCAAGACAGGCAGGTGAGTAAGATAGGAGTAGGAGATTGATCATCGCCCGCTATGAGCTTAATTCAGCGAGACTAATTATCCCGACACCCAGACAGTAATGATTGTGGTTAAAGAGCTTGATAAAACACTCTTTGACGCATACGTCAATCCCAAGTCGGAAGCGCTGAAGGTAGTCATGCAGAACGGTATCCTGGATCCTGCAATGGATTGGTACGAGACGCCGCAACCGACAGGTAAGTTTTCACTTTTACTAGTTATTGCTTAAGGAAGCCCATTTCAAAATTGTCCTATTTCAGAGGTTCGACCATATATGTATGAAGTTCTCACAACCTTGGTCGGCATCCATGCACAGATATGTAGTGTGGCAGGATCCTTGCTGGATAGGACGATGAACAGACTCGTAGATCAGCTAGCAGACGAGGGGTTACGGTGTTTTCGTCAAATCAAACGATTTGGCATGGGCGGTATGCTTCGGGTAGGTTCAGACGTTTAAGTATCTGTGCCCAAGATTGCTTAACCGCTTTAATCAGGCAACACTTGAAATCGAATTTATGCATCAGACGCTCGGCAAACACGTTACCTCAAATGCAACAGAAAAACTTTCAAGCCTGTATAATAAAATATCCCAGGCTTATCACCGGCGACCTGGAGATGAAAATTTCCAGGTTAATCTCGATGGTGTGAAGAGAACGCTAGCGGAAACACGGCGGTCAACGCAAAGGGAATTTCTTTGCTTCAAGCAATCTAAACCATCTGGCAACCGGAGCAATACACCGGGAAGTAGTCGTTCGGGTCACGAAAAGGACGGATCACGCAGTCGTAAAGATCACAGATAAAAAACTCAGACTGATGGCTTCGTTTCTCCCTATTTCTCCCCTAATCAGGACCTTAACTCCCCCTCTGGGCGACTTTTAGACCACAATATGCTTAAAGAACCCTTCCGTTAACATAGAAGAACACGCCACCGGATATGAGCTATGTATAAGATGAGAAATGTCATTTTGTCAATGCAGCATTGCGGCTGGGCTTTGAAGACTATTTGTGTAGAACTGGCCCTTCCTGGTTTGGTGCCAACTCTTCAGTCATCCTTGTCCGACGAGCGTGGATGTTGATCGGTGAAGCTAAGAATGTGGTACATAAAGATTTGGCGTTTCCTATTTGAAAGCGCTGAGATGAATCAAGGTCCTCTTTTCTTCAAGTCAATATGAGTTTGAGTGTCCTTCTGCCGCGAAGAGGACGGACATATGGTCAGGATCACGGGAGCCAATATGTAAGCTAGCTTTCTGAAACGAACAACTTAGATAGTCCTCATGGATTTACTTTCATGAGACAACGATGATCGATCCGTCATCGGTTCCGCATCAAGAGGTTGTATGGGAAAAGCTTTTCCCAGAAAGGCATATTTCCAATAGAGTTGTGGTTTGAATTACCATCACCAAACATAGCGTACGTTCATGAACTACCTTACTTCTGCAGCCCTTGATAGTCTGAAGTAAACAGCATATCACATAGATTCTGGCGTGATCTAAGACACAAACCGTCGTCAAACAATTGTCTAGCCGAGAAGGTCGAGGGGAACGATGCGTCCGGTACATATGTAATCAAGAACCATAGGATAGGCAAGAGCCGAGAATCTAGAGCGGGATACCTATAGTTTGTTTGATACCCACAGAAGGGGTAGGATCGGAACAAGTAGCTAGAAGACCAAGCAATCTTCAAGCCATCAAGTCAACAAGAATGGTGATAATTCCGAGAACTAAGATTCAAAAAGGTCAGCCGTAAACATCAAGATGTCTTCCTATTGACGGACCAATCTCTATCGCGATCAAAGCAATAACAATCTGCTCCAATCGTTCCGCGTGTTTGCTTGAGACAGACTCTTTCAGAAGCTGCAACATGTCCTGGAGAACCTAATCAGCGGGATCAGCCAGTCAGCAGAGAATACTCGGAAGCTTTTTGACGAACTTCTACACGTGTGTTCAACAAATTTATACGCTGTGGGATCTCAAGGTAACTTCGGGCCGCATCGTAAAGTGGCTGAAGATCTGGATAGCTCTACAAAATTTTGGTGCGGTGTTTAACTGGATGATGGAGCATCCACGTACCCAGAACACTTCCTGTGGAGTATTCAAAATGCTGATAAGCGCAAATCAGCCTTCTAGGGCTGAAACACATGAGTTACCGGAGAATCAAGTACAGATCCCACAGAGTTGATATTTGTTCTGAGAAGGAATAACTGTCCAATTTGCTGCATGATTTCTGGAAAATATTAGCCTTGAAGTCCGGAAATCCCAGAGAAGTCATATACCTTTATGCGGCATCCCAACCTTACCCGTCTCACTGATGATTTCGGGGACATCCTTAGTCTCCTCGATTGTGGACGAAATCAGTTCCTCGAACTAGGGATCATGGATTTAAAGATATTATCTGTATACCTGAGGCAAGGCTTACCAAAGAAATCTTGACAGACTGGGAAAGGGCATGAGACAACGACAGCTTCGTCCTTCATACTATGATATATGTTGGAAAACTAAAAAAATCTTTAAACTTACATATAACTGGATCCCTCACGAAGGGTGATCACATCATTGTAGATCCTATGGAAAGGTGAAAGGAGGTCCAATAAAGAGATGAACAAGGTGCTGACACACCGACTATAACTGGCATAGTAGTAATTGAGATCCTCCATTTCAATATCATCAGGAGCTGAAAGAATGTTTGACGAGCTCATTTCTTACTGGAACAAGAGCTTACCTAATTTCTCGATTTCGAAGCGTTTTCTGGACGTCGATATCAGCAGCGAGCAAGTCACAATAAATGGAAAGAAAACACAGACATTGACGCAAGGAAGCGTTTTTCTTGAGCTTCTGTCATCCCCCATATGACTACGGTCCCATACTGGAACATGAGAACTTCAGCCTCATGGGTAGCGACGTTGAAAAAGTTTCTTCTTTTCCTCCTCCTCTTTATAGTCTTGTCGTCATCTTCAGGGGTTTCCTGTCTGAGCTCCGAAATTCCAAGAAGATCGCCTGATGGGACAGACCCTGCATGTCCACTAACTTTGTTCTGAGACTGAATTTCATAAACATAAGGAGTATAGATGACGTCGTCAACGAGTTTTGGGCTTGTATGATATGCATTCCTTCTCGCATTAAAAAATTTCATGAGTTCATTCATCCTGTATGAGCTAGAGCGATACATATTCATGAGCTCTGTATGAGAGACATATGTGAACTACTCCCACCTCGCTGTTGCATATGCTGTGACTCTGGGTAAAGATTTGGCTTTCTTTTTCGTGAGCTTCAAGGCATCCCTACGCGCAGTGCCGTCTGGTATGAGCGATATTTGATTGTATATCTGGTGAAGTAAACAAGTCTTGTATTAATAATTGGTCCACGGGTTGCCGTATCTCACAGGTACCTCAAAATCGGCTTCGTTATCTTCACTACTCTCAACATCTCCATCTTCGCTTTCTCCAGTTGAGCCGATTGCATCATCACTGGGTCCTGTGGTTTTGTATGGACTTTTGCTCAGGACTGAGAGACGTTCTGGTTGCTCGGGCAAAAGCTTGAGTTTTCCGGCAATCTTAGTTGAGCGATTCGCCCCTCTAGGTTTGTCAAGCAGAGATGTTCTGGAGTCCGAGTTATGCATAGCCAGGCAAGACGCAGGTACTGATGTAATTCGGTATCGGGTTCGGCCCGCTGAAGATGAATATCAATAGTAGTCACCAAATTTAGACATTTTCTCACTCTAACTCCGGTGCTACGCATGCCACTTTTCCATGCGCATTGGGTCTCGCGCACATTCATTGTTCGTTATGATTTCAGAGTTTCTAAACCCATCAGTCCTTATGGTCGAGTCCTAGAGCTTTTCTACTGTCATATTTGCAACAAGCATCATCTAATAATATACATTCATCCTATCCACACTACTAAGTACTGGATACCAACATGGTACTCAAATTCCCGACAAGGTATTATCATCACGCAACAATCCAGGATGTCTATTCTGTTGAGATGACACAGTCTTCTCTGTGAACCTTTTGCTGATGGTGCAGAATCACCAGGGTATTCTGAAGATGAGCTGGTGACCCACCTTGAGGCTAGACCTTGCAGAGACTTCTGCCGAGAGGGGAATTGATTTACGAGCGAAGCAGCCAGCGAGCATGAATTTCCCCACACACACATGCTGACACCGCGACTCATACAGCCCATGCATGCTCTGTTCGCCGTCAAAGATCACTCCAATAAAAATATTTCTTATTTCCCCAATTGTAGGATGCAAATTGAAAATAGATTTAATCACGGTGCCGAGAGTCGGTGAAAGCTAACACCACTGCAGTGTCTGAGCCTTGATTGGCCATGTTTTCTTAAGAAAAAGGTGGACGGGTTGGGCTGTCGGTATTAGAAAGTCACATCTGATCATTGGAGACGCGAGCTCTACAACACTCCTGCCTTGATGCTTGGGCTCTACTTACAGCACCAGATATTCATACATGTGTACCAACTTTTCTTTCCCATCAGTTAGCTTGAGGCATTCAACAGTGTGACATTGCTGGCACTTGACAGCAACCCCTCGCTTATTTGATAATTCCTCATGCCACCGTTGCATAAAATCGACCACTCTAGGATCAAGCAGCAGGAAAAGCGGTTTGAGTGTCATGTTGAGTGTGGTAGAACACGTTTCAGTTCTTGAAGGGAGCCCTGGAGGGAGATGGCCTGGGAGGAAGAATGATGCTACTCGAAAATATGTGAGAGGAGAAGCGATGAGTGAAGTCAAATCCCCATGCCAAGATATCCGTGATACTGTCGCTTTACCACCATGGTGCATCGTTCTGGGACTAATAACATATGATTGAAGTTATTTTACGAAACCATGAGAGTTTGATTCCCGCGGCAACCAATAACATCGTGGTGTGTTTCGACATTTTTGCGTATTGCTGAGTAGGACGTAGTCCATCGATAAGGGACCTCTTGGTATTGGCCGCGGACAACGTGTAACTTTTTCGCACACAGTGCATAAGACGAGGATAATACCGAGAGCTAAGGATTCATACTTACAACAGTTGATTGGGAAGGGGTGGACATTAATTAATCATCACACGAGATTTTGGCTATTATAGTATGCTATTCTGCGCCGATATAATGCCAGCCTTTGGAGCGTAACCGTGTCGTGAATTCCAGAGAAGACTGGGAGATCCAAGCTTATGGTGTGAGTGCACTGAACACCTCTTTTGAATCTAGATCATTGAATCACCGTAGGGCTGCCAAAGGTTCAGTCCTGAGGTCAAAGAGGATCAGTAGTATACTGTGCAGTGACCCCATTCAAACTTTGCGATCCGAATATCACGCTTTCCTGTAGTAAGCGTGGGGAAAGAATAACTGACTACCGTTCTTCTGTCTCCTAAGAGTTGTGGCCCCGAAGATATACTCCGTGAGAAGCGAGCTGGTCGAGGATAAGTGGGCATTGCCGTCGATCTGGGCCCTGATCATCGTATTGGTGTGCTCATATTACAACTATGCCGCCGACAGTCGGAGCAAGGACATGATGGAAAGAATAGATAATCTTTCCCAGCTTCGGTGATCAATCTTAGTTCAGTCAACAGATCACACGCAACATGCGATATGAATTTCCGGTTTTATACATGCTCGCGACTTATACTATTGAGAAATCTTGGGTATCACTTAGGAAGAGTTTTACATAGACTAATCTCAGCAGTCCAGCTGGAACAAATACGAGAGACTTCCTGAAGTCGTGTAATTATTCTTCAGACGAGGATCAGGGGGTAAAACGGCGCAGCAATTGTTCGTCAGTCGGATCCCTTCGCGGGGGGGAAATATTTCGGAGGTACTCCAATGGCACGAGTTGTCCTGTTGGAAAATTTTGTGTAGATGAGGATGCACTTAACTGATAAGATGGGCTGGAAAAAACTGTGTGTTGGTTTGACTGCTGAAGGTGTCGACTGCGAGAGGTAGATGATGAGCCAAGTGGGTAAGCATGTAACGGAGGTGTTGTGGACGATGGAGGGATCTCTCCAAAATGAAAGTCACTGCTATGTGTCCGGCTATCTCGTCTAACCTTTCCAACTCGAGCGCTCTTGAACCATCCTTCAGGAACGTTCACATCCCCCACTCCTGGTATTTCATCTACAGTTTGCAACTCATCGAGCTTGATTTGATTGAAGTAGGCAGCTGTAACACCATGAGTGCCATTGCATACGTACATGTACAGCTCAAGACATACTTAAGTGCCACTTTCTTATGATTCCCCGGGTACGGTCAGCAGGCAACGAGACAAGTACACTGTACGTCTGTTTTATCAATAGTTCAGGATCCAAGGCCCCTTTTGGATCGGGAGGGAATGGTATAATTGGTGTTTGTCCAGTCGAAGGCCTTCTTAGGGAAAGATAAACATGTGTGATGTTTCCTAGCAAGTCAACAACAATCTACCTCATCCTCTGTGCCCAAGGAGTGACCGAGTTGGTTCCATCATCACTCAAATCAGGTTCTTTTTGATGGTAGAACAGAAACTCCTTCATGTCAAGTCAGCACTAGAAGAGGAAAAGGCGGTAAGAGACTCGTACATCGCGCACGCCTGACATCCATCGGATAAATCAGCTATGATGGCTATAATAATCCAAAGTCATGAATGCTACATACGACTTGGTCCCCAGCCCATCCCGTCAGTCCTTTAGTTAAAGTCAGAGCAAGGTGGAACGTTACAATCAAATACATACCATCGTTCCATGCCCAGGCCAGTGGGTTCGGTGTTGGCACCACGCTCTTCCCTAAACGTAATCATATCAGCGCAGTCCTTGCCTCCCGGACCAATTATTGAACAACCAGACATATATGTTCCCCGGCATGATAGCTCGTCGCTCCTCACCATCTAGGCGCCGAGTGATGAGAGGATAGCGATGGAAAGCTACGGCAGTGAAAACCAACAATGCGTCAGCAGCCGAGCGAATGCGGACATTCTGAAGGGTTGGGAACTGCATAATAAGATGTACAAAGTGGATGAGGGTCAGAAAGGAATAAAGGCCAAGCAGGAGCGAACCTATTTAAAGAATACAGGCAATAGCTGAGCCGCAGGGCCGACCGAAAAACGGATCTGCGAAGTCAGAAATCAAAATTTTGGCTTGTAACAGGACCAGTAGAGCACATGCATGATCTCAAAGTTGGAACGTAAGAACCCAGTCTACCATTCACACGTTAGTTTACGACTGTTCAGATGGGAGTCGCTCGCAAAACGGAGCGGACAACTCCCAAGAACCGATTTTTAGAGCACTGTACCTGAGAAAGTCAGTATCGAGATAAACACCGACGTGCTAACTCTAAATAATTCTGAGGCTATCTTAGATCGGAGATCCCGAATGCCGATTTGGAGTGTAATTGAACTGTAAATGCAAGTATCAAATCAGATGCTTACTGAATGCCTGTTGAGAAGTGTATCTAATCCTGTGTGGCTTTCAGAAGCCGAGTGCCGTATGGAATATCCCCTCATGAGGCTCCGGATAATTTGGGCATCCGAATTTGATTAGACTATGAAAACGTTTTTCCCGCCGATCTCAAAAGCTAGGGCTGATAGTGAATTCAAGGTTAAAGGACATACGATTATACAATGAATCGGTGACCGAGGGCACGCAAAGATGGACAAATTTGATTTGCTCATTTCAATATCTGTGACCTGGACTTAAGATTGATCTTAAATAGGACAGGGGCTGAAGCTTCGATCCGGCCGCAAGTCTTGATAGTGTTCATCATTTCTTGAACTGGAAAACAGCCTATTGTATTATGAGAGGCAACTATGTACTGAGGCCACGCATGGATCAACGGCAATAACTTGATGCGTCGGCATTGCGTTATGACATCATCATCATCTCATGTGGTTACCATGGTGGAACACTTTTAGGATTATTTTCCAACAGAAATTGGAGTAGTGATAGGTACTTCATGTGGGTGATATATAGTACGATCTTTCTGCGGCGAGTCATCCAGTCTGCCCTCCAGTGTTTGGGCTACAGCCATCATTCAGTTATTATTTTGTATCATCTAATCACTATCTACACGAACATGCTATTGTCACCAATTCGGATATGATCACTCATGGGCTGAGCTCTGTTCTCCCAGGATCGTGGACGGCTAATTCCAGTTCCTGTCACGGGGCTGTCAAAAAAAGAAAAGATTATGCCATCAGTTTCTTTATGGACAAATTTGCGTCACGAATGTCTTCCGGACCCTGCATGTCTTCTTTTCTCATAGACCTCCATCATACTCACGGAACTAAACCCCTAAGTCCATGATGGCATCTGGCTTGTGGATTGTGTCTTTAGCAATGATGACAGAAAACATGATAAAGTTGATCTAGGATCTGTTTGGAGATTGTCAATTACTGTGAGCCAGGACAGGGATAACTTTGAAAATGGACCTGAACATCCCAAGTTGTGGGAAATTCGAGTTGAGATATAAACAACCGACAAACTGAATCTTCCCATTTCCTGATTAAATAAGATAGAGCAATAACGTGTCACCTGGTCATGTATCATCAAGGTAAACCAGGAATTACTACAGGAGACTCAGAATAAGAGACAGGCACACGAGAACACACGCTAAATCATAAGATCAGTGTCTGATTTGGATCATGCTGCCAGCTGAACTAAGCATGTGCGGATCGGGTTCATTAGAGAACATGTAGCTACAATATCAAGAATCAATTTCGGATGATCCAACTCTATGTTCTGCAGCGATGATGAGAGAGGTGAACCACTAGCAAGGCATTGGACGAACCTGATTGAGGCAAGACGGCAGGCAGATAATCCGGAATTTCGGTATAGTGCATCTGCTCCCGAAAGAGGTAGCGTATCCTGAGTGCCTTAGGAATACAAGGAGCAGGGTCAAGAAATCCTTGTAGGCTCAGCTGCACGTGCAGAAAGAAGAATGTTAGAACTCGATTTGGTAGGATTGTCAAAGTTTTATCACCTTTGCTTCTTCTCCTTCGGCAATGAAGAGTTGTGAGTTTCTGATGAGGGCCTGAAGAGGAATTGTTACATCAAGACTCAGATCTGGTGTACTTTCGCTCGCTTCGGCTGACCCATAGTTGGCTTCGAGTATGACTAGGCCTAAAGTGGATATTAGTCAATCTCTAGCCAGTAGGAAAATTCTACTAGCCTTGCTTTGACTTTTCAGTTTGGTTGCGTCTGCGGGCAAGGTCTCGCAGCATATGTTCAACAGTATTTCTCTCTCGTCGTTCTTCTGGTTTTTCTAAACGCTTACGAGTCGTACGAAGGTGACTGCCATAGAGCATCTTTCAGTGGATGGAGAACACAAGTCCTCAGAAAACTGTAGACACACAGAAGTCTCCGGGTGCGACGACGGGGAAGAATGACAAAACGGTACATAAGGAGACTTGATAAAACCGGTAAAACAGTTGTGATCAGTGCCAATGGTGGGTCATACTCGGAAGAAAGTATGACCGGCATTGAGAACTGTTGTTCTAAGCGGGAGATGCTGCACAAATAGAGGGTTGAGTGACTCAACAACATGAACGGAAAAAACACACTCAATTCCAAGGACAACCCCAGTCCAACTTAGGGTTGTTGTCATGCTTATTTCAAGTGATTTTGAGGGGATCAACCATATGGCAGAAAAGAACCAGTTCATGCCAAGAGCGCCAAGAGTTAAGCCGATCTTGAACGTAGTTCCTAATTCAAGTAGATTCACGCCCACTTCACTAACTAGCTTGATATCCTCTTCTTCCAAATCCAGTCCATGAGACATAAATATAATTCCTGTTTCCAGTCCAGACAGAGAAGAGTTTTCTCCGCAACTGTCATGTCTGTCGGCAGTAGGTCGAATACCAAAAGGTTTAAGTGATGTGAGACGAAGCTTCACATGAGGCCGGCGCCCAACGCGGACGTCAATGGTTGCCTGTTCGTTCCTTGTTCGAAAAAGTTTCCGTGTCAAAGAAGCACTCAGAATAGGTCGCAAGAAGAGAGGAGCACCCAAAGACCCGACAGCTCTGATAGTAAAGGCGTTCAAGCTATCTTGATAGGATGATTCCAGCCGAGTGCGGAAAGGAAAGGTTAGGTAGATTAGGGCCTATTTGAAACCTGATAAGTATGTGGACGGACTAGAGGTTTAGTTGAACTCACCGAACTCGACAACCGAGGAGAAAATTGATGCTGTACAGTTCCAATAACATCCAAGCGACGTATGTCACTTCGCATTTGAGCACCTAAACCGAAACTGGTTCTGTCATTTATTTTGCTCTGATAGAATACATGAGTAAAGGCCAGAATGTCTGAAGAGAAAGCGATTTTCAACTTGGATTTTGTGTCGCAAAGTGTAATTCATAAGTCCAACGCCAGATATTCGATCAAAGACAGTCGCCTGTGTAGGGCCAAACAGAGGGACTGCATATACAGAGCATTGGAGAGTGCCTTGAGGTGATAAAACTTCATGTTGACGAGCCTGCCTTAGTTCACCCTTCACATTGGCCAATTTCTCCCGAACCTATATACGAGAATGATTTATTATCAGTCAGGGGCAAGCAAAGAGATCCATGCACATCGTCCAACGAGCTTGATCGAATTCCTTGAGGCCAATCAAGAGCGAGGCCATGGTACCCTATACAGCAGCGTTAACTCTATATGAAATTCTGAACAAGTGAGCTTACCCAGTTGATCATAAACCTCTCTTTCTACAGTTAAAACACATATTCATACTTCAGTCGCTTTGAAAGCGTACCGAAGAAAAGGGTCGGATAAAACTGGTGGAGACGTTGAATAGAGAATAAGCTTGATTGAGAGCGAGACAAACCTTCATATGCTTTCTGTATTTTGAGGAAATTTTGAGTGGCTATTTCTTTGGATTCTGGATCTTGTTGCTTGTCCGGATGGAACGCCAGCGAAAGTGTCCGATATCGCTCGTGTACTTCACTCAGTGACGCGCCTTTACTAAGGTTGAGAACATGGCTGTAAAACTGAGGGTAAAACGATGTTGACGAAGGTGCTGGAAGTAATTTACTAAAAATAGTTTTCTGGATACTGATCTCTGGCTCCTTTAAGAGACGACATACAGCTGGCGACGCACGCGTTTGGTGAAAGACGTGTCTAGATCATTGCAAGGTCACATCCATTATACACAAATGGTGTGGGAAATCAAACCCTAATTTGTAAGGATATTTGAAATCCTCAAATATAATTTATATCGAATGTGCTTAAACTTTTCTTCATTTGTGTTGGAAGAATTGTTACTGCAAGCACAGCAATTATGGACAGCTGACTGAACACTCACTGAATGATATCACATCAGTTATTTTTTTAAAAAAACAATTTTCTCTAGTGGACCTGAAGTGTTATTCCAAGATTATAACTTATTCTAAGAGCAAAGCATATCCATTTTATCCTGTTCTTGTGGGTACAGTCTATCTTTGTCCTACCCCTGTTGATACTCTGAGGGTATACCCTGGTCCTGGTGGGCCCTACTTAAATAGAGTATACTCATCCACAAAGTAGAATGTATCCCTAGGGATCTTAATACTAACCTACCCTAGGATGACCCAACTGCAGCATCATGAATACCCTTTGAGTTTCCTATGATAGATACAGGATCACAATACTGATATCATACAGCCCTCGTCTTCACAAATCATACTCCTAACTTGGAGCTGAATGCCAAATTCGAGACTGTGACGATAATCTGTCAATTATCTAATTCGACATAAGTCACCATATCCAGGCACGACGGGAACCCACGGCAAATCGTTTCACAACGCATGTCAACCTCACCTATGGGCAGTCAACAGTCTCTCGTACTTTCAACAACTGCATATTCTAGTGCTGCTTATGAAATGTCGAAAAGCGCGACGAGCATCACGATTATATAAGCACATCGCCACGTCGTCCTGACACGTTATACTTCAGTTGCGGTCGTCTGAGCTACCAACAATCTTCTCCTCTCCCATCATGTCTTCAAGAATTAACATAGGGCGTCCGCAAACTAACACTTACAATATCGATCCTCATGGATTGGCCAACTCTAGGCCGTCCTCAGGCTACAGGGCTGCTAACCCAGATGATCCACTTGAGAAAATTCGGGCCGTTGGTAAACAAATCGAAGACTATATCGAGATTTATTCGCAGCCACTGAAACCTTACTTGCCCGCGATTGGACGTTTCTTAATTGTCGTAACTTTCATAGAGGACGCGCTGAGGATTGTCACACAATGGGGAGACCAGCTATGGTACTTGCAACAGTACGAATTGGTTGTTTGTTTCGCGCTCTGGTGGTCTCATCCTTTTCGTTCGTAGGCACAGAAAGTTTCTTTGGGGTTTTTCCCACCTGTTCCTGCTTATCAATGTCCTCGTCAGTTGTTCATATATCTCAATTCTCCGCCGAGTTTTAAGTCACCTATTTAGATCATGTTAACCGGCTCACTTGCAGTCATTTTGAAAAGATTTACGGAATATGCCGTTGCGGGTCTTCTCGGTGTTGTTGTCATTCAAGGATTCGGTTATGGCCTTATCTTTGACCTAAACTTTTTCCTCCGCAATCTGAGTGTCATTGGTGGCCTTTTCATGGTGTTCAGCGATTCTATGATTACTCGTAAATCCGTCTTTGCGGGACTGCCTACCCTTACTGAGAACGATCGTAGGAAATAGTAGTATGCTTTTCCCTTGCCAGGAACTTGGTAGCTGACTCTCTGTTCCAGCTTTCTCCTCACAGGTCGGGTTCTTTTGATTTTCCTTTTCCTTGGTTTCATTCTCCAGGGAGAATGGAACTTCATCCGCGTCTTCGTCTCCATCATCGGTCTTGCCGCCTGTGTCATGGTTGCAGTTGGTTTCAAAGCCAAATGGTCTGCCGCCTTCCTAGTAGTAGTGTTAAGCATCTTCAATGTCTTTGCGAATAATTGGTGGGCCGTTCACTCGGCTCATCCGCAAAGGGATTTCTTAAAATACGATTTCTTCCAAACATTATGTGAGTTCTTGTATTTTACCTTTCTCTTGCTTTGTGGCTGATTTTTTACAGCTATCGTTGGTGGCCTTATCCTACTCGTCAACATGGGACCTGGTGGCTTTTCTGTGGATGAAAAAAAGAAAACATATTAGTTCATTCTTCCTACGACAGCTGTCGTATGTATTAGTCCGATAGTCTCGGAAAATAGTTTAGCACACTTGTGTGTTTTTGCCCTGCGTGTCCTTGTGGGTTCTTGAGAATTAATTGAAATCTGATGGCTGTTGCTAATCATCGAGAGATGTGATGATGTAGTCAACCACAGTATTTCAAGGCCACAAGGTTGAAAGAAAAACCATACATATAGGTGGGTCTTATAATCAGAGTAACCTATCTTGATGCCTCAGGAATGCCCTGTCCGTGATGGAGAATATTACGTGCATATTTAATGTTTATCAGGAACCCCATCTATGAGAAGGACCACAGAGGCGAGGCTGAAGTCCTAGAGGAATACTCGAATTTCCAGTAGAAGGTTGAGATCTGATACTTTGCTACCAGTTCACTATTTCTAATTCAAAGAATTAGAGCTACCATTCACTCCTTCTTGGGGTCGAGGGAATGCTGCATATGGCCAAATTTGATCGGCGTTCCGTGCTCGCAGCAGACGAGGTGTACTCTGTCATTGAGCAAGTACTCGGGAATGAACCTGCGATACTGTGCCGAAGAACCATACGAGTATATACGAGATGGCACCCAGAAACTTCTGAAAGATATCGTATGCAGTATGTAACCTCAGGCTACGTCAAAATAAATGAGCAAAAGCTGTCGGACATTCCGTTTCACTATAAGAGACATCGCATCGAGAAAAACGAGATGTCGTTCCACCTGAAATCATTGCATCTTTTTGCCTGCAAGGCTGCGGGCATCTAACGTCTGACTGACTTACGTTTGCCTCAACCCAGAACCAAGGAATTTAGATAAAGCATTTTTCGGGCCTTAACGGCCGGCGCCGATCGTTAATTTGAGGCTATTCGAGTTAGTTTGATTCTCCGAGTCCAGCATGCCAGATATAAAGTCTTGCTCTCAGCGCCAAGCCTATTGAAGGTCTTTTGTAAGAGTGCCGTGATGAAGAACACGTTCTTTCTGCACCACTGAGAAGGCGAGTGAATGAGGCAGACATAGTGTCATTAATGCGTCTCAAGTGTAAAATTAGCTCATAAATTCTTCGAAATCCACAGTCAGAGTTCTTGTGTGCAAGAGGGGTATCAATGACTTTGATGTGCTCAAATTTGGGGAAATGTTTTGCTGAGTGTACCCATAATTTCTGTCAGAGCTAGAAGTGATCTGAGTTAAGATCCGAGCTTCGAAGTCTGAACTTGAAAGGAAAAGTTCGTAGATCATGAGAAAAATATGGCCGAAGCTGAGTCATTTTGGTGAGACCAACTTGACTTTATGTGCGTTGTTCGAGGGATTGTTTTCTGTAAACTATAATATTCACTCACGGGACAGCCCAAACATTGAAGACTGATAGAAGCTTGAAACGTGAGCTGGTATAATCCATTGTCATCCCAAAGCTTAAAGATCAGTCCTAGAGCATAGTCGGCACTCAAGAGAGTCGGGGATACAACTCAGTGGAATTTCTGGCGACGACGTCACATGAGATAAGGACAGAACACCGCGGGACACCATCGCTGGGAGATGAAATTCGTCAAGTTTTTGAATGATCAGTTCCGGGTGATTAAATAAGGCGTCAGGTTATGTCGCTACCGACCGTGATAAAATGTCGATGGGGAGTAGGGCCGAGAGTGTATCAGACAGTTTGGCAGGGTCAGAGTGATCAAAATCTGTGTGTATAGGCGAGGAGGAGCTCCACTATGCGGCACCCATTGGAAACACCGTCTTCTGCGATCATGTCGTAGTTTCATGAAGCGCTTCGGTCTAATGATTCTAACCAGTTTTTCGGAAGTAGTTCTTGATGATATAAAAGGATAGGTTATGGCCGTTCACCGCCGGAGCTTCGAGGAAAGAGATTGAAGCAAATATTAACACCTGTGAGCTAAACTCGGGCTTGGCTGGGTCGTATGAGGGGTTGATTCCTCATAATGTTCGCTTGGAATCGACTATTTGATTACAGGATCACGTCACACATCACGCCCGCCGCTATTTGCATCCAGTAATCTATCGAATACCTTTTATTCATTCCTATTCCGATATCTGTCATCATTGGCCGCTTCAAGGTAAGGTTCCAATTCACTACCGCTTCTACTGTTGATCATCACCTTCACCAGAGACTCCACGCACAAATTATCACATGTAGTTATTCCCTTGAATCAGACTGCGCAATCCAAAACGAGATACAAATTCATATGGTCACTCTACCAGAAAATATGCCCTCTTCGTCACTCCACCATAGACTGGCTTCGAATCTCCTAGCGTAGATTTTCCGCACCATGACACCACAATGCTTGTTGCGAAATAGGAAAAAAAAAGGTAGAATCACGTGGTCTAACGAGTGTGTCTTTTTCAAATCACTGAACGTCTGTATCACGATCACATTACCCTCAAACCGCAGATTTGTCGAGGTGAGGTGACAGGATTGTTGAAAACGTACCGTGCTGCCCTACTGCTGCAAATGGTCAAACGCCATTATTCTGCATCGCAGTCGGAGGACGAGTGGAACGAGCAAGACACGTTGTCATTGTCCAGCTCCCCTGATAATAAACGGAAAGGGCAGAAAAGTAACAGAGCATCATCACCAAAAAATGTTGCTGCTAGGAAAAAACGGAGACTAGGAAGCCAAGCACAAGAGACGACCATCCAGAGCGGAATTATTGCAGTCAGGGATTCTTCGCACTCCAAAACCCTTCACTTAATTGGGTCGCCTGGACCCATACGCACCGCTCTGCTGAAATGGTTTGCTACAGTAAGGGACTTACGCGGAATGCCGTGGCGCAAGCCATCCAAACTTTCTCAAGATCCCGAACAACGTTCTCAAAGGGCGTATGAAGTGATGAGAACGTTAATCCTGAACATATTTGGGGAAATCTAATCCATTCTTAGGTATGGGTATCTGAGATAATGTTACAACAGACTCAGGTCACTACGGTAATACCTTATTATAATCGTTGGATGGAAATGTAACATCTCTTCAGGCTGTCTGTTAGCCAATTCATTGATAGATTGTACTTTAGGTTTCCAACCCTGAATGACCTAGTGGGTTAGACTTCGCTTTTGATAGTGCATTTCTGAAGCCGTCTATCAGGCCCAAGCGAACGTAGATCAAGTAAATGCTTTGTGGAAAGGTCTTGGATACTATACCCGAGCTAGTCGCTTACTTGAAGGGGCCAAGAAGGTTGTAACAAAATATAGCGGAAAGCTTCCAGATAACGCCAGAGATATGCAAAACAATATTCCCGGAATCGGCCGATATAGCGCTGGAGCTATCTGTTCTATAGCTTATGGTGAAAAGGTTCCGGTTGTAAGTGAGACACTTTTGTTTCCTCGTAAACCCTATTCACTATGAAAACAGCTTGATGGGAATGTACATCGATTGCTCAGTCGGTTACTTGCGCTTCATGCTCCACCCAAGGCTAAGGCAACTCTCGACTTGCTCTGGGAGGCGGCGGATGTCATTGTACAAGAAGGTAACGAGGCCGAGCCCCATCTTACTCAAACATTGATATTTGATAATAGACGCAGAGAATGAGCATCCTGGAGACATTAATCAAGGTCTGATTGAACTTGGAAGTACTGTTTGTACCGTACGAGGACCATCTTGTGCCACATGTCCTCTACGACCCTGGTGTGCGGCCTACAAGTTGACCTATGACAAGGGAGATGTGGTAGATGTCCCTTGCCTCACCGAGTTCACCAATTACTCAGCTCAGCTCACAGCCTCCTCCCGACATAGAGGACATTTGTCATGTTTGTGAACCTGTGTCAGTGGAACTAGCAGTTACTGCATTTCCCATGAAAGTTGACCGCAAAAAAGTGCGAGAGGAGCTCGACATTGTCAATGTAGTAGAGTGGCGACAAGATTTAAATTCCGATGAAAGGTTCTTTCTTCTTGTCAGGCGTCCTGAAACAGGTATCCTGCTTTACGTTGAATTCGTTCACTGTCCTCACTTCTTGCCAGGTCTACTTGCTGGATTGTATGACTTTGCAACGTCAGCAAACATCTCCAAAAGATCGACAACAGGATCCATCAAACCATTGTCCTTGAAATACCTCGGGAAAATTTTCGGATGTGTGTTTCGAGAAGATGCAATGGTGGAATCAGACGAGAATCCTCAGAAAATTGGGCTTGCTCGAGTTTCCGTCATTGGTGATGTCTCTCATGTTTTTTCGCATGTCAAGAAGACCTACCGAGTGGTTTGGACTCTCATGACAGGCGGTGGTAAACCACCAATGCTTCGCGAAGCCAAGACGTCCGGGCCATCCAAGAAGCCTGTACGCAAATTTGAGCAAAACATGGAATCACAGAAAAACTCGGATCTGCACATGGATTATTCATGGACACTATTTGATCAAGTAGCCAATGCAACGTGAGTAACCCAATGTCAATCAAAGGCCCGTTTAAGCTGTTTCGATTAGTATGGGAGCAGGTGCACTGAAGGTTTGGAAATTGACAAGCGCATTCTGGGACAGAATGCTTTAGCGTGGTCATATTTTTTGCCAGCAAAGTGAACTCTAATATCTCTGCCGTATGATCTAACGTAAAGAGAAAACACGTATTATTCTTGGTTTGCTAGGGATTGATTATGAGTACCCGAAGACAGTCTCTGCTATTGCACTAACCTGCTTCTCAAACTTAAATTAAGTGTACCAAGTCCTCTGAGACCACTTAAGAATGAAATTTTCTGCAAGGGCTCAGGCAAGATGTGAGTATCCTGCATACAGTCAAACCTCTAATAAGGCATACCTCCATTAAGGCATACTTTCTATTAAGACATACATTTTCCAGTTATTTCCAGTTACCAAGTCGGTTTGCAGGGCATAAGGCATACTTTTCCAATAAGGAATAGGGCATACAATTTTTGGGTGGCATAAGGCATACTTTTTTATTAAAATGTCAGCCACCTGAGTTGTCATTTCCCTAATAGTTTCCCAATTGTTTCAGCAATGTTATACATATTTAATCAATAATATTTTGTTTTTTTCATGATTTTCTGCAGCCCTAGGATCATATACTGTCATGCTCCTGTGACACAACCAGCGTGACAGGTCACATTGTCACTCCCCATCTAGAACTCCCTTTGACAAGTCTCTAGTATTCAATTCACTCCTTAGGCAGCCTGAAACCTCTTATATACTTTGCCTGCATTATTTTGTAACTAGTAATAAGATCATATCCCAGTCCCCAGTCCTGAAACTCTTATTCTCAAATATTCTAAACTTAGCACAGGGCTCAGTGAACCTAAAGCCAAGCCTTTCTAGCCTGTGGATTTCCCTCAAATCTAACACAGATGACAGGTGCTCCATAATTCCATAATTGGATGACTTTTGAATCCTGAGTCTGAGCAGAACATGTTAGAGAGAGAGAGAGAAAATTCTGTATTTGTATACTACAACAAGCAGGTGCTGGGATGCAGTGGGTGATATACATAGCAGTACACTGCTGACTACACACAAGCTTTGAGGGGTTGGCTGGAGTTGTTCTAAATTGGGTGTGAATGTTGGTGGCAAGCAGAACATATTGGAAGGCTTAATTTACATGTAGAAATACTATAGTAGACTTATAAATAAACCTGTTTTTGGTCAATTTCCAGCTGAAAAA
>Ga0153924_1000516_pt1 | contig 24051 bp, 24 predicted proteins | sample TSNJ008MetaG_FD_104709 | JGI IMG/M metagenome (GOLD analysis project Ga0153924, IMG submission 104709) | Attine ant fungus gardens microbial communities from New Jersey, USA - TSNJ008 MetaG | ecosystem: Host-associated > Fungi > Mycelium > Unclassified | place: USA: New Jersey, Wharton State...
GCCCACATCATCTCGGAGATAGGAAAAAATAGTATGCGAAGGTGTACAGTGATAACATAATCTACTAAGTTTGATTGCCGGCAACCGTCGCGTTCAAAAATTCCCTTCCGACCATAGGGCTTCATGCTTCAAATACTTTTACACTATACTGAAGGGAGGCCTGGACTGATATCATGTCTTTCTCCTATCGCTCATCGTTTCTTTCGCATTATCATGAAAATTTGTCTTGTCACTCCAGCACCCCAAATAGGCCTCCTATCCCTCTTCTTGTTCATTTACAGTATCGACAATATTCCCCTTCCCCTTATTCCCCTTTCTTCGTCGTCGTCGTCGCTTCTGCTGCTGCTGCTCCCTCTGTACCCTCTCAAACTCCTTCAAATCACTCAGCGCTGATATATCCTCCCAATCCAGTTCCACAATATCCCCTCCTGCTGCCACTGCTTCTCCTCCACTCAATTCCATCGACGAACTCTCACTTTCACTCGTCAGTTCATCATTGGCATCAAGACCTCCATCAGAGACAACAGCACCCATGTCGTCTCTGTTATGCTGTTGAGAGGGTGGATAAGGACATAATTCCGAGCTCGGTTCAACTGGAACGAGTAGACGTCCACGGCCAGCTTTACTCTTCCGTCTTCGTTTTTTCTTCTCTCTTTGTGTAGATGAGGAAGCATCACTAGCCGAAATGGAGGCATCGGCAGTCGTTGCGGACGAAAGAATAGCTGTCGTCGTAGCACCAGATGAATCGATGAGATTTTTCAAATAGTCTCCCACACAAGATCCTGGCCTGGGCGTCACGTCCCCTTCAACCGCACCATTTACCGCTCCGCTTGTGGTATTCAAACCCGCAGCTACATTCTCCGTCGTCACGATTTTTCCACTTTTCCCCTTCTTCCCTTTCTTCTGTCTTTGTAATTGTACCGATGTCCCTCTTCCACCTTCTGAACTGGTACCACCACTCCAGCTCCCATCTTCAATTTCCAATCCATTGCCCTCATCCCCCGAATTCGCGTGCGATCCCAACCCCAACTCCCAATCTACACCACCATCTCTTTGTCTCTTTGGATCGTCATCGCTAAGAGGATCTCCACCATGATTAAGAAGCGAACCTATAACATTCTGACATAACACCTGTGGCGTAGGCAACGATTTAGGTGTCGATGTATACATAGGAATTTGTGACAGAGAACGAGAAGCATTGAAATTATTAGGTAAAGAATGTGTAGCAGGCGTCGATGATGATGAACATGAATGATTCCCCAGTTCGTAGTGGGGGCGTTGCGGTTGACCAAGCCCGCTATGTAGGGCCCCCTCCTGTGATAGAGGGATAGATGTAGGAGCGGCAGAAGCGAATATTGAATCCAGCAAACTCAACCCGGTAGTTGAAGATACTTGTTGTTGTTGAGTATTCAGTGGCAGCTGCGAAGGAGATCCACCAAAGTACGGTAGGATTTGAGATGAAGTTTGAGATTCCTGGGATCCAGTAACCGAAGCGAACAAAGATTGAACAGACATTGACGCCACTGACCGTGAATCATTGCTAACAGCGGGTAAGCCTACGGCGATACTGGCAGGGGCAGCCGTGGTATGTCCATGGTTGTTGTTGGTCACAGTGGCCGTTGTGGGTAAAATTTTTGCGAATAGTTTGTCGACATCTGAGGTTCCAGGTGTACCAGGTGCTCTCGATGCTATGAATCCTTTGTTACTGATTTGCTGCGTATCATCTGCAACTAGAGTGAACAAAAAAGAATGGAAATTGAGAAGAGACATACAACCCTGAGCAATATCACTTATATTGATATTGGTGGTAGAAGAGGTAGCACGAATATGTGGATTTGAGGGTGGAGGCCTATCTGGGCCATAGCGGTACTGCTCGGGATAAGGCAAATTTTTCTTGATATATGAATGGAGTCTAAGTTGTCGAGTAATGAGTGATTGCAAGCAAGAAAATTCAAGGCGTACCTCAACATGACATCCATCAAGGGCTCCCTCCCGTCGGTTGTAAACGTCCAGAGTCCTATGGTCTGGCTAGCCTCTTGATTTTTGGAGGCGACGGTTGCTGCATCGCCGACATAGGCATACAACTCTGAAAACTTGGGTTGATCTCCAGTGTCAGAAGAGGCAAGTGCACGCAGTCGAGCAGCAGAGAGTCTGGGGTAGGAACGAAGCATGAGATAACCGCCGTGGGTGGTGATATCGTCCTCTGGATAGAGCCTCTGAATGTAGTCGTCAGAACCGACGCGGTTGAGGATATAAAATCCGTATGGAGGGTACGAATCGCTGAGAAGCTGTGAGGGAGAGAGGAGAAAGAGAAAAAGAAAAAAAACGCAACCGTTCATAGAGAAACATGGAACCTTCGAAACCGTGTTTTTGCCACTTTTGGCCGTTGTGGTGGTAGATACAGACATGGCTGAACTGGTCAAATATAGAGACTATTGAGGGGTCTCTGCGCCTGAGAACCTTGAGATTGGAGTGATAACGGGAGGCAGGCGACATCTGGTTGGGTAACTGCATGGTTGTCGATGGCAGAGAGTTCTCGGCGTCTACCGGTCATATCACATATTTGTGCTGTCGTCACAACGAAAATATCTCCTCTATCATTACCTGAATCTATACAACACACGAGAACAGACAATATACAGCTCTTTACCAGAAGACCTCATTTTAGATTATCATACAATACCAGCAAGTAATATAACCAATTTAGCTGTCGCACCTACCATCCAGAATAGCTTTCCTTAAAGTATCCTGCCAATCAAGACCCAACTTCGATAGTGCTTTACTCCGTGCTATATACACAGCAGTGATTAGAGAAAAAAATCAAGAGATAAAGACAAACAGACACGCACCAAAAATGACTAGTACGTCCATCAACACAGTTCTCTTGTCACACCCAGCAATACGTGGGACCCATCCATCATCTCTTCCGGGTCGCCTATCCCCATATTGAAATTGAACGAGTTTAGAAAAAGTAAAACTGGAAAACGTCGATACACACCAATAAATCGGCCCGAACAAATCCTTAATCAACTCTTCTGCCTTCCATCTAAATCCCTCATCTGCAATCTTCTTCGCGTACATATACAGTGCCTGTTTGAACTCAAAAGGACTTTCTAACGTTTTCGCTGCATATAACAACATCTCCTGATGACCAAGTGTAAGCACCTCAGCCCACCATTGCGGTTTCTCTTCTCCTTTCGAATTTCCCGAGCTATTGTTATTACCGCTATTCTTCGCATCCACCGTACTCGTGGTAGCCACGAGCGGCTTCATATGCCTATCACAATAGCCTTCCACGTACGCGACCAACCCCTCCTGAAACCCATCTTCCTCATCACTCAAACCGCAATTTGACGCCAGAGTGCGTTGACGATCCAATCCCCATGCCTCTGATCCCTTCGCCCACCAGCTATCGGCCAATTTAGTGAAACAGCCTAGGGCGATATCGTATGTATATACCACAGCATTTGAGCATGAAAGCATCAAAATGCCATTAGAACGTGTTGAAGCACCCGTGAGACGCGTATTGGGTGAAGAGTTGAGAAGAGAGAGGACGGATAACGGGGGAAAATTAGCTTTCTGAGTTAGCACATTCCTGATTGAGAGGAGAGGAACTATTCATCAGCGGCGGTGGTTAAAGATATAGGAGAAAGAGCCTACCAGGAGTAAAGCTGCCCGTCTACAGTGACGATCATCAAACAATGCTTATTGGCGTCCATATAGGCTGCTGAACAGCCCAGTGTCAACGTTGGCAATAGTCTACAACGCACAAAATCGTTAACCCCATACAAGGGTTGAGAGAGTTCAGACCGACCGCCGACCAGCAGGAGAATAGACATGAACATTCCCATCTTGCATCGCAACCGCACTAAAAACGTTTGTCGCTTCCGCTAACAACACTGGTGAAGGCACATAATCTATCCACTGTATTTCTTCACCTCTCACTAGCGAAATTCTTGTTTCCGCTGTCCACGGAAACAAGCCATAAGTGACGCACAGCATCTACAAGCATGTGTAACTCACCACCATCTTCGTAATTCCACACTTTGAAAATCTCATTCGCAACATCCTGTACTTTGATGCTTTGATACTTCATAAGCTTGGGTTCGTCCAACCCTAAATCCAAATCATCCCTCCCTTCTCTCCACATACCACCCGCACTCCCTTGTACATTCCTACTCAAGTTCCTCACAGATGATTTAGTCTTCTGCTTACGTATTTGCGGGTCACGACTAGCTGCATCGAGGGAGGATATCGGAACACTGTCCGTCACTGTATCTGTATCTACGTCCATCTTCCAGTCCCGAGAGGAGTGTGAAGGCTTAAACAATTGCTCGGCTGGAGATGGGAATGGACATTGCTTCGTAGACGATGAGGGACGCGATGAAGAGGACACGCGTCGTTGCATAGTAGATGCTGATGGGATGAGGCCATTTGTCGAAGCGGAAGGCACCGAAGAACCAGCAAGGTTAAGGTTGGCACGTTTCTTGTTTCTGTTGCCTTTCTTCGCAATAAGAACATTAACGACCTCCGGCCCTCCACTGGTGGAGAAATCATTCGAAGAACCAGTAGCAGTAGTATTATTCACGGGTGTAGCCACAGTGGAGGTATGAGAAAAACCCTCGGGTATAGGTGGTGTCTTGAATCCGAATTTGGCGAGATACTGCTCTTGAACAGAGTGTGGTGCTATTCCTTCTAGTTCGTCTGGGTCGAAATTGAAAACGCCTATCGTACCATCCGAAGAAGCTGCGTAGAGTGTGAGACCATCCCATGACCTGTGTTAACAAGGAAGTAAGAAAGGGGCAAACTGGGCTGAGGGACGACGCACCAGCTCAGATCCATAATCTGCCTTTCAAAGACTTGCTTGGCCACGATGAGCGGTCTCGCTGATTTAGTTTGCCAGATTGATACAGATCGGTCATCTGCACCGAGTGCGACTACCGAACATATGTTTGCTGTCGCGATAGGAGCAGTTGGATTTCGAAGGAAGATGTGGGGGTTATAAGCCTGCCGTGAAGAAGTATATCGAAACAGAGATGGAGCAACGAAAGAAGCTTACAGCTACTTCGATAGTGTTCTCATGTCCTACAAGACTAATTTCTGAGGTCCAGGTGCTACGTGTAATAACGGCAGCAATGAAGACGAAACCTTTGTTGTTAGTTGCATTAGAAGCTGTGATATGTGCGCCATCAGGAGACCAGCTAGACAGAGTATTAATTTCAGCAAAAAAGACAGAAAACAAGAGAACCGCACCTCAGACGTCTGAAAAAAGTGCTTCCAGGAGAATCCTCGAAGGGCTTTGTGACTTCAGCTTCTAGGTTCCAATCGGTTGTCCGCCAGATCTTGACAGACCTGTCGTCAGACTGAGTAGCGAGAAACTCGCCGACAGGGTCCCAGCACACGCCTTTGACAAATCCTTGGTGTTGGTCGATCTTATGCAGTCGTTCTATCGCCCATGAGCACAAGAAGGAAATCGAAAGGAAATGCTCACCAAGAGTGAAACCACACCAGATTATTACTGCAGAATCGAGTCCGACTGATGCCAAGTACCTGTCTCCAGATGACCATGCTAAATCGGTGACATCTGGTAAAAATATGAGAGCGTGTCTGGAAAAGTGGGCCACCACATACCGCTCTCGTGGCCAGGGAGTCGCTTCAGAGGCTTCCAGCCTTCCACATTCACCTCATCCGAGCCCCAGACTTTCCCACGAGCGTTCCTACGACATATGTCATCCTCAACCCAGTACCTAAACCAATGAAACAACACACGGGTCAAGGTCCCAAATCATGACAATCTCATCATCACTTCCGCTAGCCAGCCACCGTCCTGAGTGGGCCCAGCGCACTGTAAGTACAGGTCCCGTGTGCATTGACAATGTGCATAGTGATTTTGGCGGTTTGCCTGACTCTTCACTTGCTTGACTGAGTATTGGTTTCGTACTCCATATTCGCACTTTGGCGTCAAGGCCACCAGTAGCTATACGAGAACCGTCCGGGTGGACGTGCACAGAAAATATGGACAGACGCTTTGGGTTTGAGTCGCTCTTTGCAGAGTCTTTGTGGATGACCCATGCTGGCTTCGTGAAATGCATTGTGGTTGATGGCGGTTGTTTTCGGTTGTGGTGGGCTCGTGCCGTTTTCGGCAATCATCACATCTTCTTTACACTGGTCGACTTGAGAACTAGCGCTGAAACTCAAATATCTGGCTCAATCGGACTGCAACTATAAAGCGTGGATATATCGCATGATCACGGCTAATAAAGATACATCATCACTCCTTCTTGCGCCATATCTCCTTCCTCACACGCCATTCTGATCGTGCCCAATAATACCATCGGCGTCTCTACCACTCTTGTTTAGGTCAGGGAAACAATACGATTGTTTGTGCTACTATGTCCTAGAATGTCGTGATTCAGCAATTGCCGAGATTAAAACCTGGAGAGAATTAGTGATTCAAATGTTCTTACTTGAACAGTGATGCCTCCAGGTGCTACCCAACCAGATCTCCCTGCAGAAGAACCAGTCCTTTCTCGTCTCTTCAGTACCAACTCTGAGCCTGGTACTAAATCTCGCTCTTCTGCATCCAGCCTGCCAGTCAAGTTTACTAACAACTCTTTAACCGACCATGACAGTCTTGCTGATGACATACCCAACCCCATCTCTATAACTTCCTCTCTCTTTCGCTTTGTCCCTTTCTTGTGTGGCAAGTCAGCTAGCCCGATAGACCTGGACGCAATAGCAACGAAACGCAGTGTCTATGACGATCCTAATCTCGCACAATATTATTGGCCTAAAGAAAACTACGAAAACTTACATAGGTTTGATGTGACTGCGAGATGGACCATTCGAGAAGAGAGGGTGAGTTCTTGCATACTCCTTGTGTTGATATAGTCCGAGATGACGCACATGGCAGGCTTTGGTCCGGAAAATCGATTGGAGAGTTATGCTCTGGAGTACGTTCAACTTTGAAATAAAGGTGTATTTGAAAATTGATATGGAGTGTTTCTTCTCATAGCTGCAATAAGCTTCTCAGCACTCAATTTCGATAAAAGCAATATCGCTCAAGCAAACACGGATAATTTTCTACCAGATTTGGGTATGATCACGGATGGTAGGACCTCTTTTCTACTCGATAGTCACAATCAAGATGTTCATTTATGTAGACTACAACTTGGGTAACGCAATATTCCGCCTCTCTTTCCTTTGCGCCGAGTTACCTTCTCAACTCGTATCCAAGAAGGTATATTGTTACTGCTTTAATCGCTCTCTGCATGACCCAACCATCATATTCTTATATAAGCTCGGGCCAGATGTTTGGATCCCAATCCAGATGTGTGTTTGGTCAATCATCACCATGTCTCAATTCTGGTTACGTAACAGAACGGGGTTTCTGATCTGTCGAGCATTACTTGGGTACGCTACCCGAATATTCTCCTTATCATTCATTTAACAACTTCATCCCATCAGATTTGTACAGGGTGGCTTCATTCCAGACTTGGTGCTCTATCTCTCCTGTACGCCATCCCTTCCATGCAAAGCATCTTATAATTATAAAATAAGATTTCTACAATAAATACGAACTCCCATTCCGCCTTGCCTTGTTCTGGTTCTCTTCAGATGCGTGCGAAATTATCGCGAGTTTCCTCGCATTTGGAATTTTACGGATGAGAGGTGTAGGCGGACACGCAGGTTGGCGGTACGTTTCCTCTCCTCCCTGCTTATCTTGCAAATACCTACTTATTACCTGCTGATGTATTTACATGGACACATAGGTGGTTATTCTTAATCGAAGGCCTAATGACTTTCGTTATCGGCTTCGCCACATTCTTCATGATGCCACCCTCCCCAACCCAAACGAAATCCTGGTTTCGGCCAAACGGATGGTTTACTGAACGTGAAGAGGTTATCGCTACCACTAGAATCTTACGAGATGATCCAACAAAGGGCGATATGCACAATCGTGAAGGTCTGACTTTGAAGCGTATGTGGCTCGCATTGAAAGATTATGATCTGTGGCCGCTCTACATCATGTGTGTCGCACCTGTCGCTTCATTTACTTGGGAATCGACTTGACACATCATTTACAGTGGATTGACATTCGGCATCCCAGCAACACCACCTACTCAATACCTCACTCTCTCGTTACGTCAAATCGGCTTTGGGACCCTCGAAACTAACTTGTTGACGATCCCCTCAATAGTCGGAGGAATGATAACGCTTTGTGCGGTAACGCTTCTTTCTGAAGCTTTCCATGAACGCACTTATCTCTCTATGACGGAAACAGCGTGGATATTGCCGTTTCTCATTGCACTGTACTTATTACCGGAATTTCCTAATCATTGGGTATTCTATGTGCATTAGTCCCTTTTCAACCCAGCATCCGACAAAACTCATGATTGTTGTCTCTTCCAGGTTTTATCATCGCTATTATTGATGTACCCCTACTCGCATGCCATTCAAGTTGGTTGGTGTTCACGAAACTCGGGAGCAGTAGCTTCTCGGACCGTCGGTGCATCATTATACAATATGTTCGTTCAAGCTTCAGCAGTCATCTCGTCGAATATCTATCGGTCGAATGACGCGCCCCGATGTACGTTCCTTTCTCCTCTTCAATCCTCCAGATCAGATTCCATGCAACAAAACATTGATAGATCGACGAGGAAATATATACTTGATGGCGATCGCAGCTTTCAACTTAATCATTCTTTATCCGGGCACGAGGCTGTACTATATTCACAGGAATAAACAAAGAGAGAAGATTTGGAAGGCCATGACTGACGAAGTACGTAGAACCATTCTCTCATAGACACGCGAAAGCTTACTCGGTATCGCGATGGATCTCTATAGGAAAAAGCAGAATACCTAGCTACCACAACAGATGTCGGGAATCGGAGGCTCGATTTTCGATTTGCATATTGACAAGCAGTAGGTGTCGTGTGTGCAAAAAGCATGGCAGTCGAGTATACATAAATACGTGTGTGGTGTTGGCAAACACGCCTGTTTTGGCAGTGAAGGTGGTTGACACGGTGCTTGCTCCAACGCGCTTGTATCGAACAAAACGCAAAATGTCATGGGTCATCAATTTGATTCATCTTCTGTTTCGTCTTCCATTTCATCTTCCGTTTCATCTTGGCTGTCATTGGGTGTAGTCGAGGACTTATTCCTGGCAAAGCGAGAGCGTTAATACGTCATGGAAAGAAACAAAGTAGAGGGACAGACCTTTCATTTTCCCTCCTAGTTGAATCCAGCGACTCGGCGCGACGTCTTTCCAGAGAATTTCGCCTTGCCTCTCGCATGCGACGGATAGTTATATATGGACACTCGGTCTCGCGCAAGCTTCGGAAGTCTCTCTGCTTTAACATCTCTTGAATTGTCAATTTGGTGTTTGTCCCCATGGCACGATCAATCGAAGATTCGAGGTCCTTCAAGTCGTTGGCAGAAAGTCCCGATACGAAAGACAACAGTTCATGACTAATGATGTCCCTCCCCGAGATACGTTCGTACGACCGTAACACCAGTAGGAATGGTCCCATAAAGAAATGATGCCCGACCCAGTGAGGTCTTTGAACGCGAGAAATGGCACTGCGGGAGAAGGCTTGTGATATTTGATGGGACAATGGCGGAGGTTTCGGTTTTGGGGACTCAATGAAGTCGTCTGAAACCTCGGTGCACTTACAAGAGCAAGAGCGAGAGATGGTCATGAGGAGGTATAGAGAGGTATAAGCCACGATGTTAGGTACTTGACACGCCAAGATGATGCGAGAAATATAGCTTTCAAGACTTTCCCAAGTACCTGAGGCGGAGGAGACAGACCCAAGTGATGTTGAATGGTTGCCCAAAGAAGTGGTAGATGTGATGTATTTGTTTATTGCTCTAGCCATATGGGAGAGAGCCACAGGATGACAAACATCGATGTTAGACGGCGACTTGAACACTGCGTCATGCGTAAGTATGAGATAAAAGAACAAACAAAACAGTCCACATACACAGTGGCGGACATTTTGCATGGGATATTTCTGGAATGCTGGGTGATCGAATGCACGGTGCGGATAGCGAGGGACGCGGCGTCCTTTTTACGTTCGTTTGGGAAGTGATTTTTGACGCCATCCTCTGTAGGGGCAGAATCCGTCGGAGAAGAATGAAGGGTGAAGATTGACTGCTTTACGGTATTTATGCCACCTGGAGCTTCTAAAAAAAATACAGGGTCGATACGATGCACAACTGATCTAAAAACTGATCTATGCCGAAGAATGCACAGGGTCGGGCAATCAACATTACAGCTGTATGCCCTCGTAATAAATATAGTTGCTGGGGCCAAATGGAGCAGCGAACATTATTGAAAAGCGATATTCAACGAGTGCTTACATTTTGCAATTCACATTAGAGCAAAAGGACAGTGAAAAGGACAGTAAGAGCCACTCTCAAGTGGCTGAACGGCAAAACTGATCCCGACGATGCGATCAGTCCGACTTGTGGGAAAATCAAAAGCCTATCGCGGCGGATTTATCAAATAAATGGATGTCATCTCCCCTCCCGCTTGAGTCCTAGAATACTTGGCATGAGACTTGACGATTCAAAACACTGACTCTTCCCCAAAACTGTGGATTTTCATGATATTGGATGTCGATGCCATTCCAGACCGTTTCAAGATTAGGAGATAATTTTTCACCACGATCGATAGAAACGATTATGTACCACGGGTATCGATTAGTATTAATGATCGGTTGACATAGTAGTTTTCGGCTACTATGTTCTGTACCTGGCGGTTTAAAAATACTGGCACTCAGCTAACTGCAGATCAGAGCCTCAGTCGACTCTGTGATACTCTGTGAGATAATCCATACCTTTTTCATTTCTGAATGAAGTTGATTTTGAGGTGTCGAAACCTATCTCTAGCCCTTCTCTCAGCTAGTATGTTGCATTAGGTCAAACCTTATATTTCCCACGCCGGTGGGTTGCGGCGTGTACGGCGTGTATCCGGCGTGTATCCACGTAGTTCTCCCATGGAGATCTCGCCCTTCTCAGATTCAACGAGGAGTATCCCTTGATCAATTGGTGGGTTAGATTTATTCCTGGTACATCACAATTTGATGTGTCGAATTTGATGTCGGTAGAAAAGCGGATGTTGATGTTTGATCTGAGACTGTCGCTAGTGGCTTACGGCCCCCGCCCCCGTGACCTAGGGTCAACCCTTCGGTACTTTATTATCAATAATCATGTTCTATAGGATTTTGACTTTATTGAGTGTCGGCTCCCCATCATCTTATGTATCGATTTTAGGTACTCCAATAGAGCTCAAACTCTGCCCAATAAGTTAATTTCCTGACCTGGGGGTTTTCGATCATCATTAACATTAGTACACCACTCAAAACCTCGATTTTATATATGACCAGCACCCCTTGAAGTTATTCTGAGATTTTGGCAGTGTGTAAATTCTCTCTGAAAGACTATGCTGGATAAGTCAAACTCCGCTTTCACTCCCGTTACTTCGTCCCCAATACATTATCCCATTCCAATTCGTGCATCTAATGAATGAGCATAGGTCTGGATATTCAGAAACACAGAATCCTTTCACTCTATCCCCTTCTTGTCTGACTGTCTTGTCTGGGCCGTCTTGTGTGCCGGGAACCCGGGCGCCGAAAAATAACCCAAGGAGAATCAAGGTGGTAGTAACATTATTATGGGGAGCCTATCTCAACATTCCAGGTCCGCTGAGACGCTAAAAGTATATACTATGTTGAAACTGTATGGGATGTGGGTGACGAAGGAAAAGTTCTGGCTGCGATATTAATTGTAGTGTCAAGTTTTGGTGGTTGTGGAGGATGAATGAGTAGATTTCCAAGTCGTGGTAGGGTTGAGCGGGAGATAAATTCCATTTTAGTAGGAAGTTTGTCGGAGGCTTTTCGTAGCACTGTTAGATGGACAGAATACGACTCATTCAAGGTGTAATGTGATTGGATTGAAGTGGGTATACAGACCTTCCCTAGCTAGTTCTTCACGAATTGGTACTCCTCCGATCTCGAAGATTACTCGGCCAATAGGTACTCTTTTCGACTAGTGAGAATTTGGGAAATGTAAGGGATGACATAGATTGCATACCGAGTAGCCCAATATTCAAATGTACCTTTACCTTTACCCATACGTGTCTCATTACCCTAATATTCCGAGTACATTCTCAACGACACACAAGCCATCATCCACACAAAACACCACTGACCTTGACACAAACCGGAATGTCCGGGAACACACGCAGATAAACTCTACTCCCTTTGATTACTTTGAGGCTCTTCTTAATCACTTCCTCAGCTGTCAACAGTTGCTTCGCAGTTAGCCTCGCTCCATTTCCTTGAATCCTGATCCCCCACTCTCCGTATGCGAGTGTTGTGCCTTTTGTCGAACCTCCAATAGGGATTGGAATACGGCCTTTGAATCTTTTATCGTATTTGACTCTCTTAGGTGCGAGTTGAGTACGAAAGCGCGCAAATATACGGGTAGGGAAGGGAAGAACGACGCGGAAAACAGACCTTGGGAGGGAGGAGAGAGAAAACATGATTGATTATATAATCGAAGAGTTAATTCAAACTTAGGTTGTGAAGACATGGTAAGTACTTGTCTGGTGCACTTGTAGAGATACATGCAGAGTCCGCAGCTACATAGCATCAGCTATACTGGGATTTTTTTCCATATGGACTTGCCATGATCCTGACATAACCAATCCTCCGCCACTTTCTTTATGGAAATAGGCAGTTTTCTCGCAAGATTATTGCGCTCAGATTACTCATCCCCTACACTCTGTACTCAATACTCCTTCAATCGGTGCTCGGGTCGGAGTTCTTCAGAGTCATAAGTGTCTTTAAGGGATCTTCTAAACAATCGTTCTCGCGCAGGGTGTCCTCATTAGTGAAAAGACTCCAGATGAGGGGTTTTCGAGTCATTAAACCATCTGGACTGGATACATTTGTTATCTGTCCAGACCACAACTGTGTCTTAAGTTGTTTCACTCCACTGTTATAACATAGACTAGATTGTCCTCATTTATAGTGAACAATGAGGACAATTTAGTGTTCACACTGATCTGATTTTTTTGTGTATTTCCGTATGAGCTGGTTCAAGCATGCCCGATTATGTAACCAATTTACTTTCGCGGACACTCTCACCTGTCGATATGACTGACCGAAAACGCGCACGAGAGGGCGGCTCTGATACTGGAGGTATCTCCAAGAAGCTGAAAAGGTGAGCATTCTGGGTATTTGTGAACAAATTGTATTAATAAATCTATTACAGCGATGTGAGTATGCAAGGTGAATCACCCTCGCTTCAGCAGACATACTCATATTCTTCTACTTTTCCTATCAGATTCCCTCTTCAAATGGCACTTTTTCGGGCGTATGTAGTCCTTTTTTCCCCTTCAGCATCACTGATTTTGTACGCTAGTTGTCTCCGAATGACCTCATCCTGCAAAAACGGGCAGAAATCGCGGCGAAACTCGCAGCTATGAAGAATGTCAGTTCCGGTGGCTCCGAAACACAAAAATCACCAGGAATTGCTGCTCCTATACCAACAAAACCCCTTCCATCCAAAATACCCGTTCCTTTGTCATCATTCTCGACTCCAGTGGCAACGCCGAAACCCACACCTGGCACAACACCGCCTCCAAAATCTGGATCTGGCCCTTCAACAAGCACAGATGATCTTGCGCGGCGAGTCGCAGAAGCTAAGAAACGTGTAGCAGAAGCACAATCTAAGCTCTCAATCAAAGATAACCCCTACATGGTTCGTCGTTAGTATCGTCAGAGCTCGTTCAATGGCTCATAACCTTGACAGGCACTTGCAGCGACAACGAAAAAGAAAGGTTCCTCGACTCCAGCTGTTGAGAACCAACCTACACCAGGCGCCGGTCTCAAAATGGCTGCACACCCTCTACTCCTCGAACCCACAGCCCAGGCAACTGGTCAATCTAAAAAAGACAGATACAAACCTATGCAGCCAAAATTTGCGTCTATCAAAGCCAACGTCCGTAACGTTCCCACACCGCCACCTGTAGCACCGACACCGACGGTACCCTCCATCGTGAATACACCCAGTCCAGCTCTAGCTAACCCTTATACTGCTGGGTCTGTTGCTGCCACAGCTGCGGCAGCGGCAGGTGGAAGTGGTAAAGACGATCAAGGCACTGGGTTTGATGGTGCTCCGAGGGAAAGACACGGGAGGAGTTTCAGGTTCAATCCCAAGGGCAAGTATGTTGCGCTCGCGAATCAGATGAGGCAGGAACAACAACTTGAGGCGCTGAAACAGAGAATTGCGGAGAGTGCGAGGAAGGCCGGGTTGGATAGCGACATGGGCATTGAGAAGAATATAAAGGTAATGTTTTCTACATATGCCGGTTAACTCAATTTTATGTCTTTATCTGTAGCGGCTACCACCACCAGAAGCAGAATGGTGGGATGCAGCGTTGCTTCCAACGAAGAGCTATACTGACATCGAAACATTCGGCATCGAAAATTTGAATATCAAATCAGTCGACTCGCCTGTCACGCTGTATATCCAGCATCCTATACCTATACCCGCTCCTGGAGATAAGAACCAAGTGGAACTCAAACCACTTAAACTAACCACCAAAGTCAGTTCTTAGTGTTTTTGAGGTTTGAGTTTATGAACCATGCTATTCATCAATGCAGGAGCAAAAGAAACTTCGTAAACAGAAGAGGAAAGAGAAGCTGCAAGATAAGCGAGACAGGATCCGAATGGGCTTGACTGCTCCAGATCCACCCAAAGGTACGCCTTTACGCTTGCCTTTTTCTCGTTCTTTCTTGACAGCAAAAAAATACAGTCCGTCTCGCAAATTTAATGAAAGTTTTGACATCCGACGCTATTCAAGACCCTACCAGAGTTGAAGCCCGCGTCAGAAGAGAAGTTGCTATGCGCAAACATACGCATGAGAAGATGAACGCAGAGCGCAAGCTGACTGACGAACAGCGGAAGGAGAAGCTAGAGAACAAAAAGATGGAAGAAGAGAAGAAGGGGTTGGTTGGTGCTGTCTTCAAGTATGTATACCTCCTTTCATCATTTGTCCGTACACATATCAATTTTTTTCCTCTTCATCCTACAGGGTAAAAATCCTTTCGGATCCAGCACAGCAATTCAAAGTTCGCAAAAATGCAGAACAGCTCCATCTTTCAGGTGTTTGCATCTTCCATCCAGGGTTCAATGTCATCTACGTTGAAGGCGCGGCCAAATTTATCAAGAATTATAAACGTCTCATGTTACATCGTATCGCGTGGACGGAAGCTGCGAGACCGAGAAGTAATGAGGACGTCGAACTCGTTGGTGCCGACGAGGATGTCAACAACGGTAATGACAATGAGGCTGCTAATATTGAGACTATGGGAGAAGACGCAGATAACAAAGGGAAAGGAAAGGCCAAACAAATGGATGGTGGAGATGATGATGAGAATGGAGGATCATTGGAAGATAATAAGTGTTGGTTGATTTGGGAGGGTACGTTGAGAGACAGGGCATTTACGGGTTTCAAAGCGAGGAGCGCGCCGACGGAGAGAGAAGCAAAGGAGTTGCTCGGTGACATGAAAGGATATTGGGATATGGCGAAGAATTGGAAGGGAGAGGAGGAAGAGCTGTTTTAACTTGGATCATTTTGATGGCGAGGTTGGTTATGGCACTGTCTGGAGGATTGATGACTGTGAGCTCTGACAGGGGCTAGTTATATCTCACAACAGATATTGCCCATACAAGTAATACAAGTACATAATCAAATCAGGATACGTCCAAAATCGAAAAATTGGAGCCTTAGAAATCAAATGCTGAGCTTCTCCAGCCTCTTTCCTCACACTCATGCTCCCTTTGCTTAGTAAATCTCTTTCCTTTCCCTTTTCCTCGTTCATATCCTCCTTTTATCCTTTCATACCCCTCCTCGATGTTCGCTCTAGCCTCCTGAACACTATCCTCAACCTCTTGTAGCACTATTTTGCTTGTGCGATTCGTGTTCTTCGGAACATCATACGGTCCGCCTTTCCCAGGAAACAATTGCGCTCCGGTGCCAACAGCCACTCTTACCTGAGCTTCTTCACTCGAAGACTCTGGACATTCATTCATCGAGTTTTCATCGCCTCCTACGCCTCCTTCGTTGTCCACTGATCCTGAAAGTGGAATTATCATGGTGGGGCTGATGCCGGGTTGCTGTTGTTGTTCGTGGCCCTGAATGTGTGCATGGTCCTGTTTGGAGAAGATGATTCCTCGATTTGTCAATTCCGTTTCTGTAGTGGTGGCGGTGCCGTTATCGACATTGCTGCTAGTATAGTATCTGAAGACCTCGGGACCACGTTCAAGAAGGGTAGCATACAAATCGCTCAATTTCATTTTGCCGTCCTCTTCATCTTCACCAGTTTCGCCTCGGGATTGGGATCCACTACGCGTATGTACTGACCTCCTCACACGTCTATTCACCGCACGCTCTTTCGCTTCCATCATAATCAATGCCATACCCGATGCCACTGCCTCTAGCACTTTTCGTATCCTTTCTTCTAGTGTCTGTTTCACTACTGATCTGATGAGTGGACCCGCAAATGGCTCGACTATCAGTCTATTAAATACCCAATGTCTACTCTGGTTAATTTGGAACCTAGCACCGCGAAGATTGGCGTGGACGTTCAGGACTCGGAATAGGGGCGTGACATCGGCCAATGCCAGATCGATAGAGGACTTAGAAGGACAGCCCAATGCCTCAAATGATCGCCTGCGATAATTTTCGTGGCCTGGACGCGGACTTGGACTATGCTGTCGACTTGGATGATGACCGGCTTCATATATGACTTCTTGAACATCCAAGTTTTGTGGGATATTGGGATCGAGTAATTCGGAATCATTGTCCACGTCTTCAATTATGAGGATGGGAATCTCTGCTGTGGTGTTTGTATTTGCTGTTTGAAGATTCATTTCGACGTTTTCCTTGTCCATTTCAAGTTCAATATCGAGACAGAGACCGGATTGTCTATCTTCGTCTGTGGCTGTTCCTAGATCGATGCTGGCAATGCCTTCGTCTTCGTATCGAATGAGTGAGCCAGTGTATCTGATCATGAAAATTTCATATCAGACTGCAGTTGTGCCAGGAGACCTGAGGGGGTACACACTTGAAATAGTAATCCAAACCTCGCACGCAAGCTTTGATTCCATCCATACACACCTTCATTCTAGACGTTGCCTTGACACTGGGGACATTTTCACTGTTTGGTCGACCAGTCAATCCCATCCGATACTGTGCATCATCAACACCAACGGCAGCCGCACCCAGTCCCTCACTCAAAGAAACTTTGACCTCTGTCCACTGTTTCACCAAAACTTCATCTGGAACCAACTTGCCTCCAATACCTTCATTGTATTGCTGGATCCTAGGTTCTTGCACTGCAATTTCACTTTGTCCATGTGCTAAACCCCGGATCCAACGTGCGTCAATTGCACATTCGATATCATCTGTCTGAATTTCGATGCGAGGGACGGGTAGAGCACCAAGAGGAAGAAGATGGAGCAGACGGGGCAATACCCATCCGAGCCATTGGATGTATGAGCTGAGTTTCCCTGTCCCTCGATCTCCCGCGTGATGTCGATTCTTAGCCCTATATCTGTCAACTCTCTCACCGGCTTCTTCCTTTCCAGTGCCGAAGAGTTCTAGACTATCCTTGCGTAATTTCTCCAGAGCGTGAACGAGCTTTGTCATGGTTCTGTCTCGTCCCAATGCATCAACGTAGTCACTGGCCTGTTCGAGGAACTTCGCGATGTCCATAATACACTGATGTGCGACCTGATCCTTCTTTTCTGCCGATATCGTTTTACTGTCCTCTTCCAATTGCTGCCGAGCCTGATTTCTTGTTTTCTCGGTGACCTTATTGACGATATCATCTGTATCAGCCACTGCTTCCCCTGAAACTCGCAATAATTCTCGTGTTGCTTCATAAAGCGCCTCTAGTGACGTTCGTCCAGATTCAGACATTGCCCAACCTGGTCTGGTCATTGCTGTATCCAAATATCGACCTATGCTGGAGATATACATGAAAAAGAGATTGGCACTTTCTGGGAGATCGTGTTTGCAGTCGACAGAGGGACAACATTGATCCATCTCGGGATGTGAATCATCAGGATGTCTCGTATCTGATGCCTCATCCCTGCCATAGTAGGGCTTCTTCTGCTTTCTGTCTTTCGGTACAGTGATTGAGTGTCTGATGATGTCACCTAATGTTTTCATCATGTTGTCGATCTTGTGCCCTTGAGCTATGCGTTCAAACATGGCCTTTGCGTCTTGAAGTGCATAGTGGAGATGTGGCGAGCCTACCTCAATCCCTGGAATGAGAGTCTCGAAAGGACTATGTAGTTGAGATGGGTATAGGGTCGGATCGGTAAATCTGGTCGGTAAACCTTTGTCAGAAGCTTCAGGATGGGGACTCTTCGGTTTTGTGGATGATTCAGCATTAGGTATCTGAATGCTTTTGATGGTTTCTTGCGAAGCGAGGGTGAATTTGACTGTCCATTTTCTTATGAGCCGCAGGATCGTCATTATGGCATGACGTGAAGAAGAATCTTCTTGGGCATAGGTGACCATCTAAATTCAAGCGTCACAAAAATTTGAACTGTGATTCTGAATTCGGTGAGACCCGCCTCTTGCATACGAGTTAGAAGTTTTTGTTTAGCCTCTCCTTTGGTTTCCACCCATTGATCATTCCAATCCTTCTTTTTCTCGTTTATAGATTCTTGTACGCCTCTAGCTATATCGCTTGCCGTAACCATACCATCTTCAGCTATTTTCCTTGGGTGAGTACATTTGACTGGTGTTCCTGCTTTCCGACCAAACTCGTCTTTCTCTGCCTTGTTTCTTACGTGCTCTGCGATGTCATGGACATGTAGAGCAGCGTCACTTATGTCGGACGCTAAATGTGCTACCCACTGTCGTCCAATTGATATTGCGTCAACGAGTAGAAGGCGGAAAACGGAAGAGAAGAGGAAAGTCACGAAGAGGGACTTGAGTTCTTGACCCAACGTGTTTACATCTGACGAAACCTCTGATTGGCAGGGAACTAGAAAATATCTCAGTACTTGAATACTCTTCGAGTACAACTGTCTGAAAGCCATACTGTGCCTCTGAAAATCCTCTTCAATTTCCACAGCTTGTTCCCTTAATTGCGTTTTTTCAGACATAGTCTGGGCAACATTGAACGAAATTGTTGGATCAAAAGACTTGATCTGGGAAACCTGGAAGAATAAATCTTGTAATAAATCATCGTCTGTGAGCAAAGAAAAATTTAAATTTCTTGATCCCATGGGAGAGGGAATAGTATACCCTTACCGTTCTTCTCCATACCAAACTGCAACAAAGCCTCTATAACATAAATTACATCTTGTATTACTTTTTTTCCTCTCCGACTGAATGGTCCTCTTCCTTGCGAAACCTCATCGGGGGCTATCTGAGATTGTATAGTCTGAGATGCCTGGAGTGTATTCGAATGAAGAATTTGTCTCAGGATATGGTTTATCTGAGTTTGACTAGGTAATTTTCCGATGCTCAGAGCGGTCAGAACGTCGATAAGTTTGGCTAGGGATTCGTCAGAGGGTGATTCTGGTAATTCACGTCGAGGGTGCTGAGTTCTCTTGGGTAACAAGTGTTCGCAGTCTTCTTCGTGTTTTGAAGAAAAACATGAAAAACAGGTGTCCAACATAATGTATGCAGAACAGGCGAGGAAAAAGGTCCACTGGACCACTGGAGGTAATTGGATCATCTATGACGTCAACGACCAACAGGTAATATATTTTTTAGAAAAAAAGCAACTCCCTAGAACCAGGCGAAAAAACAAAAGTTCATTGCAAAAAGGCCTTTTACAGCTTTCTCTTTTAAACACGTTTCACGTCGACACCTATGCACACACCCAAGTTCTCAGTGAATAATTCTTTGCAGCTTACCATTTCATTTCAATTACCTACTTACACATACATACCTACAGGTACACATATTTAGAATACGCAACTTTCACCACTTCCTTCATCATTCCAGGAAATTCACTGATAGTAACATGCAGTTCGTTTGATTTTGGAATTTCTTTGAGCTGATCAGCTAGGACTCTGATGCCCTCTGCTAAGTTTTTAATTTTTCTATAAGATTCCTCTTGAGCCTTGGAATGCCATCAAATTTATCAGCATCGTTCATGTTGGAAATAGAAAAGGGGGCCAGCTTGGTGTACGACACCAATGAATGGTATTCAGTTGCTTCAAGTCAGATAACGCCCGTGCGTGCTATTATCCTTTCTGAACTCGATAAAACATCCCACTCACTACTTGCGGAACCGAGACGATCAATAATAGGCCGGACTGGTCAAGTCTTTGATTGTGCTCTTGATCCGTACATCCAGGACGCTCAGATCACATTCGTCCGCCTACACTTGGAGTTGAGCAGTCCACTTGTTGACAACAATGATGATAACATACCTCGGCGACGATCCAGAAGTGTAATCCTGGAATTGTGTTGGTGAATTCCACCTCCTAGTATTCTCAGCAGACTTGGAGCAATTGAGGAAAAATATCAACTCACATTTGGTTCCTTCCCTTGTTTCAGGTGATCCTATAGATCGTCAAAATTGATGCTGACTTTGCACGGAGGATCATACTTCGAAATGCACCCAAGGCTGAGGATTTACCGTCGCAGAGGATGCTTTCTGTGTATCTCAATACCCAGGTCACTTTCTTGTTTGAGAATACTACATCGCACGAATGTTTAGCAATGCCTAGGCAGGGGGCGTTCAACTCACCATTTACTTGTCAACTTGAGATGCTCTCCCTCGTTGTTTTTCTTGGGTTCCCTTCAGTAGCTCTGAAGATGATCCACCGTGTCAGAGTGCTTGACAAGGAATGATTGTGGAAATTTATGATCAAGCTTCCCAATGAATTCTAGATGCAGTCACTTAGGCCTGCTGATAAATTAAGATAGGCTGTTACTCACCGACAATTCGGATAGTTGGTACCATAGTAGCAGTTAATCATTCAACTTTTGGGCAGAATAAGAAGCAACGTTGTGAGCGGCTAATGTTATCAGGTGGACAAGGTCGTGGAATCATCGAAGCAGCTGCTATTACCTCACCGGGTGGGAATTTGATCATCATTGTCAGAAGCACGGCAAAGCCGTAAGTGTGGGAGATAGGACGAGTGCCCATCTTCTTTGGCTGACCTGGCAACTATTATCGCCGAGTAATCAGTTTTTTTTACTCGTTGCTCCACAGGGCATTGTTGGGTAGTTCCTTGGCAAGGCACCCTCATGCATTTGTATGAGTATTGTCTTGCCACTGCATGAGGTATTCTTGTAAGAATGGCTTGACTGTTGCTTTATTCTGAATTTGCATTTCTCATTTTATTTGGTGTCATTATATTGTTTCAGGCATGTACATTTCCTAAATGCGCACAACAAAACCTCGATTTAAACCACCTGTAACCACTTATTCCCACATCCGACACAACTAGGGCAACAAGAAACAAGAAAAAGTCAGCTCAGAATTGAAAAGCAAGACAAAAAAAGACAAACCTAACAAAAGTCTAAAATAAAATACAATATCAATTTATCATGAAAACCAACAGGAAAAAAACACGACACACACCTGTGATGGTGTTGTTTCAGTACCTACGAGGACCGTAAATGATCGCGTTTTGCGTTGTTCGCATTGAGAGCATGCATGAACATCAGTTTCCTCCACGTCTTTGAGTATCTCCGATCCAGAATCCTAACAAATATATTTTTGAAAGAGTGGGTGAAAATGCTCACTGATATTTTTTGGATCCATCTTGAATGAGGTCAACTCACCTCAACTTTATCATCACCTCTCATCACCTCTCTCATCCATGTAGCTACTTGATCCGCCCACTCCTCACCATGTCCACTCGATAACATATATATAAGAGTGACATGGTTGTGTCCCTTCGCCTCAATAAGATCCACCTTGTTTCCCAAATACCACTCCAACATCTTGTGATACTGAGAATTAGTTTCCGATATCATCACAGGCTCCTTCTCGGACACGACCATAAGTATCTCCGGAAGAAGTTTCATAGAAGACAAAGAAGAAGGGTCACGACCAGCAAACCATTTTATCAACAGAGAATGAGAGGAATTCTCAATTGCACTCTCAATCGTACCCCAATGTGCTTGTGCGAGAGCTCGCGAAGCATAATCTCCAGGAAGTAGACGATATGGACCAGAAATCAATACAACACCTTGCACCCTCTTTCGTATCTCATCATCAAGAGGAACAAGATCTTCATGGAAGAAAAGAGTAACAGTATGCACGGCACCGGCAGAATGTCCCACAATAAACAACGAATCCAGATCAAGACTCAGAGAAGATTCAGAGTCCACAAGTACAAGGTTGGCTGAATCAGATATGGTCCATTTGATAGCGTCCAAGACGTCCTGAGCAGCGTCAGGATATTGATGTTCTGGAGAGAGGCGGTAGTCCGGTATGATAGTAATAAAACCTCTTTGAGCAAAGAAGGCGCCAAAACATGCATGGATAAGGTTGAAGGGTGGAGCTTTAGAACGATCGCCAGTGGTGAATCCACCTCCGTAGATGAAGAACAAGACTGGAAGTTTTCCAGTAAAGTTGGTTGTGTTGGGTGGGTAGTAGACGTCGAGCTAAAAATTGCATCAGAGGTTGACAGGATGCGGGAAGATAGAGACACACGTAATGACGCCTCGTATTGCCGTATCGAAAAGTCTTCTTGGGTACACTGGTGATCATCTCTTTGTTCTTGTACAATTGTTCATGGCATAACCTAATTGCTGCGTAAAGTATGAGCTGAGTATTGTGAATGATAAAAGGATAGAAATAATTCATTACACGGCACGAGTGACTCTGATAAATCTGACGAGAGGTGTTTGATCTTGTCCATGGGGGGATTACTAGATGGCAAATATCGGAAACCAAGGTATTTATATCTGCCCAGGAGGCGTGGCGCTCGATAAGCATGGGAACATTGGGCACGAGAGAGAACAACAGCTGATCTTGAGACTGAATGCGTGGTGTGTGTGTCAGTCATACCTCCGCCGTGTTTGGAGCTGTTAACTGATAGAAAATCCATTTTTAGGTAAACTATGTCATAGCAGCTTGTATTTTCGACGAAAAGCCATGTGTTCATACAGATATATCAATAGATAGTGGTCGCCAAGAATAAGAGTGACAACAGACCTTTCACAATGTCACAATTACGGTACAATAGGCATTGATCCGGAATTATATCCAAAGCGCGAACAAAGTACGTGACATTACTGTTGTGTGACTTCCAAACGCCGTTTGATACGAGCTTATTTTCAAAAAGACTTGTAGAAAAAGACACCCATTTTTCCCATATCGAAAGTTCGTGAAAAGTTATGACGTTATGCATCAGATACAACGCAAGACACAAGTCCATTTATCCTTAGCGGCATGAATGATCGTATCACCTGCAGTAATCGATAGACGATTCCCGTATGACCAAGGCTTTTTCCCTAAATCATAAATCATCACAATCTAGCTCCCAAAAAAAATGAAGTTGAAAATTTACTGCAAGAAAGCGTATAACCATCGCCTTTGATATCAATCACTTGTCCAAAATTACTTGTAGAGGTGAATATATGCGCTTCGACAAGTACCTCTATCGCTTTCTAGATTATGTTGATGTGAAGGGGTTAGAGATACAGGAAGCTGACAAACAGTAATTTCATATTGATTTAGATAAAATGCGGCCATTTCGTCAGTGAGATTGTCATTTGCTGGTTTGACTGTTACTTGTACTATCACTGGATCTATGCTTGCATTCGCTGGTGAGGTGGAGAGTGACAGCAAGGGAGATGACAGTTCCAGGAGAAGCAGAAAGGTTTTATTGAGAGGAATATAATAGTGGTGGTACATGGTAAGATGCAAAATGTCACATGCTCAATTTCGCAATCAAATGCGAATATAATCAAAAGCAAAAAATTGAAGATGGACCCACGACAGACAGAGAGTAGTCTGAATCGAGTTACACCCCTACAGA
>Ga0153924_1000517_pt1 | contig 24038 bp, 23 predicted proteins | sample TSNJ008MetaG_FD_104709 | JGI IMG/M metagenome (GOLD analysis project Ga0153924, IMG submission 104709) | Attine ant fungus gardens microbial communities from New Jersey, USA - TSNJ008 MetaG | ecosystem: Host-associated > Fungi > Mycelium > Unclassified | place: USA: New Jersey, Wharton State...
GTCTACAACCAAGGTCAGGATATAAACGTTTTCCTTCTCTCCGTTTTTTGTGATTTCATAATGTAAATCTTCACTATAGGCTTCTTCTGTTGCATCATTCATAAATGGTGCTTCTATTCCGCCTACGATAGTATTTGTCTCCTCGTCAAAAAAGGTAATGCCGCCTCCGATTTCGGGGTTATCCAGCTTTGGATACATCCCTTCCATCTCCATGATAAAGGAGAATGTATTGGCACTTGGCATTTCATTTAAGATGATATTTTCTTTGATACCGAAATCTAAGGAACGGTATTCTAATGCGATGCTTTGCTCTGCGTTTTCATAGACCGCCTGGATTGGCACTTCCTTTTCTACTCCATAACTGTCTGTAACCAAGTCCTCTTCGATACGGACCGACCCAAAGCTTATATTGTTAAAAGCATTCCCGGCTGTATCGTTCTTAGATTCCGTCAATGGGGCAAAGGTTAATTTATAGTCTTTATTCGTCATAAGAAGCGGCGTATCCGAATCAATCGTTTTGGGGATGTACTGCTTTGAATCACCGCTTTTGTTTTCATAGATATAATCTGCCGCAGTGCTTTGGTCTATTACCTCTGAATCTGCTGCAAGCTCTTTAATTGTATCCATACTGTCTGTATCAGTCTCTACCAGTTTTGGATTGTAGTCGACGAGATTCCCTTCTTCATCCTCATACCGGATATCGTCTGAATAAAGGACAATCTGCTTCATTCCATTATCCAATAAAAAGGTATTGGAGTTCTGTGTCCGTTCCTCTTCGAGTTCCGCTACTACCAGTGGTTCTCCGCTGCTTTGCACCTCTTTTGAGGTAACCTCCGGCTGGACGGTTTCCTCAGCCGATACTTCCTGTACATTTCCTTCTGCTAAGGCTTCCAGCTGTACACTGGTTGTCACAATTGCAATCAGTAATAATAATGCAATCACTTTCTTTAGGCCTGCTAGTGTTGTCCCTTTTCTCATCATGAAACGTTTCCTCTTCTCTTCCTTTTGTATTTTTATACCCGCTATTGTCTATAAAGGGTATTCCTTAATAAATATCTCCATGTCTATAACGGCAGTCATACTACCAGAATCATGGAATGTGAAACATTACTTATCCCTCCTTAAATTAATTTAGAATTTATCTCTACTTTATATAAGACGAGCGAGAATGGTAAAACACAACACTTTTTTACAAAATATTTCAAAAAATATAAGATTTTACAAAATAAATTAGTATTCTATAAAATGAAAAGAAAATAGAGCCGTTTCAAAATGTAAATTGGCTAGGGTATCATGTGGTCCACACGATATCCTAGCCAATTTACGTTTTGCACCATCCCCTTTTGGGGTACTACACTTTTATCAAACAAGAATCCGGTCTTTTTAACTTGGTTACACTTTCCTAATCTTTTGACATTAAATATTAATCAAATAATTTATAATTAGAAGTAAGGAAATCAACGCCCATATTTTTAATGTAATTAAATGCAGTGAAGAAGTCATCTACTGTATATACACCGATCTTTAATCCGTTTTCATGCATGGTATCGATTACATCCTGTGTAAGATAATTATAGTTTGTGCTGATATTAATAGAATTCTTAATACACCAATTAATTTTTGTAGCAGTAGGAACCGTGGCTAAATACTGCAGCGTGACGGGGATATAATCCGAGGGATTATCGTCGGCGGGCGTTTCGTCTTCATTATTCGGTTCGGCACTGTCAGTCTCTTCGCTGTCAGAAGGTTCGTCAGTTTCTAAGGCAGGTATATCAAGCGTCTTAATTGTAGTTAAATTACTGGCAGTAAATGAACTTATAGTAACACGTTCTCTAACGCCGCATTCATTTAATAAATCTAATAATCGTTGTAAGCTTTCGTCAGAAAAATTCTGTTTCAATTCAATAATAGGAGTAATATTAGGATACTCTGCAATTATTTCTAAATATTCCCGCAGACTTGGAATATGTTCATCTGGATATTGGTCAATATTACTTCCTGTAGTCATAATATTTTTTTGTACTTCTTCTAATGTAAGATTTGTAATTTTAACATTATTCCCGCACATTCTTAATAATGACTCATCATGTGAAATCGCAAATTCCTGATCGGTAGTTTCCCAAATATCACATTCGACACCCCAATAACCAGCTTCGCAGGCAAGCTTAAAGGCAGAAAGTGAGTTTTCCGGAGCCATGGATTTAAAGCCGCGGTGGGCAACAAAATTAGTAGAAGAAGCAGTTAATGAGATTACTTGTATCCGGTATGAGTTCGATTTATTGCTGCCATCTGTGGATGTCGCCTTGATTACGGTGGTTCCGTTAGCGACAGCCTTAACAACACCCTTACTGCTTACAGTTGCAACACTGGTATTACTGGAAGACCAGTTTACCTTTTTATTATTCGCTGTAGTAGGAGAGATAGTTGTTTCAAATGTAATTTCAGTACCCTTTTGGACAAAACTATTACTTGCAGGATTAGCAATTTTTACGGATTTCACCAATGCAACCACCTTTATCTTACATGAGGTATATTTTTTTGTACCATCTGTAGCTGTAGCGGTAATAGTAGCAGTTCCTTTGGCAATTCCGGTAACCGTACCATGGCGGGTTACTTTGGCAACTTTAGTATTACTGGAGGACCATTTTACAGCTTTGGTTGTAGCAGCAGCCGGACTGTAAGCAACCTTTAGAACAAATTTATTTCCAATCGGTAATGATGCCGCCATATCTGCATTAGAAAATTTGACAGAAGTTACAGGCGTTCCTACAATGATATTGCAGGATACTTTCTTTTTAGACCCGTCTTTTGCTGTTGCGGTAATAACAGCTGTTCCATTTTTCACAGCCGTCACCTTACCTTTTGAATTCACTTTTGCAACCTTGGTATTACTGGAGGACCATTTTAATTTTTTATTTGTTGCGTTAGAAGGACTGATTTTAACTTTTATAGTCTTTGTACGGCCTTTTTTTAAAGTATATGTATTACTTATATTAGTTATTTTTACAGAGGTTACCTTAACAACTTTTTTTTTCTTGGCAGCATCCGCTTGTATTGGCGTGATTATAATCGCTAAACAGCACACTAAGCAAAGTGCCAAGAATTTTAGTATCATGTGCCTATTCGTTTTCATTTATTTTCTCCTTAAATTCTTTTATAGTAATTATTATATAAGATAAAAAAAATAATTGCAATGTATATGTAAATGTTTAGCAATATTATAATTTCTTAGTTTTTTTATTAAATCAAGCCTTATGTGGTAATATAAGGAAAAGATAAACACTAGATTAATGATATGAAATATATTAAAATGTAATTGTATATCTATAATGAAAAGCCATTGAATGCAAATGTTTTATTTTGCTGATTGGGTAATGTCGTAGACAGTTTATGATATATGTAGGAGCGAATATTATTATGAACTATATTGTATTAGATTTAGAATGGAATCAATGCCCAACAGGAAAAGAAAAAGAAAATAGTAAAATGCCATTTGAAATCATTGAAATCGGCGGCGTAATGTTAAATGAAAATCTTGAGCAAATCAGTACGTTTAATGAAACAATTTGTCCAAAAGTCTATCGGTATCTACACTTTAAAATCAAGGAAATCAGTAAAATTACTATGACTGAACTTAAGGGAAGTGATGATTTTAAAACAGTAGTAAATAGATTTTTAGATTGGTGCGGTACAGATTTTCAGTATTGTACATGGGGACCATTGGATTTAATGGAGCTGCAAAGGAATATGCAGTTTCATAAAGTCAAGAGAAGGCTGGGAAATCCGCTTATTTTCTTGGATATACAGAAATTGTTTAATTTAGACATGAGAGATGAAAAGCAGATTATGAGCAGTTTAGCCCATGCGGTGGAACGCCTTAATATTGAAGTAGCAGAACCATTTCACAGGGCACTAAATGATGCATTATACACCTGTGAAGTCATGAGAACAATGAATTTAAATAGTGTAAAAGATTATTATTCTATTGATTGTTATTATGTACCTAGGAATAAATCTGAAGAAATTTATGCAAGATTTCCAACGTATAGTAAATTTATATCAAGAAAGTTCAGCTCCAAGGAGAAGGCATTGATGGATACCAATATCACGACAATCAAATGCAGTGAATGTGATATACCTGTTGATATTAAGATCCCCTGGTTTTCAGATAATGCAAAAGTTTACTATGGACTTGGGTATTGTAAGACGCACGGGTATGTTCGGTGTAAGCTTAAAATGAAGAAAAATATTAATGGACAGGTATATGTTGTTAAGATTACGAAGCATACCAATGAAGAAGGCGTAGAGATACTAGAAGAAAGACAGGATGTAATTAGAGCAAGAAGAAAAGAGAAAAGATACAGACACTCTGAAAAAAATGAATAAAAATGGGATGCTGCAACTATACTCTAGTAAAGTTGCAGCATCCCATTTTTATTCATTTTAAACGGCAAATTGGATAAGGCATACCTTTACTTTGTATTCTTGTATGTTGACATTAATACTTCCAGCTCTTCTAACAGACAATCTACTTTACCATAAAATGAGTCATTATTAGCAGGGTTATCAAATTTATCAAGAATATCCTTTAAGTCAGTAATAACATTATCCAGACGGTCTTTACCACTGTTATTTAAATATAGCATATAACGGCTGCGTTCATTTTCTTCAGGGGTCATCTTCTTTAAAACCACCGAAACATTGGGTTTTTCACCAATATAACGATATGTAATAGATGGAGATGCATGGTTAAATAATTCCTGAAGATAATAGATATCTCCTGTCTCTTTGTAGTATCTCCATGCAAATGTCTTTCTCATAGTCTGGGCCCCGATCGATGAAATACCCATTGAATGTCCTACAGATTTAAATACCCGATATGCTTGTTCTCTAGATAATGCAGCAGAGGAAGACGCATGGCCTGTGATTAAAAAACCATCAGGATCCTTATCCCTTGTATAATCAGAAATAATTTGCTTTAATTCCGCCGGTATTTTAAATACACGCTTATTATTTCTGGTTCCAATTTTAACAGTGATAGAATCTTTATTTGTAATATCTTTGTTTTTGAATTTTAATATTTCTTGTAGCTGCAGGCCGGTACCTATACCTATTTCAAACATAATATAGTATTTGTTATCCAACTGTTTTAGTTTTTCTCTGAATTCGTTTAATGTATTTTCATCCTTAATAGGGGCAACCCAATTCATAGTAACACCTTACCTTTCTAAGCTTGTTTATAGTTCTACATGAAGCCAAATCATAAAATAGGCCTCCGATTTCTGTCTCTTCTTTCATCTAGAATTCTTCTACGTTGAAGATACCGCCTTTTACGAATTAAATGAAGACGAAATCTTAAGATACCAATTGTAGCAGCAGTTATTAATAAAATTATGATAAGCACTTTAAAAATAGTTTCAAGAACCATAACAAATGAGTAACTTTCTGTACTATTTGTGGTAACTATAGGTTCCATAATAGAGGATAAAGCCCGGTTTTCAGAACTAATCAGTGAACAGCTGCCAATAAAGTGATTGTCATAAGTGTAACTTAAAATGGCATCTTTATCAGCAGAGCCATCTGATGTATTAGTCTCAATTACTGGTGAGGCATCTGTCAAACTGATTCCTTTCGGCAAAACAACGGTACTGTCTTTAGGAATATTATATGAATTCGTATTGTTCGTAAATGTTCTTGTTTCTGAAGTAGAGATATCGACAGAATTAAAATTGTCAAATCCATAGTCAAGTAATAGTTTTGTATCATTATATATTTGCCCGGAATTTGAATTGAGAACCACACAAATTAAAGTTATATCACCATTAGTAGCACAAGTGACCAAAGTATTTCCGGCTTCTTTGGTATATCCAGTCTTTCCTGCTATCATGCCCTCGTAGTATACATCATTCACAGGCCAGATCATTTTATGTTTATTATTCACCGGACGGCTTTCATCTACTAAGTTTGTAGTACCGATAGTATAACTGGTTGTCCCTGAAATTGTTATAAAATCAGGAACTTCCAGGGCTGCTTTAGTAATCATAGCCATATCATATGCTGTCGTATAGTGATTTTTATCATGTAATCCACTGGGATTGGTAAAACTAGAATTAAGAGCACCGGCTTCTTTCGCACGCTCGGTCATAAGGGTACCAAAATCTTTTGTTGTACCGGAAATATGTTCAGCAAGTCCATTTGCAACCTCATTGGCAGAAGCAAGTAAAAGCCCATATAAGCAGTCTTTTGCAGTAAGCTGTTCATCCTCCTGAATTGCAATATGAGCGTCACCATAAGACAAACTGAAAATTGAATCATGTGAAAATGTAACAATATCATCTAAAGGGCATGTCTCTAAAGTAATTAAAGCTGTTAAAATCTTAGTGATACTAGCCGGATACATTTTCTTAGAACTCTTTTTACTATATAGGATTGCGCCCGATTCAGCATCCATTAAAATGGAAGAAGTGCCATTAATAGTGGGTTCAACAGGCCAAATAACCTCATCTTCAGCAGCCTCCTGACTATATGCGTTAATGGTAAAAGTATCTGCGCATATAACAATTGTTAATATATATGTGATCAATTTTAAAGTACAGCTTCGCATGATATACAATCCTTTCAAATAACATACATAAATATTTTAAATGTCATATATTAATTATAACTGTTTTTATTTTTATTTCAACTATAATATTGTATTATGTGTAAAATTAATAGAAAAATCCCGCCTTTTATTATATCAAGTAAATGGCAGGATTTCAAATACATTATAAAATTTATTTCATACGGCTTTTAATAACTTTTAGCCGGGTGAATTCTTCACGTTCCTTTTCCTCTAATGCATTGTTGATATTTTTACTAAGCTGCTCATAAGTAGGAATTGTAATATTTTTTAATGCATTTGCACGCTTTTGTGTCTTTTTGATGTTATATGCTAATCGGTATGCGGAATTTTCAATCATAGAAAGATTTATAGTAAGGTCTTTCACTTTCTCAAATCCAGACTTAGCAGCATCAAGAGATTCTGTCGTTCCATGGAAGGAGTAGACTAGGTTATTAGTGTTGGGCTCATATTTTACTAAAGGAATTTCGGTTCCCATAATACTACGGGTTTTAATTGATATAGAGTCTTCAATTGGAACGTTGAATGCAAAGGTTTCTACATTACGGATACCAAGCTGGATATTAGCCTGTTCGAGGGCTTTATAAGCTTCTGTAAAGGTTTTATCGATTTCTGCCTGAATTCCTTTTGCCTGGTCTATCAGATCCATAATTTCGCGGATCAATATATTTCGCTTTTTATCCATCAATTCAAAACCCTGCCGGGCAAGAGTTAATGAATTTTTAGCAGCAATCAGATTTCCTTTGGTAGGTGCAGTATTAAGATTCATTTGGACACCTCCTATATAGCATCAATGTCAATAGTATCATAATATTTCTCAATAATTTTCGTGTCGATACGGTCTAATTCTTCCTTGGGGAGCATATGAAGCAGCTTCCATCCCAGATTTAATGTTGTTAAAATATCACGATTTTCCACTTCACCTTGTCCTACAAATTGTTCTTCAAAGGCTTTACCGAATTTAAGATATTTCTTATCAGTAGGGGATAGTTCATCTTCACCGATAACAGATGCCAGTGCTCTTGCATCTCCAACTTTGGCATAAGACGAGAATAATTGATTAGCAATATCCTGGTGGTCATCTCTGGTAAACCCTTCTCCGATTCCATCTTTCATAAGGCGGGAGAGAGATGGCAATACATTGATTGGCGGATAAAGTGACTGGCCATGTAGTTCACGGTCTAAAACTATCTGGCCTTCTGTGATATATCCTGTTAAGTCAGGAATTGGATGGGTAATGTCGTCATTTGGCATGGTCAGGATAGGAATCTGTGTCACGCTTCCGGTACCGCCTTTTACAATACCGGCTCTTTCATAAATCGTAGCCAATTCACTGTACAAATAACCGGGAAAGCCCTTTCTGGAAGGAATCTCACCTTTGGAGGAGGATACCTCACGCATTGCTTCCGCAAAGGAAGTCATATCGGTTAAGATAACCAAAATATGCATACCCTGTTCATAGGCTAAGTACTCCGCAACGGTAAGTGCTGCTTTTGGTGTAATCAGTCTTTCTACAACCGGATCATTTGCCAGGTTTAAAAACATTACAACATGATCCGATACACCGCTTTCATCAAATGTTTTCATAAAATATTCGGCAACATCATGTTTAACCCCCATAGCCGCGAATACAATTGCAAATTCTTCATCAGAATCCTCACCTAGTGATGCTTGTTTTACGATCTGTGCAGCCAGCCTGTCATGAGGAAGACCATTTCCAGAAAAAATAGGTAACTTTTGACCACGAATCAATGTGGTCAAACCATCTATTGCCGAAATACCGGTTTTAATGTAATTTCTAGGATATTCGCGCATAACCGGATTCAATGGTTTCCCGTTAATATCCCGATGCACATCTGATATGATTGGTCCTAACCGGTCAATCGGTTTACCAACGCCATTAAAAGTTCGACCGAGAATATCCGGTGATAATGCAATCTCCATCGGATGGCCGGTTAGTTTTGTATGTGTATTCATAAGAGACATATTTTCTGAGCCTTCAAATACTTGAATTACGGCTTTATCTTCATAAATCTCTATAATACGTCCCAATTTTTTATCCTTGCCTTCGTCAACGGATAGTTCTACAATTTCATCATAAGCAGCGTCCTGGACACCTTCTAAAACAATCAGAGGTCCGTTAATTTCACTTAATCCTAAATATTCTATTGACATACTATTTCCTCCTTATGCATTCTTTTCAAGTACTTCATCATAGAAAGCATCGATGTCTCGTCTATATGCATCAAATAATTGAAGCTGATTATTTGGAACATCATATTTAATTGAAATAATTCTTTCAAATATCGGACTTTCCTTTATAATAGACATTGGCATACCCATTTCTACTAAAGACATGGTTTTTTCCTGCAGATGAAGGATAATCTGCATCATCTTAAGCTGTTTGTCCATTGGAACACTGGTATCTTCTTTATGAAAAGCATTTTGCTGTAAAAACCCCAGTCGGATTACCCTGGCGATTTCAAGTGTCAGTTTTTGATCGTCTGGCAGCACATCGCTTCCAATTAACTTAACAATTTCATTTAAACTGCTTTCCTGATTTAATATAGCAAGTATTTTATTTCGGCATTCTACAAAGTCAGGACCAACATTATTGATGTACCAGTCACTTAAATCGGTTAAATATTCACTATAACTGGATAGCCAGTGAATTGCCGGGAAGTGCCGGGCATAGGCTAATCCTTTATCAAGTCCCCAAAAGCAACGTACAAATCGCTTGGTATTTTGAGTAACAGGTTCAGAAAAGTCACCACCTTGCGGAGATACCGCACCAATAATTGATACTGAGCCTTCAGTACCATTTAGGTTTTGCATATAGCCGGCTCTTTCATAAAATGCCGAAAGACGGCTTGCCAGATAAGCCGGAAAGCCTTCTTCGGCAGGCATTTCTTCCAAACGTCCGGACAATTCACGTAAAGCTTCTGCCCATCTGGAAGTGGAATCAGCCATAATGGCAACATGATATCCCATGTCTCTATAATATTCAGCTAATGTAATGCCGGTATAGATGCTTGCTTCTCTGGCAGCAACCGGCATATTCGAGGTGTTGGCAATCAGTGTTGTCCGATCCATTAATGGTTTGCCGGATTTAGGGTCAATTAGGTCTGCAAATTCTTCTAAAACCTGTGTCATTTCATTACCACGTTCGCCGCATCCAATGTAAATAATAATATCTGCATCCGACCACTTGGCAATCTGGTGCTGTGACATTGTCTTACCGGTACCGAATCCCCCGGGAATGGCAGCAGTACCACCTTTGGCAATTGGAAACAGAGTATCTAAAATTCGCTGACCGGTAATCAGTGGTCTGGAAGCAGCATAACGTTTTGATGTAGGTCTGGGAATACGAATCGGCCATTTTTGAGTTAAGGTTAAATTAACTTCGGTACCGTCTTTTAATTTTAATATAGCAATGGTATCATTAATCGTATATTTTCCATCTGGTTTAACACTGACAATGGTTCCTTTCATATTAGGAGAAATCATGGAATAATGTTTTATCGCATCCGTTTCCGGAACTTCAGCAATTCTTGAACCGGCGAAAACACGTTGACCTTTTTCGATTAACATATGCACATCCCATAGCTTTTCAGTATCAAGAGAATCTACACTGACACCACGGCTTATATAAGCTCCAGATTGCTCTGAAATTTTAATTAATGGTCGCTCAATACCGTCAAATATGTTGTTTAATATACCGGGAGCTAATGTTACAAAAATAGCACTATCCGTACCATAGACCATTTCACCAGGCCTTATTCCACTTGTTTCTTCATATACCTGGATGGTAGTTCTTTCAGCGGTAAGAGCAATAATCTCACCCACTAATTTTTCTTCACTTACATAGACCATTTCGCCCATTTTAAAAGGAGTTTTTCCTTTAATATAGACTACAGGTCCATTGATCCCATATATTTTACCTGTTCTTTCCATAAAGCGCCCTCCTAAGATTCAATACTAAAATGTTCTTTGATGTTCTCAATTTTCGACTTAAATGAATTATCTATCAGGACATTTTTTGAAGGTATAACAGCTCTTGTGCCACCCATAAAGGAATAGCTGCTTACTGTCAGCTTTACGCCGGTTTCGGAAGATAATTTTTCAAGAAAGTGATTGTCATCGGGGTCAATATAGATGGTCATCTCATCTTCTTTAGAAAAATCTACTGCCTGCCTGATTTGGTTTAGCAATAATGTATAGTATTCCGGTGTTTTTTTATATTCAGTCAGTAGGCTAACCATTTCTTCAAACAGCTCATCTTTCATTTTATCTGTTTTAACACTTAAATTTCTTTTAATCCGTACTTGTTCATGTGAAAATTCTTTATGTGCGGCACGTTGTATACTATCAATTGCAATTTTTTCTGAAAGAGCGGCTTTACGCTGCGCTTCTTTTTTATGGTCTTCAAAAATCCGATCTAATTTAGCTTTATATTTTTCGACAATCTTGTCATGCTGTTGCGTCGCAGTTTTAATAGATATATCCATAAAATGCTCTAATTTATTATCGATATCCAAAATATCACTTCCTTTGCTTTACAGTTTGATACCAATCGCTTCATTTACATAATCAGTTATAAAGTCTGGCTTACGGCCAGTACCATGACGGTCAGGAATTTCCACAATAAGTGGAAGTCTTCGATTCAGCTTAACATCATCAATGATTTCAGGAAATTTTCTTCCGAACTTTTCAGTAAGTAAAACGATACCAATTTCTTTATCTGAGAAAGCAGCGTCTAATGCTTCTTTAAGCTCATTCTTTTCATGCACAATCACACCTTCAACGCCGCTTAAACGCATTCCGGTATAAGTATCCACGTTATCGCTGATTAAGAATATTTTCATACTAGCCTCCTATGCTAACGTGCTAATTTAATTAGCTGCAAACCATACTAACGTGCTAATTTAATTAACTGCAAAAAATTACATGCGATTATATTATAATTTTCCTAAAATCATGAATGATATAATCAAACCATAAAGAGCAACACCTTCAGCAAGGCCAACAAAGATCAGAGATTTACCAAGGATAGTTTGATCTTCACTGATTGCACCTAAAGCGGAACTGGCTGCACTCGCCACGGCGATACCACCACCGATACAGGAAAGACCTGTAACTAAAGCAGCAGCAATATAACCTAATCCTGTAGCTAAGCCGGAATTTGCAGCCGTTTCGACAGCATCGGCAGCAGATGCAACACCGGTAAATAAAATTAACTGTGAAATAATCAAAATACCGAAAAAAGCAATTATATTGATGCCTAGTGTCTTTTTATATCGGCCTCTGCTTCTTTCTCCTATAAAATATCCGACAAAAGGAATCACAATACTTAAAACTAAAGCAATTAATAAAGTAACTTTAACTAACATAATAATATCCTCCTAAAATTTAATCATATAATTATTCATATTTTTATGTGAAACAACTATGAGTTGTTTGATTTTGTATAAGGTTTAAATTCCCTGCCGGTACCTTTATAAAAGCGGCTGAACATTTCATAATACTCAAGACGAAGTACCTGGATACCAACGATAAGCCCTTCCATACCACAAACAAATAGGTTACCGATAATAACAACCAATATGTTGGGAGAGCCGTTCTCCGCTCCTGCCAGCATTAATACAACTTCCATCATAGCAGCATGACTTACTGCAAATGCGCCAATACGCACAAAAGATAATGTATTTGAGAAGTAGCTTAGTAATACTTCAAATAGCTCAAAAAATGATTGAACAATAAACATACCTTTTTCTTTTGGCATGATTTCGGCTCTTTTTTCTATCAAATGTGTTAACGGTTCCTTTAATATAATTAGCAGAAGCGGAATTCCAAACATGATGGCAAGTAATATCCCGCCTGGTAAGGCATTTCCTGTCATAAATAGAACAATAACAGTGACGATAGAAGTATAAAATATTAATCCTGCAATTCCGTTCGTATCAAATAAAGCACGCTCGAGATTTTTATCTCTAAATCCATTAATAATGTTAATAATCATTGTTAGGATAATGATTCCCATACCTAATGCAATGGCGATGATAAATACAGTATTTAACTTACCGATGAATGGCAGCGTCGTCATATGTTCTACCGGCCGTAACCAAACTGCGGATATAATGTTTTCAAATCCAAATACACTGCCAAATAAAATTCCAAATATCGCAGAGAAAAAGCCAGCACAAGCAATAATTGCAGCCAATGTAATTTTTTTGAATCGATATAATAGGTAACCACCAACCATTAAACAAAGTCCTTGTCCGAAATCTCCAAACATTGCTCCAAATATAAAGGCATAAGTCAATCCAACAAAAATTGTTGGGTCAAATTCATCATATGCAGGTAATCCATACATTCGGATAAACATTTCAAAGGGCTTAAAAAGCCTTGGATTTCGAAGCTTTGTAGGAGGAGAAGAGCTAGTGCTTGCGTTTGAATTTTCGACAATTACCACAACATCCGAGTCATATTCGGTCTCTTTGGTAATAGCCTGTGCTTCATTAGCAGGCATCCAGCCGCATATAATATAAAAAGTATGTCCTTCATCGTTGGTACAAGCAGCCATTTTTCTTACATCAAAATTATCAGAGGCGGTCTTAAGTGTGGCTGCGCTGCTATACATATTGATTTTTTCTTCATTTAAAAGCTTTAAAAACGAACTTTCTAATTCCTGCAATTTGGTATCTACGCGATTCATTTCAACTAAAAGCTTATCACAGGCATCCGACGGAGTGCCATTATATTCATCCGGTATATAAGTTTTTTCAAAATGAAGTGAACCATAAATAGCATCAATTCTATCCCGTTCTTCTCTTGGAACAAAGTAAACGCCCCAGACATAAGTTTCATCAACGGCACATTCATAGAAGATAGTGGATTGATCGGTGTCTACATAATGTTTAAATTTATACCAAAAATCTTTTGGTACACGGCCAAACCGAAACCTTATAAAATCAAAATGTAATATTTCACTGATGTCGTATTGTAGGTTTTTAAAAGGAGCGATTCTGTCATAGTTAACTTGTATTTGATCTTTTTCCTTTTGAACCTCTGCAATTCGGTCTTGCATAGTATGAATTTTTGGGGCTAATGCTTCTAGATAAGTTATCGCATTATCTGTAGTCATTGTATTTAATTCTCTGGGTGTATCTCCATCAATATTTCCAAGCAATTCACTTCCTAAAGAAATATATTCTTTGTAGGGATTTGTTTCATTATAAGCTCTTAAGTTCTTAACATTTTTAAGTTCAAGCAATGCATTTTCCAAATGGATTTCATGTTTGGATAAATACTTGTCAATCACACGGTCTATATCATGCTTCGGACCTGTTATATTGACAAAGTTCATTTTAGCAATCAAGTTATCTCACCTCCATTATGATAATTGTTTTATAATATCCTCCGCACTATATCCATATCTGATACATTCTGTAGCAGTTGTTATATTACGAATTTCTTTTTCCTTTAAATATAAATAAGTATTTATCGTAGCTATAGAGTAAGGATTCTTTTTATAATCTCTGACATGCAGTATATATAAAAGAGTTTCCTGCAGTTCCTCTAAAGTTATATGGTCTGTATTAAAATTAATATACTTATTATAGTAGGTATACTTCAAAGCAGCAAAAAACTGGTCAAGTGTTTCGGTTTCAACTAAAGCAGTAATCTCACTATGTTTTATTTTATAATAAATGGGAATTAAGAGTGTATGGATTTGTGATGAAGATATATTATAATATTTCTTGCTCCGATATATCCACATTATGTTCAACATATCAATCTTATAGCCATAACTGCGTGTTATAATATCTAACTCTTCACCTTTGAAGTATTTATTTTTAGATTTCCATAAAGTAGAAAAAAAATACAAATCAAGGCACATTTCATAATCGAACAACGCTAAATGTTCTAAGGAATTTAGTTTCCATAATGGCTCATAATAGGGGGTACCTTTTAAGTTATTAACAAATTCTTCTATCGTAGAAGACTCAGAAACCTTTTTAGTATCTATTTTAGAATGAATTTCAAAGTCGTTCTTTAGAACAGTCAGTGAAGAATCATCTCTGCTGTCAAAAATGTTTCTGATATAGCGCTTTAATACTGCGATTTCATATGTCATAAAATATAGGTCTAAATATTTACGCTGCTTTGCGTTGGCAAAATTATAAATCTTTGTAAAATCTCTAAATGTTGAAAAGCGCAGCAGAGATTCAATATCACCTCTATGAGCAGTTGAAGCATCTATATTCGCAAGCAGATGACTGTAACCTTTATGCTGCTGCAAATATGCAAATAATTCCGGCACAGAGTTCAAATTCGCAATTTCTTCATATTCAGATTTGGATATTAAATTGCTCTGCATAGCTCGTATTTTAGTGGTTAATCCACTATAGGCAATCAAATTCCCCATGACTTATAACCTCACTATTGTTTCCAGGATTTTCTGTGCGATTTGCTTATGTCTGGATCTGAAACGTTCATCGATTTTTTCTAATTGAAGCTCAGTTTCAGCTCTCCATGCATTTAATTCGTCTGCGTTCTCGGCACTAAGGTCTGCTTTGATTTGAGTCAGCTTCTTTGTGAGTTCTGCTTCTAATGCATCATCAAATTCTTTTGTTTTCTGCTCCATCAAAAGGGCATACTCTTTCATTTCTATATCAGCGCTGCTGATTCTCTCGTTTGAAGAAGCCTCTATCTTAGATAATTGATCAATAACGTGATTAATTTCTCTTGCCATAATGAACCTCTCTTTCTTAACTAATAACATCATACTCCTTTTTTCAAAAAAATCTATAGCAAAATTGCTTAAAATGTATTTACTTCATAGATATTTTTTAGTATAGTTTACACCAAAAGAGTAAAAAATATAAATAAAATTTATGTTTTAATATCTATGGAGTATCGCAAGTGAATTGAAAGCAAATATATGAAAAGGAGACATGCAGCGTATAACCTTAATATGCACAGTATTCTGTTAACTGTATATGCATGAGTATGAAAATGAGATTAAAAAATGTGCCCGGTTCGGATGAGGTAATAAAGTCAAGCCAATATGTGATAAATGATCCGCAGAACCATAAAGGGAAATGGAGCAAAGTTTTTAGAAATAGTAACCCTATACATATAGAAGTAGGGATGGGAAAAGGTCGTTTTATATCCGAATCAGCCAAATTAAATCCAAAAATCAATTATATTGGAATAGAAAGATATTCGAGTGTTCTGGTACGCGCTGTTGAAAAAAGAGAGGATATAGATACTAATAATCTACTTTATATAAGAATGGATGCAGAACTGCTGCCTGAAATTTTTGCTAAAGATGAGGTTGAAAAAATCTATCTTAATTTTTCTGATCCATGGCCGAAGGATAGACATGCAAAACGCAGACTCACTTCAACACAATTTTTGGAGAGATATAAACAGATTCTTAAAAAGGATGGGTTATTAGAATTTAAATCAGATAATGCCGACTTATTTCAGTTTTCATTGGAACAAGTACAATTGGCTGAGTGGGTTTTGCTGAAGCATACATTTGATTTACATAATGATGTCGAAATGAGTAAAGGAAATATCATGACAGAATATGAAGAAAAATTTTCATCTAAATGCAACCCGATTCACAAATTAATTGCGAAGCGTAACATTTAATCAAAAATTTTATAGTATAAGTATATAGAATTTTTTTCAAGGGGGTTAATAAGTTGTTAAAAGTAACGATTAAACAAAGGATTGCAAAAGCGAGTTATGCAAATAGGGGAATGGATCAAAAGATCCTGAATATTAAAAGGTCATTAGATGAAGTGAGCAAGATATTAAATAGTAAAAGTAATTAATTATTTATCTGCGTATGACCGTGTAAATAGAAAATATGACTTAATGTAAAAAAGTTCACAAAATATTCAAAAAAAGGTTGCAATTTAGTAAAATCTTTATTATAATAAGTTTCGCATTGTACTGTTATATAATTAGAATGCGCGATTAGCTCAGTTGGTAGAGCACCTGACTCTTAATCAGGGTGTCGAGAGTTCGAGCCTCTCATCGCGTATTAAAAAGCACTAACTTTGAGGACATTAGAGAGCCTTGGGGATAGTGCTTTATTTTTGGGCATTTGTAAGGGTTTTCATATTACAATGCCAATACTATCTATATGTGAAATATGTGACTTTGAATAGACTATCTGATTCGCCACATGTAAATATCTTTTCGTTGTTTCTATATCACCATGACCCATAATTGTCATCAAAGCATAAATATCCATTGAGCCATTTTTATAGTATTGGTCTATCAGAAAATTAGTAGCAAAGTTATGCCTTAATTTATGTGACGAGAATTCAAAAGGTAATTGTAAACTGATTTTTTGCATAAACAACTTTACTGCATTCCTTGACATTGGCTCACCCTCTTTATTGACAAATACATTTTCATTTTTAAATGGACACATAATATAATATCGTTCCAAAAACATAAGTGTAGTATTACCGAGAGGGACAAAACGTTCCTTATCACCTTTTCCATATACTTTAGCAATTCTATTTGATACATCTACATTCTGTCTCTTTAAAAGACACACCTCATTTTGTCTCAATCCACTATCAAGCATAAAAGATACAGCAACACAATTACGGACACTTAGCCAGTCACTAGACTTATAAATCGTAGAGAATATTTGTTTGATTTCATCATCATTATAAATATATGGGTTTTTCTTTGGAGACTTTGGAACTTTTATTTTATGTGCGTTATAACATACATTATATTCATCCTCTAACCATACAAGAAACACCTTTAAATGTCTTACATAAGTTGCAATAGTAGCCTTTGAAATCGGTCTATTAAACAGAGATTCTATATATCCATGAATAGTTTCCTCTTTCATGACTGTTATGTCTAAATTGCCAACATAGTTAATAAATACACTAATAAATGAATGATAACATTCAATAGATTTTAATGTTAGACCACCTATTTTTTTCAGATATATGAATTTATCGAATGATGTATATAAATCTATCAATGTTATGGATTCCTTTCATTTTCTATTCTTGCTTTTTCAAACATCTTTTTAGTTTCTTTACTTAAACGGTCAAAATTATCCACAAAATTATCTGTTATAATACTTAAATCTCCATGATGAGCGTAAACAATACCAGCAACTGTAGGAGCTAATTGTCTTTTATACCATTCTTCTTTCATATCAAGTGTTTTTTCTGTTTGTGGTACAGATATTTTTAGAGGTGCTATATTTCCAATAAACTTAGACCACACAGCATTAGTAGTACATCTTGACCGATTATTATTATCTAGGTTTATGAATCTAACATAACGACTTAAAATACCTATACAGACCACACCACCGTTTTGTTTATCTATAAGCATTTTAACGACTTCGTTTGCTTTATCACCTTTTAGTTCCAGTTCCCATCTAATCCAATCCATATTTATTTTTTTATCGTCGTCAAAAATTCCTTTATTTTGTTCTAACCTTTTATCATACACACGTAAATATATTTCACTTTTACGACTACCCATATAAACAGTGTGTCCCGTCTTTTCACCTAATAGAGTATTTTCACACAAATTACGCCAATTTCTAAATTGCGAAACACAGCTTTTATTTACTAATAAATCAACAACATCATCTATTGAAAAGTAGTTACAACCATAATCATCTACAGCTAAATCTATACGTGAGAATGTACCATATTTACATATTTCCTTTAAATAATACGGTAATATATTACTCACATCATATTCAAAAGGTATATTGTAAGATTCTCCAAAAGGTGTAATCTCTCTTAATGTTCGTGAAAAACTTTCTAATGCAAAATGTACAGCACTACCGGATACAGATACATGAACACCCATGTCTTGACTACCATCATAATAAATCTTGATATTATATGTATTATGTATCATCAACCGTTTATATCCAATTCCCCCCTTATCCATTAAATTAAAATCAGATATATCAAGTCCCATCAATAATATTACATCTTTATGTTCTGATATGGTTTTGATAGTAAATTCTAACCAATCTACTTGAACTATTAAGTTATCATTTATAATATTACTTACTTGCATAAAAAAGTTTCTCCCTTACATCACTGAATTTTCTACCCCCCTATTAGTGGGAGGGGGTAGGACACTTTTTCAGTGCCTATTATTTTTTAAACCTTAATGAGTAAGTGAGTGAGGTCACCCCCACTGACTTACAGTGGGGGAATGCCCCCACAATCACACACATACACACTTCCTACAAACTTACACCATCAACCTTGCCAAATCCATCAACAGCGCTCCAATTCTCGTCAAAATCTTCATATGTCCATCCAAAATCAATATACTGTCCATCATCAAACCGCCCGTACTTATCAACCAACTTTTCGCAGACAACCTCTTGTATTGCTTGATAACGGTAATTTGTATCATCATCAATCTTTTTATCATACAAATCGTTTACATAGATAGATAACCGCCTATATTCCAATACACATGATACAAGCGTGCGTTTTGCATACTCATTATAGATACAAGACGGCGCATCACCATCTGGCTCTTTCTTTTCTGCTAATTCATTCAAATCATTACAACCATTACTTTTCAATATGTAATCAAGTTCATCCAATACATGAGTTGGTAAATCAAACTTATGTCCATGGTTAAGATACTCCACCATTTTTTTGATTAATTCAAAACTAGCAGTAATATGTCCAGTAGTAATCATATTGCTTTCTATGATACCTACAATCTCCCATTTACTATCATTTTTCCTTTGTAACATAGTCCACATTATTTTATTATCTGACATTCTTTAATTCCTCCTATATTCGCTATATCAAATCAAATATTTGCTTTAATAAATACAGTTTACATTACAACATTATATTTGTCAAGGCGAATATATAATTTTATTTAGCGAATAAATATACGGTTGCAATTATATTCATCTTCGTATATACTTAAATAAAAATGAAAAGGTGATGAAATGGGAATAAAATACTATAAGCTATTTGCTTTATTGGCTGAAAGAGGTATGCAAAAGACTGATTTATTAAAAATCATGTCATCATCAACATTAGCCAAACTCGGTAAAGGCGCTCCTTTAAATACAAAAACTATAGACGAAATATGTCAATTTCTAAAATGCCAACCAGTTGACATCATGGAATGCTATACCACTAAATCATACATAGATTCTAAAACTGGTATAGAGTACAAAACAGAAGTATTGACTGGTATTGATGAAATAAATAAAAGTATGGAAGATTTACAGAATACAGATACAATGAAAATGTTAATAGAATTATTAAATAATGCTGACCCTAATCTTATAGATAATCTAAGTGCAGAAGTTGATAAAGAGAATAAACGGATGGAAGATATAAAGAAACAAATTAAGGATAAATATGAGAAAGAATAGTCCTCATCCGTTAGGTTGTATCGAAGTGCCACGTTATGCCATTGTAATCAACAGCAAAGCCTACCTATGGTATGCTTTACTGCAATACTAAGCATGAGGTTTTCTCTATATTTACAAAAAAATCGTCAAGGTTAAAATATACGGACAATAAATAATACGCTAGAGGGTGTTCGCTCCGCTCACGGCGTATTTTTTATTGTCCGACCTTGACAATTTTTTACATACTAATTTACATTATCACATACAAAAAATGTTATATGCTATATATTTCATATGTAAGCGGACGTAAAACGGATAGCTCCTACCCCTATTTACTCTAAATTATGTTAGATTCTATGAGGGGATAACCGCTATCCAGTCCGTTTTAAATTATTCAATATTAACAATTACCTCTTAATCAGGGTGTCGAGAGTTCGAGCCTCTCATCGCGTATTAAAAAGCACTAACTTTGAGGACATTAGAGAGCCTTGGGGATAGTGCTTTATTTTTGCAAAAAGCTAGAAAAATCAAGGGTTGTAGCGATTTTGGAATAATTTGTTTAGTGAAATTTGGAAAAACCAAGATTAAAAAAAATAAGTTGTAATAAACTGAAATAGAGTTAGTCAAAAGTTAGTCAGCGTAACAAATCGTTCTAAAAATACCCCATTTTTTGCAAAAAGTTAGTCAAAAAGTTAGTCAAAAAAATCAGCCAATTTTCATTGACTGATTCCCGAATTTACATTGCTATAAAATCATCTAATTTTTTAGCAGCATTCGATTTTGATTTTTCTAAATGAGTATATATGTCTAATGTCATTTCTACGTTCTCATGGCCTAGAAGATATTGAGCTTCTTTTATATCTATTCCGGCATAATACAACATAGTAGCATAGTTGTGTCTAAAAGTGTATGCTGTAAGTCCTTGTATTGGCTTAATATTATCATTTCCACCTAAAGCAGTGTTAAGTTTTAGTATAATGCCCTTCCAAAATTTATTATAACTTGATTTTGTCATAAGTCCCTGCTTGCGATTCATTTCAAATAGAAATAACCCATCCAATTGTTTGAGGTATACCTTTAAATACTCCCTTAATACGGTCGGCATAGGTATTTCACGAAACCCCGCATTGGTTTTGGGAAAAGGCTTAAGGATAGCAGCATTTCCTTGAAAAGATATAGAATTACTTATCAGTATTGCGTTTTTAGTAAAAGAAATGTCGTTTCTTGATAAAGCCAAAGCGTATATCAGATTTTTTTAAGTCTCTTAGTCGAATATCTCCCAAGGTCGGAATAATGTGCGAATATACTAACCTATTATACATTTCCTTAGTCTTTATCCCGGAGCTAGCCTTAAAGGTTTTAAACCATTTATCCGCCCACGACCTTATAGTCTCTTTTTTATCATTTGCGTAAGTACCTTTTTCTAAGGCATCCAGTACTTCAGCCTTTTTTCTATCCAGTTCAGGGACGGAATAAGCATAAATGGTAGGGGCATATATCCTATCGCCCGTTTCTTCGTCATACCCAATCACCATATTAGCTTGGTACCGTCCATCTTACGTTTTTTATATTTTGCCATACAATTTTCCTTTCACGATCAAGTCAAAAGTAACACCTTATAAAATAGTTGTTAAGATACTATTTTATGTATTGTTAGTATTATTTTACAGCTACCAAACAATGCTTATATGTTTGTTTCTTTGGTGCAAAATAGGCTTTAAACACTATGCCCATTTAACACCTAATCCATATCAATAATCTATATAAGTAAAAGACACCATGTCAAGTTGATTGAACCGCCGTGTACCGGACGGTACGCACGGTGGTGTGAGAGGTCGGTAGGTGAAATAATCACCTACCTCCTACTCGATTATGTTGTATAATAAAGAATAATGTTATGTAATGGGAGAAAATATTATAAGGGGATAATTGTAAATGGATTTAGAAAAAGAAACTTTAATATTAGACGAGTTAATTAATTTTAAGATTAAGGAAATACCAGATAATATAAAGTTCTGGATGGTTAGAACTCAGAAAGGTTATTTTTTTGAAGAATTTATCCGAGAAGGGTTTATTGCACTAGGGTGGAATAGTATAGATGATAACACAAATTTTTCCGAAAGTTCACGTGAAGCGTTGAGAGAAAGTGTTAATGAAGATTTCCCCAACACAAAGAGACCAGGACTTGTAATTAACAAATGTTATAATTTTATACATGAAGTACACATTAATGATATAATAATAGTGCCAAGCGAAAAAACCGCAAGGATAGCAATTGTGCAAGCAGGTGAATATTATGAGGATGCAGACAAAACTCTAGAATTAGAGAAAGAAACGATATTATTGATTGATAAAAGCGAGTTAGCCATAAATCAAGTAAAATGCCCTTATAAAAAGAGACGGCATATTAAGGTTTTGAAGATTGTTGAAAAAGATGAACTTAATTATCATCTATTAAATGCTATTTCTAGCTATCATGGAATAAATTTATTAGATGATTATGCAACGATTATACTAGGGCATCTATATAATGTTTTTACATATAAAGATGATATTTTTCTAGTATATAATATTAGGCAAACAGGTGCAATTAGCCCTATTGCACTATCATCGTTATTATATGGATCAGCTAAGTATATTAGCAATTCTGTTGAAGAAAATAAATTATCCACAAAGGTAAACCTAAATTCAATCGGAGATGTAAAGTTTATAATAGAAAAAGGATGGGAAATTATATCTAATAACGGCGCTATTACCATAGGCATATTGATAGTAATTATGGGAGGTTCAGCAGTCGGGATAAAATGCAAAGGGATTCCTCAATTCCTCAAAGAAATTCTTTCGCTAAAAGTGGATAAGGAAATAAAGACCGCTGAATTAGAAGGAGTAAAATTAAATAACCTTGAGAAAAAAATCAAGATATTCCAACAGATGCAATCTAATAATATAACAATAGAAATGCTTGAAAGATTAGGCGAAGCAGAGAAAGATATAGAAACACTTAAGATTACCCCTATTGATTTGATGGAAGAAGCGGATTTTAAAGATGCTGAAATAAACGATATACAAATAATACAACCAAGTGAGTAAAAAGCATAGATGTAGATACTATTATAAAAGAAAAAAGTAAAGAAGTAAAATTACTATAGTACATAAGGTCGTGACCGAATATTGCCAATGATAATTTATATAGTATGGATGATATAGCTAAAAATGAGATAGTTCTATAAAATTTATTATAAATATAATTTAGTTTTTTAGTCATTTAAACCGCCTCCCTTATATAAATAGTATATACATATTTGGCTGAAAATGCAATAGAATTATGGCGTAAGAGTTTAGAATAAAAGTTATATGAATACTAAAAGGAGCCAGACAATTGGCTCTCTTTTTATGCAATAAAATAGAGGTAGTGGATTAACACTACCTCAGTCGTAATATTATTGACTAATAGGAATATAGTTATTTGTATTATCAAATAATCTGATCTGCAGATACATCCGTTATAAGTCCTATAGCTGGATAGTTCGCACCTACAAAATAAGTAACAAACTGCATTCTTTCCAATTTTATGAAACCAATCCCTACCCAATAACCAGAAGTAAAGCTGCCTGGACTAAAGGTTACTATTGCTTCAGTAGCGCTAACATAGTCAACTGTAGTGGTTATAGATATAGACATTTGTTTTATTTCACCTGTTATAGAATTTCTAGCCAAGCAAGTTGCTGTTGCAGTGTAAATTGTACTCTTTAAATACAATGCATGATACTTTAGTGAACGGACGCTGATTGCATTTGATGAAACATACACATCATGCAGTACTGCTGCAGGATAGTATCCACTAGACTCCGAGCAAACTATATATTTTCTTTCCGCATGAGCTATAATGCCATTTGACAAGCACAAAACAACCACCATTATTAAAACAATTACTTTCTTAAATATTTTTTTCATATAAATCCTCCTTATTAAATAAAATTAACAGTTACATTAATACTAAGA
>Ga0153924_1000519_pt1 | contig 24013 bp, 25 predicted proteins | sample TSNJ008MetaG_FD_104709 | JGI IMG/M metagenome (GOLD analysis project Ga0153924, IMG submission 104709) | Attine ant fungus gardens microbial communities from New Jersey, USA - TSNJ008 MetaG | ecosystem: Host-associated > Fungi > Mycelium > Unclassified | place: USA: New Jersey, Wharton State...
GAGCTGCGTTAATGACCCGAAATGTAAGATCGCTATCCTGGAATCCTGCTCGAACTTCCTGGGGCACTTTTTTTGTGAAGGACCAGTTACCTGTAGAACTACCAAAAGTCGATGCGGGGGCAGATATAGGGCCTTTGTTCATAATCAAAACCTGCGCCTTTTGCGTTTTCGAAAACCAGTCAGACATATATGACCTGATTCCAGTTTGAGGATCCACGACCGGTTGGCTGGCCATTCGGTGTTGAGAACGTTGTGGGAAAGTCAGGTGATCCGAGAGAGAGAACGATAAGCGAGTAGAATCGACTGACAGAATTCGACTAGAAAAGTTTCGAGGATTGGATGGTATAAGAGGTGACTCTCCCTTGTTCCGTGAATCACCACAGACAAAATAGTGTGTTCCGCTTTCTGGGCCTCTGCTAGGATAACTCTTGTTGTCATGCAATGCAAGAGCTTGAAGGATGAGAGTTTGTGCGTGGTAGAATGTCCGCGGGCCTACGAGCTGAATCCTTTTCCCAGAGATGTGGCTACAGAGCAAGCTTGTTATTTGCGGTAGATTTAAGCCTTCCAATGAGGACCAGTTTTCAAGGCAACCCAGATCGTGATGATATCGAATGTGATTTCGGTCTTGTGCCAGCCAGGTGCCGTGTTGTACATAGCAGGCCAGTTGTGTTTGTGCTTTTCTAATCGCCTCCATCGCCTCTCCAGGAACCAGGTGCCTGAGGGCCAGCTCAACATGCCTGGCAATGGCACGGTCCAATGTATCTTTCGTATTGCTCTGGGATTGGATCGTGAGATAGCATAATGCACACAAGGCTAGCGCCAGGGCAGAGAGCTGGAGGATGGGCGCCATGGTCGGGTTCCAAGGGGTCCTGCCAGCATTGTCGACTAGGACCCCGAGAGTGACTCCAGCCTAATATCACGTTCTCTGGCTTGACAATCCCGAATAATAATGCGTCTTCCATTCCTCGGGCGACTTTCAATTCAGGAATATCTCGCCATAGCTTTGAGCTTTTTTATACTTGCACTTGTATCTGTCCTCAAATTCGTTATCTTATTTCTCCCCAAGTGCGTGATCAACTGGTTCTATAGATGGTCCCGCAGACTCTTCAACCGATTCCGCGGCGAAGAATACCTTTCCGAAGAGATACGTGCGTCGGAGAAAGTCCTCAAGGCCAAAGACTTTGAGGATCTCTGCCGAATACATGGGTACATTCACGAAGAGCATGTTGTTCTGACCAAAGATGGTTATCTTCTCGGCCTCCATCGGTTGCCGGGAAGGCAGGGAGAAAAAAGGGACAGCCCCGGAACTAGCACTGGAAAGCCCGTTGTGTACCTTCATCATGGCTTGTTGATGAACAGTGAAGTATGGGTCTGCCTCACAGATCCGTATCGATCACTGGCGTTCGTATTGGCAGAGCAGGGCTATGATGTGTGGTTGGGCAACAACAGGTCAAAAACCGTCTACTTCCTTCACTTTTTCCTTCCTGGCTAACAATTCAAGCAGAGGGAACAAGTATTCAAAAAAGTCAATCCACCATGGTCCCAGCACGTCTAAATTTTGGGATTACAGGTAAATATAGTGCCCATGGTGACATGTAGCCTTCTGCTTATTTTTCACTTCAGCATCGATGATTTTGCATGGCACGACATTCCGGATACGATCAGCCACATTTTGCAGGTGACCAAGGCCCCGCAGCTGAGCTATATAGGTTTTAGCCAAGGAACAGCACAAGCATTTGCAACCCTCAGTATCCATCCTCAACTGAATGAAAAGATCAACGTCTTTATTGCCCTTGCTCCTGCTATGAGTCCAGCGGGTTTAGCAGCCCCAATAGTTGATGCTCTCATGAAAGCGTCGTAAGCTCTTCCTCCTTGTCTCAACGGTACCAAACTCAATCAACGTTACCAGCCCAACTCTCCTCTACCTTATCTTTGGCCGTAAAAACATCCTCTCTTCAGCTACCTTTTGGCAATCCATCATCTACCCTCCCATATTTGCCTTTGTCATCGACATTTCGCTTCTTTGGCTCTTCAATTGGCACAGTCACAACATCTCTCAGCACCAGAAAATCGCAGCCTACGCTCACCTTTACTCATTCACATCTGTCAAGTCGGTCGTACATTGGTTCCAAATCATGCGCAACGCCGCTTTTCAAATGTACGATGACGATGTTCTTTCTCCCGTCGTTGTGACTTCTGTAAGCTCCTATCGGCCTGTGCGATTTCCTACTCGGAATATCGTCACTCCCATCGTGCTTTTGTGGGGAGACTCAGATAGCCTCGTTGATATTAATACCATGTTGGCACAGCTTCCTGGTCACACCGTCGCAAAACGTCTTCACACTTATGAACACCTGGACATTCTCTGGGGTCGCAACGTGCATATCGATGTGATCCCAGAAGTTCTTGCATCTTTAGAGCTTCGTCATGCCAAAGAACAGACTATCGCAGAGGTCGATAGTAGAGATGAACTACAAGATGAATCCATCGTAGATCCTATACATTGTATATAATATATTTTGCTCATTAGACGATATTGCCAGTTTAATATTGCTAATAAACCTGACAAATAATTTGAATATCACCTGTAGACTACACTGTTCTTCTTCATATCATAAACTATTCTACACACTCAAGGCTGATTCTGACATCCACGTATCATTCCATGATAGACCTCCAGGACCTTGTCTCTCACATGTTTTACAGGGGCTCTTCGCCCAGTCCATATCCTACACTGTTCAAATCCTTGCTCCAGCAACACTTCAATACCCTCTACGCTGACCCAAGGCGAGCCTTGCGATTTCTTCTGTTCCGCAAACGCTAATAGAGGTGTCATCCGTGTTTCATAGGCAAGCTCCACAGCAACGCCTCCATTCGCTGATAAATGTTCCAGCCTCAAGCCGACATCCACAGCCTCCACTAACTTGGAATCAACAGCCCCAGTAAACGCAGGAACAGTAGACACAATGATGCTGGGTAGAGGATTGATGGGTAGAGGTACAGCGAGACAATCGAGAACTTTGATGTGCAGCAGGTGATCCAGCCGTTGGAAATCATCCACCAATGATCGGGTCTTGTCTCTGCTTCGATTATATACGAATATGTTCACCACGCCAATTCTATATAGTGCGTATATCGAGGCCCTTGCGGAACCACCCGCACCCAAAACAAGAGCAGTCGTAGATGAAGTAACCATGTGTGCAGGCGTTAATGAACGTTGCAGACAATTCTTGATTCCTCTCCAATCGGTGTTGTCTCCATATAGCTCGCGGCTACCCTGTGACACAGGGAAGATGGTATTAACAGCACCAATGATCTGTGCGTATCGCGATAGATGCTGAATGAGTGGGATGACATTGCGAGCATGTGGGAGCGTCACACTCGCGCCTCCAAAATCAGGCATATCCATCACTCGGCGAATCTCGTCTATATTTGCCGTATCAACTTTGCTAAAAGTATACGGAAAGCCAAGCGTGGTGAAGGCAGTATTGTGAAGTACAGGCGACATTGAGTGTGGAATTGGGTGACCGAACACATAGAATTTCTTGGGAGACAATAGTCCGATCAGGTACAAGATGGATTGACATTCTTGGAAAGTGATATGGCCGGAGGCTCCACCAATGGGCAAAAGAGGATGTGACACTGGGGAGAGATAGGAGTTCAATGCTCGTGAAATCTTTCCCTGTATTAACTAAATAAGATAATCATCGTGAGAATCTGGGGCTCACCTCGATTCCCAGGTTTAGGGCGACGAGAGGTATAGGATTACTTGACATAGATGATGTGAACGTCTGCAGATTCATATTATCTTCAAAAGACTTGGCGTGGAAAGCTATTATTGCCGCATCTGCGCCCATATCGACGATCTTATCATAGATTTGCTTGGGTTCTGGACCCTCCCACCGACAAACGTCCTTCGTATCAATGTAGGTACCAATAATCGAACTGTTGCCCTTCATAGAAACAACACTCTCAATGACAGCACGAGGGTAGTCGAATTGGAACTCCACATATTCAATACCAAGACGAAGCGCATGTTGACAGAAGGAGGCGAGTGACTCTTGAAGTGCGATATTATCAGCCTCCACATCGGGATAATTTCCCATCGTCGATTTGGTGCGGACCGTGAATATCACGGGGAGGGTACTGTGCCGACGAAGAGTTGCGACTTGGAAGGAGAGATAGCTGGGATCGTAAGAAGCCAAAAGATCGCCGCGAATACCCCAAAGATCAAGTCCGATAGATAATTCTTCGAGATGGGGTATCGCCTTGTTCACATCGTTGTATGTGAGTGGGAGGAAGTACGATTTTTGGTGAGTAGGGACTTTGTTGGTGTCCACGCCGTGAATGAACCGGAGTAACCTAAAGAAATCGTTCTCGACAGGTTTGAAGATGACCGATAACTCATTCGCGCCAGCTTCTGGCGACACTTCTTGTGGGACTTTGACCGTGAGCGAGGCAAACTCGAATGAGCAGCATTCACGAAACAGCGTAACCAGTCGCTCCCACTCCTCTGGATTCTTGTGTTGCACGGCGTGCTGCTGCACATAAGCTGTGACAGCACTCTTGTCCCGGATGACGTGGATGACCAAGCTACGTTCACGAAATCTTCTGAGAGCTGCTCGGTTCTCCTCGAGCTCGATGGTCCGAGAACCACAGGCAATAACCCTCTCTGAAGGATTGTTGCGAAGGACATTGATCAGGACTTCAGACTCGGCGATTCGCAGGGCATCGTATCCTCGAGTGAGGATGAATCTTGATATTGACATCTGGTATCTTGTTTCGAGGATGGCATCGGTGTCGAGCACCTCCCATCCCAGTGCCTTTGCCGTTATGGAGGCGAGTGTGCTCTTGCCGACTATGTACCTCATGAGTGTCAAGTTCACTGATTGAAGGGTGCAGATATTGAACCTCCAGGCATCCCAATGATTGCGATACTTGCACGACGAGAGGGACATCGTGTGTTGCCTTCTTGTGGAGATGGCAGGCGAGAGGGAGGGTCAGAGGGTGGCAGATGCAACATGGGTTGAGTCTGCATGTGCTGTTGCATGAAGATGCCAGTCAGAAGTAGGAATTGGACAGCAGGGAGAGAGACGGACGCGATGGTAGAGAGCCGCGGTGCGGTCTGGGGTGAGAGAGAGAGAACTGGCGGACCTTGGAGAGTGGATGAGGTCTTTGACTTTCATCGGATGAGAGTACTACATAACCACGACTCCCCACAATCCACCATCATCACTACCGGATTCTCTTTTTTCCGTCAAATATGACGATCTTATCTAATCTACCGCTCCTTGTTTAACTTTTTTCCGCCATCAATGAAGACGCTGTCATAAAGGATGAAATATGTCCCGAAATATTTGGCCGTGAGCCAAGACCAGCCCGAGGACTATCACTATCACCTGTTCCTGTGCGACTCGTGACTGAAACTAAATCCATCTTCCCCTTAAAGTAATCCTGCAAAGTCTTCGTTGAAGTGGTGATTTTGTCCGTGTCCAGGGCATCGTCATCGCAAACGGATGTCAGTTTGCCTTGTGGAGTCTGAGCGCCAGATGGGGTAGCGCAGGAGGACGATGGAGCAATGCCAAGGATTTCAGAGATGGCTGCTGCAGATTTCAATCCAATGGACTTGGCAGCAATATGGCGTGCCCTGTGCCTGTTTATCTATCGGTCAACGTTCAGATATCCTAGCTGATACAACGTACGATCTGTGCCGTGGTATAACGCGTGGAGCCTTCTCTGAATGTTCAGGACTTGACGGTACAGGTGCAGTAGATTCAACGTCCGTGTTACACGCGTCTTTTTCAATGCTTTTTTTCTTCTTTGATTTTCTACCAGCGTCCTCAGTATTTTCACCTTTCCTTCGTCTCTTCTTCTCTTTTTCCCCAGTGTCCACAGCATTTTCTTCTCTCTTCCATTTCTTCTTCTCTTTTTCCTTCTTTCGCTTTTCCTTTTTCTTCTCGTCCTCTTCGCCCTCCTCACCAGCATTCCCTTCGGGCTTCACAAATCCGTCAAACCCACTTTCCATCTGTACTTCCTCCTCACCGCCGTTGGCTTCATTCAACCTCTTCAACAAATTTTCATAATCCCTATTCTGTTTCCATGCAACCCCGTTGGGGTCTTTTTGATGTGCTGCGCCGATGCCCATCATATCCAGTTTCTGAGCGACCTTGATATGCGTCGTACGTCCCTCCCCGCTCACTCCCAGCCCTTTACTCGACTCCCAGCCGAATTTTGCGAGATAATTCGACCCAAATCGAGCTGCGTCTATTGTCGTGATTGATCATAAGTTTGCGGATAAAACAGTTATGCATTTTTGTAGTATTGGACGAACCATCAGCCCATGACAAATTCCGGGGATCTTGACCGATCCTTTGCTTGGATTTTCGGCCAGAGAGACCCATGAAAAGAGTGGAGAGAGGACGTTCAGTCTACTTAAAATTATCCCTCGGAGAGGGTTATGTAAGCAGCATCTTTGTGTGTTGTGACAGCCATACGCTCGCGTCACAGAGGATGGACTTGTCCAAGGTCCTGAATTGCGGTAAGTTTTGGTTTTCTCAAATTGCTCATATTTCATGCTCATCAAGTGGGGAATAAGTCTACAACAAACCATACGTGTCTCATGTGATTCTGGCGTTCGGCGTCCTGAGTCTTGGTCGTCTGCTATACCAGGCTCTTTCCGTTCTGTTACAGACATTTGTGCTTCCTGGCAAAAGTGTGGGTGAAATGTGCTTAATAAAGGGTCGGTCTACTAATTTGATGAACAGCTTTCCAATTTTGGCGCTAAAAAGGGAGCTTGGGCCGTGGTCACTGGCTCGACGGATGGAATCGGCAAGGAGTTTGCCCTACAGCTCGGCAAGGCGGGATTCAATATGCTTCTTGTTGCGCGTAATGCTGAGTCATTAAAAAGAACTGCTGAGGAGATAGGTACGTATCATGGAAAAGGTATTGACAAGGACTGAAAACCTGCCGCGCAGAGGCAAGATACCATGTCAAGGCCCAAAGCCACGTCATTGATTTTGCCCAAGCCGATGCCAGACAATACGCGGAGCTCACGAGCGTATTGCAACGGTTCGACATTGGGGTATTGGGTGAGTAGCACATCGTCCCATCTGACTAACGCCACAGGTCTTAATTTGTCCTGCATGCAGTCAATAACGTCGGCAAGTCCCATCCTATGCCTAGCTATCTCGTGGACATGCCGAGAGAAGAGATGACGGACGTTGTTGCGGTCAACGTGAATAGCACACTACAAGTCACATATGCTGTCCTGCCCGGAATGGTCCAAAAGTATGTGGTTCACAAGTCCTGCATTCGACAGGTGATACTCACAAAACCGCAAACAGAAAACGGGGGCTGATTTTGAATATCGGATCGTTTGTGGGGAGCGTCCCTTCACCGATGTTGGCCCCGTATTCCGCCGCTAAGGCATTTATCGCAACGTTTACGAGCGCGTTGGCCGAAGAAGTGCGCCAAGATAACATCACGGTGGAATACATCAACACATATTTTGTGGTACGTCTCCCTTTTTTTCTGCTGTATGCTTCGATTTTGGCTCACACAAAGTTTTGTGCCCAGGTAACGAAGATGTCTAAAATCCGCAAAGCAAGTGCTCTCATACCAAATCCAGAGGCGTATGTGCGTTCTGTATTGAGTAAAGTCGGACTACCGTGTGGCGCGGCGTTGGGTGGTCAGCCAAACATCTCGACGCCGTACTGGTCCCACGCGTTGCTGAACTGGGCTATCACGCTTTTGGGAATGCCCGCGCTTTGTATCTCGTACACACACCGTCTGCACAAGGACATCCGCCGACGGGCTTTGCGCAAAGCGGAGCGGGAGGGTAAGCGCACGTAATGGTGTGCTGTGCTTGCCACTCTACTATACTATCCTAGTTCCAAATTCGTGTCAATAACCAGACATTTCTCACAAAAGTGGCGATATAGAATACATCCAATCATTCTGACCAACAAACTGTATATATCAACGCCGATCGCCGTTGATCGTTAGGGCCCCCGCATTTGAGGTAACCAGCAAGTGCTGTTCAACGGTAGTTGTGTAGTCAAAAGTACAAAACGGTTAGAAATCTAGAGAAACCGATCTAATGACCCTCTGATTCAACGCAATCTGAAGCAGTGATGCCATAAGCCATTTTTCTTCTTCTATGGCAATGATTTAACTAGTCTAATAACTGCTAGCTACTTGATTTACAAGAGGAAGTCACAAAGATCTGAGGGGGAGAAAACTATAACACATCGTACAGCAAACAGCCGAGCACGAAACAGGACAACGCGCAGAACATCACAGGGACAGAGGATGCATACAGACAAATACAAAAAACTGAATTCAAATTCGATCAGAGCACCAAATTTCGAGTTTACCCTCCGCTTTATCCTTGGAACACGTACGTGCAGTCTCTATCGCAAGTTCAAAATCAGACTCATCTGCAATGGTGACTTTTCCACCGTCTTCATCCTGAAACTTGAGACCAATTCCCTGGGTAGACCTGTCAAACTTGATAGCGAGCTTGTCCATGAACTCCTTAAAGGATGTCTCGGGAGTCAAAGCCATTCCTCGCACTTCATCTTTGTAGTGGATCTGAGGGATACGGTGAACTCTTATGATCATTCCCAACAAGACTGTTGAAACAAACCTTGATACGTATCTTCATGAGTTCGTAAAACTCATCGTCATCGTAATCCCCACTAGCATAACCCTCTTCTTCATCTTCCCTGTAGGTGCTCTGCATACGGAACCCATGTTGAGTAGGTCTCCGTGATACCTTTCTCCTCACCCCACTGCCAGAACTTAGCGCATAGGAACTGGCACGGGGACCTCGTGAGTTGGTGCGAGATACACTAATAGGTGGAACACCAGTGGCATTGTTTCTTGCCCAGGCAGCAGCGGAATCGTCGGGGGCAACCAATAGCTTTGGGACAGCAGGCACTGGTGCAGAGCTATCGTCGTATGAATCGAGATAATCGTCGTAGAATTCCGTGAGACGGGAATTCTTTTCCTTTGGTGGTGGTGTTGCTAGATACCAGTCAGTACAAGCTAATCGGAAACTTTGAAGCCAGCTTTTTACCTTTGAGAGGAGCAGGACTGATATTGTCAGGTGCAACAGTACGAGCGTCGCTTTGTTTCTGGATGCTCAGTGCACGAACAGGCTCCCCTATGCTAATACCTGAGGAAGACCCACTAGGCGAGATCTGCGTCGGGTTTCTTGTCATTCTTGGTCCGACATTGTCACGATTCACGTTGGGGGGCGAATCTTTCTTCGGAGGGGCGAGCTCACGGACATTGGGAGATACTGCTGATGTAGCACGTTTGATTTCCACTGGTGGGAGGTCTACAGTTGTTTCTATAGAAATTAGGCAACACTTTGGATAATATGGATGCAAGACCGCGTACTTGTAACCGTTGGCAGGCTCACTGACCTAGTAACACCAACTTCCGGTTGATCAACATAAGCGCCGTTGGGATTGATGCCTTGTTTCAGTCGAGTAGATCCGGTAAAGGTAGTGAAGGCATCATTCGCATCACTTGCAGCAACCAGAATCTAAGAAGCTAGGTAAATTGGAATCCCCCGTATTAGCAACTTGAAACTCTCACCGGCTCTCCCAAGAAATCTCTGGTAGCTGTATTTTTCAACTTTTTCTCGGAGGGCCGATAGAGAACACCAACAGGCTTGAACAACCGTCAACAGAATGATAAAGGCGGGCGAGTCATGACAACGAACCACACTGAAAACCATGTATCCCTCTCCACGGTCTCGAATAGCCTCATCGATGACCTTGTGATCGTCAATGGCCTTGTCCCGACTTGCCTCCTGCATATCCTGCAGGCCCTCTTGCACCTTTCCCATGTATATCAGCGAAAGTCCCTTATTGTACATGGCTTCTGCAGAAAACAAACGGAATTTGAGTCCCAATTGTTCATAGTTACTGCGTAGTTAAGATCAGATCCAGGTCCACTAAGAGACAATTACCGGAGGACTCACATCACCTGGTTGCCCCGGAGATGAAATAATGTCTGCTCGAAGTCTTTCAAGGCAAGGTCATAACGGGTGAGCAAAAAGTTCGAGACCCCGCATTGGAAATGTCTGCAAAGGAAATATAATATATATATCTTGAGCCACAAAATTGAACGACATACGCGACAGCTAGATACTGATCGTGGTTGGTGGCTTCAATGTAACGCTGGACGGCTGCCTCGTGTTCGCCCAAGGTCGCGTAGATCAACCCCATATTCGTGAGTATTTTGGACGAATCTGAAATTCGCTATCAACACCATTCCTTTTTGATCAACAGGTTCTCCAATTGAACATGAGGCAAGAGACGCACTGAGAAGAAATCCAGAGCTTTCTCGAATTCCTGTCCATCGTAGGCTTTCAATGCAGCAGCCCAAGTCTCCAATTCAGCTTTGAGTGACATAATGGTGGTGGACAAGGGATATTGTTCTCTTTGGAAATAACGGGAGTCGGCGTTCCTGACGCGAGCCGTTGGCACTATTAAAAAAGAGCGGAAAAAGGGGAAAATAAAATGAGTGACCAAGACACAGTCTCTAAGAAGGCCTGCACAAGAGATTCCAAGTGAGTATATAAGCGTTGGAACGTATCATTGATACTGTTGTCAAGGATGTCGTCGGCATTTCCCGCATTTTCTTCAAGACCCCGAAAAAATTGAGCCTGATCCGACAGGAAGAAAGCTTCGACGGTTTGCCGAGCAAAGACTATGTTGCAGCGAGATATAGTCTAGGAACAGCTTTTTCACAATGTTCAGAATGCATTATATAATCATCTTTGTGCAGATTCTACTAAATCTGGAGGCCTCCGAGGGAGATATCTGGGGTCCTTGTCCAAGCTACTACGGCACAGTTGAAACATCAGTATGATATATCTCCTGTCGCTGCCATTCAGTCCCCTGCATCTTTTTTTTTTGACCATACTAAGTTCGGGACAGCTATAATCCGTTTTTTTTCTGCACGACATCAGTGAACCATTGCTATGTGATGACTCAGAGAAATACCTCTCGAAACACTATCTCCCGGCCAATGAGCTAACACGATCCTCGACTCAGCTCGACTGCATTCGCACTGACAGGCCCCATCAGTTTCACCCCTTTTTTGAGCGCCATATTCTGCACGGCATTTTTCATAGGAGATGATGAATTGTGAACATCCTACTCAGAACCCGGTAAGCGTCAATAATGCAGAAGACATCTGTCAGTTATGGTGAACAGCCCTGTCATTAGACAATCATATGTAATTACAAATTACGTCGTCCTATCTATCTGATATTTTAAACCAAAGAAAAAGTTCTGTCTGCGCCAAGCAATGAATATAGGGAAAGAAAACTAATATCCGGTAGGTCGAGCATTCGACTTCGACGTATCATATGCACGAATGAGCCTCGCCTGATCCTGCTTTCCAGCAGTTTCAGTTTGGCTGAATGCAAATCCACGGGTTCTGCGCATCCTCTGTACCGCACGCACTTTCTTAATCGCCTTTTGGAACCTAGTCAGAAGAGCAAAGGAATGAGGGTCTCCTACAGGTTCGATCAAAACAAATTCTTACTGTTCCTGTCTTGGCCGATAATCAGGTATATTGTATTTTTGTATTTCCTGAACGATATGGTACGAGGACGGCATATATGTCCTCCGGTAACTGTAAAGAGTTGGTCAGATCAGCTGTCTGGAAGACATAAAAAACGATACTCGCTACTTCCAGACAAAATCGCGCCCCAAACAAAAGATAGGTATCAGTAGAAGAACAAAGTAGAACACCCCATCAGTCCATAGTCGATTCACGAGACCAGAGTATTCCGCAGAAAAGCCGATCGCTGGGGCAACAACGGCATAGATTGGTAAGAACAGCATAGTGAAAATAAATGATCCCGGAATCGCAGCGACGGTGTACTTTGTCCAGATGCTGTTCTCAAATTGTCAACCTCCGTCGATAAATAATCAAAATGCTTACTCAGATATCAGGGCTGCCTTTCCAAGGACAGTCAAAAGGACAGCAAGATACAGGGTAATTCCCCAAAACCAAAGTCCAGAATCCAGACCGCTTGCTTGCTTGAGATCCCCCCAGAAAAGTATTACTGAAAAGCCAAATAGGACCTTTTTACCAAAGTAAGCAAAGTCAACCGATGCAAAATAGCCGACTTACAATGCTGTGGTATAATGCATTCACAATCCACAGCCAAAACGAAGTCTTGGTGAAAAATTCATTCTTTTGCCCTAGCATGTAGAGTTGCGGGTAGCGGTCCAAAAATCGCGCGGAAACAAATTGGTCAAAAATTCCAATGACAAGCGGGGGCAAGACAGTGAACACAACGTTGAAAAAAGTCAATGTCCAAGACTCAAACGCGATCTGACCGGAGAAATTGTTGAAGAACGAAAACTAGAACATTTTGTTAGTTGGTCAGTCTTGATCGCTAAAGAAAACCCAGGCAACAGACTTACCCAGAACAAAGTCATGTACAATGTAATGTTCTTGTAAAAAGAGACTGCGAGCAATCTCAATGTAGTCTATAAACCAACGTAGAGGAGACGTACACAAAATCAATTTGGATAATCGCCTGTAACTCCAAGCACCGTGTACGAGGAGCAGTTTCTTCAGAAATCTGAATTGAGAGATAGCAACATCTGCAGAACGAGCAGCTTGTAGACCCTGATACATCCGTCATTACCCTGGTAACTTCACGCGTTGAGTCACACACCTCTACACCAGAGATACCAACGCCAACATGCGCAGCCTGGATCATACTAACATCGTTAGCACCATCGCCGATGGCGAGCAACAGTGCTTGATGGTTCTTCTTGACAAGCTTGACAACCAGCGCCTTCTGTAGTGGTGATACACGACCTGTGTGGAGATGATCAGTAGAACCATGCCTGCATCAACTTTATGATACACACAACAAATGACGGCCTTGCACATTATAGCGAGCTCAAGGAAGGTCTTCGACAACTCCTTCTCCAAGGCAAAGGTTAGACTCTTCCCATCTGCAGTAAGCCAAAAAAAAATGGGATGAGAGATAGCAATACGATGTGACCCTGTATTCCCACCTATAATAAGCGCCAGATCTTCTGCATCACCAGTGTTTCTTTGATTGTTGATGGCGGACAGTCGCTTTTCCAAGAATTCCTGGGTATCATGTGCAGTCTCTTCATTGACAATGACCTTAAGAGGACATGAGCATCGGTGACGGACAAAAGAATAAAACCTTACCAAATTCATAGACTCTGAGATGAGCCGACATGACATTCCAATATTGATAGCAGTCTCCTGGCGATCACCGGTCAGCACCCAAATCTTGATCCCAGCCATCTGAAGTGTATGAATTGTATCGGGGACTCCATCCTGAAGTTTGTCCTCGATGGCCGTAGCACCGAGCAAGAAAAGGTCTTTTTCGATGAGTTCAGCAGCTTGGTCAAGGGCCTCTCCTCGACCGCTGATAGTGGTAGCAGCCTGATCATATATAGCAGACCATTGCTTATACTCCTGTTCCGTAATATCACGGAAGGCAATGCAAAGCGTTCGTAGACCTTCCGTCGCATAGTCCTCGAGATGGACCAAAGTCTTCTCGGTGTAAGGCTGATACTTGCTCAGCCGCTCTAAAATGACGGTATCTGCACCTTTGGTGTAAAGCTTGATCTTGCCATCGGGTCCCCGGACAACGGTTGACATCCGTTTGCGAGTTGAGTTAAATTCACAAACGTTGAGGATTTCGTATTCTTGATCTTGACCCATAATTTTGACAAAGACAGATTTGGGTTTTCGCACCTATGGTCAACCATCGATGAACCAATGAACTAGGAGCATAAGCAAAAAAGAAACAAACATGGAACTGAAAGCCAAGTTGTTCTGCACCAGCAACCAGAGCTGCCTCGTCGGGACTGCTGGCTTGATAGACCACCTTCTCATCCTTGATCTCAGGAATAACAGTATGGCAGACAGCCAAAAGAGTAAGAAATTCAACAAGCGTCTCCCTCTGCTTTGACTCTTCATCCATATTGTCGGACATTGACGCGTCTACGGAGCGATTAGGGCGCTTGCTCAGCAAATTTTTCATCTCCACAAAAGTCTTCCATCCATCGGTACCCTCTCGCTTTGAGTCGTCAACGACATCTGCATACGGCACACCACCAATACTACAACAACGGAATTCCATCTCATTACAAGTAAGAGTTCCAGTTTTATCGCTGAATACATATTCGATCCGACCGAGCTCCTCAACAAGTGAAGAGGTTCTGCAAAGGGCAGCTGTGTCAGTCTTTGCGTAGTACATGTCCAAGTCAGAGTTGATAAATTGAGCCTGCTGGAACTTGACCACTTCCATTGTGACGATGAGAGATATAGGAATGAGATTGTTGTACAAGATAATGAACGTGAAGATATCTGGGCAGCACGTAAATGATCAAAAAGCATTGTTCCGGAATTGAGATGAAATAGTGAACCTTCAATGAAACCACGAGCTTGCCAAGTTGATATTAGCCATTCCTACCCATATTAACAAGACGGTTATGCTTACCTCGTCCACTCAAGGACGTTTGTTCATATAGATACCATTGTTGACTTGAGAAGAACCATGAACGAATGCTGCTACCAATTGTAGAACCAACGGATAGCGCCAGAAGAATGAAAAACAAGAATAATATCAGAACATTGACTTGGCGCTCTACGGCAGTTCGCTTTATAGGAGCAGCGCTGCAGACATATGAAATCAGCCGAAATACTCTGGTCCCCTACCATAGACTCACGTCGCGTTTCGCATGAGTTTCGTCTCATGACCAGTGAAAATCGTGAGTCCGTACGTCCAGGGGGTATTGCGTATCTGCGCCCCTCGGAGAAGAATCTGGTCCGGGCCCAGTGGAACCTGTCTTGGAGTCCCGTGGTCTGTGATAAGCTCTAGAGTGCCCTCATAAGTGTATAAGGAGTTGTTGGGGTGCTCAGAGCGGAGGGACCCCCGTAAACGATTGACAAGTTCAGGAGAAGTGAGCGACGAGGTTTGTGGATTAGCTTGCTTAATTTTGAGATTGGTTTCACTATAAAAATAAGGATCAACAAGACGAAATGCATACGTATACATACCCGTCGAGATTAGAGGTTTCAATATAGCACAGACCCTCTGGTTCACTTGAACTGACAAGAATCATGTCTGCGGGGATGAAGTCATCATTCTCTAACCGCACCACATCTCCCACTCGGATATCCTTCCACTCCTTGTCCGTGAATCCCGCATATTGAGTCATGACTTTTGCCATACGTGAATTGAGTTCTGAGTCAGATTGGTGTCGTTTCTTGAACACAGTTACCAGGTTGAAGTTTGAACAAGTCATGGACTACTCACAAGATCCTCTTGTACTTCCTTGAGTGCCGAGGCTAATAGAACTATTACCAAGGGTGCAATAGTAGTCCACCGGTTTGTTGGAGATACACCCGGTATCTGCTGTATGCATGCGGTGAATAAGAAGAACAAGTTAGCGTATTTCGAGAATTGTTCTAGAAATTGGTCAATGACGACCAGGGAGACCAAACTTCAAATCGCGCACCAAACAGGAACTTGGGCAGAAAAGTAACCAAGCTATATTTGCTAGTTGAGATAAAATTTGAACAAAATTCGGTGTTTGCTGCGCTATTGTTCAATGCAATAACTCGCTCCCCGGTTAGAATCCTTTCTTTCTCCCATGGCCACTTCCACTTTCTGCGTTTCAAAACCGTAGATGATTTCGGTGTTTGTGTCTTTGCCCCAGGGAAATTTCCAGACCCCGAGAAGGGCACTTGATTTGAAGATGTCAAATCATCAAAATTCCATTCCTGCGGAACACCGTCTCCGAGTGTGACTTTAGAATGACCAGCAGGAACGGCTGCCACCTGACCCAGTGGCAGACCACTCTCCTGGGATTCCATCACTTGCGGTTGGCCAAAAGCCGATTCTGAATCCCTGTAATCATCATCGTCAAAGAATGGGTCCAGAAGCTGTGGGTCGGAGCGTTGTCGTTCATTATGTGAACGACTAGCCGATGGAGGGTAACCATTGGTCATGGCAGGCTGATACTGCCGTGTCGCTGGATTTGCAGACGATACAAGTCGTAGGAAATCGTCAGACATGGTTACCACAGAGATTGTTTGTGCAGACTGGGAATGGGGCTGCGGGCACCGGACACTTATGAAAACAGATATATACACTTATGCTATTGCCAAGCAATGCAAAACACTGATGATGCGTCACCAGCAACCACTCATACAAAAATTCAATGTTTTCCTGTATGGGCTTTCAATACTGCCATCCAAGAACAAACTTCTCTGTCCAAAACTTGACAAGCCACTTGTCACTCTCAATGAAGATGGATAACAACGTCCGCATGAATATAATAACTGGCAGAAGATATCGATATATCTAATGATAATGTCCAGATGTGTACATTACAAAAGTTATGTAGGTATCGGTTTACACTTTGTTCTCTGAGTTATAGTAATTGGCAGCGTGTCCTGAAGCAGTATTGCCAAACGAATGAGATGCATCAGAATAAGGGTAACTGTAAGCAGGTTGAGTTAAGGGATGAATCTCCTCATGCGGCTTGACGGCAGTATATTCGGGTCCTGTAGCAAAAGAACGTGTTGCGATGATCTCACGGTCAACCTGCTGCTTAGCAAGACGCGTGGAGTAGTTGTGTACAACATAACAAGCATCTGAAAGTATAATGAGATCGATCAGAATGTGAATTTATGCAAAGGAGCTCACAGGCGACGACAACGATCGGAACGAGGGTAGACAACCAGATACCCGAAAGCGGCATATTGGAAATCTTTTCTAGGGCATTGCAGAAATTGGCTGCTGCGGTATCCGATGAAGTGTCGTCACAGTCTGGCCTAAGTCCCGGGTGCTCGCGGAAGCGATAAAACATCACAAGCGAATAAATCCCAGAGGCTGTCTGAAGCATAAAAGTGACATAGAGGACAGCCAGATATGTTCTGACTAGTCCCCTCTTTTTGAAGATGGCCCCTAGGAAACTAGAATGGTGTTAGAGTTCGCACACCAGGTCACATCGTAAAGACCAGATTCAAGGCTTACCCGAGAAGACCAATGAAGGCGGCAAAGGTGTACACAGCACCGGCAACAATGAAAGCGATCTTGACATTATTTTGTAGATCATGATCTTAGGAAGGCGGAAGTTCAGTGCTTAGCAACGACCCCTTCAAAAGATCGCAAGTGAACTTACAGACCCCTTCGTCTCTAGTCCACCAAATAAGGTACCAGAAGCCGCTCGCTGCGAGGCCGCAGACAAGAAGTTGAATAAGTGTGATTACAAAGGTTCCGAATCGCAGAGGGAGACAACAAAGAAACTTGGGAGCCATAGAGGGAAAAAAGAAAGAAGGTCGTCGCAAAAAGACAATAAGATCAGATACCGCTCTTATAGCATGTGCTGCATAGCCTCGTGCAAGCAATGCATCCCCTGGACTGCCACATTTGGCTGCGCCCGATTGTCACTTATCATTGCTCAGCCCATTACGAGGAAAGGATGACACTAACATTCTAACATCACCGAAATCACCAAAATCACCGAAATCATATTCCCAAAATGACAATCACACCGCTGATCTCAACATTAGCGTCATCAAGTTCGTCATAGTCGTGCTGCTTTGAGCACCCAGGGGTTTTTAAGGTATTGGCTTCATGCGACTGGCCGCAGAACTCATGATAGGTAATAGGGTAGTTTCAGAAGAGCCACTGGGATGCCCGAGTTGTAGCACTACCGGCCTGATCGCCGCGTTGCCATAATAGTGGCCTCCCTCACTCACATTAGCAACCTCTTCTTGTTCGACCACATTGTAGTTGTTGAGGACACTCCGCCAATGCCAAAGAAATTGGAGGACCACTACCTGTTTTGTTGACACGACGTATGACAAGGCGAAAAGATGACCCACGTGTTTGAACCACAGTCTGAACGACAAAGGTAACCCAAACATAGGGCAAAGGGGCACCACTGAATGAAAGAAGATGCCGACAGAGCCCAGCTCCTGCAATATCGTTGTCTTCAGCGCGTTCGTTGATGCAGTGTTGAATTCTTTCATCTCGATAGACTTGGTAATATGTAATAAGATACCAAATACCGATACCAATATGACAGAGCCAGACGAATGCCTCTGGTTTCCAAAAGTTCTTCATGAAGCGTTTTCGGCGAAAGACACCATAGAGCCTGTAAAATTCTGAGTTATACAACGTCAAAACTCGAAACACAGACTTACCCCACAGAAGCAATAAAGGCTGCATAAAATTCCCAGATAGCCAATGCAATAGAACAGCTGGCCAGAGTCTTCAATGGTTCCACATCTATTCATCTCAGTCTGAAGGGAGATGCTTTACAAGGGAACCACCACAACGTACCATCGTCATGGCCTCTTGTGATCCACCATATAAGCCAGACTGCATCTGCTGCATCCACGACAAGTTGGAAGACTAGGGTTACTATCACACCAAAGAACACGGGAATGCAATGGAAGACTTTGTCGTTCATTGAGGGAAGATAGCGTGACGGTAGCTGGTGTGTATTACATAGTGGTTAAGTACTCATCGTCAGGTTCGGCCCTCTTCACACCGTAGCATATTAATCATGGCTGTGACGCCGAAACACACTCAATTCGTCGGCCAATCCCGAGTTTCACCGGATACAGAGTGTTCAGAGGAATCGTTGCGGAATTGGAATGAATTAAAGTTATGCAATGTGGGTCCCCATTTTAGCCTAGGCTCCTGTTCCAGATTAATTGCAGGACACCAGAGTTATAAATATGTCGAATCGCAGAGGACCTAGACACCGGGGATGAGGGCAGAGGCCGGAGAGAACTCAGGAAAGTAATAATAATAATTTCGTAGGTAGGTATTTCATCAATATAACACAACGTCAAGAGTAACCACGGCTCCACAGGGCCTCCAGCCACCGACTCAAGGGAATAACAAGTCGCCCCGATGGTCCCGCACACCAACAAGCAGTCTTACGGAGGAATGTACTCTTTCCATACTTAGCTTGTATCAACCTGGGCGCGATCGGTGAAACCAAATGGGGCAGGAATGATGGCTATTCTTGCCAGAGAAATCTCACAATCCTGTTTATCATATCGATGACTATCCGATCCTCTTCTACTCATGTCGCTGTCTTCCTCACAACCAATGAATCCCCGGATGATGGCACGACACTCTTTTACAGCCTTAAATTCAATCTTCATCGTCGATGTCCAATATAGAATGGTCAAGGAGCTTGGTCAGGGCGCGTATGGCTGCGTCATAGCCGCCCTGCACAGCAGCACTGGCGAAGGCTGTGCGATCAAGAAAATCACCAATATCAATACAAAGGTCAGTATGCTGCACTTCTGCATAGTCTAAATGGAGGTTGCATCTATCATTCTTCCTAGCGTATCCTCACTAAGCGATGCTTGCGTGAAATCAAGTGAGACACAAACACCTAAGTTATCTCAGACCGTAACGCTTTGATCAGATTGCTCCGTCACTTCAGAGGCCACAAGAATGTTCGTAGCTATGTCGCTATATTGATCAGGATAGACTTACTTTCTGCAGATCACTTGTCTGTATGATATGGACATAGTTTTCCGACCTGATGGCAATTTCGACGAAGTTTATCTCTATGTACGTTGATATTTATCCTGCTGTGAACCCCATGGTACTAATATATTTAGGAGGAACTCATGGAGGCTGACCTCCATGCTATTGTAGGTACCACCAACACTCTCATAAACCATACAATAACAGGAATAGATTCGTTCTGGGCAACCGTTGACTGATGCCCACTTTCAATCCTTCATTTATCAAACCTTGTGTGGTTTAAAATATATTCACTCAGCGAATGTTCTTCACCGGGATCTGAAGCCAGGAAATCTCCTTGTTAATGCTGACTGCGAGTTGAAGATCTGCGATTTCGGTCTTGCTAGAGGTTATAACCCAGGGGGAGGGACATCTAGAGCAGCCGGCAACCAGGGGTTCATGACCGAATACGTAGCAACTCGCTGGTACCGTGCCCCAGAAATCATGCTCAGTTTTGCTAACTACGTGAGCTGTTATCAACTCCTACAGAGGATGTTCTTAACTACCAATTAGACAACTGCCATTGATGTCTGGTCCATTGGGTGTATTTTAGCCGAATTACTCGGCGGAAAGCCTATCTACAAAGGCAGGGAGTAAGCTTTTCTGTCCTGTGGAAATCAACACCACACTGATATTGTGTCTAGTTATGTAGATCAGCTGAACCAGATCTTGCACTATCTTGGAACACCGCCTGAGGAAACCCTCCGACGTGTTGGCTCTCCCCGTGTATGTGATACTTTGTGGATCATCATTTTTATAATGACCGCAGTCCAACAGGCCCAAGATTACATTCGTTCTCTACCAATCAAACCTCGTATATCTTTCTCATTGCTATACCCTCGTGCAAATCCTCTTGCAATCGATCTACTGACACAAATGTTACAATTCGACCCCATTAGACGGATCAGTTGCGAGCAGGCCGTTACTCACCCTTACTTCACTGTCTGGCATGACCCTGCCGATGAGCCGAGCTGTCCCTCGGTAAGTTGCTGAATCAGCAACAGCATTCGCCCAGAAACTCAGTCTTCATTACAGACATTCGACTTCAGCTTCGAGGAGGAGGATAGTATTGAAGGAATGAAGAAACTGATTGTTGAGGAAGTTCGAAGTTTTCGAAGGGAGGTCAGAAATCAAGCAAGAGCCTCGACGCAATTTCGTCGTCAAGACAGGTGAAAATTCTTCAACCTCCACTTAAAACTACACTGACAAAAAATCGAAAGCCTGCCTCTTCCATCTCGCGAGGAGATTATCAATTCTCCCGTTCAGGAGCACGGCCCTCTCCACGGTGCTACTTCTGGTTTTACCACCAATAACTTTTCGCAGAGATTGCCCAGTCCTGTTTATGATGATCCCAGTGCGGAACTAGACCGTGAACTCGCTAATGCACATATGGGAAGACGTTGAACCATGATTTTCTTCTATCCTCTTTCGATGGGTGCTTTGGGTATTTTGCTTTGGATTTTTTGAATGATAGGTTCGGGGCACCGTTCGCCCCGATATGTGGAAATGTGATTGTCTGTACAGTATATGTTCGCCCCTCATACGATATCATGCTTTTGTTTTTTGATTTCATGAGTATGTTGGATCTGTTTTGTGTTGTGCTCAAATCCAATGGATTGTCGGCTTGATAGTACATTTCGCACGAGGGTACGATTTTTCTTAAAAGTTTGTTGAGAAGTTATTCAGCCCTATATCCTTCTCTCGATTGTGAAGAGACGTTTAGGAGCGACAGGTCCTTTTGAGATTGATTTTTTCCTACTGTCCTTCCATTACTTTGATATTCACTGGAATTTTCAACATTCTCGAGCTTTACAATCACGCGACGTACATCTCCGACGTGTGATTAATCTCATAAGCTGTATTCCCACAACAAAGTGCATGTACACGTCAAAATAGGTGCTTGGGGAGGTAAAAAAATTGACGAACGAAGTGGTAGGTAGACAAGACCCTTTTTCAAAGATCTAGAATGGTGCTATTATTGATCATTTCCGCGACTCTATTAAAAAGTGGCACTACAAGATTCTGAGTTGCGTTGGAATTCGAATGGGCCAGTGTGGTGCACATCATGAATATTTCCGTCTTAGTCATATACACAAGCAGCTGAGATTATTTTGTAACTATTAACTCCCCTTCTCTTGCTCACTGTCTTTGGCAAAGCTCCAAATTATTATATCAATATTTAAAATAGCATGCTAGTGAAAACCAGGGGATTTGATTTTTGGGAAAGTAGGTCAATTATTGTGATGATATATTATTATGATTTATGTGATTGGTCACCAGTAGATATAGATAAACCACAAGGTTGGTAAAAGGAGCCATCAGTGAACAGCCCAAGATAATGGTAACTACTCCTTAAAACTGGATACTCTCAGCAGATTAGTGATAAACAGGGAATATCCATCTATGTTTGGCAAGGGACATAGGTACACAGTTCATTAAACTTCATAGACATTTATAGAATATAGTTTAATATGCCCTAAGCCCTGATCTAATATTGTAGACAAATCATAGAGAGATGTACACATGTAAGAAGAAGACAAGAAGAGTCCATTTGAAAGTACTTAGTAGTTGCTGACTAAGCAGGATGTAATCTATATGACTCAAATCTTTCTATAGGTGTATAAAAAAGACCACTCTTTCATAAGAATAGTAACTCAAGTACCTTGTACTATAGGTTATAGTTCACTATTCCCTCAATTAACCTCACTTGTCTCTATTATCTTCCATTTTATCAAGATCATAACCCCCAGATCTTGAAGGATTGTATGAAATTGATATCCTATTGCTCAGCTACATCACTCTTCTTGCCTTTCCAGGGCAATGTACAATCACACATCTACTGCCCTTTATTCTTGGACATGCCAGGCCATACCAGGGTCTAGCAGCCATGTGGGGTATCAATAGATACTAATCCCCTACATTGTGAGGTGAAAGTATCTGAAGGCTTGTGGTTTGGAAAGGAAAAGTAAATACAAGGTTACAGAAAAAAAGAGAAGGAACACCTTTGAAGCAAACAAACAATATATGGTCAAGAGAAAAAAAAAGAAATTATAGAACATGAGAAATAGATGAAAACTAATACCTAGACTTTCTGGCCAACAAAAAGAGGCATTCACTCACCTCTATATCCATAAAATGTGCTCTGAGTGTACTTCAAGAGATACCAACCAAGTGGTCAATGAAGGGAATGCCTACATTGACAATGGCTGATCAAACATGAGGTAGACATTAATAACAATGTCCAAACAAAAAGACAGTTCTAGACATCTGGTATTGCTAATTGATAAGCAGTAAAGTTGATGAAGAGGACATAAATTCATTAGTTGAAGGTGAATAGAGACAAAGAATAGTGTAACTGAAACATTTCCAAGCAAGTATATAGATCCTAGCCCTGGCTAAATGGCTGATATATCCCATGTCTAATTTCAGTATAATAACCACTGCAGCATGTCAAAGTTTCCAGGCTACCATTATGTTTACTTCTCTCACATGAACCATCACCAACACAAAAAGTTCACATGTGAGAATATGAATATGTTTAACACTAGAGATACATCCAGTGGAAAAAACCTACATAATATACCTGGACCTCCAGGAATCAGAACCCCAATACCTTTACTAAGCCCATTAGCATACCATCCAGTTCCCTCTGTACTCAGGAGCAACATCCATGAAGACCTAGATGACTCACCACTATTTACCTCAAAGAAAAACTCAAAACATCTCAGACATGAATACTGTTCCAAAAATTGGACCAATGAAATAGATAAGGATGAATTTTTTGGTCAACCTAACACTTCTATACCTGATCACTGGAGCAGAACACCACACCCTGCCTCCTAACTGATAGACATGCTCACATTACTGAGAACTCTCCTTCTCAGTAGTATATCAGAGGCCAAAGTAACTGTCCAAAATATATTAATGCTAACAAAAACCCATTCTATTGTAGAATCCCTCATCATAGATAAAGTGTCTGATTTACTAAACATCATCACAGGGAAACTTCCAACCAACTCCCTCCACAAAGAGACCTAATCAGATAAGCAAATACTAGAAACCCTAGCTAAGCTAATAAAAAGAGTAGACAAACTAAGCAAACAAGTAAACGAATCTAAGAAAGTCACCTCAAACCACAGAGAACCAACAGAAGGCCTAGAAGCTAGTAAACACGTACCTTATCTATTGACCAAATCTTATGCCTAGGCAGCCAATAATACACCCAAGAATTTATCTATACCAAATGGGCCACCAGCCTTTCAGAACCCTAAAACCTTCAATCCAAACAGAGCATATGACCCAACTCATCTTGTAGTGTGCTTTCTACCAGGTACAAATACTACAACCAGGGAAAACAATCTTACTACTGTGAACAACATTAACCATTACCTCAAAGAGAATGGAGCCCTAGATAAA